>ENA-OROR01001390-OROR01001390.1-human-gut-metagenome-genome-assembly--contig:-NODE-1390-length-15928-cov-4.699742_pt1 | contig 15928 bp, 9 predicted proteins | sample MGYA00242135_ERZ509060 | MGnify/ENA primary metagenome ERZ509060 (study PRJEB26280, sample SAMEA2338742) | human gut metagenome | biome: human gut; feature: human-associated habitat; material: faeces... | reverse complement strand
AGCGCATGACTGCTATGTAAAAAGTTCAGAAAGGATTTTTGCAACCTGACACAATTTTCTGTTTTATAATCTCCGTCATCGTAAAAATATCTACCTCATCTGTATATGAAATGAGGTAGATAAATAATTTATGACTTAGATTTTTACATATCCTGTAGCTGGACCTGAACCGACCTTCGCAATGTACTCACTCTTAACTAAATCTGCCAGAGTGCGTTCCACCGTGGTTTTGCTTATATCAGGGTGAGCATCCATAATTTCTTTCTTTGTGATTTTACCAACTTTCTGATCAATCATCGCTTTAATTCTTTCGGGCTTAGAAAGAGTGCGGTTCTTTAAATGTTCTACACGGCTTTCAAATTCATTATATGCCTTCAGCGTAATACCAAGGTAATATTTGAGGAAAGGCTCATAGCTGTTCTCATTTTCATGCCATCCTGTCGAACTTGCCTGCAATGCTTCATAGTAAGTTTCCTTTGTTTTTTCAATCAACATTTCCATGCTGACATATTTTCCTACAATATATCCTGCCTTATAGTACAAAAGAAGCGACAGTAAACGGCTCATGCGTCCATTTCCGTCATTGAAAGGGTGGATACAGAGGAAATCCAGAATAAACATAGGTATCAAAAGTAATCTATCAATTTTATCAGTATTCCATGCTTCTAAAAACTGTCTGCACAATTCATCCATAGCTTCCGCAGTCTGAAAGGCAGGAACCGGAATAAACCTTGCTTTCTGGTGACCTTCTGCATCTGTTTCTGCAATTACATTATCGGAATTCTTATAACTTCCACCAGCAGATCCCTGTGAATAGGAGTACAGATCTCGATGTAACTGCAAAATAATGTTCGGTCTTGGGTTGATATATTCATAACCTTCGTAAATTGTGGAAAGTACTTCACGATAACCAGCAATTTCCTGCTCAGATCGGTTGCGGGGTTCTGCTTTTTGACTTACCAATTCTTCCAAACGCTTATCGCTTGTAAATATACCTTCGATTCGGTTGGATGCTCCCGTACTCTGAACCAATGCAACTTCTAAGAGTGTTTTCAATTCATCTACATTATATACAAGACCGCCGCCTGCGCCGCCCATCGTATAAGCAGGACGAAGAACTACCGGATATCCAAGCTTCTCCGCAATCGCAAGAGCCTCGTCTACAGAATATGCAACCTCGCTTCGAGCCATCTCTATACCGAGCTGATCCATCGTGTGCTTAAATTCGATTCTGTCTTCTCCTCGCTCGATCGCATCGACCTGTACGCCGATAACTTCTACGTTATATTTCTCCAAAACGCCCGCCTGCGCCAGTTCTGAGCATAAATTAAGACCGGACTGTCCACCGAGATTCGGCAGTAATGCATCAGGTCTTTCTTTTTTTATGATTTGTTCTATTCTGTCAACATTCAAAGGTTCAATATAAGTAACGTCAGCAATCTCCGGATCCGTCATGATTGTCGCCGGGTTTGAATTCACCAATACAATCTCGTATCCTAAATTTCTCAATGCTTTACAAGCCTGTGTTCCGGAATAATCGAATTCACAAGCCTGTCCGATAATGATCGGGCCGGAGCCGATGATAAGTACCTTGTGGATATCATTTCTTTTTGCCATCTTTCTTCCTCCTGTATTGTCCCATGTTCTCATTTCATTTTCTCAATCGAATATTATACAATAAATTAAGTTTTCCGACAATCCTTAATTTTCACTTTTCTCTCTATATTTTCCTATATTTTTATCCTGTATTCTCATCGGCTTTTCATTTTTTACATTTTTTCCGACTTCCGGCTTTTTAACTTTTCATATTTCTATAAGTTTTCACAGCTTTAACTGTCCGGTTTTTTACATTTTTACAGTTTTTCATCCTACTTCCGCTTTGATTTTTTTACATTTTCACGGTTTACTACTGCTGCAGCCTGCTTAAAACAGAATATCCTATCGTTCCTTTCGGCATATCTACTCCGAAGTTCTCTGCTACAGTCGCCCCTATCACCGCAAACGTCTCTGCTTCCGGAAGCGGACCTCCCGCCTGCATTCTTTTGCTGTATGCAAGGAAAGGAACATACTCTCTCGTATGATCCGTTCCCTTGTATGTCGGATCATTCCCGTGATCTGCGGTCAGGATCAATAGATCATCCTGCGAAAGACATTCCAGCAAAACGCCGAGTTTCTCATCAAACTTTTCGATCTCTTTGCCATACCCTTCTACATTTCTCCGATGCCCCCATAATGCGTCAAAATCAACAAGGTTTACAAAACACAGTCCCGTAAATTCCTCTTTGCACACATCGATCGTCTGTTCCATCCCATGAACGGAACTTTCCGAATGATATGTTTTCGTAATCCCTTCCCCGCAGAAAATGTCATGAATCTTTCCCACGCCGATCACATCATTCCCCGCATCTTTCAGAGCATTTAAAACAGTGGGCGCCGGCGGCTTCAACGCGTAGTCTCTCCGATTGCTCGTCCTTTTAAACTCACCTTTTTTCATTCCGATATACGGTCTTGCGATCACCCTTCCTACGCGCCATTCATCTTTCATCGTGATCCGCCTTGCAGTCTCACAGCACCGATACAGTTCTTCCAGATCGAAAGTCTCTTCATTTCCGCAGATCTGCATAACCGAATCCGCCGACGTATACACGATCATAGATCCTGTACGAATCTCTTCCTCGCCCAGCTCTTCTATAATCTCAGTACCGCTCGCGCTTTTATTTCCGATCACCTTTTTCCCACACTGTTTCTCCAGCTCCTTGATCAATTCTGCCGGAAATCCATGTTCCGTAAAAGTCCGAAACGGCTTTTCCGTTTTAATCCCCATCATCTCCCAGTGTCCGGTCATCGTATCTTTTCCGTTGCTCGCTTCCCGCATCCGCATGAAGCGCCCCTCGGGAGACTCGACGCCTTTCATATCTCCGCCGCACTTTAAGTTCAGAAACCCAAGCCTGCGAAGATTCGGAATATTCAAAGTTTTTGTTTTCTCCAAAATATGTCCGAACGTATCCGCGCCTTCATCTGCGAACCGAGCCGCATCCGGCATCGCCCCGATCCCGAGAGAATCAAGAACGATTACAAATATTCTTTTATACATTTCCATTATCCCATCTCCCTGTACAACACTCTTATATCTTGCCCTTATTCCCAATAAATCAATACTGTATCCACTTTATTCTTATGAACAGTCTCCCCATTTATACCGCAATTTGTAATTACTATACTGATGATAATCCAGATATTTCTCCTTTTGAAGTCTTCCGATAACAATGTAAGGCATCACATTCTGAGTCCGTGCATAACTACAGATTGCTTCAAATGTAAAGTCTCCTTTTTGGATAAAACTTGCATAACTCTCCGGTGACAAAAGTCTATCTCTCGCAAAAAGATCTGCTGCCGTCTCCTTATCCACATCACTCCCGTCATCTATAAATTTAATACTTTTACCTATATCTCCATTTACAATATGTCCCAGTTCATGAAATAAAGAAAACCAAAAAATATCCGCAAACGCTCCCCTTATCGTCAAAACCATTTGATACACCCCATCGCTCCGCCGAAAAATATACCCTTGCACAGGCGCTCCTCTAAAATTTTTCACAACAGAAAAATCTATGCCATATTCTCCCAATACAGTTTTCAAATGATTTTGAAAATCCACATTCTTCTGACACATAACATTTTTTATTTTACCTATCAATTCGTTTATATGCTCTACTTCAAACTTTGTTGAAACATTTTGATTATTCTCCAAAATTTGACACAAACGAATCCATGCCCCCAACACATTTCTATTTACCGATAAGTTTCCGGACATCCGAAATGCTCCCCCGGGAATTATTTCATTTAAATTTACCAAATTACTAATCTGCAGAATTTTACGAAGAGAAAGTATCGAATCATCTTTATTTTCACGACTAGGCATCATGCCTCTTTCTCTAAAGTATTTCACAATTTCTTTTAAGTCTTCCCTCACGATACGCTCTTCTTCCGTAATCGTCTGTAATTCATTTGCTTCCAAAAGTTCCGCCTCATAGTTCGCCTGAAGATTCAGCCAAAAAGACTTTGGTACTCCGATTGCATACTCTAATCCTCTGGCAAAGTTTGCAGATATCCCTTTCTTTCCGGCAATAACATTGCTTACGTAAGCCGGAGAAACGCCTGCACTCGACGCCAGTTCACTCTGTGTGATTCCACGTTCTTCCAAGACGTCTGCAATCGTTTCTCCCGGGTGAATTATTAAATCACGGGATATACCAATTTTCTTTGCTGCCATGATAATCACTCACTCCTTCCACTTCTATTTCCGTACAAATCATAACCGTATCCTGTTCGGCATTCGGCTCGATAATCAATCTTACATTTGCCGCTACATGCAACGAATATCGAATACTTTCGCATCCTTCTAACTGTTCAGGCTTTCCTAATCTCAATTTCAAAAAATCTCCAAAACATTCCGCCGCTTTTAGTCTGTCCATATGCTTTTTTATTGTTTTCACCCACTCAAAAGGCAGTTTCTTTTGCATCTTTTTATAATCTTTAAAGTATTTTTCAACTTTTCCATTCGCATATGTTATTTCCACTCAATACATCACCCTCACATTAACCTTTTGGTTAATTTATTATGTCATGTTTTCTTTTTCTTGTCAATCGTTCCTACAGATACTCCGACCCAAACCCAAACGGCAAAAGTTCTTCCAACCGAAGGATTCTATACTTTTCCCTGCCTGATGCCAATATCACCTTGAACTTCTTCGGATCGCAAAATTCTGCCATAACCTGACGGCACACTCCGCAAGGAGGCGTACATACTGTTTCTGAAATATCTTTTCCACCGATGATGCAAATTGCGCGAAACTTCCTTTCTCCTTCGCTCACCGCCTTAAAAAACGCAGTTCTCTCCGCACAATTTGTCGGTGAAAATGCAGAATTTTCTATATTGCATCCGGTATAGATCCTGCCGCTTTCAGCCAAAAGAGCTGCGCCTACTTTAAATCCCGAGTAGGGACTGTATGAATACGCCAGTTGTGCAGTCGCTGTCTCAATTAACTTTGCGATCATTCCCTGCGATAATTCCATTTCACAAGTTCCTTCCGCCGGGTTTTCTTCTTCCGTTTTCACGATTTTTACAATGCGGCTCGTTCCGAGTCTGTCTGCCCCAAGCTCCAGAAACTTTTCCGCGTCTTCCATCGAGGAAATGCCGCCCGCCGCTTTCATCTTCACGTTACCGCCGACATGATCCGCAAACAGGCTGATATCGTCAAAAGTCGCGCCTGCTTTTGAAAAACCTGTGGACGTTTTAATATAATCCGCTCCCGAACGAGTGACGATCTCACACATTTTCACTTTTTCTTCATCTGTCAAAAGACATGTTTCTATGATCACTTTAAGAACTTTACTGCCGCACGCATTTTTCAGAATGCGGATTTCTTCTTCGATCTGATCGTATTTTCTGTCTTTCAGCCATCCGATATTGATAACCATATCGATCTCATCCGCTCCGTTTGCGATCGCATCTTTTGTCTCAAATTCCTTTACGGCAGTCGTCTCGTAACCGTTCGGAAAACCGATCACAGTACAAATCGGAACTCTTCCGCCTACATATTCCGCCGCTTGCTTCACATAACTTGGAGGAATACAGACTGACGCCGTATCATATTTCACCGCATCATCACATACCTGACGAATCTCATCCCACACAGCTTCCTGCGACAGCAATGTGTGATCCACATGCCGTAAAATTTCTTTTTCATTCATATCCTTCATTTGACCGTTTATTTCCTCTCTTTATTTTCCGCATTTATTTTCTTTCACTTATTTTTCCCGCTTTTTCCCCTCATTTCTTTTCTCGCGTTTATTTTCTTTCATTTATTTTTCCCGCTTATCTCCCCCATTCATTTTTCCGTTTTTCTTTTCTCCCGCTCTTTTCTTCTCGTTGTCATTTTCTTTATATGCATTCTACTCTTTTTTCCGTTCTTCGGAAATCAATCTGCGGATCGCGTCCACTGCCACCCGGATCGCCATGTCCGTATCGTGCACTACCGGGTTCTCAAGTCCTGCTTTCTCACGTTCCTGATTCGCGATCACAAGAAAACACGAGCCGACCCGCACCCCAAGGCTGCTCGCCACAACAAACAGAGCCGCCGATTCCATTTCCGAGGCAAGACAGCCGAGTTGTTTCCACGCCTCCCACTTATGAAGCAGATCGTAGCCTACCGGCTTTCTCTCCGGTTCATGCTGACCGTAAAACGAATCTTTGCACTGTACAACTCCCGTATGGAACGGATATCCTTTTGATTTAACAGCTTTCACAAGCGCATTCGTCACTGTCAGATCGGGCACTGCCGGAAATTCGATCGGCGCATACTCCCTGCTCGTTCCTTCCATCCTGATTGCCCCTGTTGACACAACGATATCTCCGCTTTTCACATCTGTCTGCATTCCGCCGCAAGTTCCGATCCTGATAAACGTATCCGCACCGCACCTACAAAGTTCTTCCATTGCAATAGCTGCCGACGGTCCTCCTATTCCCGTAGATGTAACGCTTACCTTCACTTGATCGAGCGTTCCTGTATATGTCACATACTCTCTGTTATCTGCAATCAACACCGGGTTATCTAAATATTGCGCGATCTTCACACATCTTTTCGGATCTCCGGGCATAATGACGTACTTCCCGATTTCCCCTTTTGCAGTTTGTATATGATACTGTCTGTTCGGATCTTCCGAATAATTTTTCATCTGCTGTTCCTCCTCACTTTGCCGGTAAAAACAAAACCGCCGCAAAACAGACAGGCTATTTTAAAAATCCCCCATCTATTTTGCGGCAGTTTGCTCTGCATTTTTTACCTTTTATATAATAGTGAACCGCCCACCGGTTAAATCCAATGGGGTTCCGGTTTCAAGTCAGAAGCTGCCTGACATCTTAATACTCAAACACTGCCACACCATAGGCCGGAAGCGGGTATGCGATCGAATACGCCTGACCGTCGCATTCCTTTTTCACCGGTTTGTAAGTAAGCGGACGTTTTTCCCCTTTTCCTCCGTACTTTTCCTCATCACTGTTCAAAACAAGCTTCAGCGTTTTCCTCGTCGGAACGCCGACTCTGTAATCTTCTCTTTCCACAGGAGTAAAGTTGCAGACGAAAAGCAAATTCTTTTCTTTATTCTTGGAATGTCTTACAAAGCTGTAAATACTTCTGAAAATATCATCCGCATTGATCCACTCAAATCCCGCCGGATCATTGTCCATTTCATAAAGAGCTTTATTGTTTTTATACAAATGAAGCAGATCCCGATACCAGTTCTGAATATCTCTGTGCTCAGGTTCGGCGAGCAGGAACCAATCGATCTCTCTCTTTTCGCTCCATTCTCTAAGCTGTGCAAATTCCTGACCCATGAACAGAAGTTTCTTTCCCGGATGGCCCATCATAAACGCATAGCCTGCTTTTAGGTTGGCAAATTTATCGAACCCAAGTCCCGGCATTTTATTGATCATCGAACACTTCAGATGAACAACTTCGTCATGCGACAACACAAGAATATAATTTTCACTGTATGCATACTGCATCGCAAACGTCATCATATGATGTGCATTTTTACGGAAATACGGATCAAGTTTCATGTACTCCGTAAAATCGTGCATCCATCCCATATTCCATTTCAGGCTGAAACCAAGGCCGTCGTCTTCGGGCGATCCTGTCACCTTCGGCCATGCCGTCGATTCTTCCGCGATCATCACAGCGCCTTTGTTCCGTCCCAGAACAACCGAATTCAAATGTTTAAAGAAATCGATCGCCTCAAGATTCTCGTTGCCTCCGTATTTGTTCGCGACCCACTGTCCGTCCTGTTTTCCGTAATCAAGATAGAGCATCGACGCAACAGCATCCACACGGAGCCCGTCCACATGGAAATGTTCGATCCAGAATAATGCGTTTGCAATCAGGAAGTTGCGCACTTCCGCTTTTCCGTAATCAAATACTTTCGTTCCCCAATCCGGATGTTCTCCGAGTCTGGGATCTGCATACTCGAATGTCGGAGTTCCGTCAAAATCAGCAAGCCCGTGAGCATCTTTCGGAAAATGCGCCGGAACCCAGTCAAGAATCACTCCTATATTGTTTTTATGCAGAAGGTCAACCAGATATGCAAAATCTTCAGGACTTCCGTATCTTGAAGTCGGCGCATAATATCCCGTAACCTGATATCCCCACGAACCGTCAAACGGATGCTCTGCAATGCCCATCAGTTCTACATGAGTGTATCCCATCTCTTTTACATATTTTACGATCGCCTCGGCGAACTCTCTGTATGTGTAGAATCCTTCATCTTCCCTTCCCGGGTGACGCATCCACGAACCCATATGAACTTCATAGATCGACATCGGATTCTTCTTATGATTCCATGTCTTCCGCGCTTTCATCCATGCGTCATCCGTCCATCTTATACGGGAAAGATCCGTAATACGAGACGCCGTTCCCGGACGAAGCTCCGCATAATTTGCAAACGGATCCGCCTTATAAAGAAGCTCGCCTTTCTGCGTCTCAATACAGAACTTATAAAGCTGTCCTTCTTTCGCTTCCGGTACAAACTTCACATAAATACCTAGAGGCTCCTGACGCTCCATTCTGTCTCTTTCCAAATTCCAGTCATTAAATTCCCCGACTACAGACACATTCTTCGCATTCGGCGCCCATACCGCGAAATAAACGCCCTCCGTTTTGTCGTTCACTACTTTATGTGCGCCTAATTTTTTATAGATCTCGTAATGGTTTCCCTGACCAAACAGGTAATGATCCAATTCTCCTATCTCATAGGCATGTTCATTCGCTTTCATACTTGCCGCATCCGCCGCAGTGTTTTTCGCCGGACTATTCGCCCTGTTCCGGCTTGCGCCGCCTGACGCCTTTTTCACCGCACTGCCCGCCATACCGCCGGCTGCATGATTCACGATGCCTTTGCCTGCACTTTTTGCCGCGTTTCTGCCCGCACCTTTTCTCCTTGCCATAAAAGCCCACCTCGCCGTTTCCTCATAATAAAATATCGAAGCGTTTCTGCCCGCTTCCGTGATAGTTTCATTATACTTGATTCCGTCCAAAAAATAAAGAGAAACAGACAGCTCTTTCCCGCCCGTTTCTCTTGTATTTTGTCTATTTATGCACACATTTTAAATTATAGTCTATTATCGTGCTTCTTTATATATTAAAATCTTTTTCAGAAAGAATAATACGGTCTGACTCGTCTGTATTTCTTCCGAAAACTTTCCGCATCAATTTCTTCGCGGACGCCTTCTGAGAATGACGGATCGCGTCATCCATAACTTCTTTCACTTCCGCAACCGTCACAAAATGATCTTCTCTCTGCAGAGAATCAATTTTACTATACAGCGCAAGAATTCCCATCTCGTCAATGTGATATCCGTTTTCTTTCGCATACGTCTGACCGAACGTAACAAGCTCATCGTTGATGAAAATCGGCACTTCCAGTCTTGATGTGAATTTTTTCCTGAATTCTCTGTTCGATGACAACAGTCTGTCAAGCGGCTTTCTCTGCTCTTCCAAGACGATCAGCATCTCGCCTGTATCCTGCTCCATCGCTTTATTAAGACGCGCAACTGTCTTTTCATTCATTTTGGACGCTTTCTCAATGATCAGAGCGCCGCCGTAAAGTTTTTCGACAATATCGCTGATCTTCTTCTTATTCAGAGAATCTCCTGTCACGATCGCGACCTTGCCCTGACGGATGTCTCTTTGCTTCTGGATCGCTTTCACGACGTCAACGGCAAGAACCGTTTTTCCGTTGCCTTTATTTCCAATGATAAGCAAGTTGCCCGTTCTCGAAGTCCCTTTTCTGTTCGTACAGTTCTTATCCTGCTCAAGCACATCGACAAGCTGTTCGCTCATTCCGCGCACCGGAACAAAGTAAGAAAACAGTTTCTTCTGTTCCTCTGTAAGTCCGGCTCTCGTTCCGATACCGCTTTGCATCTCAAGGTCATATCTTCCATGTACGACAAAACCGGTATCCATTGACAATGCATCCGAGATCTCATCGAGCGGAAGCGGCGCAGTCTTACCTGTCGCAATCAGCTTCGCAGTCTCTTTACGGCTAAGCGGTGTCGTCGCCGACATAATGTCGATCGGCTCGTCATCATCAGGAATCTCTCTGTCGTCATCCTCTCCCGAATAATCAGGATTTACTGTGAACTCATCCTCAATGTCCTGAATCTCTTCCGCGTCATCTTCCCCGAAGAAATACTCGTCATCTGCGTTTCCTTCCGCCTCTTCGATCACTTCATCCGCTTCTTCGTAGTAATCTTCTTCCGGTTCTTCAATCACTTCTTCTGATTCTTCATAGTAATCTTCTTCCGGTTCTTCGATCACTTCCTCTGATTCTTCATAGTAATCTTCCTCCGGTTCTTCGATCACTTCTTCTGATTCTTCATAGTAATCTTCTTCCGGCTCTTCGATCACTTCGTCTGCTTCTTCGTAGTAATCTTCCTCCGGTTCTTCGATCACTTCCTCTGATTCTTCATAGTAATCTTCTTCCGGCTCTTCGATCACTTCGTCTGCTTCCTCATAGTAGTCTTCTTCAAAGTAATCGTCATCCAAATCTTCCTCGAACTCCTCGTCTAAATCTTCGTCAAAGTCATCATCAAAATCATCGTCGATTCTAAGATCCTCCGCAACCTGACCCATGTTTTCGCTTGGTTCTTCTTTTCTCTTAAGATATACTCCTGTAGGTTCTTTCTTTTCTTCTTCCGGCGGGATAATTCCCTCAATTTCATCAATCATACGTTGAATATCCGGCGGTAAAATCGGTGTTGTTTTCTTATTCGTCTCCATAGTATCCCCTTTTGCTGTATCCCCTGCTGAATCTATAACTTCTTCTTGTTCCGATTCGGATGCTCCTTCTGCATCCGTCCCCTCTTCAACCGGCTCATCCTCTCCTGCATTTTCTTCAAATCCCGAAAGGATATCTTCCAAACTGATCTGACCTGTAATCTGATCGTCCTCTTTTGTTTCAGCGGCCGCTTCCGCTTGCGCTGCCTCCTCCGCTTGCGCGGCTTCTTCTGCTTGTGCCGCCTCTTCCGCTCTTGCGGCTTCTTCTGCTTGTGCCGCCTTTTCTGCTCTTGCGGCTTCTTCCGCTTTCGCCTCTTCTTCTGCCTGTAATGCGGCGCGGCGTTTTTCCTCTTTCAAACGACTTACCATGTCTATATCTGCAACCGACTCAATCTCTCCGATCGCCTGCTCCAGATCCGCAAGATCTTCTTCATCCTCGATCTCATCTTTTCTTACCGGACGGAATTTGATCTGGGATGTATTTCCCATATCCTTTTCTTTGCCGAATTCCGACTCCTCTTCATCCTCAAAGTCAAAATCCATCGCTCCTGTTTCCGTCAAATCGAACTCCGACTCTTCTTCGTCTTCAAAATCAAAGTCCATCTCTCCCGTTTCCGTCAAGTCAAACTCCGGCTCTCCTTCATCTTCAAAGTCAAAGTCCATCGCTCCCGTTTCCGTCAAGTCAAACTCCGGCTCTTCTTCATTCTCAAAGTCGAAATCCATCGCTCCCGTTTCCGTTAAATCAAACTCCGGCTCTTCTTCATCTTCAAAGTCAAAGTCCATCGCTCCCGTTTCCGTCAAATCAGATTCCGACTCTTCTTCATCTTCAAAATTAAAATCCATCGGAGCTGTCTCGTCTTGGAAATCATCTGCCGTCAATTCTTCCAACTCCGGATGAAGAAGTTTTCTCAATGCAACGTCTAACGGCATCGTATCTCCCAGTTTCTTTTTAGCAGGCTGCCTTTCTTCTTCCGGCTCTGCGGTTGTCTCCAGCACATCCGGTCCTTTTATTCCTTCCGGTACGCGCTCCTCCGGCTCATCGACTCCTTCTGCTTCGGAAACATCCGTCGGCAGATGTGCGTCTTCTGTCTGCCCGGCATCTTCCGCATCTATCGGCACCTGCTCGTCCTGTTCAACATGATCCTCTGCATCCTCCGCCGGTGAATCCGCTTCTAACGCCTTGATCTCGTCGGCTTCCCACGCTTCCGTATCTACTTCCACCGGGTCGTTCGGCAAAGTGATCTCTCTTACTCCTTCTGAGATCGTTTCCGGCATCATGTCCGGAACAAGTTCCTCCATTCCCTTCGGAACTCGTGCGTTCACCTGCTGTTCGGCAGCGAAATCAGCATCGGCAACTTCGGAGTCGGCAGCCATAAGTTCAGCTCCCGGCAAACCGTTTTCTTCTTCCTCCTGCTCGGATTCATCTGCCTCTGCATAAGAAAAAATATCAGGAATCTCCTCTGTCTCCTCGGACGTCCTTGCATAACGCTTATCGTACTTTTCCTGCTGGGAAGGAGTCAGTGGTTTGTACTGCATCTTCAGTTCCATCGCCTTATAGACATACTGCCCCTCGCTGAACCAAAGAATCAAATCGTCACACTCTTCCAGACATTCTGATGTCATACCGGCTTCCTGATACAGCTTCGCCAGTTCATATGCCCACTCTTCAATATATTCGGATTTCTTATATTCTTCAAGAGCTTCGATCTGCTGCTCGATCGGCGCCCTCTGCGCGCGGAGAATCTTATATCTTAAAATGTACTGATTCGGGTCTTTCGGCGCGATCTGCATAAACTCATCGTAAAAATCGATCGCCTCATCGACATTTCCCGTCTTAAGAGCCAATCCGCACAGACGGCTGATAATCTTACGGCTTCCTTCCGCCCGCTGATATGCAAGCGTCAAAATGTCATATCCCTTCTGATATTCTCCGGTTTTTTCATAAATTTCACTGACGTTTGACAACATCACTGCATTGCGCACGCGCCTCCAGTCAATTTCATCTGCGATCGCCGCCGCTCTGCTGTACGCGCCGCTCTCCATAAGTTCGAGCATCCGTTCAGTCTTTGATTTATATTCGTATTTATCCACCGCATTCACCTCATTAAAAAATAGTTTTGTACAGGGCAGTGTCTTTCCTTCTATGTTTCTTTACATACTATATCTTTCAATATTTTATCATATGCATTTCGCAATGTCAAAAAAATGCACCCTCAATTAACATTGAAGATGCATTTTTATAATCTATTTAATTTTTTCATATTCTCTTTATTTTTAAATCGGAGGCAAATATTAGATTCTGTTCCTGTAAGACCTCTGCCATTGTTATTTGATCTGCGGTCGATTTATTAAGACCTGCTTATTAAATCTTCCCTCCTTCAATTAACAAATTCGAGTTCATAACAGTATCCTTATCACATATCACTTACGTTCCTTGTTTCCGGTACCACCACACATATTAAACCCGATATGCACGAATGATAATCTACTCAATGTTTCTTTACACATCTTTTGAAATTCTGCTATATGTGGTATCTATATTCAATATGTCTGCAAATGTTAAATCTTTCTGATCTCTATCCGGACTTCCAACTCTCCGATCAATTCTTTCGTTATTTTTATTCCGGATCATCTATCCTTGAGCAAAGGTCTCTTCTCCACAGGAACTTACACTTGCCGTACCACTAACATATTGATGATTCACTGAAATCACGCTGTCCATTGGTCTTTCCCTCCTGCTATCCGTTTATTTTTAATCTAATCGGGCAACTGATACGATGCCTTCTTAGTTAAATATCCTTTTGAGATGCTTTTGTTTTTATTTTGTTGTATCTCTTTTGGATGTCTTTATAATATCACCTGAGTTTTATTTTGTCAATACATTTTTATAAAAAACTTTAAATAATTACATTTTACTTTTATATTGTATGAATTTTCTGACAATGTTGCTGTCTCTGCAAAAAAGAATAAGGCGTCCGTTACCGAACGCCCTATTCCATAAAAGCTTAAATGTTTACTGCCTTAATCAAAAGACAAGTTTTCACTATGCTCTTTTTCTTCTAACCGCTACATAAGCAATTACCGACATTCCCGCAAGTACAAGCCACAGAGCTACATGTGCCGTATCTCCTGTCTGTACGCTTCCGCCCTGTGACGGAGTTGACGGAGTCTGCGGATCATTCTTCGGCGGAGTCTGTGTCTTCGTCAAACCTTCTGCCGCTGAATTCAACTGTGCCAAAGCAGCTTTTACCTGATCCGCTGTTGCAGCCTCGTTATCCAAGATTGCCTTAGCAGATTTCAGAGCGTTTTCAAACTTCGCCCAGCTCTCTGCTGTGTAACCGTCGTTCTTCTTATCTTTGTACTTGTCGTAAGCTGCCTGAAGCTCGCTCTTATCAACAGACGGTTTTCCGGAAAGCTTCAATGCTACGCGAGCGTCTCTTAACGCATTAAGCGCTGCGTCTACCGCTGCCTGATCACTGTTGCTGTTGTCTTCCACGATTGCTTTTGCCGCTTTCAGCGCATCTGCATATTCTTTCCAAGAATCTGCTGTATAGTCTGCCTCTTTCAGATCTTTATACTCTTCGATCAAAGCTTTCAATGCATCTGTGTTTCCACGCTGTACAAGCGCTGTAACCGCATCGTTCAACGCTTTTGCTGCTGCATCGATCTCCGTCTGATCTTTGCTGTCTTTCAGTACCTTTTCTGCATCTGAAAGAACTGTTTTCATTGCTTTGTAAGAATCTGTTGTGTACAAGTTCGCATCAGCTGCTTTCGCTGCATCGATTGCTGCTTTTAACGCCTCTTTATTGATCTGCTCTACTTTTACTAATGCTGTATGAGCATCTTCTAACGCTTTCTTCGCTGCGTCTACCGCTGCCTGATCAAGATTGCTGTTGTCTTTCACAACTTTTTCTGCCGCTGTCAACGCATCTGTGTACGCTTTCCAGGAATCTGTTGTGTAGTCTGCCTCTTTCAGACCTTCTGCTTTATATTCTGCGATCAAAGCTTTCAACGCATCTGTGTTTCCACGTTCTACAAGCGCAGCAACCGCATCATTCAAATCTTTTGCTTTCGCATCGATTGCCGCCTGATCCTTACCGTTTGTCAGAAGTTCTTCTGCTTCTGCAAGAACTTTTTCCATTGCATTGTAAGAAGCTGTTGTATATGCGTTTTCGTCTTTTGCTTTTGCCGCATCTACTGCTGCCTGCAGTTTGCTCTTATCAAGCTGCGGATCTACCGGAGCTTTTACGAGAGCTTCTTTTGCCGCTTTCAATGCGTCTTTCGCCGCATCTACTTCTGCCTGTGTCTTATTGCTGTTGTCTGCCACGATTCCATTTGCAGCTTCAAGAGCTTCTTCGTATTTCACCCATGTCTCATGTGTGTAATCCGCTTCTTTCAGTTCTTTGTACTCTTCAATAAGAGCTTTCAATGCATCTGTGTTTCCGCGTTTTGCCAATGCTGCATGTGCATCTTCTAACACTTTCTTCGCTGCATCTACCGCCGCCTGATCGCTGTTGCTGTTATCTGTTACGATTGCGTCTGCCGCATTCAGAGCAGTCTCATAAGCGCTCCATGTAGATGTTGTATGATCCTCTGCTTTCAAATTCTCTTTTGCGTACTGATCGATCAAAGCTTTCAGATCTGTTACATCTCCGCGAGCAACAAGTCCTTTCACAGCTTCAGTTAATTCTGCAACCATTGCGTCGATCGCATCTTTTGTACCGTTTACAAGAAGCTGTTTTGCTTCTGCAATTTTAGCTTTTACCGGCTCTGCACTTGTTACTGTACTTGTTTCAACTTTCTTCTCTGCGTCTGCGATTGCTTTCTTCAGAGCGGATGCATCTACAAGTTTAGCTTCTGCGCCTTCCAGTTTCTTAATCATAGCAGCTACTTCTTCCTGTGTCTGTGCTCCTGTCGCCACAAGATCATATCCTTCTTTAAGAAGAGCATTAAACGCTGCTGCGCTATCTGTTGTTGCGTTAGACGTATCTACCGCTGACAATACGCTCAATCTTTCGATCAAGGCTGTAATGTCTACGCCCGGTGTCTCGCCTTCTTCCGGTTTTGTTCCGTATACTTCAAGCTCTACAACATGG
>ENA-OROR01001378-OROR01001378.1-human-gut-metagenome-genome-assembly--contig:-NODE-1378-length-16039-cov-21.176114_pt1 | contig 16039 bp, 27 predicted proteins | sample MGYA00242135_ERZ509060 | MGnify/ENA primary metagenome ERZ509060 (study PRJEB26280, sample SAMEA2338742) | human gut metagenome | biome: human gut; feature: human-associated habitat; material: faeces... | reverse complement strand
CTAAGGGGAAAAATGAGGAAAACAAAGTACTGACACGGCTTGTCAATACTTTGTTTTGTATGTTATAAATTCTTTGTTAGTATCAATGTCAAATTTGCGAAGAAAGTCGGACACAGCAGGGCGCATGGTTTCCCTATTTTCGTGAAATGCTCCATATCGAAGACCTCTGCCACCTTGTCGGGTTCAGCGACGGGCAGACGGCAACGCTCGTCAAAGGAAAGCCGTTGGAGTATGCAGGGAACTTTATTCGGAGGAACACAGACGGAAATTTACGACCGAAAAGGCTGGCTTCCAAGTGATGAAAGACACGACAGACAAAACGAAGTTAGTCCTTGTCATTGACCGAAAGCCCATTGTCGAGTGGTTCAAGGAGCAATTCGACAAGTTAAGGCAGAACATACGGCAGCCTATTCCACGACAAAATAGGCTCAAAATATAAATGCTATAGTATTAATTGTTAAATAGTCATTCAAAAACTCACTTCGCATTTGGAATTTTACTACTTTTGTATTATGAATGGAGGTTTTATGGACGTAAAGAAACACATAACAGCATTAGGTTTTATTCCTAAGAATGGAACAAGTGGTATATATCATAAGGTATATTCAGGCCACGACAACTATGTCATATCCATTGATTTCGATAAGGAACATATCGAATACGGTGATAAAATCATAGCAGAAAGTAAAACTACACAGAATTTTTCGCAGCCCGAAAATTTTGTGGTGCTTGAGTGTGTTGATAGATTACTTATACAAGGATATAAGCCTCAAAATATTATTCTTGAAAAGACTTGGCCATCTGGGCATGGAACATCGGGCAGATTGGATATTTGCGTTAATCGAGAGGATGGTGCACCATATATGCTTATTGAATGTAAAACCTATGGGAAAGAGTACAATAAAGAATCGGCAAGGATTCATAAAGACGGAGGCCAATTATTTACATATTTCCAATTGTCTGGTGGCAAAGCAGATGTAATAATGCTGTATGCTTCAGAATTGAAAGGCAATAAGTTTATCCATGCAAATGAGATTATCAAGATTGAAGATGATTATCGTAATGGTGATGTAAAGGATATTTATGAAAAATGGAATAAGCTCACCAAAGATAATGGTATTTTTGATTCTTGGGTACAGCCATACAATTTCCAAAGTAAAGCCCTAACAATGGAGCAGTTGAAAGAGATAAAAGCTGAGGATTCAAGTTTTATATTCAACCGCTTCCTTGAAATATTGCGTCATAATGTAGTTTCTGATAAGGGCAATGCTTTTAATAAGATATTTACACTTTTCTTGTGCAAGGTTTATGATGAAACAACTACAGGAGAGGGTGAAGAATTAAAGTTCCAATGGCTTGAAGGACGAGACAATCACGTTGATTTTCAACTTCGCTTGACAGACCTTTATAGCAAAGGAATGAAAAAATTTTTGGACAGAACTGTTAGCGATTTCAACAATGAGGACTTTGATAAGCGTTGTGCTAACCTAAATGAAGATACCAAACAGTACCTTTTAAGAGAGGTAAACAAACTCCGTCTTGAAAAGAATAATGAGTTTGCAATCAAGGAGGTGTATGACAATGCTTCATTTGAAGAAAATGCAAAGGTTGTAAAAGAGGTTGTGGAGTTAATTCAGGGATATAGAATTCGATACAACAAGAGACAGCAATATTTGTCTGACTTCTTCGAACTACTACTTACTACTGGTCTCAAACAAGAGGCTGGGCAGTATTTCACACCTGTACCTATAGCACAATTTATCATTAAGAGCCTTCCTTTGGATTCTATCATGGCTGAGAAACTTTCTCGCAAGGATGGAGAGATTCTGCCGTATATGATTGACTATGCTGCTGGTAGCGGTCACTTTATCACAGAGTTTATGCACGAAATACAAGACATTATAAACGAGTGTGATACCTCTAAGTATATTGAGGAGACCAGAAAGCACCTTACCAATTGGCAGAATTGCCATTTTGATTGGGCTACAGATTATGTATACGGCATAGAAAAGGATTATCGACTTGTGAAAGTTGGTAAGGTGGGTTGTTATTTGCATGGTGATGGTTTAGCCAATGTTATATTGAGCGATGGACTTGCTAATTTCTGTAACAACAAAGAGTATAAGGGTAAACTACGCAAGCAAGTAAATGATGGTCAAAAGGACAATCAGCAGTTTGATATAGTATTGAGCAACCCTCCATATTCTGTTTCTTCATTCCGACAGACAACTCGCGATTATTATACAGAGCAAGATTTTGAATTATATAACTCATTGACAGATAATAGTTCTGAAATAGAGTGCCTGTTTATTGAGCGTACAAAGCAGTTACTTAAAGATGGAGGTGTAGCAGGAGTTATTCTCCCAAGTTCAATATTGAGCAACTCAGGCATCTATACGAAGGCTCGTGAGATTATATTGCAATACTTTGATATTGTCGCAATAGTAGAATTGGGTAGTAATACTTTTATGGCTACCAATACAAATACCGTTGTTCTATTTCTTCGCCGTAGAGATAATTATTTTGCCACCAATACAAAGAATGCGGTTGATACATTCTTCCGCACATTGAATGATGTAACTATCAACGGCATAGAAACTCCTGCCTCAAAATATGTAGCTCATGTTTGGGAGGGGCTTGATTATGCCGATTATGTTACGTTGTTACAGAAATCGCCAAATGACAAGGTTAAGGTACACGAGATATATGCAGAATATAAAAAGAAAATATCTGCACGAAATGATGCTAAGTTGTTTGAGGCTATACTAGGTATAGAAGCAGAAAAGCTATTGTATTTCGTTTTGGCTTATCCTCAAAAGGTTGTTATTGTCAAGAGCGGCGAGAAAAATGCAGAAAAACGCTTCTTAGGCTATGAGTTCTCAAACCGTCGAGGCAACGAGGGAATCCATGCCATACAGAAAGGCAAGAACATAGATGAGTGTACCAAACTCTTTGATGCGAATGGTTTCGACAATCCGGATAAGGCAAGCACTTACATCTATCGCGCATTTAAGGGGGACTATGTTTCTCCTATTGCAGAAAGCATGCAAGCGCATGTTTCTCGTATGCCATTGCTGGATATGCTTGCTTTTGAAAGGGGTACATTCGAAAAAAGCGTATCGTTGGTAGCAAAAAAAAAAGTAAATTATGAATCTGTGTGGGGGATAAACAACTTAAATCCACTTGGAAATATCGCTGATATACAGAAAGGAACATCTATAACAAAGGATAAAATCTCAAAAGGGACTATTCCTGTTGTCGCAGGAGGAAAGGGCGTCGCTTACTATCATAGTGCATCCAATAGAGATGGAAATGTAATAACCATTAGTGCATCTGGGGCATCCGCAGGATTTGTAAACTATTACTCAACTCCAATTTTTGCCTCGGATTGTATAACTGTTAAATCAAAGGATGAAAATTATATATTAACGGAACTGATATATGTGCTGTTGCAAACTATTCAACCTTTAATTTATGAACTTCAAAAGGGACAAGCACAACCTCATGTTTATGGGGAAGATATAGCTAAAATCAACATTCCTGTTCCTCCTATTGACATCCAGAAACAGATAGTCGAAGAGATTGAGAAGATAGATGAGGGTGTAAAAAACGCGAACAACAATATACTGAATTTAGAAAGTCAGATAGTACACTTATTGGAAAAAATTACATCTGCATCTAACAGGAGATTGGGTGATATTGTGACATTCAAAAATGGTCTTAATTATGACCGTAACAGCAATGGAGATATTATAAAAATAATTGGAGTAGGAGATTTTCAAAATAATAAGACTCCTGAATGGGAAAACTTGGAAGACATCGAAATCAATGGCAGTCTTTCTGAAGATTACGAATTGCATAAAAATGACTTATTAGTAGTTCGGTCAAATGGTTCTTCTAGTTTGGTTGGTCGCTTTTTGCTGATTGACAAAGATCCTCATGTTAAAACTTCTTTCTCGGGTTTTACAATTCGGCTTCGTCTTGCCAATGCGGATATTTATGACAGTAAGTTTTTGTTTTACTATCTATCTTCTCCTGTCACAAGAAACAAATTAGTAAAGAATAGTAGTGGCTCAAACATTAAAAGTCTAAATCAAACTTTGTTGTCTTCCATTGAAATTCCTCTGATTTCATTTGACGAACAAAAGAACATTGTTTCTCAGATAGAAACTTTGGAGTTGGAGATTAATAAAGCTCGTACTCTAATAGCAAATGCGGTGAGTGAGAAACAGACTATACTTGATAAATATTTATAAAAATGAATGATAATAAAAATAACAATAGTGTTTCTTTAGAGGATATGTATGAAGAAATGATGCATACGCAATCCTCTATAAATTATGACTTTTCAAAATGGGAAAAGACTGGAGATGTATATAAGCAGTTTTCTATTTATGATACCTCTAAATATGAAACTACATTGTCCTCAAGTACTATAATTAATAAATAAAGAGAATATGCCAAGTTGGAGTGAAATAATAACAGATGTAAACTTGTATTCTAATGCAGGAACAGAATTAGATAAAAAACGTGAAATGTATTTGACTCAGATACATTCTATTACAGGACGAAATGTGATAGCATATTATTCTGGTTGGCTGAAAACGCCAGATGCTCCGCATGTGTCAATTGATGAACAAGACAAAAATGCTTTTATGACAACAGTATATAAGTTGGATAAAGCAAAAGGACTTGATTTAATTCTTCATACACCAGGTGGGGATATTGCTGCGACAGAAAGCATTGTTACATATTTAAAAAGTCTTTTTAACGGAGATGTGAGAGCTTTTATTCCTCAAATTTCTATGTCGGCTGGGACTATGATTGCTATGTCTTGCAGAGAGATTATAATGGGGGAGCAATCTTCGTTAGGTCCAATAGACCCTCAAATGGGTGGAATAGCGTGTCAAGCTGTTATAGATGAGTTTAAACGAGCTGTTAGTGAAGTTTCTGCTAATCAAGCTTCGTTAGGATTATGGCAAACTATTATTTCCAAATATCATCCTACATTTTTAACAGCGTGTGAAAATGCAGTTGCATGGTCTGCTCAATTGGCAGAGCAATGGCTGAAAGAAGTTAATCCCCAGATAGATTTTGATAAAATCAAAAATGTATTTTTGAATCATAACAAGAGCTATTCACACAGCAGACATTTATCTAAACAAGATTGTAAAAATGCAGGGTTGAATATTGTAGACTTAGAAACAAACCCTGATTTACAGGATGCAATTCTTAGTTTGCACCATTGCTATATGATTCTATTTGATAAATTTCTTATTTCGAAGGTGGTCGAAAATAATATAGGTGGCAGATATATGCAGAATTATAATGCAAAATAGCAGCAAGAAAGAGTTGAAGAATATCCCAGTTATTTTTATCATAGCTGGGATATTTTCCGAAATAAATCGGGCATAAACATAGATAATTTACAAAAATAATGTATTTTTGCATTCAAGTGAGTTATTTGACAGCATAGCACCGCAAATCGCTGAAATTCGCACGGCTGCTAACTCGTTACCTCTATTTCTTAAATAATTCGCTAAAAGTTTATTCTTCAACCGGTTAAGTCAAACCGATAAAAATCTAAAATAATCGTGTAATAAAATCGTTTTTAATATGATTGAAACAGAACGTCTAATTTTAAGAGAAATACTGCCTTCGGATGCAGATGCCATGTTTGAACTCGACTCCGACCCTGAGGTACACAGATATCTCGGCAACGCCCCCGTGAAAAACAAGAAGAGGATTCTTGAAATAATAGATTTCATAAGAGGACAATATAATGCGTTCGGTATTGGGCGATGGGCTGTTGTTTTGAAGGAGAACAATAAATTTATTGGATGGGCAGGACTTAAATATGTAAATGAACCGATGAATGCTCTTCCTTGCTATTATGATTTAGGTTATAGGTTTGCACGGAAATATTGGGGCAAAGGATATGCTACAGAAGCTTCTATTGCTTTGATGGATTATGCTTTCAATAAACTGAAGATTCCGTGTGTCTATGCCCTCATTGAAGCCGACAACTTGAAATCAAGGCGTATTTTAGAGAAAGTAGGATTCCACGAAGATAAGTCTATGACGATTGATGGTGTGCCTCATGTACAATTTAAAGCAATAAAGCCAATATAAGGACGTGAACCATATTTATATGGAACATCATAATAAGAAATACGTTTATTGGTTATGTGTTATCGTGATAGCAATGTTCGTTTTACTTTTTGCGGTAGCTCGCCTCGCATCAGAATGTAACGGCATGACATTGTGCATAATATTGTTCTTAGTTCTCAATCCGGTGTTATAGTATTGGGAACTTTTTGTAAAAGAAGCATCAAACAGATGTGGAGTTGATTTCAGCAGTGATGTTTTTTTCTGGAATATGGCTGTCTTTCTAAATAAAGGAAAAGCTGGAGCACTACACTCCGGCTCTAAAGTAACGTACTATCACTTGATTATCTTTAGTTTGTTATACCAGTGTGAAGAGAAAGGGAACCACCCGATTAGGAATGATTCCCCGAAAATGGTTACTTTATATAGTTTGCTCATGGATTGTTCTTTTTAAGTATTTCAATACATTCCTTTACTCCATCATCGAAACCTTGTTTATAGCCTTTAGTATATTCTCCTATATTATATACCGCCATTGACAGAAAAAATAGAAGGATGCCTACAGGCTTATGCCAACCGGGCAGTGAGATAGAAAATGGCTTGAATGTTATTGTAAGATCACCAACCCATAATAAGGCTATTATAAATATAGCTGCGAATAAGATTGTTTTCATATCTGTTATTTTATTTTATTAATCCTGAATTATCAAAAACGTTTCCTATCACTTCGCATCTATCGCTGACATACCACAATGGGGTAAAGCCACATGCCTTGTTCCTGTAGCAGAACATACCTTTATGAAATAGTACTTCAACTGTAAATTGGTAGGAACTTTCACTTTCATGGATCAGTATTATATCATGTTCGAATATTCTCTTACCGTTCCTATCGGTTATTTCGCTGAATTGGCATACTGTTTCAGCCCATATGTCACTACACTGACAGTCTTCTGGGGAATATATCTTCGCCTTGTCCGTAAGGATAAGTCCGTTTTCGTCCTTTCCGGCAGTATAGAAAAAAGAGAGAAATCCATATACCCATTTCCCCGTATCAGTACTTTTTCCTCTGAATTTGATTTCACGTTTCATAATTAATCAGGTTTAAAATGTAAGTTTTCACCTTTCTTTATGCTATACAGAAACAGATTATAATCTGTTTCTGACAAATGAGAATAATACTTCGTAAAGCATGTCGGGCACTCTTTTACAGAAACAGTCCCAATAGGAGTTTCTGCAATCCCACAGATATGCTTATAGTAATTATTGAGAATACTTGTGCTGCATTCGGGGCATTCAAAGACATTCTTGTTATAGATTCCTATTGAAGGAGTCTTGTATCGTTTGTCTATTTCCATAACTTTACAATCCATATTCTACGTTAAACACAGAATCCGCTTGCTGGAACATCTTCTCGTAGCGATTCTCTTTATATCCTCTCTTGAAAGTAGTATGTGAGACTTTCTGTGTAGTGCAGCCTACCAGTGAGGCGACTGCAAGAATTAATATTATTTTCTTCATTACGTTATTTATTTGAGCATAATCCTTGATTGTTGGATAGGAGCGTTTAACTTATATCGTTTCACAACTTTCTCTATTAAGTCCCTAAACCATTTTCCAGCATAAGGGGATATGTATATTTCTTCTATTAAAGTGTCTAAATTGACATCTATTGCTTTATGTGAATCGTTAGTTTTATCTATAAAAGGATTATTCATAAAAGCTACTCTAAATTCCTTTTCATACTCATAGCTTTTTTCTTTATAAAAGGCAGGGAAAGGATGTATTAAAACTCCTTTTTGCCTACAACTCATCTGGTATTCTATCAAACTTTCATTATTGTAATCTAAATAACTAATCTTAGAATAAAATATACGCAATTGGGATTTAATGGATTGCTTTAGTTTCCCTATGGTCGTTTTAATTGCAATTCCTTCTGATTTAGTAGTATAAATATTCCACATAGCATATGATTCTACACTATTAACATGCCAACAGTTAACATAAAACCATCCTTGCTTTAGCAACTCCATTAGATTTCGATGGTCGCGTTTTAAATCTACAATACTCCAGTCTATGTCAAGCATCTGACTAAAGTGCCTATCATAGTCCACTATCGGATAATGAGCTTCAAATAAATCATCAAATATATCAAGCCTGGTAAGATGAATTTTTTTGCATTCTAATAAAGCTATAAATTTTGACATATTCATATATCTCCAAATTTCTTCATCATCATTATAGTTGGGTAATAATCCGCAGGAATCGCTCATTGCTTGATATGAGCGATTAATTAAATCATCCATTCTATATATTAAATCAAGCTTGCACTTTTCAACTTTATCAAGAAATTTTTTGTCTATCATACTATTAATATTATGTATCAACTAAGTTAGGAACTTTTTTTAATAGGACCAACTATATTTCTCCATTTTAATTCTGATATTTAAAAATCATACTTTTGCTCATTTTGTTATTATTTTACTCTAATTGATTTAAAAATATTTACTACAAACAAACCCCTTCCGTGGGGTAAAGTCTTTAAATTCACAACTCCTAAAAATCCACTTCTTATCAGCCCATCCGGCTAAATCCTTTTGCCATTGTGGTATAATCTGCCGGGGATTTTTCAAGTCTCTATAAGGTTGGCAATGTGGCAAAAATCGCCCACCTTTGTTCTTCCAATGATTGACACGTTCGAATGATTCTTTGAAGTCATTCAGCAGAATGCAATAAAAGAAGTATTCGCCTTTGTAACCGTACTTATCAATCAAATCTGTAGCCCGTTCACATTCTGCGATTTGTCCCGGTGTGTCACAACCGAACCGAATACGTTTTATCCACTTTACTTTCGCAAGCAGCTGGGCTATATCATCCGTAACCAGCCGGGCATCTAATCCTTGATTGAAGTCTACACGTATTCCCATGGAGACAATCTTTTCAATCTGTTGTAAACCGTAGTCGGATGCAAGTACATTGTTATCCATAAGGATTATGTTTTTGCGACCATTGACGGCTATCTCTTCAATATCCATGTATGGAGTAATTTTGCCTTCTTTAGCAGGAACTACACACCATTTACATTTGTTAGGACAGCCTCTTGTCAAAAAGCCGTAAGCTGTCTTGCTGTCAACAGAAGGATACAGGCTGTAATCTGGTTGCAAGCGGTCTATTTCTACCGAAAGTATTTTTGAAATATCATATCCGGTTCCACCTTTTTCAACCTGATCTGCATTGATGTAGTAACCGTAATCAGGAGTAAAGGAAAAGACTTTCGCCATGTACACCTTATCGTATGAACAAAGGGGATTATACCATTCTACATTGTCACCTTTTACCTTGTGCCATGCACTTATCTTCATCAATGCAAGATTAGGGTAATCACTATCTACTGCCAATAGTCCAATATTCATTACTGTATTAATTTGAATTATATACAAGCTAAATGACCATAGGCACATTCTGACATATTCTCATGCTTATTCACATGATTTACAAAGTCCTCCAAAGGAACAGCATCTATCTCTCCTTTTGCTTTTACAATGGGGGCGCCGCCACCGGTGATACTTACTTGAACAGTGTCCCAAGAAACGTATTTCTGACATTCTTTGGTTAATTCACTTTCTATTACTGTCAGTCTAGCAAAGGTGGCGTTATATTCTCCAGCCAATTTTTCTATCTTATTCATATTTAATCTGTTTTACTCTAATTGATTCGTACATACTTACCTGCTATATAACAAGTCCTTAGTATCTCTGCATTCTCTTCACCAAAAGCGATTAAGATGGAACCACAACCGGGTGAATCTCCGCGCGTACCGTCCGGGCGAAAGAAACGAATCCTATTACGCAAAAACTTCATCGCTATTGCCTTCTCAAATATTACATCTTGAAACATCTTTGAATCGCAACGATTGAAAAGTAAAGCGATGCCGTTTCCATGCTCTGCCAACCGATTAACGAACCGTTCAATAAGAGGACGAGAGTAAGGCGGATTGAGCCATACACGACCTTTCCACTCTTGCGATAGTCCGTCATCATTCTTGTTATACATTTGTGTGGCTGTTTCCCAAAGTGGGTTAACCGGAGCACATGGATCTAAATCAAACTTTCCTAATGCATCTATAATTTCTTTCGGTGTGTACCATTCATCGGTAGAATTAGACGATTTTTCAAATGTTGTGTTCATTTCTGATTTGTTTTGAGCCTAATTAGGCTACATCGTTAATACTAATTTCTCCTTTCATTACTCGTTCTACTTGCCTATCAAAAACTCTATCTGGCAGATAAGAGAGCAATTCGGATGCTATTATCATTTTAATTTTGTATTTTTGCGAATTAATTAATAAGACAAATATGAATCTTGATTTCATTAAAAAGAATTGGATACTATTAATACTCCTATTAATCTCGTTTACAATCACCGTTATAGGAGTATTTTATAAATGTACAACCATCGCTATTGTCGGTGCCGTTCTATCACTGTTCATTGCAATATTCAACGCAGTTAGGTCTTATAAAACAAACAGGAGGATCATGGAGAAAATGGAGGAGCTGGATAAACGTACAACATGGCAAGAGATTGAATAGCTTACTTGCTATTAGTTAATCCGATTTCCTAATTTTAAAATAAAAGCTTCATTATCCGGTGCACCCCATTCCGGACGACCTTTGCCAATAGAGATGCTATCCAATTTAAATAACATAGTTCGTTTTGTATATCCGTAACGAAAACGGACGGCATCATAATGTTTAAGGGGCGGTTTGCAACAATACTTGCACTTTTCGGGAATATAGATTTTGCAATCCGTGTTTTTATCGTAGCAAGCATAAAATCTTTTAGCCCAATAACTGTTATGTTCTCGATACTCCTCTTTTTTCTCGCCGGATTCTATCATATCGTACCAAATGGCTTTTAATGGTAAATCAAGTATATTCATTTCAATTTAGTTTTTGAATTTATTTATAGTAGTCCTTTTATTAAAAAGAACCATCACTATTAGCGCTAAAGCGACTTTCAATAATTGTTTTTTGCCAGCAATGATAACATTATTACGATTTAACCCATCATCAATCATAATACTATACAAATTCTTATAAGGCGGTAATACCTTATAAACATATATTTTTTCAACTATCTTTTTCATTTATATTCGAATTATTCGTTAAATGTAAACTGCTTAACAGCTTCTTCATCCACATCAGGAAGTGCCCTGTATTGGCATTCAGTTGCAAGTATTATTCTTCCGTCGCAAAGACGAATTATGGTTGGGAATGGCAATTCTTTATCATCCCGAATTATTACACCATGAATAGTGTTGGCGGAGTTGTAATAAAAGCAAACTTCTACCTTCCGACCGATACCACCCATCAAACTTTCTTTTACCGAATGTTGTTTAGGAAAGTTTTTTATATCTATTCTTTTTTCAATACCCATAATATGTTCCTTTCATTTATGTTATTAGCCATATACTTCTCTAACTTTCTCAATCCAATCCAAATAAGCTTGCCTTGCCTTTTGTTTAGCACACTGCTCCATAGAATCGGTAATGACATCGCTATTCTCTTCCATCTCCTCACAAAAATGATCTACCCAACTAAACGGGTCATACTCAATAAATTCTTCTGTTCTACAAAACGGACAAGGAACATCCTCTCCCTTATCGTAAAGATTACCATTCTCGTCACAGTAGTCTAAATCTTGCAATTTGCCATTGACACAGCACGCATCTGGATAGCTTGCACCCCAAAATGGAAACTGGGGGCACGGTTTATTACTTTTGTTCATATTTATTTAGTTATGAGTTACTGTTTAAACTCCGGCAGAACACCGAGGTATAAGTATCGGTTATCATCGGTCTTGTGTACCGTCATATAAAACAATACATCACCTTCACTTTTAATAGCATCGCATCCTTGAACGAAGTCCCTTGAACAATACGCAGGACAAGTGATTTCCGCTATGTAGTTGTATAACCTTTCATCAATATAGTCACCCGGAGATAAAAAAAATCTAAATCCTTATCTTGCTTAGACCATGCCTTAAATGTCTTCTTCATCTTCTGTGAGTTTTCTTGTTCTTATTCTTTTTCCTACGCTTTGCAATAGCCTTTTTCCGATGCGGAGACATTTCTTCATACTTCTCACGCTCACCGTCAAACAGTACACCGCAAAAACTTTCTCTGTATGCCCTGCTGGCAGAGCATCTTTCTTGTCCGTAATCGGACTTGGGGCAACAATCACATCCCATAATATTTAGTTGTTTTAAATTTCCACTTTTGTATAATTACTGAAATCACAATACAAGTATCGGAACCAGCCCCCAAAGCGATATTTATCATTAACATACCTACATTGGGAAGTCCATTTACTCTTTGCGATAATCTCGTACATCGTATCTTTATGGATGAAAAGGTCTCCGACTTTTAAATTGGAGAGTTTGACTGTTTTCATTGGGGTGCTTGATTTAATATTTCTCTCTGAATAATCTCTTTTGCATTAAAGCCAAATATTCCCTTCTTTAGCTCGTGAAAATCCGCAATAGGAATTTCATTGATATAATAATAAAACGCCTCATAGCCATCCGTGAAATTACGAGCAAGAAAGCCATTAGGATGAGTGTTCATATACTTTTCAATAGCGACTATTATTCTACGAGCATACCCAGGAAACATCTTGAACTCCAGTTGCATCTGTTTGTAATTACAAAGTGGACAACCTACGCAACCGTGACGGGAAAGACTATACGGGGCATCGTAGTACTTTGAATAAGGCAAACTACGCTCACGAATGTAATCCCAAACCTCTTTTTCTGTCCAAGTGAAAATAGGAAGAATATGTATTGCTCCTTGCATCCATTTTCGAGTATCGCACTGTTCTGGCTCGTAATCTTTCCGGTTCCGGCTTTCGGAAGCTCTCATTCCTTCAATACTACGTTTGCCGATACCATATCTTTCTTTCAGTCTTTCACAACAGAATCGCCGGAGCCGTGAGGGAAATCCTTTTTCTTCGATTAACTGAAAAAAAGATTTTTCCGGGTGTATTATCCTCACTTGCGGATAGTTTTTCTTTATAAAGCTAATCGTGCCCGGTGGATCTACTGTGGTGTTAGCGTAGATCGCATTATACTTAATGCCTGCACGTTCAGCAAGGTCAAGTATAACTACACTATCCTTACCTCCGGAGAATCCGAGTGATAGCAGATCGTCACGTTCCATACTGCGAAGAAAGTCGATTGCTTGCTGCTCTTTCTTGTTCATTTCTGTTCCGCTTTGAATTTTTTATTCATTTCTTTTTCCGTAGCTTTAACACCTTTTTTGAACCCCTCCACAAAGCTGTCAAAACAAGCTCTATGGATCTCTAAAGTACACCTTTTCATAATCGGACATACAGAACATTTTTGGCTAAGTCCGGCTGATTTCTTGGCTATTTTCGTTACGTTTTTCATTAGATTTTTAAATTAATTATTACGATTCCTTTCCGCTGCGACTTCGCTTATACACATCTTGCACCAGGAGGTGAGACATCGGTATTCCTTATCCTCATATCTGACAGTCCTGTTATAGAACCGGTGGAGCGGAAGGGAACGTCCGCAATGTGGACAAACCTTTCTTCCGGCTTCCGTACCTGCAACCGTCTTGGTTTTACGGCGTACAAGCGTACATCCCCTGCATTCATCCAGTCTGCCTTTGTACTTCCGGCATTTGTGCAGGGAGATACGTCCGCATGGAGCGAATTTTTCGCAGTCGAATCTGGGTTCTGTATGATAGATGTTCATGCGGTAAGTCTTTTACGGATCAGATTCATGTTCTTCTTCACCAGCTGGATGATGCGGTCATGATACTCTGATGTTCCGTTGCATACGGCTCTTGATTGTACTATCTGAAAAGATTTAAGATTCACTTCGATGGTTTCCACATGTTTTTCTCCGGCTATGGCTGTCATGATCAGGCATTCACTGCGTCTGTAATACCTGTTGGCGTATACACAATGGTGCATGGCTTTGCCCTCCTTGTAGAACTGGGTTACGCTTTCAAGCGGACGGATGGTTATGCCGTCGCCTTTGATTTCCATGCCGAAGAATTTTTCCATCCGGTTGTAGAATGATGCTATATCCTCCTTGAGCTGCTTTTCTTTTTGGATAGCCTTTATTCTGTCCCTTTCCCTTCTTTGCCTTGCCTCAATTTCATTTTTCTTTCTTAGTAATCTGTCGTGCTCGGCTTTTAAATTTTGGGGACATACGTATTTGGCGTTATGCAGATCCTTGTGGAAATAGGACAGCAGGCTTATATAGTCATTCCACATGCTTGCATCTCTGATTATATAACGGTTGCGGTTGCAGATGTTGAAGGACGGTTTATATCGGAGCTGGTAATAGCCCGTTTTGTACATGTGCTTCAACATATCTGTTTGCCCGGTCTTGATACATAATTCCGCATCATTGCCACCTTTCAGAAGGTCTCGTACAAGTTTTGAGGGGGGTACATCGGGGAACCGTTTCCCGATTCCCCGCTTTCTCAATTCCGGGAGCAGTTTCTTTTTTGGATATATCCATCCCCATATCGCATATAGGTCTCCACGATAATTCCAGCTGTAACTGCCGTATTCACCCTTTATGCTCAGTGGTTCCGAATATATCCATCCGCTGCTTCCCATATTCATCGGTTTTGCCATGATGGTGCGTTTCCCCTCGACGGTGATCCATTCCTGAACCACTTCAAAGAAAATATAGTGAATATAATCCTGTCTGCTGTTCAAATCAAAATTCCTTTTTCTGACGTACTTGCAGCATAGTATATGTCTTATGATCTGGAACTCTCCGGCGGTCTGTAAAATGGACATGTACTTTTCTTCCTCGACTTTTCGTTTCCGGCTGACCTTTACGTCCAGTTTGTGGTGGCAGTACGGGCATTTGGTCGTATCACCGAGCAGGGTGGTTCCCAGTTCGCTATTGCTTGTGTCTATCCATGTTCCGCCGCACTCGGAACACCATAGCTCATCCTTGCACCTATATGCTTCGTGGGTGAATATATGTTCTTTCGCCCATTCTTTTTGTACTTCGGTAACGGTGGACAGTTTGCTGCTTAGTCCGGTTACACGTTTCTCAAGTTTCGTTCTCGGTTTCATGATTAGAACAGGCTCATTTGTTGGACATTATCATCCGCTTTCTTTCGGACGTTTTTCTTCCTGAGTGTCTGGTATTGTTCTTCCGCCAGCCGTGCGATTGCTCTGTCACGTGCCGCTTTCTTATCTTCTTCGGTGAGTTCCACTGGTTTGGTGGGGGATGATACGGACGCTTTCTGTCCGGCAGGCAGCCGGTTTATTTTGATATCGTCCTCATCATAGTAGTGCACCGCCATCCCGTAGACCTCCTCGTCTGATATCGCTACGGCGTTACCACGTTTCTTGGCTTCACCCATGATATAATTACAGCATTCATCAATGCTTTTTTTCTCATTCGCGTATTTTGGGGCGAACAGTGAATCGTTTTCCGTCCGTTTGTCCAGATAGGCTTTGATTGCCTGTTTGAAACTTTCATTACTTGCCATGATTACTTAATTTTGAAGTGGTTGATAATATTTATTTGTGATTGATTCTGATGTTATACTCGCATAAGAATTTGCCTATATCGTCGCTCGCAACATTGGAAGGTGGTGCATTATCTCCGTATATAACCCGTATTGCGTCCTCACTTCCCCCGTATGCCTTCCAATAGGTGCAAGTAGTATGGTTGTTGGGAACGTTTGGAAAAAGTTCTGTGAAGGCGTTGAAATCGGTTTTAGCCTTTTCTTTGAGTTTCTGGATGTTTTTCACTCCCTTCACCATAGCACACGCTGCATCTTCTATCCGGGTGAAACCTTTTTGAGATTGCTTTATTGCAGTTTCATTGGACAGTTTGACGTGCTCGTCTCTTCTATCCCTGCAAAAGTCCGATA
>ENA-OROR01001357-OROR01001357.1-human-gut-metagenome-genome-assembly--contig:-NODE-1357-length-16191-cov-3.102318_pt1 | contig 16191 bp, 20 predicted proteins | sample MGYA00242135_ERZ509060 | MGnify/ENA primary metagenome ERZ509060 (study PRJEB26280, sample SAMEA2338742) | human gut metagenome | biome: human gut; feature: human-associated habitat; material: faeces... | reverse complement strand
TTTTGTTTCTCTCAGATTCAAGGCTTATATACAAAATGGGAAGGCGCCCCACACGGGTCAGCCTTCCCATTTTTATATCTTATTTCTGATTGCCGGGCCAGCATCCCGGCTTTTACCTCTTCTGTTTGACCGTATTAAGGTACTCCATGATTCCCATATGTATGGTCCAGGCCATCCTGTCCTGATATTCCTCATCCTCCAGGCGCTTGGCTTCCTTTCCATTACTCAGGAATCCGCATTCCACTATGACAATAGGCTCCTTCACATGAAGCAGGAGATAATAGTTGTCATTGGCCTTGGCCATCCTCTTGTTGGCCTCGCCCAGCACATAGTCAAAGCGCTTCTGCAAAATTTCCGCCAGATACTTTCCCTTCTCTGATGTCTTATAGTAAAAGACCTGGCCTCCGGATACATATTCCTCATGGTAACTGTTCTGGTGAATGCTGACCACCAAATCCGGTGCCGCCTCATTTATGATTTCGCACCGTTTTCTCATGTCCGCCATCTTTTTATGACTGTCCCCAGAGCTGTAAAGTCCCTGGTCCGAGTCCCTGGTAAGGATCACCTCTACGTCGGAGGCCTCAAGATATGCTTTCAGCTGCTCTGATATCTTCAGGTTAATATCCTTTTCCAGCTGACCATTTATCCCTACCTTACCCGGATCGCTGCCTCCGTGTCCGGCGTCTATGACCACCACCGGCCTTGCCTTGTCTGCCTGTGCTTCCTGATTATGGACAGCCACTAGTGTCCCTGCCTGCCATGATATCAGTGCCACGATACAAAGCAGCAGAATCCCCATCACTGTCTGCCATGCTGAATGCTTCATCAATGGGCGCTCCCTGATAACCTTTATTCCAGTATATTCACCCGCCTGATGAAAATGAACCTGTTTTTACTCTATACTCAGAACGTTATAATCCTGTACCGCATCTTCTATGATATATTCCAGGTATTCATACAGGATGCTGGGATAGCAGTACTCCTTCCACATGGAGTATCCGGGCTGCTTCACAGCCTCCTTCACCACCTCATACGCCCTGCCGCCATAGCACGCGGCATTGATATCCCCATACACCTTTGCCATCTGCTGCTTCTCCGATTCTGTCAGCTTCACAAATATGCTGCCCGTCTCCTCCTCCGCAGAATTCTTCATGGCATCATATGCCTGATTATAGAATATCTGTTTTAAAACAGGCGGACTGTATGTGTCGAAGTTCAGCAGGTTCTCATCCGTGCTCTTGTTTTTCCTGGCCCATTTCTCCATATTTACCTTGCGTGTATAGTAATAAAATGTCTCATCCTCCATGTAATCCAGCACACCGTACTGACAGGGAGGCGTGGACAGGGAGCTGGTGACCACCTCATAGATACCGATATCGTTATTCCTCATAAAGTGCTGCACATGCAGGTGCCCGCTGAGGAACAGCGGGATATTCTCCCCTTCCAGCATCTGTATAAGCTCCTCACTGTGCTCGATGGTACAGTCATCCGCATATACCTCGCTCTCCTCCAGCAGGTTGTGATGGGCCACCGGTAGAAGAATCACGCTGTCCCGGGCAGCCTGCTCAAGCTGCTCCCTTATCCACTCATAGGTTTCTGTCTTTATCATCCCCCCAACCTTATTGCGGGGTTCATACTGGCAGGTATCCAGCATGAGCAGGCGCATGGACGGACCCAGGTCATAGGTGTAACTGAGGGAATTGGCATCCCTGCTGCCGGCCTCCGAGTATCCGAATTCCTTATAAATACGCTCAAAATCCTCCGGAGTAGTAGGTTCTGCCGGGTACCGGTCTCCCCCGGAATACACGGAGGCGCTTGGATTGTTAATGTCATGGTTGCCCGGTATGACCAAAACCGTGATACCGGCTTTCTCCACCTCGTCCAGCTTTTTCGCCAGTTCTTCATGGCTCTTCTTTTCTCCCTGAAGACTTAAATCTCCGCTGATAATCAGGGCATCCGGGCTCAGAAGCTTGATTTCCTCCAGTGCGGCATCTGTGATCTCCCATACGTAATTGGTCAGTTTTCCGTCGCCGTGCTCTACCATGGCCTGAAACATATCCCCCTGGTCTGTCAGGGATTCTGCCAGATAATGTATATCTGTCATAAGGATAATGCGTTTTCCTCCAATCAGAGGCTCTGCCTTTGTCTCCTTTTCAACATCGGGAAAAGGCTGTATCTGCGAAGGCTCAGGGTGTGTGGGCTTTTGCAGCTCTGTTTCCTGAACCGTTTCCTTTGTCTGCTGTTTTCCGGTGGTTGGTTCCACCTGCTTTCCGGCCTGTACGCTGCACCCTGCCATGACTCCAGCCATTAAGATTGCTGTCATGATTCCCGTTATCCTTGTTCTTCCTCTCATTTCCTTCCTCCGGCGTCACCCATATTGTCTATTTAACCTCTGACACAATATCCCATATGTCCGCTGGCTCAAATCCCAGCTTCCAGCAGGCAACTCCTGCCAGGTCAAACTCCTTAATCAGGTCAATCTTAAGCTTCATGGAATCTTCCTCTTCCATCCATATATACTGCTGTCCGCTTCCGCTAACAGTCTCACCGTAATACTGCCCCAAAAGCTTATCCCAGCTAAGCTCCACCTGGTTCTCCTCCACCCACTGCCTGGCATCCGATATGCCATATGCCTTTGAAGAGGTCTTTCCCTCATTCACGGTCCATACTCTGGTATAGAAGGGGACCGCATTGATGACCTTTTCCTTGGGGACCTCCTTCAGAGTATTCTCAATTCCTTCCCTCACATAGGGAATGGATGATACGGAACCGGCTTCTCCTCCTGCATAGTGTTCATCATATCCCATAACAATCACATAGTCAGCCACAATTCCCTGTTCCCTCCTGTTATAAAACGCAGTATAGGAGGATGGTACATAGTTGTCCACAGACAGCACAAGTCCCTTATTGCGGCAGGCAACCGACATTTCCCTTATGAATTGCACATAATGGGGCCCCGCCTCTGCCTTCAGGCTCTCAAAATCCAGGTTGAAGCCGTCAAAGCCATAGGTATCCGCCTCATTCATCAGTTTTTCAATGAGCTTTTTCCTGGTACTGGTAGAGGACATCAGAGTCTTAGTGTTTAGATTTTTGACGCTTTCCTCCGTACTCACATTCTCCACCATGGCCCACACCTTCAGTCCCATATCATGGGCCTTATCCACGTAATCCCTGCTGGCCAGTGATGTATAGGTGCCGTCGCCGGACACCACATTGAACCAGGTGGGCACAATCACATTCATCCCCCTGGCATTGGATACATAGCTCTCAAGAGTATTATTTCCCTCCGGCCGTGTGACCTGATGAAATCCCAGCCTTACTTTCCCGTCCATGGAAATGCTGGTATACACAGGCGCCTCAAAGGTGCTGACAGGCGCAACCTGCTCTCCTGCCTCCAGCTTCCGGTTTTCCACATATCCGATATAACCGTCCGACGTTCTTACCCTGGACCACTTTTCCATGGTTTCCAGTACATCCACAGTCTCTCCTGCCGCCGCCTCTGTGATAATCTGGCTCTTTACACCGCCCCTGACCCTGACCTGTCCTGTTTTTTTCAGCACTGCCGTGTCATAGGGCTGCCAGGAGGTGTCGATAAACACCCGCTTGATCTGGCTTGTGGCAAAGGCCTGAGTGCGGATATCTGTATAATTCACCACAACCCCAAGGGACAGGTACATTCCATCCTGTGTGACCTTAAAGAGAGGTCCCTTCTCTCCCTGGGCACTTTCATCCGCATACACAATGGAGTCAGGCAGTGCATACACCAGCAGTTTTTCTCCCTCATCCCAGTAAAAGCGCTCGTTCAGATGTTCATTTACCCAGTTCACAGGAAGGTATACCTGGCCATCCTCGTAGATTCCCTTCTCCTCCTGCACCTGGTTATCCAAAATAAGGGCCACCTGGCCGTCCTTAATACCAAATATCCTGCTCTTATCCGCCAGCTCATTGCTGGGCATGTATTTCTTGGCAAAAAGCACTCCCAGACCACCGCCTGCCAGGATAAATATGAACAGCAGAACCAGCACCGTGATTCCGCAGCCGTGACCTTTTCTTCTTCTGCTCATCCTGTCCTCCAGTTTCCTAATGATTGTTTTTATTCTACCACAAAATAGAGTGCATGTACCAATTAATTGCTTACAATTTACAGTCATTATGGAGGAAACAGGAACAAAAGCCCGGTATGCGCCGCCTGCTTTGGCTGCACAGGCTGAGACGGTACTCATGGCAGCGCATAATCCGGGCTTTTGTTATCTGCTCTGTTATTTGCTGTTGTTATCTGTTTTTATTATCTGCTCATGAATCCTCATCTTTTTTCTCTTTGGGAGGGTCGCTGAGATACACTTTGTCAAATCTGATTTCCTTCAGACAGCCCTGCTCGGCGCCAACATAGTCTCCCATGTAAAAGCCCCCGTCTTCTCCCATCTCGAATATCTTCTCCCATTCTTTTTCCGGGCACTCGACTCCGTCAATGGTAATCCGAACCCCTTTGTTCTTGTATCTCTTCAATCCGTCCAGATAGGTTCTCTGATGTTTCTTCCGGTCTCCATACTCGACATTTCTTATCATGCTGATAAGCCCTCCCCTATTACCGCAAGACAGCCGGACGGCAGCACCAAGGAGTTGTTTTCGTGACATACTTTTGTGCGCCGTTTCCTTCTGTCTCTTTTTTCTTCACAAAATCCTCTCAAACCACCGCATGGTCTCGTAATCCACTGAAAACGCATCTACTGAAAGAGGAACCCTGGCCAGAGAAATCCCAAACTGCCTCTCTATCTGTTTTCTGGTGTCCTCACTGCCAAAGGCAGCCGTATATATCCACCCTGCTCTGCGTCCTTCCTCCTCTGATAAAAGCTCCAAAAATGCCTCCAGCTTCCATTCGCTCAGTGCAGCCATGACAATCTTCACTTCGCATCTGAGCCACTCCGCCCTGATGGATGGCCTCAGTTCTCCAAAATCAATTATGATTTCGTCATATGTTCCATCCAGACAGGACGCCAGCACGCGGGGGGCCCCCTGCATATAATATGTAACCCCGAAGATTTTGTATTTGTAGTCCGCAGAATCCGCCTGCTTTGCGGAACCGGCCTGGCATATATCCTTTATGGTTTTCCATGCGCCATGGTCATTCCACTCAATCACCGCAGTCCTGCGCTGCAGGGCACTGGCCATATAATTGGCCGCCAGGACGCTGAGATGAGTCACCCCTGTTCCCCGTCCTGTTCCTGTGATTCCGACAACCCTGCACCCTTTTGCAGGCTCCCGGCTGTTTTTAAAAAAGATTCTCTTAGAAAATCCCATCTTCTTAATAAGCCTCTTTTTTTCTTCCCCCCCCCGCCGCCGGTCACGGCAGACCATAAAGACTGAAAAAAGGCATCTTCGCTTTTCTGGCTGAAAGGATTTTCGTATTCCGGCGAGACAAACAGCTTTATTCCCTTTAAAGCCTTGTCTGATTTGGCCATGGCCTTCAGCTCCTTTTGACATACGGCCCGTGTGCCCCGAAATATAAGCACGCGGTTCCCGCTGCACCGTCCCGTCCAGGCCTGATTCATCCAGGATATGTACCGCCTGATGTATCGGCCGTCCCAGACGCTGGCGCTGCCTGTCCCAATTAAATCTGCCTTCGCCGCCTTTAATTCCAGTTCCGCCTGCTGCCAATCTGTTCCATAGTCTTTCACTATGATGTCAAATCCTGTCCCTTCATCCAGCTTTACGGCAGGTCCATACCACGGCTTTAAGCAGCAGCCGTTCATGGTATAGATTCCAAAACGGTCCGGACGCATACCTGCCCTTTGAGCCATGGCGGCCACTGCCCGGGAGACATTATGTTCCTCATAAAGCGCCCGGTACCCGTTCCTGTTCAGAAAATATACCAGCCCTAAGGCTAAATGTGTGGTACCCGTCCCAGCCTTCATCCCGGTCAGAATCAAAATATGAGATGGTATCGCCTTTTGTTCTTTTTCTTCTGTCAGCTTCCTGGTACACAGCGCCTGAAGCGCATCCTCCACCTCACCGGCGGAAGCGTACCGTTTCTCCATATTGGAATCCATGCATTTTCTGATAATCCGCTCAAAATCCTCCGATAGGGCGGCAGACTGTCCGGCGTCCTCTCTCAGGGTTCCTGCTGTCATAAAACGGAGGACTGCACCAATGGCATAAATGTCGGTCCTTTGATCCAACATGCGGTCAGAAGCATACTGTTCAGGAGCCGCGCAGCCCACTGTGCCAAATCGCTTTGGGGCAGTATTTGCCCACCGGCAGCCTGCAGCATGATCAAAATCAATCAGCTTTACGGTGCCATTGCAGATTATCAGGTTATTTGGTTGTAAATCTAAATGTAATATGGGTATTTCACACGCAGAATGCATGTGTAAGACTACGTTTTTACGCTATTTTTAACGAATTTGTTGCTAATAGCCGTCTAACCTAAAATTATATGATTTCATCGCTTTTCAAAAATTAACCATATTTTTAGGCGGGCCCGGCCATTCCGGTACCCGTCTTTCACTTACTTCTCTTTCTCCTTCCCTTCCTGAATCCGTTTCCATATGGTCTCAAATTCATCCGGCTTCGGGTCCGGGATGGGTAAGGGGACGGTCATGCGTTTGACTGCTTCAAATTCTTTTAGCAGTTCTTCATCAGAGTACTCTTCCGTTTCATGTATCGTTTCGTTCTTGTCCATCTCTGTACACCTCCTTTCACCTCCATTGTAATGTGAGGGGTGGCAACTTTTAGATGGCAATTTATTCCATTCTTTATCCTGCCAGCATCCTCACGGAGTTCTCCTGAATGAATCCCTTAATCTGGTCATATCCCCAGCCACAACTTATGAGGCTACTCACCAGCATTTCCATGGATTCTATTTGTTTCAGTTCATCTGACGTCACATATTCCCGGATACTTTCTTTTCCCTTCACTCCATACTGCTCCTGGAGCTCCTTCATGGTCTTTCCAAAGATAGTCTTATAGATGAGCTTGGTATAGTTGGGATACATGAATTTCTTGTGCGGGCTGTCAGCCACCTTCATCTTAATGGTATCGGTTAGGATATGACGGACAATGATTCCCTTGTCCCTTTCAATCTGCCATTGCTGCCGCTCCGTGTAGATTCTCTTAAGCTCTTTCTCCATGGTGTTGAAAGCCTTGATATAATCCAGCTTCCACCTTAAAGCCTTTTCGCCTGTGAATCCCATTGCCAGCAAAGAGAACCCATCTCTGTCCATCTCATACATCGGGTATTCTTTACCTCGGCTTTTATATGTAGTTTCCTTAAAAAAATTGGCTGCCGAATTTTCGGCCGCGAGATTTCTAATAGCATCCAGCACATGTCTATGTTCTTTCTCAAAATGTTCTGCCACCTTAAGGCTTGTAGTAATTAATCTTTCTTCATATCTCTTTCCAACGATTTCCACTAACATAAACTCCATCCTTTCTATGCGTTTATTTTTGCGTACAATAAAAGCCTTGGGAATCATCCCCAAGGCTTAATTCATCTACATGCTATTTCCTATCAAAAAATTCTTTAATTTTGTCTCCTGTAAGTTCTGTACACGTCCGCGTTAACTGCACCTGCTTATGCTTAGATTTTTCTGCTTGCCCCAATGCTTCCACAAATGCATGGGCAAGTTGCCTATCCTGTATTTTGATATCTTTCAGGAAGCTCTTTGTTGCCACACATATCGCCTCCACTCTTTTTATTACTCTCCTAGTCCGGGTCACCGCAACGCCCTATCCTTATCCGGTTAAAACTCCCCTATGTACTGTTCGCCCTCCGGTGCCACATACAAAGCGCATTCCAGCGGATGTCCGGCCCGTGGCTCAAAGTAATAATCCTTACCACCAATTACATGCCAATTGGTCAGAGCATATCCATCTGAGTTAAAATAATATTTGTGATGGTTTATAATCTGCCAGCACTCCTTGTAATACTCTGTGGTGCTGTATGCATACCACCAGCCATTACTATCATGGTGCCATCCTGTCTCATACTCCGGCTGCTCCACCAGAGACCAGTCAGGACGTCCATAACCATCAATACGGCTGTTATCTAAGCTGTACTCTTTGCAGCACACCTCTCCGCCGTTGGCAACCACCTCGTTACCAGCGCTGGTGTTGCCCTCAATGGTCCTAACCTTGGTCATGGTGACCTCATAGACGATGCCTGTATGACAGATGCGCTTGGAGTTTTTAAAAAATATCTGGTCTCCCGGCTGAGGGTTGTCCTTATGGTACTGTCCCTTATTCTTATAGTATTGTGCGGACGTAGGGGTATAGGCCGAAAAACCGCCTCCCAGGAGCTGCCTGGCCGCCACCTGTCCAAAGGCCTGGACGAAGCACCAGTCTACAAACATGTCACACCACGGCTGCCCCTGGAGAGATGGATACAGGTCTCTGGCATACTTGGTGTAGTTGCTGCTGCCTGCATTAGCGGTCTTGCTGTCAAGCTGGCTGTTACTGCGTTTTTCCAGGTATCCAATCTCCTGGTGAGCAATTGTTAAAACCTTATCTATTGATTTCATGTTTTCCTCCTATCTAAAAAGGCCCGGGACCACTCCCAGGCCATGAAAAGTTGTGGCGTCACAAGTTGCGATATCGCAACGCCCGCTTAACCCCGCGGCGGGAGATATGCGGACCACCTCCTCTCAGGTATCCATTTTTGTCTTATCCTCCACCTGACCCTTAATCATCCTGGCCAGTGGCATTAAAAATGGCGGCATGGCCACACCGATATCCAGCAGATTCTCCAAGATGCTGATTATTTCATTACATATCAGCCACACAGCCACGATGGTAGCAACCACGAAGGGCAGTTTAATAGACAGTCCTACATACTGGCCGGCATAATTAATCAGCACATCCATAGCCCATCCTAATCCCACCAATATCCACATACCTATCTTCTTAACGATGCCCCACAGGCCCTTGTCACTGGTCACCAGCTCATTGCGCCGTTTTGATGCCAGGATTCCGGTTATGTAGTCTGTAAAATTCAATCCGGCCAGTATAAGCACGGGAACTGCCAGAATTCCCAGCCATCCAAAAATCACGCTAAATGCTGCAACAAACGTTGCTTTCACCTTATCCATTTTCATATACCTCATCCTTCTTTATTTTGTATAGTCATCTCCAGTTATGTCCTTGTAGTCCGCCTCAGACAGTTTACCTGCGGCCACCAGGGCCTTAAGCCGGTCAATGTCCCACAGCCTCGGATAATACTTTATCGCCAGTCCTTTTACATCCATGGTCTCACCTCCCCTATAAATCAATACCGGCCATAATAGCCACGTAATCAATGTCAGCCGTATTCTTTTCCACCTGTGCGGCCACACCCGGCTGTGAGAGCGTCAGGAGCGCCACACGGCCATATATGGCCTCGGCGGTGACGGCACCGTCCTCCCCGTACTGCTCTGGTGTAATCAGGTAATGGTCGTCAATACTTTTTGGATTGCCCAGCACCGTATAGCCATCATACACAGCCAGGGTGCTGCCATCCTCGTTGACAGTCTTAATCTGCTCCGTGGCTGCCGCATCCGCAAACACGGCCACGATATCCTCCAATGGTTCGGCAGCCTGGAAGATAAGCTGCAGAGCGCGGGGTGTGGAGGACGTGCCGCCGATGACCAGCGGGTACTCCTTCCCGTTTTTCAATACAATCTTTTCATTCATTTATTTTTCCTTTCCGCCCTTCCGGGCAATAAAATAAGCCCCTGGTTTAGGGACCTGATTTGCAAGTCGTATTCATATTTATACGGTCAAAAAAAAGAGACACCGGAGTGTCTCAAATTCACGCAACAATAACTGTTATTATCATAGCAGCAATAGCTAAAAAAATGCTTATCGTTATTCCCCACATAAACTTTCTATATTCATTAAGTCCATTTGATACTTCTTTAGATACCATTGATAGCTTATCTTCAACCTTTTCTATCTTCTGATTTTGTTCTTTAATTAATTCTACAATCTGAGCCATTCGCTCATCATTTCTCTTTTCGGATTCCTCTATTCTCCTATGCGTACGCTTTTCGGATTCTCTAACATCATCCTTTAAATCTCTTTGGTCTTTATCAACTTTATCCATATATAGTTCAAGTATTTTATTGTCATCCATAACAGTGCCCCCTTTTATCGCCACCTCAGAATAGTTTCCTGTGTGTCCATATAAAAATGGACTAAAGCTATTCTCGTTAACAACAGTAGAACTTGAACTTTGCCGTTGCTTTAAATCAATTATTTTTGAGGAACTTTCATTAAAACCAACTGCTCTTTTTTCAGATTCGGCATCAAAGCCATTGACTAATGATTGAATTTTATTTTTATCATTTTCATCAAAAGACATTCTTTAGTTTCTCCTCAATTTCAGACATCAAGTTTGTAAGTATTTCAGTTGTTTCCTTTGCTGAGCATAACAAAGGCGTATCAACATGAGTATTCACATCAATTGTTAATAACCCTGGTATTTCAAGATTATTTCTATTGATTTGAATATTTCTAAATATATTTACAATGAATTTATCTGAAATTTTCTTTTGGTTAACCCAAGATATGGTTTTTTCATCACTTGACTTAAAATCATCAAGCAAAACAATACCGTTTGTCTTTTCCTCAAAAAAAGTATCGGTTTTAGTTTGTATTACCAGACCTAACCTCTTGATACCTACATTTAAGCTTTCACAAACCTGTATTAAAGTATATGCAATAACCTCGACATTATTCCTCCACAGCGCCCCATCTTTTAACCCAGCTTTGAAATCCATTCGATTTAGACTAATCGCCAAGCTTGCACTCTTATCTTCCTTTTCAAAGATACATCTGGGGATTTCCAACGGCGCATCCTCCGGCAATGGCAACATTTGTGGCTCCTTAGTAAACATCGCACTAAAAACACCTTGGATAATACTTGCAAATTTTAACATGGAGATTTCAGCTTTATCCTCAAAAAATATTGCGAACTGTATTGTAAATACTTGATTTGATAAATCCATTAGTCTTCACCTTTTCTCTTGTATTTATAAGTGATTTTAGTATAGCATTTATATCTTATAAAAACAACTTATTTTTAAATCATCACAATAGCAATTTAGCCGATAAGCTGCTTATAAAAAATGATGGTCTATGGTCAGGTAAAAACAACGCTGACGATTATAGAAACCACAACATAATATTTTACTGTAATCCTGCACAGGGTAATCTAACCGCCTATAATTTCCCGGTAAATGAGACCGGTGTTTTTAAAAGCGTTGTGTGTAATCAATTTTCCACGCAGACATACGTTACTATCAGTAACGCCCTATATCAGCGCATCGCTGCTGATAACTCATCGGCTTTTAGCGCATGGGAGCTTAAATGATTATTAGCGGTAATAAACGACAAAGCTGAAATTTGATTTATTATCTGCTGCGTTTATAAAAACAGAATTTATTGCAATTGTATTGGTGATGGCTATAACTATTTTTACATCCCAACCATTTGCGTCACGACCACAACCAGTCATCCAATTACCAGTGTTTTTACCAATCTCTGCTTTTAATATATTGACACCACATGTATATGCGTAATCCGAAGTACGGTAAATCTTAATCATCAACTCATTATATTTTTCAGGTAACGGGCAAGTATCTGTGGCCTTGTATGTACCATTTAATTTCCATTCTAAATTGCTATTTATGTCAGCTTTTACCTGCTTAAGGTACGCGCTGGATGGGACCTTATTTGTGGCCGTGGACTCCACCTGCACAATATCCGTCTTTGCCAATAACTTGGTCATAACCTTGTCCGCAATAGCGTCGATAAGTCTTTGTAAATCTGTACTCTCGCCCGCTGACACGAGTACCCCTGACGTATCTACTGTATCTATTCCATCTGCATTACTTGGGCCAGCAGGCCCCTGTATGCCTTGTGGTCCAGTAGGCCCCTGTATGCCTTGTGGACCTTGCTCTCCTTTCGGTCCTTTAAAATTACCCACAAATGCTCTAACTGCATCTGGCATTATATCATCCTCCTAAAATCATATATATATCACCATTATCGGTTACATCAAATATTGGTGCTACAGTACCACTGTAATAACACCATAAATTTCCGTCCGCATCTCCGGCGAATGTAAAAAAACCATTGGCCGGAACCGTTACACCGCTATCCCCTCTATCACCTTTGGGACCAACCGGACCTTGTATTCCCTGAGAACCAGCGGGGCCAGTGGGACCTTGTATTCCCTGTTCCCCTTTATCCCCCTTTTGACCCCGCTCCCCTTGCTCTCCCTTGAGCTGCCCACTGTCCAGTAGCCCTTGGATATGTGCAATAATTTCCTCACCTTCGTTTTTTATCCGGTCAAATTCAGCTATGTAAATGCCGGCTGGAATATTATTTTCAAACAAAGGGTTTTGTCTACAGAAAAATGAAAAACCACAGCTTGACTTACGTCCGTCAGCATACATCAAAGTAACAACCGCATATACATCTCCTGCATCCTGCAATTCATTTCCTTTTAAGACATATACGTAAGTTCCTGAACTGACCTCTTTTTCCAGTTCTCCCTGGATTATGTATCCCCGTGAAGTAACAAAGGTAATCAAACCGGATTGTGCTTCGGAGACGTCTGCGTCATCATTTTTCACGTGGATGGTCAACTTATCTTGTCCATAATCTCCCTGACTCATTGCGATTCCAGTTTTTAGGACTGATGTCTGTTTAACATTGAGTATAATGTCGTGTATGACCATTTACATATCACCAACCTTCCCCAGAATAACATAGGTCCCGCCAACTCTCGCCAAAAGGATGTGGTCACCATACCGAGGCTTATAGGTTGACAGACATTTATACTGCTTATAACTCGCCCTATCTTCTCCTGCAAAAATAACCAGATAATTGTGATTCTCATCCACATACGGAGCAATTTCTCCCATCCTAAATGGCGATATCTCCTTTTTGTTTTTTTCATAGTCCTGATATCTGTCTTGTGCTGATTCGTAAATCATATTCGCATCACCTTCTTTAATGTATGGTTCATCTTTTCACCGATTCCAAGTTTCATTGACCAGGCATACTCTATATATTTACTCGTTATTCCCAGATTGTCATTTCTTAAATAAATGCAGTTCCTGTATTCATGGTGTGGCATCAATGCCGTTGGAAGCACCACATTATCATTCACTTGCGACATTTCAATTGCCACTCTCCGGGTAAATGCATCCAGTGTGCCTTGGTCCGCAATATCATCCACAGACTCCACATTCACGATTTTCCGGCCTCTGCGTTGAATGCTCAATGGGCTGCTTGCGTCATTATTTACATATTCTGATCTAAGCGAAGTGTTCTCCACATCCGGATTTTCTACATAGCGGATTACTATGTTTGGGACATTATACAAATCATTGGACTGGTTTGCCCCGGAAAGAATGAGACTGTTATCATCCGTCATGTATCCGTATTCTGCCGCACGTTCGTCCGGCTCAATATACTTTTTAGCTACAGCGTTTCCCATCCTATCAAAATGGATTGGTGTGTAATTGATGGCCTGCAAAAGAGAATTGATAACATCCAGTTTGCTTGTCCCTATCTCGTATTCAAGGTCTACGGATGTCCTAAGTTCAGAGCCATCAATGTTTGTCTTATTGATACCGGCTGACATAAGTACATTTCGCACCTCATTTACATAAAGCGATTCAGCCTTTATAAGCAGCCGGTCTGTCAGCTTATCCTCTTGTAATATGATCGACTTATCATAACAGTCTGCATCAATGTATACTTTCCCACCACCATCCTGTCTTGTTGGGGTTGTAATGATGTATATTCCAAGCGGATGACGAATCCAGGTCCTATCAGGAGCCTGAATTTTAAACCATGGCCTGATTCTTAAGTCTGTATAATAGCTTCTAATTTCTATCTCACGAAATCGTATTGATGCAGTCCCCATAATTTCTGCTTCGCTATTAAATGATATGCTGCATTCGACATTGTCTAATGTTGTTATCACCTTTTCTTCATTGTTCATAAGTTCATATTCAAAGTCTATCGTTCTGTTTCCTTCAAGCATTTTTATGACCTGTTCATTCGTGAACTCTGCATATGACATATCATACATACGAAATTCCCTCCCCATGCTCCAGCTGTTCCATTGATAAATTTATAATATACCCTTTGTCAAAAAATGCGTTTGAGGCATTGTAGGACGTTATATCAACATACGCCACTATATTCCTCCCTCTGAAACAATATACTCCATTCGCATCCATAATTTCTTCCAACACTTCTTCCTGTCCACCGTATATGAAGGCCGTAACGGATAAAGTTCTCTTAGAGAAGGTTCCTGCCTCCTTTACAGGATAACGTCTGCCTAAATAATTAACCAGTGCATTTGAATTCTCTTTTGACATATTTACAGGTATGTATTCTGAATCATTGGATAGCATGAGTTTCACACGTTTCTCCATATGGTTTATCTCTGAAATGTAATACCCATCGTATTTTACAAACACCTCCCGAATTTTACTATCCGAAATACCTCCGTCATAGTAAGCCCTGACATAATAGCGGTACATACGGTCGCTTTTAACTCCATAATCCTCATATCTATACCCTTTATTACTGAATGGAGGATTGATATATGCGATTGGAAGGAATTCTCTTTCTCCTTCCGCGCGATAAATATAAAATGAATTAATATTTCCACTGAAATCCAACTTGACAAAGTCATCATAACTTTGCACGGTAAGCTCCGGTGTATCTGGCCTTTGACAATTAATTGTAAAAGATTTTGATACCTGGTCGGACCATAAATCATAAATATTCGCAATTGACAATATGGCAGCGTATACACCGTTTTGAAGTATGATATTAGGTTTATGAGCGTCCTCTATTCCGCCCGATATAACTCCACTATCATAAATTTCCTTTCCATACTGCATGATTTTAACACGCGCGCTCGATTCTTCAGACCGTTCTGCCGACCATGTTATTTCTGTCAATGCATCATTTTTTACGCCTGTTATAATAGGATTCCCCGGTTTTCCCACTACATAAAATTGACCCGTAGCGTATTCGGACACCATGCCAATACCATTATAGGTTCGCACCCTCCATTCAGCAATTCCGTTCCTAAAGGCAGACGCATCCATGGTATGTTGCTGGTTCGAGGTAACCACCATAACATCATTCCACTGGCTTTCTGATTGCATCTTCCATCCAAAATCGTATTTTGCCTGACCTGCCGAAAAGCCCGCATTATATTTCCATCTGAATGTTACATTCCCGGAATTTGGAAGTATATCGCCGTCCGGATACATGATTGATGGCTTAAAAGGCTTTGCATCTTCATGCGTTATCTCAATATAGGGAGCATATCCTCCTTCTATTGTTGCTACACGACACACATAGGGTATCTGTGTTCCTCCTGCTCCAGAAGCCCATTGGTCGTGGTTGTTATCGACCAACACGATAGAAAAGGTTGGGTTGGCGTTATTACCCACGACCAGATTTGTTACATCTAAAGAAACCCATGAATTGTAAATTGTGCTACTGACATCAAATACCTTTTCATCGTTCCCGCTCATTACATACTTATCCCCATACATATTCTCGAAGGAATCGTATGTATTGATATTAACTACCTCTTTTATATTATAAAATTGGGTTTCAAAGGTTACCCTAGTCTTCGATTCCGTAACATAGAGATATAATTTTGCGGAGGTGATATTCTGGTCGTACAGGGCAGGTATGGCAAATTGCATGAGGCCGAAATACTCACGATAATTTTCCCCGCCATAATCCGCTCCAATCAACATCCTTGAATCATTAAGTGCAAGAATGTTATTATTCCTATAGTTTTTATCGTTAAAGCATGTTACCTTTGTCATTGCCATTTTACGCTTTCACCTTTCCTACCCTGAGTGCCAGTCTTTCATTTTTTGCCATTTCAACAAGTTTTTGTACGCTTGATATTTTTTCTATGTCCGCATTAACATTAATGATATAGGTATCTCCAGCAACAGATTTTGATTGACTGCTACTCATGATTCTACTTCCGCGAGGAAGCCGGACCAATTCTGGACCAGCTTCTCCCACCCATGTTTCTCCGCCTTCGAAATAATCTGTTCCCCGGGCGTTGTACTTTGGCCTTGAGATATTCTGAGTAGACGCACCGATTTTTCCGACGCTGGATGATACAGTATCCATAGTTCTATTCAGGTCATCACC
>ENA-OROR01001347-OROR01001347.1-human-gut-metagenome-genome-assembly--contig:-NODE-1347-length-16336-cov-4.475462_pt1 | contig 16336 bp, 15 predicted proteins | sample MGYA00242135_ERZ509060 | MGnify/ENA primary metagenome ERZ509060 (study PRJEB26280, sample SAMEA2338742) | human gut metagenome | biome: human gut; feature: human-associated habitat; material: faeces... | reverse complement strand
CCCTTTCCTGCGGCGTCATCTGAGGCACAAACTTCATGCCCGGCGCGCCGGAATATACGTTTGCCCCCAGGTGCCGCAGCGGTTCCAGCTCGCCGCTGCGGCCGTCCTTCAAAAACTGCACCACCGTCACGCGCAGCCCGCTGCCCAGTGCGCGCAGCGCAAGGCCCATGGCTGCCGTCGTTTTCCCTTTTCCATCGCCCCAATACAGATGGCAAAGCCCGGTGTGCCGCTTGGCGCTATTCATAGCCGCCGCCTCCTGTTTGCAGAAATTCATAACAGGGATGCCGGATGCTTTCCCTGCCCGCCGCGCACTTTTTTGCAAGCCGTCACGGCAAAAATGCAAGCGCATAAAACCGGCCTTATTATACCAGAACCGCCCTTCTTCCCACAAGGCCCCGCCGGCCATGCAACCGGCCAAGGCATGCAAGCCCTGGCCGCACGCCAAAAGGGCTCTGTGTTTCGCCTGTATTGGCAAAGGCCGTGAAGGGCCCTGTAAATTTGCCGCAAAAAAGCCGGCATCCGAAATTCGGATGCCGGCTGGCGGCAAGGGCTGTTACAGCAGTGCGTGGCCCTTTTCGCAAATTTGGTAAATCTCATCCTGCTTGGCTTCAATCATGGGCTGAATCTTCTTTGCCCGTTTGGCTGCAATATGCCGGTGCAAAAAATAGGGCAAGGCCCACCCAATGAACCCGGGAATGGCCAAAATGATGCACAGAAGAATCATTGGCGGCTCATGCGTTACGGCAAAAGTGGCCCCCGCCATAAAAGCGGTGCCAAGGATGCCAACAACAAGGGCCCACGCGGATGCAACAGAGGTTTTTGATTTTTCCAGCACTTCAATTTCTTTTGCGCAGGCCTCAAAATGGCGCTGAAGCCTTGTCAGCTCCATTTTATGAATCAGCTTTCTGTCCCGCTTCATGCGCAGCGTTGCGTGGCGCTTTCCGCTGAAAACCGGCACATTCCCGTCCATTTGCCAGCCAAAGTTCTCGTAACAATCCAGGTAAAAAGAGACCTGGCCTGCAGGCGCGGTAATTTCTTGATATTCATATCCTACAAAATCTTTCTGCGGGCTCACGAGGCCGCCCCCTCCCTTTAAACTGAAGCGGGCAGCTGCACCGTAAAAGTGCTGCCCTGCCCCACGCGGCTTTTCACGGTAACCGTGCCATCGGAAAGCTGCAAAATGCGTTGCACCAGTGCAAGCCCCAGCCCGTTTCCTTCTGTGGAATGAGAGGTGTCGCCCTGGTAAAATTTATCGTAAATATGCCGCATGGTTTCTTCGTCGATGCCGCAGCCGGTGTCGCAGACAGAAACCGTGACGTTCCCTTCCCCGGAAGCCTGCGTCAGCGTGATTGTGCCGCCCGCGGGCGTAAACTTGACGGCGTTGGAAAGCAAATTCGTCCAAACCAATTCCAAAAGCCCCGGGTCTGCCTGGATGACAGCGCGGTCCTCCAAATCTGCCACAAATTCAATGCCCTTTTTCTCCCAGGCATCTTCAAACTGCAATGCGCACTCACACAGCTGCTGGCAAAGGTCATACGGCTCAGGTATCGGGCGAATTGTCTGTTTTTCCAGCTTGTTCAACTTGAGGATATTGGTGATGAGGTTTGAGAGTTTTCTGGTGGACTGCAAAATAGCGTCTGTATACTCCTGACGCTTTTCTTCCTCCAGGCCTTCTTTCTGCAAAAGCTGCGCGCAGTTTTGAATTACCGAAAGCGGCGTCTTCATCTCGTGAGAGACATTGGAAAAGAAATCTGTTTTCAGTGTTTCAATGCTGCCAAGCTCTTCCACCATTTTGTTGAAATCCAAAATCATGACATCCAGGTAATCCAGCTTGTCAGCGGTGTGCAGGGGCGGCACATAAACGGAAAAATCGCCCTGCGCAACTTTTGCGGTAGCTTGTGCCAGGCGGTGCATTGGCTCTTCATACGTCTTTTTAATCTGCCAGCGGGCATACAAAGTAAGCCCCACCGCCACCAGTGCCCAATAAAGAGTGGGGATGGTCACTGCGACAATATCGTTCCATTCTTTCTCGATACTGCCAGAAGTTTTCTAAACAGATTTGCTTATGGGATTTAGCTCAGGGTATTGGCATTATTTTCATTATTCAGATAGTAGAGGCTATCTGATTTTTTGTTGCCATGGTGTTGCCAGCAGTGTAGCTGCAAAACTCTATGTAAAAATCATTATACCATACAAAAAGTTGCTCAGCAAATTTATTGCTGCGCTAATCTTGAATACTTTCTGCTATCCACTTCAAGTATCTACCGGTTGCTCATTTTGCTGTTTTGCCCATTCATTAGCCTCATGCACATGTTTGGGATCTTTATAATACTCACGAATGGAAGGCAATAAAATTCTGGCAAAGCTCTCAATCTGCAATTCTGACAATTCAAAATTTTCTAAGTTATATTCTTCAGTATGCGTGGTCCCGAAGTCCTCGCCAAAGTGAACGATTATCATTGGCACTTTTGATGCTTTAAGCTTCTCTTCAAGTTCCATATTTCTGCCTCCAAACTGAAAAGTAAATTCTACTTTCAGTTAACCAATGAGAGAATACACATACTCCAAATATAAGTTATTTGTTCACAGACTAAGGTGACCTTCAAAGACATTACTCTTGGCAAAACTCGCGATACATAATTTCAGCCAGAGCGCTTTTCAGAGCAGCATATTTCTTTGGATCACTGAACAAAACGCTGAATGCCTGACTGCTCTCCTTGTAAGCATCCATTGCGGTTTTGTCATATGCTTTAGAAAACACACTATTCACGAAAATTTGCTCTCCATCTTGCTGGGCAGACTTTCGCAACACATCATCCTTAGACATCTTGCTCATAAGAATCTCCGCAAGTATCCGATCACCTTCTGTAATCTCTCCAGCATAGTGCTCGTTAAATTTTTCGATCACTTCTTCAAGCTGGCTTTTGCTCTCCTGCTTAGCAGATCCCTTTTTCATGGTTGGGGTATCATACTGACCAGATCCGTCATTATCCAAAGAAATAGAACCGGCAAAAGTTTCCTCCAGCTTGTAGTACTCCAATGTGACTTTGTTTCCCAGGTCCCACACTTCTGTTTCATCACTAGGCAGGAGGCGTGAGAGATAGCTGCAAAAAATATATTCTTTATGCAGGTCTTTATCAAACATTCGGACGATCTGAGTGATATAGTTATACCACTTTACAAAGCTGCGTATCTGCCGGCGGAATTCATAGCGCTGCTGCTGATCCAAATTGCTATTATAGCGTTCCGAAACCGGCAGCAAAGCATTTGTAATCTTTCCCTGCAAGGCCACATTATTCTTATTGTTTTCAGGGTCAAGGTAGATTGATGTAACAAGGTCGATGTCCTCATCGGTGTAAAGCCTGTACTCCCGCAATTTTTTCTGTGCGGTATAAATCAAATCGACATTGATTTCAGATTCCAGGCTGGTCTCTGTATAGAACGCTTGGAAAGCCTCCTGAATATCCTCCGCAGTGTTCACAAAATCAAGCACATAGGTATCAATTTTGCCGGGGCAAATCCGGTTTAAGCGGCTAATTGTCTGTACCGCTTTCACATCACGCAGCTTTTTATCAATAATCATGGTATGCAGAAGAGGTTCGTCAAAACCCGTCTGATATTTTTCCGCAACGATCAAGACATCTCCCTGTTCATGGAAAACATCCTTTGTCTGACTTTCAGTTACTCGGTTTCCATCTGTATCCTTATTCATCATACTTTCCGTGTATTCGGAGTCCGGAATATCCGGGTCTGTAACACTACCCGAGAACGCAATCATCACCTGAAGGCTATCATAGCCTTGCTGGCGAATGTATCGTTGAACCTCATAGAAATAACGGACAGCAGCAAGCCGCGAGGCTGTCACCACCATCATTTTCCCCTTACCGCCAATTGCCTTGCTGGTCACTTCGCGGAAGGTCTCTACGATAATGGCTGCTTTTTGCGCAATATTATATGGGTGCAATTCTGCATACCGGCGAATCAATTTCATTGCCTTGGATGCCGGTACCTCCGGGTTATCCGGTATGTTTTTTGCCACTTTATAGCAGGTCTTATAGGTAGTGTAATTTGCAAGCACATCCATAATGAAGCCTTCTTCAATGGCCTGCCGCATGCTGTACACATGGAAAGGATGGAATGTACCGTCTATCCATTCCTCACCGAAAATCTCTAGTGTCTTGTCCTTGGGAGTGGCCGTAAAGGCATAAAAGCTAAGATTGCTGTGCTTCCCGGCAGTAATCAGTTCTTTCAGGAATTTGTCATTGGCGGCATCCAGTTCCTCTTCCGCTTTTCCTTCCAGTTCAGCATACTCCGCCAAAGCGTCAGAAGTGTCTGCCAAAGCCATTTTCAGCTTCATTGCACTCTGGCCGGTCTGGCTGCTATGGGCCTCATCCACAATAATCGCAAAGGCTTTGCCTGTCGTGTCTCCCACAAGATCGTAAATGACCGGGAATTTCTGAAGTGTCGTGACAATAATCCGTTTCCCGTCATTGACTGCTTTCAGCAGATCTTTGGAGCTCTTCTTTTCATCAATCAATACCACGCTGCCCAGCGTATGATCGAAGCTGTCGATAGTGTCTTGTAACTGACTATCCAGTACTTTCCGGTCTGTAACAATGATGACTGAGTTATAAATAGCCCGGTTTTCGTCATCATGCAGACTGGCAAGGCGATAAGCGGTCCATGCGATACTGTTGGACTTACCGGAACCGGCGCTGTGCTGGATGAGGTAGTTGTGTCCGGGACCATGTTCTCTTGTATGGCGAACCAATTTCCGGACAACGTCTAGCTGATGATATCGGGGAAAAATGATCTTTTCGGCGGTGTCCGTGCGGACCTTTCCATCGGGCAAGGTCGTTTTCTTAACCTCTTTCTGATAACTGATAAACTTTTGTAGGATATCAAGAAAGCTATCCTTTCGGAGCACTGTTTCCCACAGATACGCTGTCACATAGCCACCAGTGGGGTTCTGTGGGTTCCCCGCTCCACCGTCTACACCGGGACCATTGCTTCCCTGGTTGAATGGCAGAAAATATGTTTTGGAGCCCAACAGCCGCGTGCTCATGGCCACTCGATACAGATCTGCTGCAAAATAAGTAAGGATTCTGCGATTAAACTGAAAGGCCTCCTCACGTGGATCCCGGTCCGTCATCCACTGGGTGATAGCATTGTCGATGGTCTGCCCGGTCAGTTGATTTTTCAATTCTATGGCTGTCAACGGAATCCCGTTGACAGCCAGCATCATATCCACACTGTTATTATTGCGCGGACTGTAATGCCACTGGCGAATACACTGACAAATATTTTCCTTGTAATGGGTCAGAGCCAGCTGATTCAGCCTCGTCTCCGGTTTAAAGTAGATAACCTTAAACTCCTGGCCGCGGTGCTTGAAGCCGTGGCGCAAGACATTGACCAGGCCCTCCATGTCAACAGCATTTTGAAAGGCCTTATAAAACTTCTTTTGAGGATCACTCTTGCAGCGTTTTTCAAACAGTGCCCATTGCACCGGTTGCGTATTCTTGACAAAGGTACAAAGCGTCTCAATATCTAGGGCATAGTTTTCCGTGAACACTCCTGTACTATCGTACTGAAATCCGGTACGATACCCCGCATCTGTGGCTTTTTGCCAGCCGCCTTTGGGAGAAATCAAAAAGGATTCTATATCCTGTTCAAATTGCTTTTCATTATCGGGCATAACGGCACCTCCTGTTTAACGCAATCCAATCTTTGGGTTTAGGCAAAGAACCGTTCACCCAGCACCGTTCAATTTTGGCAAAATGAAACGCATGAATCTGATTTTTTTCATCAAAGTATGTAAGAATTAGCTCATCAAAATCCTTTTCCCCGGACAGCAGCTCTGCTTCATGAAGAGCAAATAGCATTTCAAACCGCTTGGCGCTGTTTGCCGGAATGACCAGGGTATAGGACTCTTGATCTCCAAATAGAATCGCTTCTTCTCCATCACCAGAACGCTGTATCTGCTTAAATGACGCAATTTCCTTTTTGTCAGAATAAGCAGAGAGACTCACATTTCTGAGAATGCGAGAAATTCCACTGGTATTGCATACATCCAACCAGAGTGGAACCGCCATATAACGCCCCTGTTCCCTTTCAGATGTATAATACCCCCATGTCTGGTGGTTACCAGTAGGGATATGTACAATCTTTGCAAATAGAGAAACTCTACCGCTTGCCTGTAATTTCTTGGTCAACCATGTAGACAATAAGGTTGCACCTGCGCCAATTACAGCACCAACAAGGCCCGCTCCAGCAGAAATCAAATTATCGATTTGATCCGGTGTCAAATTTTCCAACATCAGACCACCCGCCTTTTTCCGGTCACGACCTCAAAAATCAGGGACTTTTTGTAGGCTTCTAAATCTGCAATGAGAGATTCTTTTTCACAAATTAAAGATTGTATTGCACTGCATTTTCTATCAAGATAATCTGCTATTTCTTTCTGAGTATCCATATCTGGATAAGGTACATAGCAATTCTGGATAAAAGAACTAGACACTCGTTTTAACCCACCAGTTCCTGTCATTGTCGAGCATGCGGCGTCTTTAAACCCGTTATGTTGAAGGAAATAAAGCAGGAAACGATCAAGCACTTTTTGAGGACGAAGTACAAATAGCTCAGAGCTTCCAAAACCCACCCCAGAATATAAGCCACTCATAACACAAACATTGCCGTTTTCAAAACACGGAGTCACCTTAGCAAGAACAATGTCCCCTTCTGCATATTGTGTATATGAACCATCTATATCTCCATAGGGCCTACTTCTATTTTCAAATGTTCCTGTCCTTATGCATTCCATAGGCGTAAATGTAACTAGCGTATCATTTTTACAGAAACTATAATCACACTTTGGCATAAAACTAATCAAATTTTTCATGCGAACAAGTTTCCATTGCGAAGGAATCTTCCCAATCCATTCAACGCCAGAATCTTTCATTTCCACATTTGGATCAAGGCCCTTGGTCACCGCTTCATAAATGATAGATGTTTTCCAAGCTTTATACTCCTCAATGCTGGCTTTGGCTTTGGAAATTATATCGTCGCCCCTTTTAATCTGACTATCAATATATGTAACAATGGAATCTTGTTCGCTTATGTCAGGAATTAAAAAAGGAAACACCGATAACTTGTTCCAACGCAAATCACAGGAGCGAACTCGAATTCCAGTCGAAAGTGACATAAATACATCTTTATAGGCCGCAGCTCTCAAGTAATACATTAAATATCGTTTGTTTTCTTTGGAATCCATTACATTTAAAACTGGCGTAGCTTTCCCTCGCGAATCACTAACGCCAATCGCCCCGGCAAATCCATCCATGCCGTGGACTACTAAATCTCCTGGTTCAACCCCTTGATAGCCAATTTCTTTCATTGAAACAGTAAAACCTTCTTCGCGGCGATTTTTTCTGAGTGTGACTTCTCCGTCCCTAAAGCAGGTAATTATATCGTCACCTTCCTGTACAGGCCGCTCCAGTAACATTAGGATATTTTTTCCTCTTAAAATATTCCAGTGCGCAGGAATTTTGCCGATCCATGGAATACCCGAATCTCTATATTTGCTATATTCCATCATCAATTATTCTCCTCTTTCGCTGAACAGTTCATGCAGCTTTGCCATTAGATTTTGTTCTCGCTCCGCAATACGGACTGCAATATCTGCACTAGGTTCGATAGGAGCATATTCGTAAAATGTCCTGGTAAAAGGAATCTCATAGCCAATCTTCGTTTTGCCCTCATCCACCCAGGCATCTGGATTGTAAGGCAGTACTTCGCGGGAGATGTATTCCTCCACTTCCTCAGTCAGCGGGATATTTTCAGTGTCCCGTTTAGCGGTATCGGCCACTTTTTTTCCACGTTTCAAAACAAGGGTGCCATCCTCATTATAAATTGGGGTCTCCACCACTACTTTGCGATAGCCCAAGGAAACGCCATCCAGAATCTTGCTCTTACAGACAATAGGCTTCCCGTCTTCTTCTGTACCCTCATAGGTTTCGGTGCGATATTCCCCATACGCCTGGACGATCATGTCGCGGCTATTCTTCGCAATGTCCACCCGCTTATTGCCGATGGGTTTCCAGCGGGATTGGCAGCACTTGCTGGCGTCAATGAGCTGGACCTTTCCCTTGCGCTCCTGGGGCTTGTCTTTGTTGATAATCCAGATATAGGTGGCAATACCGGTATTGTAGAAGGAGTCGTTGGGAAGCTGAACGATGGCATCCAGCCAGTCATTTTCAATCAGATAGCGGCGAATCTCACTCTGACCGCTTCCCGCATCGCCGGTGAACAAAGAGGAACCGTTCTGAATGATGGCCATTCGTCCGGTATCTTTCAGCTTTTTTACGCCGTTCATCAGAAACAGCATTTGACCGTCACTCTTGCTGGGCAGGCCAGGAGCAAAGCGGCCCGCTTCACCTTTTTTGTGCTCCGTCTCCACCACGGTGGCTTCGCGCTTCCAGTCGATGCCGAAGGGGGGGTTGGAAATCACGAAGTCAAACTGATAACCGGTAAATTTATCGTCGGACAAGGTGTCGCCGAATTGCATATTGTCCGGGTCACCGCCGTGGATCATGGTATCTGCCACTGCAATTCCCATGGTAAAGGGGTTGATTTCCTGCCCGAACGTCTGCACGGTGGCCTTACTGTCCAGCTGCTTTAGACGTTCTTCCATACAGGTCAACATCTGGCTAGTGCCCATTGTCATGTCATAAACCGTGCAGTGGATTCCGTCGTCATCATTTGCAATATCGTTATCGGTCAGCAGCAGGTCACACATCAGATAAATGATATCCCGGCTGGTAAAATGGGCTCCGGCCTCTTCGTTGTAGGACTCAGAGAACCTCTGCACCAGATTTTCAAAGATATAACCCATATCCACTGTGGAAATACGGTTGGGACTCATATCCAGATCTTCTGCGGAAAAATCCACAATGACCTGATAGAGCACCCCCGCCTCAACCATGCGATCTATCTGCGCCTGGAAGTTCATACGGGAAAGAATCTGCTGCACATTATCAGAAAACCCAACGATATAATCCCGAAAATTATCCTCAATATTTTCAGGATCAGTAATCAACTTCGAAAAGGTATACCGGCTGGTGTTATAAAACTGATAGCCAGCAGCCTCTTTTAAAAAACCAACTTTCAGTTCTCCAAAACTCTCGTACTGCTTATTGGCTTCCAGCACTGCATCATGTGTGGGAAGAAGGCAGTCGTGAAAGCGCTTGATCACACACATGGGCAGGATTACCAGTCCATATTCATGGGGCTTGAAGGCACCAAAAAGGGAGTTTGCGGCGTTCCAGATCAGGTTTGCATTTTCCTGCGCGCGCCGGCCTACTTCATTAATTTTCTGTTCACTAGGACTCATCATTCGTTTCCTCAATTGTTATGCACTTGTTGATCAAAAACGGCCATTACATCGTCAAGTGGTACGCCGCTCCAGTGTTTCAAATCCGCCTCGACAGTGTATAAGATGCGTGCCTTCAAAACTTCATCCGAAAAGGTACGCATACCGGAAATCAGGTTTTCCAATCTGGAAGTAAGGGCATACAGTCGCTCCGGCACAAGTTCTCTGTGCTCTACATGGGATGCTATCTGCTGTTTATACGTCTGCAACTGAAATTTCGTTGCGGACATCGCTTCCTGAAATTCCGGGTCTGCGGAATTCAGCCATTCTTCCAGCTCACGAAATACCCACATCTCGTCGCGATTAGCAATGATATTCCGCAGGCGGTTGAAATCGTCGTAGGCTGGCTTGATACCAGGTCGGCTATCTAATAGCCGCTGCAAATCGCTTATCCGATAGCCAAGATCTCCCTCTGGCATCATAATGAGGGTATCTTTTCCTTTTACTGAACTCCATTTCAGTTTTTCATGGGCAAATTCAGCAAAGTCGGCAGTGACAAGGGAAAACCAATACTCCACTGGAATGATATGGAGAGCACTCGGCAAATAACCTCGTATTGCATCCACGATAATAGGGTTGCAGTCCGAAAGGACTACCTGCACATTGGGAACTCCGTCTTTCAAAAGCACTGCCGCAATATCAGCAGAACTGACGCCATAAACAATGTCATAGACCCGGATACCATGATCAACGTTAAGAAATATTGTATACTGATCCTTGTCCGTTTTTCCGGACAGAATCGCTAATCTAGAAGGAAGCATTGCCGTTTTGCGGCAAGCTTCTTTTTTTCGTACCCAGCGATTGAAAATCTGGCCAACAGCCTGCCTGGAAATTGATCCGGATAGCTGGTTTGCAATCTGCGCATAGCTGGCTCCGTTAAGTACTTGTTGTGCAATTTCATCTTCCAGACGGAATGTCACATTATCTCGCCGGGATGCAAAACACACTGGCTTGGAAAAAATATGTTTGCAATCTTTATTGAGACACCTGTATTTATAAAACTCATACTCCAGCTGGATCACTTTTTTCTTTTCACCATCAGAAACCAGATCCATATACGTTTTGGAGAACAGATCCTGCGTTTTTACCGCATCGCTTCCACAGCGAGGGCAGTACTCAATTTCCGGATCATGCAGCCAGGCGTTATAGTAGGTATCACTGCCTTTCCCCTTTTGAACGAAGAGTTCGGCCTGGCCCAGCAATTCTGTTCGCCCCTCATCTTCTCGCCTAAAAATACGCTTAGCCATGGAACACCTCTTCCCATAACAACCTCACTATAACTATACCATACAGGCACCATAATTACCACCAATTGCTTTACAATAATATATTTTATATTTATTTTTACCACCAGTTACTTTACTTTATTCTCTATCTATATATTTCACTATTGTGTATACTGTCATCATCCAAAAGCCCCTCTACTTCCTGTCTTCCTCTGAAGCCGGCCAGATGGAGTCCTGTCAAACAAGGGGCCAAACAACTGCGAATAAAGGAGTATTATTATGAAAGCAACTTTTCTGAGCGCAAGCGGCTATACCGATCCTAGTAAAAATAACGGCGACTGCATCCTGGTGGATAACGGTTCAGAGCTCGTCATCTACGACTGCGGATGCGAAGAACATGCCCGCAGAGTTGTCGAGTACATGGACGAACATGCCTATTCCAAAGCAAAGCTTGTTCTCTCCCACAACGATGCAGACCACTTCGACGGAATTCCTTATCTCATTGATCAAGGAGTTCTATCCGAGGTTTATACTCTTCTTTTACTAAAGTATAAGGATGAACTTCTGGACCGAGTCAACGACAAGCGCCGCACACGAGAATCCATTGCTCGACGGATTGCAGAAATTTATGACAATATCTATTCTCTCTCCGAGCAGGTCATCCTCAAAGACATCTTTACAGACACATTGGTAGCCGATGAAATCACAATTCCAGGGCCCGACAAAGAGTATTCCCTCGATGCCGTTGCCAAAAGGATTGACAGCAGGGAGAGCGACGACATTGACAAGGAGACCATCGTAAACGCCGTGAGCACCCAACTTTCCATAGCTTTTGGTCCTGGGAAGCGTTTGCTTCTTACCGGCGACAGCAGCTTTGCAGCGATTGAGAACTCGGTAAAATCCCATTCCGCTATCCAGCTCCCTCACCACGGAAAGCTGGATCAGGCTGAGCAAATCTTTGGTTGCAAGGATAACAGTACCATTTACTTTGTCTCTGATAATACCGGAGCCACAAATGGAGGATCTACAAAGCTGAAAGCTGCGCATCCTCGTGGACACGCAATTTTCTATACGCTGGATGGCGATCAGACCTGTACCTCCTCCTCTTTCCGGATCACACAGCCTACCCGATCCTATTTCCGTGGGATTTGATTATGAGATATCTACTACATCAAAGTCAGCTCAATGAGCTAAATGGACGTCAAGCATACCTGTATGATATTTTTCAGGTGTACTTCCTTCCGGGAAAACCGGAAGGAAGTTACATTCCTTTGGTTCCCTTGGGGACCAAAGGCCCTGATGTGCTTTTTATAACAGGACATACGCATCAGGTTCAGGATTATCTGGGTGCTTATATCAAGCAGATTCCAGAACATTGCATTGTCATTACCAGCTGTATGGGGCGTCACTTCAAGAAATTCACAGCGGAAAAAGAAGTCTATGTACCTGATATCTACCAGGATTACTGCCTACTTCGGGATGGCAGACCCTATGGATTTGAATTCGATATTTCCGATGCTGAACTTGATCTCTATAACGCATCTGGAGGTATAAAAGAGCGCATCCAATCAGCCTATGATCGTCTTTAATAAGGAGTCTATATGAAGTTAGAACTACTCGACACCTACCATATTCGCGTTCGTTTGAGCGCCAGCATTATCGTCTTAGCCCCATTGGCGATTACAATCTTCCTTTGCTTTCAAGAAATAGCTACTCTCGCCTCTTCTACTGTCCTAATTGCTGTCCTTCTGGCATTTACGAACTACCTCCCAATTGTGCAGAGGCAGATCTACCAAAAAAATCTTCCGTTCAAAAATTATGCAGCACAGTTCCTCATGCCAGATGACGATACTCTTAATCCCTCTTCCAAAAAACGATACTATAGAACACTCACAGAAATTGATCAATCATTTTCTGGCTTTCAACACCCTGATACCAGCGAAAGCTTTTATCAGTGCTGTGAGAGTGCTGTTCGATATTTGAGAGAAAAAACTAGAGCCAACTCTTTAATTTTGGAGGAAAATATTAACTACGGCTTTTACAGGACACTCTATTCCAATAAGACAACTGGAATTATACTGTGCATTGTGTTTGGGTGTCTTACTGCCGCATACTCACTGTTTTGCTCTGAATCGCTTTCTCAAATACCTGTCAGCAATTACATTGCCTTCTCATCAAATATAGCGCTACTTCTATTCTGGATTTTCGGTGTAACCGAAAACGGCCTAGAAAGCACCGGAAAACAGTATGCGAAGGCGCTTCTCTCAACGATTGACTTGCTTTAAAACATCTTTTCTTCTCACATCAGAAAGATTGTGTCTAGAGCGAAGATTATAACAGCAAGCAATGCGTGTGGATAGCCACACACAAATCCGGCAAGCAATGCGAGCGTTAATACACACTCACATTTCCTGCCGTCTGCTTGTTGAGGGCAACGCCCCCAAGCCCCTTTTGAACACAGAATTTCATTCTGTGGCTGCGCGTTCTCCGAATGCTTTTTGCCCCTGTACCCGGTGCCCTGTTTCGGGGCATAGGGTGTCGTGAATCGCAACATCCTCTGATACTTTTAGGGTGTCCTAAAATGGGGCATCCTCCTTGAAGATGGGGTGGCAAAATACCACCCCATCTTTTTCTTTCCGCGACGGTGGCGACGGTCGCAACGGTGCTGGGAGTACCCCTCAAAACACCGTCGCGACCGTTGCGAGCGTCGCGCTTTACTCGCTTACTTCAAACGCAGGCGCTTCCACCACCATGTAGGTCAGCCGGATACGCCGTCCGGCGTGCTTGGTTTTGTTCTCGTACCTCACCTGATGTTCTTCCAGCAGGCGGCTGGCATTCACATTCAAATGCTTGGTGAGTCGGTTTACCGGCATATCTGTCTGGATTGCTTGGGCTAATTCGGTAGGACTGCCTTCCCATTCCCGGTTGTCAGCAGACACGATCTTCGCTACGGCTTCCAGTATCGGGTCTGGAGGCTGCTTCCAAAGCTCATTCTCTGCATGGTCAAGTTCCCAAACCAGGCTCTCCTGATCCTTGCTCAGATACAGCCGCTGATCCGGTTGATCTCTGCCCACCACCTCCAGAGTCGCCTTGCTATCTGTCCGCTTCTCCTTCTGCATCAGGAGCGCCCCATCCGCGCAGCCCAGCAAGCCGGTTGTACCGGAAATCATCTCAAAGCTGTCTCCCGCAGGCTGTTTTCTGGTGTGGTGAACGATCAGGACGCAGACGCCATATCGGTCAGCAAATTGTTTCAGCTTGCCGATTACCTCATAGTCACTGGAGTAGCTGTAACTGTCGCTCACCGCCTCCCGGACTTTTTGCAGGGTATCCACAATAATCAGTTTGGTATCACTGTGTTCCCGGACGAACTTTTCCAGCTGTTCATCCAGGCCGCTGCCGATCATCTTGGCGCGGGTGGCGAAATGGAGGGCGTTTGTCCCCTCCACTCCAAACATACGGAACATCCGGCGCTGTAAACGGCTCTCGTCATCCTCCAACGCCAGGTAGAGAACAGTCCCTTGATGGGTCTTGTAACCCCACAAGTCCTGCCCGATACTGACATGGTGGGCAATCTGCGCCACCAGGAAGGACTTGCCGATTTTGGGTGCTCCGGCAAGGATGTACGCTCCTGTATAGAGCAGGTTTTCAATCACTGCAGATTTCCCCTCGAATACATTGTCCATTAGCTCTTCCAGGGTCACAGTATGGAGGTAGGCCGGGTCACTCATACGGTGCATCTTCCGGTAAAGTTCCTCCAAATCTCTTTCGGGGGAATTGCTTTTTTCCTCCGGGTCTGGTATAGTGAACTTGAAATTTGTAGAGATTGACTGCCCATCATCTGCGCCAACAGATGAGTCCTGGGCGGTCATTTTCTTTTTCTCATCGGTCATAGGCAAAGTCCTCCTGCATCCCGTTCATAATGGTAGCAATCATCTGGATGGTGTCCAGCAAATCATCGTTTACCCCCTGCCCGGCTTCAATCCGGCGCAGCTCGTCCAGCACAGCGGCCAGCTGGTCCCGCAGGGCCTTGTAGACCCTGGGGTTACCCTGGACCACCACATCTCGGCAAAGCAGCCGCCGGATGATATAATCTTGTTTGGTCAGGCCGGTGAGCTTCACCGCCGTTTCGATCTGAGCGTCCTCCTCCGGGGAGACCCGAAAAGCCACAGTCTTGTTCCTCCAACGGTTGTGCTTGTCCAAGTTCTTTGCTGACATTTTTAATTGCCCCTTTCCATGTTCAGTTTATCTGCCATTTCCACCTGCTTGGACGGAAACAGGTGCGCGTAGTTATAGGTGATATCGATGCTCTCATGTCCCACCCGGTCTGCGATGGCCGTGGCAGAGAAGCCCATATCGATCAGAAGTGAAACCGCACTATGACGAATATCATGGATTCTGATGCGCGGTACCCCGGCTTCTTTGGCTCCCCGGTCCATTTCTCGGTGGAGATAGCTCTTAGTGACGGTGAACATCCGGTCATCCGGCCCGATGCCGTAGAGCATCTTGATGTAATCCTGGATTTCCTCGGCCAGAAATTGCGGCATGGTGATGACTCTATTACTCTTTTCCGTCTTGGGGGTGGTAATCAGATCCTGGCCGTTCAGCCGTTGGTAGGATTTGTTGATGGTAACGGTGCGCTTCTCAAAGTCAAAGTCGGCCGGGGTCAGAGCTAGTAGCTCCCCCTCCCGGATACCGCACCAGTAGAGCATTTCGAAGGCGTAGAAGGACAGCGGCTTGTCCATCATTACTTCGGCAAATTTCAGATACTGCTCCTTGGTCCAAAACATCATCTCGCGATTTTTGTTTTTTCCCATACCACCAGCCTTTTTGCAGGGATTTTCACGGAGATTATAGTATCGAACTGCATGGTTAAAGATAGCGCTAAGCTGATTGTGCAGCGTCTTTAAGTACACTGGCGAGTATGGTTTGCCATTCTCGTCCCTGTGGTTCAGCATCTCGTTCTGCCAGGTGATAATCTGCTGGGCAGTGATATTACACATTTTCAGCCTGCCGAAGTAGGGCAACAGCTTGGTACGGATGATGTGATCCTTGGTGGCCCAGGTGTTTTCCTTGAGCCGAGTTTTCATATCTGCCGTGTAGAGGTCCACGAAACTCCTGAATGTCATATCCAGATCAGCGCTAATCTTGTTGAGCTGTTCCCGCTCCCAGGCTTGTGCCTCCCGTTTGGTCTTGAATCCCCGCTTCTGGGTTTGCTTGCGCTCGCCGTTCCAGTCAGTATAGCGGTAAACTGCCCTCCAGGTATTGGTCTTTTCTTCCTTGTAGACTGCCATGATTAACCCTCCTTTCCCGTCTTGCCGTAGCAAAACTTCTCCATGAAAAAGTTTCGGTTGACCCGCCCGGCGATGGTCAGATAGCCCTTATCCCGGAGTTCGGCGTTGAGCTTGTGGATCACCTTGTAGGCGTGGGACTTGGAAATCCCCAGCTCCTGGGTCACTTCCTCCACGCGCATAAAGTTTTGTGCCTGCATTGAAAATACCTTCCTTTCCTCATTGATGGTTGCTGCAGCTGGATATTGTGTTCCATAAATGCCTCCTCACTTTCGTCCGCCACTTTTTTCCCGGATGTATAATCAGGGATTGCGGCAGTTCTTTTTTATTTATTGTGCCTAAGCTATTATGCTTAGTCTATTGTCATTATACTAAGCATAATAGCTTATGTCAATCGG
>ENA-OROR01001344-OROR01001344.1-human-gut-metagenome-genome-assembly--contig:-NODE-1344-length-16361-cov-6.358457_pt1 | contig 16361 bp, 16 predicted proteins | sample MGYA00242135_ERZ509060 | MGnify/ENA primary metagenome ERZ509060 (study PRJEB26280, sample SAMEA2338742) | human gut metagenome | biome: human gut; feature: human-associated habitat; material: faeces... | reverse complement strand
CACGCTTGATATCTCCGATCACCACCAGGTCTTTGGACTTACAATAATCCACTGTCTTTTTGAACGCCTCGATCCCCGGCACTCCAAACTGCTCATACATGGCGATCTGCGGCTTTACTGCCGGGATCAGATCATACGTCTTGTCCACGATTTCTTTATTGAACTGCCAGATTGCTTCTGCTGCTCCTTCCAGAGTCTCCCCGAATTCAGCAAATGCTTTTTTCTGTACGTGCTCCGGAATGTAGTTTAACATCGGGTCCAGTCCCACCACGATCGGCGCCTTTGTTTCTTTGATTTTTGCTACCAGTTTGTTGATCATTTTTTCTTCCTCCCTGTTCTCTAAAAAGGGACAGAACATGCTGTCTGTCTCCTTATTTTTCGTATACGATCTTTCCGTCTGCTAATGTACAGCAGACTTCTCCCTTAACTTTCCATCCGTCAAACGGTGTATTTTTCCCTTTGGATGCAAACGTATCCACATCGATCTGATATTCTCTTCTCGGATCAAATACTACAATATCTGCTTTTTTACCGGCTGAAACACTTCCTCTGTCTTTCAGTCCCAGGATCTTTGCCGGATTGTAGCTCATCTTTTCTGCCATCTGCATCACTGTGAGCACTCCTTTTTCCACCAGCTCTGTATAAGTCAGGCATGCACTGGTCTCCAGACCCACGATTCCAAATGCTGCTTGTTCCATTGGCTTATCCTTCTCAGACATCATATGTGGTGCATGATCTGTGGAGATCACATCCATCACTCCGTCTTTTAGCCCCTGTCTGAGCGCTTCCACATCTGCTTTGGAACGCAGCGGCGGGTTCATCTTCCAGATTCCATTGTTCTTTGGAATATCCTCATCTGTCAGAATAAAATGATGCGGACACACTTCTCCTGTCACCTTCAGCCCTGCTTCTTTCGCGTCTTTGATCATCCGAACGCTGTCTGCTGTCGAGCAATGGCACAGATGCAATGTGGCATCCAGCTCTTTTGCGATCAGGATATCTCGTGCCACGATCACATCCTCCACCGAATTCGTGATCCCTTTTACGCCCAGTTCCTCTGCACGCTTTCCGGCATTCATCACGCCGCCTTCTACCATGGAAATATCTTCGCAGTGTGAAAAGATCAGCAGATCATTCTCTTTTGCTTTTCGCATGGCTTTTCGGAACAAAGAGGCATTCATGACAGATTTTCCATCTTCGCTGAGTGCATAACAGCCTGCCTGTGCCATCCCTTCAATGTCCGCGAGCTCTTTTCCGCCCTCTCCGACAGTCATTGACCCCAGCTGGATTACATGCACCGGAGATTCTTCTTTTGCACGCCTGTGAACTTCTTCTACTTTTTCTTTTGTATCAGTCACCGGGCTCGTGTTCGGCATTGCACATACCGTCGTCACACCGCCTCTGGCTGCTGCCATTCCTCCGGTCGAAAGTGTTTCCTTCTGAGTCAGTCCCGGATCTCTCAAGTGCACATGCAGATCGATAAATCCCGGCATTACATAACAGCCTGACGCATCGATCACTCTGTCAGCTTCAGCCTGCAGATTTTTTTCTACTTTTTCGATATCAGTATCACGCACAAGCACATCACATACTTCATCCACACCTGTCAGCGGATCCACAACATGTCCATTCTGAATTAAAATCTTCATACAGTACTTTCCTTTCTTTGTTGATTCTAAAGAGCGAATTTCCCTTCACTGAAAAAATCACATATGTATATTTATAATAACATAAAACAGGGGAACTGCACAACAAAAAGAAAAAGCGTGTTGTAAAATACATACTTTTTCCCGATTCGGAACATACTATTTCGCGAAACACAAATCTAAATTTATGCAAAGGAGACATTACCATGACAGAAATTTCAATCTTAGATCTGCAGAATCTCCGTCATCTGATCGGAGGATACTCTACGACTCACTGTAAAATGACAGATTACGCCGCACAGGCAACAGACCCGCAGGTAAAGCAGTTATTTCAGGAAGCTGCCGATTCCGCACTCAAAAACAAACAGGATCTGATGAAATTTTTATAAGGGGGATTTGAAAATGGACGAAAAGACAATGGTATCCGACGCCTTGGTCGGAGTAAACGGAGAATTGAAAATGTTCGGAGATATGATACCGCAGACAGAAAACAAAGAACTGAAACAGTGCCTCAAACAGATTCGAAACCAGTGTGAAATGTCACAGGAAAAACTGTATCAGGTAGCACGGGAAAAAAGCTATTACGTGCCTGCTGCAAAAGCAACCCAGCAGGAAGTGGATCATGTAAAATCCATTTTGACACAGCCTAAAATGGGACTGTAGAAGAAAAAAGTACAGTGGCCGCAGATTTTTGCAGCCACTGTATGGTTTTACATATTATTTTTCTGTGAATTTCTATTCTTCTGTCACTTCCAAAGCAGGTTCTTTTGAATCGATGTCCTGCCTCTACAAGATCTGCATAAACTCTTCTCCTGTGATGGTCTCATTTTCATACAGATACCTGGCAAGTTCATGCAGCTTCGTCTCGTTTTCTTTTAAAATCTGAAGTGCTTTTGTATGTGCCTCTCTTACGATCTCTACTACTTTGGAATCGATCTTCGTCTGCGTCTCCGGAGAACAGGTCAGTGATGCATCCCCTCCCAGATACTGATTCTGAACCGTCTCCATAGCCACCATATCAAATTCATCACTCATACCGAACTGAGTCAGCATAGCTCTTGCCAGCTTGGTAGCCTGCTCAATATCATTGGATGCGCCTGTTGTCACTTCTTTGAAAACCAACTCTTCTGCAGCTCGCCCGCCGGTAAATGTAGTGATCTTGTTGAGCAATTCCGATTTTGTCATAAGGAAATGCTCGCCCTCATCCACCTGCATGGTGTATCCCAACGCACCGGATGTACGTGGAATAATGGTAATTTTCTGAACCGGCGCGGAATCCGTCTGTTTTGCCGCGACCAGTGCATGCCCGATCTCATGGTAGGCAACTGTCAGTTTTTCTTTCGTAGACAAAATCCTGTTTTTCTTCTGATATCCGGCAATCACTGTCTCTACACTTTCTTCCAGATCTTCCTGCATGGTCACTTTACTTCCACGGCGTACCGCCCGAAGAGCCGCTTCATTGACAATATTGGCAAGCTCCGCTCCGGAAGCCCCTGCAGCCGTTCTTGCAACTGCTGCAAAATCCACATTATCAGAAAGCCGGATTTTCTTTCCATGGACTCTTAAGATTTCTTCCCTTCCTTTTAAATCCGGGAGTTCTACCGGAATCCTGCGGTCAAACCGTCCCGGACGCAGCAGCGCCGGATCCAGTGAATCAGGCTGGTTGGTCGCCGCCAGGATCACAACGCCTTTCGTGCCGTCAAATCCATCCATCTCTGTCAGAAGCTGATTCAGTGTCTGCTCTCTTTCATCATTTCCGCCCATATTGCCATTTCGTTTCTTTCCAATGGCATCGATCTCGTCAATAAATACAATACACGGCGCTTTCTCATTCGCCTGCTGGAATAAATCCCGCACTTTCGCAGCTCCCATACCAACAAACATCTCCACAAATTCCGATCCGGAAATCGAAAAGAACGGAACATTCGCTTCTCCCGCTACCGCTTTTGCAAGCAAAGTCTTACCGGTTCCCGGAGGTCCCACAAGCAGAGCGCCTTTTGGCATAGCCGCTCCCATCTCCCGATATTTATCCGGATCGTGAAGATAATCCACGATCTCACTTAACAGCTCTTTTGCCTCATCCTCTCCCGCCACATCGGAAAACTTAATCCCGTTGCTGGATTTGACGTAAATTTTTGCGTTGCTCTTTCCGCCTCCGAACATCATAGAATTCATCGGATTTGCTCCGCCGTTCATCTTCGACATCATCTTCTTGGATAACCATCTGCCAAGCATGATAAAAATCGCGATCGGCAGAATGTAACTCAGTAAAAAGTACAGAATCGGAGACATCTCTTCTGTAATCTTAGAAGAAAAGTCTGCCCCGGAATCATATAGTCTGTCTACCAGACCCGGATCATCCATAACACCGGTCTTATACATTTTCTCTTCACTCTTGTCCGTAAAAATAATCTCCCCGCTGTCAATGTTGACCTTTCCAATTTCCTTGTTCTCTGTCATTTTCATGAATGTATTATAGTCCACTTCTTTTACAGAGTGCTCCAGTACATTCGGGAATACCAGACTGTTCAGCAAAACCATGATTGTTGCTACGATCAGACAGTAATATAAAAATGGCTTCTTTGGTGATTTTACTTCCTGCATATCATTCTCCTTCCCCGCCACATATGTAACTTAAGTTAGAATGTAGTATAGTCGAGCTGTTTTCAGAAGTCAAGCTAGAAACCCGTACCTTTCTGAAATTTCATTTTTATTTTATGTTTCTTTTATTTTTACGTAGTATTCTCTCTCTTAACGCGCGTTTTTCCTTATTTTATCCACATATAAAACAATCAGCTGCATCACGCTTCTGATGCAGCTGATTGTTCGATTATTTCCAGCAGTCTGTATTTTTAATTCCTACATTCTCTGCTTTAAATACTGGATTTTTTCCGGCCTTTTTCTGTGTTTCGTAATCTTTCAATACTTTCAGAGCAATGTTGCCCAAAAGCAGAATTGCGATAATGTTGACGATTGCCATACATCCCATCGTAATATCTGCCAGATTCCATACCAGTGAGAAATCTGCCTGTGCGCCTAAGAATACTGCCAAAAGGCATGTACAGCGGAACACGAACAGTAAAACCTTATTATTCTTGATAAACAAAATATTGGATTCTGCATAATAATAGTTACCGATCAGACTGCTGAATGCAAACGCAAAAATGGATGCCGTGATAAAGTGGATTCCCCATGTTCCCACATTCGCAGAAATCGCTTTCTGCACAAACGGAATTCCATCCAGAACGCCCGCCTCTCCCTGAACACCGGAAAGAAGCAGCATCATTGCAGTTGCCGAGCAGATTAAAAGCGTATCGATAAATACAGAAATTACCTGTACCATCCCCTGTTTTGCCGGATGGCTTACAGATGCACTTGCTGCCGCATTCGGCGCGCTTCCCATACCTGCCTCGTTGGAGAACAGACCTCTTTTGATACCGATCACTACAGCGCTTCCCGCCATACCGCCGAAAATCGCCTGAAAATCAAATGCCTCTGACAGGATCATCGCAAATACACCCGGAAGCTGCGGCAGATGTGTCACGATCGTAAACAGTCCCATCAAAAGATAAGCACCTGCCATAATCGGTACCATCACCGACGTAATAAATCCGATTCGATGTACTCCTCCGAAAATGATCAGACCGGTTCCGACTGCCAGAATCAAACCTACAATCATCGGATAACTGCTCTCACTGTATCCCGGAATATAATATTCCAGAGCAGAAGACATATTATAAGACTGCAGACCATTGAATCCATAAGCAAAACAAATGATCAGAAGCACCGAAAAAAGCACTCCCATCCAACGTTTTCCAAGCGCCTTCTCCATATAGTAGGAAGGACCACCGCGGAAGTCTTTTCCATCCTTTGTCTTATATACCTGTGCCAGTGTACTTTCGATAAATGCAGAAGCACTTCCGATCACAGCCATCACCCACATCCAGAATACCGCTCCCGGTCCGCCTGCCGCGATAGCAGTCGCGATTCCTGCGATATTTCCTGTTCCGACACGGGATGCTGTGGAAATCATAAGCGCCTGAAAAGATGAGACCTGTCTCTTCCCATCTTCCACCTCCGCTTTTTCCGTAAGAATCCGAAATCCTTCTTTCATCAGACGCACCTGCGCAAACCGTGAACGGATTGAAAAGTAAAGTCCGGTTCCCAACAACAGAAACAACAGCAGGTACGTATACATCAGATCATTGATCTGCCCTAAGATGTCATTTAACATATATTTCCTCCTTTTCTTCTATTTCGCTGTCACATTTGAACATGCGTAATGTCGATAGTATACCAGAAAATCCACACCTGGGCAATATCCTATCGAATAACTACACTAATTCAACAGCTTTCCCCGGAACTTATTCCATATATGAACTTGAACATATTCATAAGCCCTATCATAAATCCAGACTCCCACCTGTCCTGCTGCCAGAACAGCCAGAAGCAGTCCACCGGAGAGTTCTTTCATGAAAAGAAGTTCCTGAAATATCAGAACCATTGGAATATACATTAAATTAAACACCACATATTTCATCACCCAGAAAATCCAGGATTTCTGCATCTTTTCACCGCTCTTACCCAAAAATCGCCAGCTGCCTTCCGCTGCCAGGATGTAAAATCCCATGGCGGCAAATGAAATTACATAAAACTTGTTCGGTGTGACCAAAAATCCGAGCAGGATATCTGCCAGATAAAAAGCCACTCCCGCTTTCATCCCGAATTCACGGATGATAATCCCTACAAAATAGGAAGCTGCCGCCAGTAAAAACAGCGTATTGGTCTCGATCACACTTCCCAGTGCCATACAGACAACAGAAAGTGCCAGAAGCAGTCCGCTAAATGCGGTCATTCTCGCTTTTACATGCATGAACAAAGATCGCCTCCCATACATTCACACAGCGTATCTGCACACCAGAGGTCGCAGCACATATTCCCGGTTCCGCAGCTCTGTCCGCCGGCTCCATATCCACCTCCATATGGATTGCTCTGATATCTTCTGCTGTTCCAGTCCAGCTGATTCAACAACTGGCGATACTGTACATTATTCGGTTCCATATTGACTGCCTGTGCCGCATGCTCTCTTGCAAGTACGTTATTTCCGATTCCTGCATTGGCAAACCCGCTGGCATAATACCACATCGCATTGCGGTTCGGCATCCGGTCAAGAAGATTCAGAGCCTCCCTGTAGTTTCTGCTGTTGATATAATTGAACACTGCCTGCATCTCGGCGTCCTGCGGTCCGTTGTATGTGTTATTGTAAGAATTCCCGCCATAGGAAGAATTTCCGTAGGAATATCCGCCTCCCTGCTCTCTCTGACGCATGATCTCATCATATGCTTCCTGCACTTCTTTGAATTTTTCTTCCGCCAGATCTGCAAGCGGATTGTTCACATTTGCATCCGGATGATACTTTCTTGTCAGCTCCCGGTATGCTTTTTTTATCTCATCATCTGATGCATTCTGAGGCACTCCCAGCACATCATAAGGATTCTTGCTCATTCTTTTTATTTCCTTCCTCTAACTTTTTCTTCTGAATTTTGTTATAACGATTCCAGACTCCATCATACAGGATATTTCTTAAAATGTCCACATCCAAAAGGCATGGCAGCTTCTCAAACTCAGCGCTGCACTCTGCGATCATCATACAGAGGATCTGCCGGATCTGTTCTTCATAATCTGCTCTTTCATGCAGACGTTTCAGTGGATTGTAACACTGCTTACGAAGATCCTCTTTCAGATCTTCATAAGCATCCATAATGTAAATATATTTTCCCAGGAAAAATCCCATGCGCCGCAGTGTCTGTTCCCACATATCTTCCTTATATACAAACAGATCTGCCATCAGTCTTCCAAAGCAGCCTGCTGATCGGTCGATCTCCTGACTGTTCTCTTTTTCACAGTCTGAGAGTTCCTGCAAAGACTCCTTGATTGCTTTACTCTGCCTTGGATATTGCTCCGCAATCTTTTCTGCCTTTTTCTTGAGCAGTCCGCCCCCTAACAGACCGCTTACTTTCTTCTCATCTGCCCAGTCATCTTTCATATGGTAATATGCAAGCAGAACGTTCATATCTGCTGCATACTGTGTAATCTCATTCTCGATCATCGCCTGCTTCTTCACAGGATGCACTTTACATCTGTGCTGATTCATCCGGTTTTTTGCCTCATACAAGGACGACAGCAGAATAATCGCAAATGTCATATCATAAGTCAGCGTCATCTGTCCCATCGTCCCGTAATCCTCTTTTAATTTCCGGCAGAGTCCGCAATAATATGCCTTATATTTTCGCAAATCTTTCATCTTCAGCTCCGGTTCGCAGATCGTCACATAACCAAACATGATTCACCTCTTCTTTCGTAACATTTCCAAATACATGATGCTATCTATTATACTCATTTCCTGCAAAAATGTACAGAAAAACAGGCAGACACTTCAAAAAAGCATCTGCCTGTCCTTCTTACAGTCGTTTTATAACATTTCTGCGCGCAGTTCTTCTGCACTCTTCGGGCTTAAATATGCCGGAGCAATATCAAATACTGTCTTGCATCCTGTCTGTCCTTCTTTATGGAGGCGATATGCTGCTCTTGCATATGCCAGAATCACAGAAGAAGTAAATTCCGGATTGGAATCCAGTTTCAGACTGTATTCGATCAGATGTTTGTTTTCTTTTTCCCAGCCTGTCACACCACTTCTGAGTACAAATCCTCCGTGCGGAATTCCACTGTGATTTGCTTTTAATTCTTCCTCGCTGATAAAATGTACCGTTGTGTCATAATCTGCAAAGTAGTTCGGCATTGTCTTGATCTCCTCTTCCACTCTTGCAGCATCTGCGCCTTCCTCCAGCACAACAAAGCACTCCCTTGTATGTTTCTGGCGTGTAGTCAGTTCCGGATTTTCACCGCTTCTTACTGCTTCCAGTGCAGACTCTACCGGAATTGTATACTGTTTTGCGTCTTTTACACCTGCAATCCGGCGCACTGCGTCAGAATGTCCCTGGCTGACACCTTTTCCCCAGAACGTATAGTCTTTTCCTTCCGGAAGTACTACATTTGCATACAGTCTGTTCAATGAGAACATTCCCGGATCCCAGCCCACAGAGATAATTCCGATGTGTCCGCCTTCTTTTGCAGCTGCGTCTACGTTTGCAAAGTGCTCCGGAATCTTTGCATGAGTATCAAAACTGTCTACTACATTGAACATCTTCGCATATTCCGGTGTCTGTACAGGAAGATCTGTCGCACTTCCTCCACACAGGATCATCACATCGATCTTATCTTTCCAGTCAGCAGCATCTGCAATGTTGCACACTGCAGCTGTCTCTGTCAATATTGTCACGTCTTCCGGATTTCTGCGGGTAAATACAGCCACCAGTTCCATATCTGGATTCTGTCTGATCGCACATTCCACTCCGCGTCCCAGATTTCCATATCCTAAAATACCAATTCTAATACTCATCTTTTTTCTCCTTTGCACTTTGTATTTTGTTACTTATTATAATCTCCATGTTCTATTTTTCAAGTTTTTATTTTTGATTTTTTGTATTTTTTTCAAAACCCGTGACTGTGTGTGAACAGAAAACAAAACACATTTTTATGCCTGCTCATCATAGGATTCCAGAAAATGATGTTTGACTCCGTTTTCCTTGTATGCAATTACCGTACTCAAATTGACATTTTCCACACTCTTAAAAATATTTCCCTCTACATACGGGTTCGTTTCTTTCAGTTTTGCGATCAGGTGCTTGATCTCCATCCGTTTGGATGCACTGCTTCCATCCGCACTGCAGGTACTGCATGTCTCGGTAAACCGGCAGGCGCACTGCAGAAAATGCAGATGATTGTAATCTCTCCAATGCTTGATATCATCTTCCCTTACCAGATACAGCGGACGAATCAGCTCCATCCCCTCAAAATTCGTGCTGTGCAGCTTCGGCATCATGGTCTGTACCTGAGCGCCATACAACATTCCCATCAGGATTGTCTCAATCACATCATCATAGTGGTGTCCAAGTGCGATCTTGTTGCATCCAAGTTCTTTTGCCTTACTGTAGAGATGCCCTCTTCGCATTCTGGCACATAAATAACACGGAGATTTTTCCACATCAAACACCGCATCAAAAATATCAGACTCAAAAATTTTGATCGGAATCCCCATCATTTTTGCATTCTGTTCAATCAGTTTCCGGTTCAGTTCACTGTATCCCGGATCCATCACCAGATATTCCACCTCAAACGGAAACTTGTTGTGCTTTTTTAATTCCTGAAACAGCTTTGCCATCAGCATCGAATCTTTTCCACCGGAAATACAGACTGCAATCCTGTCCCCCTCCTGCACCAGCTCATATTCCCGAACTGCCTTGGCAAATCGCGAGAACAGCCTTTTGTGAAATTTTTTGCGGATACTTTTCTCAATCTCTTCTGCCCGCAAAAGTTCTTCACCTGGTTCTTCCTCTTCCTTCTTCTGCTCAGCTTCCATCCGCTCTAACAGCCACCTCGTATATCCGCCTTCCAGACTGACTGCATCATATCCTTTCTCCCGGAGCACTTCTGCACATTCTTCACTTAATGCCCCTCGCGTACAGTAAAGCACCAGCTTCTTTTCCTTATCCGCCGCATCCAGATTCTGCTCGATTGTTTCTGTCGGAAGCCACTCTGCCCCCGGAATCATTCCGTATGACATGGAAGCTTCATCCCGAATATCGATCAGGCGATAAGACTGCTCCGGCATGGATAAGAGCTCTTTATATTGTATATCCCACTCTTCCATCTTTTTCAAATGTATCCTTTCTATATTCCTACCATAGAAATAAGTTTAATAACCTTTTTTATTATACGGGTATTCAGAAGAATTGACAAGTAGCAGTTTTGTATAATCCTTTTCTGTATTAGCACATTTAAAACATCATATGTGAGAGGAGAATCAAAATGACATTGAGAGAAAAATATGGAGAATGGGGAATTATTTTAGGCGCTACTGAAGGTGTCGGAAAAGCATGAGGCAATGATCAACGTAAACGTTGTTACATTTATGAAATGCTTCTATCACTATATGAAAATCTTTGCTGCACAGGATCGCGGTGCTGTCATCAACGTATCTTCTATGACTGGAATTTCCAGTTCACCATGGAATGGCCAATATGGTGCAGGAAAGGCATTCATTTTAAAAATGACAGAGGCTGTTGCCTGTGAAACGGAAAAGACCAATGTTGATGTGGAAGTCATCACTTTGGGAACTACTCTGACACCAAGTCTTTTAAGCAACCTGCCTGGCGGACCACAGGGGGAAGCTGTTATGAAGACTGCTCAAACACCGGAAGAAGTTGTGGACGAAGCTTTTGAAAAATCAGGAAAAGAACTGTCTGTTATTTCCGGAGAGCGCAATAAAGCCAGCGTCCATGACTGGAAAGCGAATCATACAGAAGATGACTATATCCGCTATATGGGATCTTTCTATCAAGAATAATTATTGAAGTAATTAAATGAAAAATCAGAAAGCCATAAAAGTATTGTTTTTCAGTACTTTTATGGCTTTATCACGCATCTTTATAATAAGTCAAGACCACCGGCTTAGCCGGTGGCTTGTTCTGCCCCTATAAGGGGCTATTACCTGCTTGCGCCCGGAAGGCGCACTGAAGGTCTGCCAACTGCACCACATCCACAGCCGCCCCTAAAGGGGCTTACTCAGCGCTTCCTTACTCCGGCTTAGCCCCTAAGGGGGCTTGCTGGTTTGCTTTGATTTCCTACTACCACTCCAAGTGGTTTATTTCTTGTTTTTCTTTACCGGCTCACCCGTAAACGGGTCGATATACTCTACTAATGACATCTGGTCATATTCTAAATCTTCTTTCAGTTGATTCTGAATATACGCTTTAATCGCAGCGGTGTTCTTGCCTGCCGTATCTACATAATATCCTCGGCACCAGAAATGTCTGTTCCCATACTTGTACTTTAAATTCGCATGCTTTTCAAATATCATAAGCGAGCTTTTCCCTTTCAAATATCCCACTATTTCTGACACGGAATATTTCGGTGGAATTTTTATCAGCATATGGATATGATCACTGCAACATTCTGCCTCGATAATTTCTATCCCTTTTCTTCTGCATAATGTTCCTAATATTTGCCCCACATCCGCTTTTATATCTTTGTAGATTACCTGACGGCGATATTTTGGTGCAAAAACGATATGATACTTGCAATCCCATTTTGTATGAGCTAAACTATTTACGTCCATTCTTAGGACCTCCTGTGCTATTTTATTTGTGGTTTTGCAGACCCACTTTTATTTTAGCACAGGAGTTCATACTTATATCTAAAGATCTGTCCTCCCCCTGCATAGCAGGGGGTTTATTTTTACTGTGACACAATAAAAAACGATCCTTCAGAACGTTATCATACGTTTCTGAAAGATCGTTTTCTTATATTTTTATAATGCTTCTGCAATTTCTCTCGCTACATATACACCACTTGCTGATGCATGAGACAGAGAATGAGTCACTCCACTTCCGTCCCCAATCACATACAGCCCCTTGTACATGGTTTCCAGATGCTCATCCAGTTCCACTTCCATATTGTAGAATTTTACCTCAACGCCGTACAGCAAAGTATCATCATTTGCAGTACCCGGAGCAATTTTATCCAATGCATAGATCATTTCGATAATACCATCCAAAATACGTTTCGGAAGTACCAGACTTAAGTCACCCGGTGTAGCGGAGAGGGTAGGACGAACCAGACCTTCTTCAATACGTTTTACAGTACTGCGTCGTCCGCGGACTAAGTCACCAAAACGCTGTACAATGACACCGCCACCCAACATGTTGGACAGTCTTGCAATGCTCTCACCGTATCCGTTACTGTCTTTGAACGGTTCAGAGAAGTGTTTTGCAACCAGAAGAGCAAAGTTTGTATTTTCAGTCTGCTGTGCCGGATCTTCGTAGCTGTGTCCATTTACAGTAACGATACCGTTTGTATTCTCATTTACAACAATTCCATATGGATTCATGCAGAAGGTACGCACGTTATCCTCGAATTTTTCTGTACGATATACAATTTTGCTTTCATACAACTCATCTGTCAGATCAGAGAAAATAACAGCCGGAAGTTCTACGCGTACACCAAGGTCTACGCGGTTTGAATTTGTCGGGATCTCAAGATCCTTACAGATGCTCTCCATCCATTTGCTGCCGATGCGTCCGACAGAAACAACACACTTAGTACAGTCAGCAAATGTATCATGATAGTGGATACGATAGTTATTATCTCCCAGACGTTCAATTTTGGTTACCGGTGTCTGGAAGTAAAAATCAATCTGATCTTTTAACTCATTATACAGATTTTCTAAAACAACATAATTAATATCGGTACCCAGATGACGAACGGATGCATCCAGAAGTTTTAATTTATTCTGCATGCAGATCTTTTTGAAATGTGTTCCTGCAGTAGAGTACAGTTTCGTTTCAGCACCGCCATGTGTCATGTTGATCTCATCTACATAACGCATCAGATCCAGGGCTTCTTCTTTTCCGATATATTCGTATAATGTGCCGCCAAAGTCATTTGTAATATTGTATTTTCCATCAGAAAATGCTCCGGCACCGCCGAATCCGCTCATGATCGCACAAGTCGGACATTTGATACAGGATGGAACTTTTTTGCCGTCAATCGGGCAATGACGTTTTTCTAACGGGTAGCCTTCCTCGAAAACAGCAATCTTTAAATTCTTATTCTGGTGAATCAGTTCATAAGCGGAAAAAATACCGCCAGGACCGGCACCAATGATTACAACATCATATTTCATAGTGAAATAACCTCCAATAGTAAAATTTCAAGTTGAACGCATGTGAGACTTGGTGCGTGATTCTGATTAGCGTAAGCTGATATATTCCATTCAGAATCACTGCACATCCTGCAAAGCGCTTATCTCAGTTGGATATGAAATTCCAACTGAGACAAAAAATGCAGTGCTACATACTACAACAAAGACAAGAGTGAAAATAGAGTTTCACTTTGAATTTTATGTAACTGGCACTGCTTATAGTTACTATTTATTTTATCGCGGAAATATCTAGCATGTCAATAAAAATTATGTGAAAAATTGGCAACGATATCAGATGTAGCAAAGCTTGCCGGAATGTCTGTTTCTACTGTTTCAAGGGTCATTAATAATAAGCCTCATGTCTTAGCATGCACCATGCAGATGGAATCATTCTTTGTTCGATTGAAAATGAATTGGAAATGTTAAAATCCTATTTAAGCTATGGTAAGTTGATCGCATGCAATGAGTATAATGAAGATCAGAGTGTTTCCATGATTCGGGCAAAGCAGTATGAAGGCTTTTATAAAGCAACGGAATATCTGTTAAGCAAGGAAAAACGCGGCATTGCCTACTGCACCGGAAGAAAAGGTTTTTCTACAAAAGACACATTGGAACTTCTGCGTCTGAAATCCCGTGATAATGCAAGAACTCCGATGCAGTGGAGTACGGAAAAAATGCGGATTCTCTGAAGCAGAGCCGTGGATCGCGGTAAATGACAACTACAAAACAATCAATGCAGAGGCATCTGTCAAAGATCCAAAATCCGTTTTTTCTTATTATAAGAAGTTAGTGCAGCTGCGCCATGAAGTACCTGTAATTACAGATGGTGTATACAAACTTCTGGACGCGGACAACGAAAAGGTATATACTTATCTCCGAAAAAATGAAGATGAGACATTACTGGTCATCTGTAATTTTACAAAAGAGACCATCGTTTATCCGGTGGGAGATTTTGTAGAAGCATCTCAGGGAACATTGTTCATCTCCAATTATGATGATGCACCGCAGCAGTATGCGGATGCAATCGAACTAAAACCATACGGAGCATATGTATATGAAATCAAATAACAAAATCAAACTTCTGGCACTGGATGTAGATGGAACGCTTTTTGATAACACAGGACACATTCCGGAGCAAAATATCAAAGCAATCAAAAAAGCACAGGAAGCAGGCGTAACTGTGGTAGTGGCTTCCGGCAGAGATTATGACGGAGTGCCGCATGATCAGTTAAAAGAGGTAGCAATGCCATATCTGATTACCACAAACGGAGCAGCCGTTTATCGGACCGCAGACAGAACCTGTCTGGACGAACACTGCCTTCCGGCAGAAAAGCTGCTTTCTATTTTTGAATATATACTTGATAGAGAAGTATATGTGACTGTGTTTATCGACGGACATAACTATACCCCAGTGCAGGTGTATGATTATGTGTGGAGACTTGGACTCCCGGAGCATATCGTAGGTCATTTCCTGGAAGGGCGTCATGAACTTCTGGATCTGCTTGCTTATGCAAAAAGCGGTAACGCCAAGATCCAGAAAGTAACGCTGAATTTTATACCGGCATCCGATGGTACTTTTTTACATCGTGATGAGATTTGGGATATGCTGACTGCCTGCCCGGATATTTGTGTGGTAGATGGCGGGTTCCATAATATTGAGTTCACGGCAGCAAATGTCAATAAAGGGCTGGGGCTTCATTTTCTGGCAAAAGAACTTGGTATTTCCATGGAAGAGACCATGGCAGTAGGCGACAGTGGAAATGATGCGGAAATGCTTAAGGCAGCAGGGCTTGGTGTTGCTATGGGAAATGCATCAAAGGCAATCAAAGATATTTCAGATGTTGTAACACTTACAAACGAAGAATGTGGTGTGGCACATGCCATTGAAACCTATATTCTGAACGCAGAGTAAATAAAATGTTTATAGTCGTAAAAAAGTAGTATATAAAAAGAATAAAATATTGTAGAATGAAGAGGTGAAAGCAATTTCATCTCAGTCTGAGTTGAGACTCCCACTTCTGCAAGTGGTGAGTAATAACAAATCTTTCTCAGTGGGAGTTCAATCTCCGACTGAGATAAACGCTCCGCGAGGATGTGCAGTGATTCTGAGAAGAATATGTCAGCTTTCGCTGACCAGAATCACGCACCAAGTCTCACGTGCGTTCGACTTGAACTCTTTTTCTAATATACTTTTTGAAAGAGATAGAAAAAGGTATGCATATGGACGCTTATCGATTATCCATTTAATAATAGTTTGTTTTCACGACATATAACTGATAGGAGGACTTGTGATGACAACAGAAGAATTACAGGAGCAGGGAGCAATTTATTTTGATAAAATTACGGATGGGTTCAGGGATTACAAAGATGTCAAACTGGTGATGGATGAAAAACGTGCACTGGCGCATTTTAAAAATCTGAAGAAGGAATATGGAAATAATAATGCCTTTGCCGATTTCTATTATTACAGACTCGATATGGATTCCCGTGAGATGGTCGATGAAGTTCTTACAGATGCAGAGAAGACATATCTGAATTTAATGATGCCGGAAGATCTGGACCAGGACATTATCTTCCCATTGGATGATAAACTTTTAAAAATTATAGTAAAATTAAATGCAGAGGAAATGTTATTTTCTACAATCTATTTTCTGCCGAGTGGAAAAGCAGATGGAAGAGGACGGACAACATGGTGGGGAAACTATGAGAAGGAATATATCTGCTTCTGCGATAAATAAGAATTGTGCAAATAATTTGCACAATTCACACAATAGCGATAAAAAACGGGAGATGACCTACTTTAGAAAAAGCGGCCAAAATGTGTTGACTTCTGCCGTATGCAGTGCTATTATAAGCAAGCTGTCGCTGATGCGGCGGCACAGAAAGAAGAAAAG
>ENA-OROR01001339-OROR01001339.1-human-gut-metagenome-genome-assembly--contig:-NODE-1339-length-16440-cov-3.417333_pt1 | contig 16440 bp, 9 predicted proteins | sample MGYA00242135_ERZ509060 | MGnify/ENA primary metagenome ERZ509060 (study PRJEB26280, sample SAMEA2338742) | human gut metagenome | biome: human gut; feature: human-associated habitat; material: faeces... | reverse complement strand
GATTTCTCCAAAACATCAGATGAGAATAGAAGCAATTTCATAAAATCTTACATACACACTTGACAATATTCCGCCGAGCGCGGCGTCGGTGAAGGGGTTCGCACCTGTGGTGTGCCAACAGAGGTATCGCGGATGCACTTATGGAAAAAATGACACCTTTAATAATGAAGAATAGTGTACAGAAATAGCAAATGCTGTGAAATCAATGGTGTAAATATCAGAAACAAGGAAGCTAAAAGTTAGGCGGCAGATTAGTTAATAATTTGCCGCCTATATACATTTCTCTCCTTTATACCGATACATCAATAGAATTATGAACGAGTCTGTTGCCATTTTGGACAAGTGTAGCTTCTACGGATTCTCTTGTGACATTATCAAGAATGCTTGTATCAAATGCTTGTCCGGGCTTCCAATTTGGATTGGCTGATTTTACTGCCGCATACATAGCAGCTCTATACTGTCCTTCATATTGTTCTAAAGTCCATGTACCACTTAAACGCTTATCTTTGCTGACACTTAACTGATAATCTTTGAAAATATCGGAACGCTTTGTTGTGTCACCATTTGAAAGACCTTTTTCCTGAATAAATTCCCACTTCACATTATCAAACATTTTTTGACGATGCTCTTCGGATACATTTGTAAGTTTCTGCCATGATGTACCTTTTCCAGTAACATCCATACCAGCAACACCATTTGAATTTAATAAATCTCCGTCCGAATCAAACTGCTTCATCAGATTTTTAATAATCGTATCCCTTCCACCGAATATTTCATATATCATCTTTTCTTCCGGAGACATCATGGATTCATTTTCAATTACTCCAGATAACCAGCCTTTTTCTTTCAATGCCTTATACTGTTTACTATTTGTATTGATACTATTATAGGTATTACCTAAACCGTTAATATTCATTGACATATAAAAGCCTCCCTGCAAATAAATTCAAAATCCGTTTAGAATCAGTACTATATAATATATCATCGCAAATTCCAGAAAATTAATAACACAGTATATAATATAAAATGCTTTTCCCGATATAATTAGGTAAGATTTATGATTGGAAATGAGGAAAAGCATGAACATATGACTTTATAGAATGTGCGTATAATCATAAAAAATATGGTTATAATACTTGCGTATAATCAAAAAGCAATTTACAATATGCGTATAATCATAAAATATAGAACAAATATATATGCGCATAATCTGGAGGAGCTATGATATTAAAACGGAAAATCTATAAAAAACTACTGGAATGGAAAAAGGAGTGTCAGGGGAAAAAAGCTTTACTGATAGAAGGCGCCAGACGTATTGGAAAGTCTACCATCTGCGAAGAATTTGGAAAAAGCGAATACAAAAGTTTTCTTCTGATTGACTTTGCTAAAAAAGATAAGGAAGTTGAGGGGTATTTTGAGAAATATCTGAATGATCTGGATACATTTTTTATGTTATTACAGACACATTTTGGAACAAAACTGACAGAGAGAAACTCTCTTATTATTTTTGATGAGGTGCAGATGTTTCCACAGGCAAGAGCTGCAATAAAATATTTAGTGGCAGATGGAAGATATGATTATATCGAAACTGGTTCATTGATATCTATCAGAGAAAATGTAAAGAACATCGTCATACCGTCAGAAGAAAGACATATCAATATGTATCCATTGGATTTTGAAGAATTTGCAATAGCATTAGAAGAAGATTTGCTGGTTGAATATATAAAAAAATGTTTTGAAAAAAGAGAACCTTTGGAAAGAAGTATGCATAATCAGGCAATGCTTTTGTTTCATCAGTATATGCTTGTTGGTGGGATGCCTATGCCTGTAGTAACATTTATTGAAAGCAAAAAAGATTTTACAGAAGCGGATAGAGAAAAAAGGGACATTCTTAAATTGTATCGGGAAGATATTATGAAAATAGATGCAAAGTATCGAAGTAAGGTACTTGCAATTTATGACCAGATTCCGGGATTTCTTTCACAGCATGAAAAAAGAGTTGTATTCAAAAAGCTGCAGGATGGTAGTTACGCAGACCAGTACGAAGAAACTTTTTTCTGGCTGTCGGATTCTATGATATCCAATGAGTGCTTTTTGTGTAATGATCCGAATGTTGGCTTATCATTAAATGAGACAAGAAGCTATGTAAAGTGTTATATGGGTGATACCGGACTTTTGGTAAGCCATGCATTTGATGAAAATGAATTACTTGAAGATGAAGTATATAAACAGATATTGGCAGGCAAATTACAGATTAATGAAGGAATGCTTTATGAAAATGCAATAGCTCAGATGCTGGTGGCAAATGGACATAAATTATATTTTTATACACACTATAATGAAAATAAGCATCGAAATGATATGGAAATAGATTTTATCATTTCCAATAACAGCAGATTAAAATATAAGATGTTTCCGATTGAAGTGAAGTCAGGAAAGCAATACAAAACGACCTCATTAAATAATTTCAGAGAAAAATACAAGGAGCGCATAGGGGAAAGTTATATTATTCATCCAAGAAATTTAATTGTAAAAGATGGAATTATATGCATTCCCCCATATATGACGATGAATATATAAAAATCTGACATACACACCAAGTTTTGGAGAGGATGGCATTATCAGTAAAAGATTCCAGAATGGCAAGGAACTGGAATTCGCAGGCTCGAAAGATTTCTGGAAAAAATTTTTAAATGAATCATAATAATCTGCGGATTTTTGACGGCGGCATACCAAACCGTTTTTTAAACAGTTTACTGAAATGATAGACGTCATCATAGCCAACTTTGGCTGCGACTTCCTGAATGCTGCCGTCAAAGCCGTTTTCCAACAATTCTTTTGCTTTTTCAAGGCGGATATTGATCAGGTGGCGGATCGGTGTATCGCCTGTCTCACTTTTAAAAATACGTGAGATATAAAAAGGACTTAAGTACATATTTTCTGCAATCTGATCTAAAGAAATCTTTTCACTGTAATGATCCTCAAAATAATTTACGATCTGGTCGACCACATATTTTTTGCTGGTGGACTCAAACGAACAGCCGGTATTGATCCAGACCGGTTCACTCTGTTCCCGAAGCAGCAGTATTAACATCTGCATCAGGTAACTTTTTAACATGATATAACGCCCGCAGCGGCAGATATCATTTTCAGCACTCATGGCAGTACAGATCTTAAAAAGTTTCTGCCGTAATTCACCGGAAGTATGTAAAATCGGAGACTGCTCTGCAGGATCAGCGGCTGGGTCTTTTAAATGCAGCGGCAGATAATTTTCCGGGAAATCCGGAAAACGGACATCACATAAACCGACAAAAAACTCCGTGGTCGGATTGGCAGGATCCGTGCAGAGTGCCTGATGCTTCTGCCCCGGATTTAAAATAATGATATCTCCTTCGGACACATCATAGAGCCTGTCCGCAATCTTGTATTTGCCGTGACCGGACAAAATAAATGCCATCTCGATAAAATCGTGGCTGTGATAGCGTGCTTCATCTTTCAAACGTGTGCCTTTCCAGGTAAATAGAAAAGTTGGATTCAGTTGGTCAAGCAGTTGTTCCCGGTTGTCACAGCACATAGTAAGGTCTCCATTTCTTCATTTTATCGCCGATAAAAACTTATTGTCTATATTTAAAATACAATGCGATGTGGATCATAAAAAGTGTGTCAAAGTCTAAATACACTTTTTTTATCCACATCACAGTATAACATATTCTCCACCAGAAACCATCCCTTCCGGTGCAAAAAATAACATGAACGGTGCAAGATATTACATTCCTTTTTACCCCAAAAGTACTATACTGAAAATCCGAAAGGAAAAACGAAAATGGAGTAGGAGGGTTATTATGACACCAATGAAGTGGTTCTTTTCATTTCTGAAAAAGTACAGGGGATTAATGATAGTTGGAATTTTGCTGACCACAGCGGTGTCAGTGCTTTCGGTGGTCAATCCGTACATATCCGGGCAGATCGTAGATCAGGTCATAAGCGGTGGAAAATATGACAGACTGATGCCGTTTATCGGATGTCTGATCGGAGTCACGATCGTGATGGGAGTCTTGCGTTTTCTGTTTCAGGTCGCATTTGAGACGGCGTCGCAGGGCGTTTTATACGATATGAGAGACAAAGTCTACCGGAAATTATTAGAGGAAGATTTTGCATTTTACAATAAGAAACGTACCGGAGACCTGATGAGCCGGCAGACCGGAGATATGGATGCGATCCGTCATTTTGTGGCGTATGTGGTCTACATGGTTTATCAGAGTGTGCTGATGTTTGTGTTTGCGCTGCTTATGATCTTTACCGTCAATACAAAACTGGCACTTGCCATGCTTGTGGTACTGCCGTTTACTGCATTTGCAACTTATCGTCAGACGAAAGAGGTACGTCCGGCATTCAAGCGTAACCGTGACTGTTTTTCCTCACTCAATGCGTTTGTGCAGGAAAATGTCAGTGGAAACCGTGTGGTAAAAGCATTTGCAAAAGAAGATTTTGAGATTGAAAAATTCAATAAGGAAAATGATAAATTCCGTGCGGCGCAGATCGATGCGTCAAAGATCTGGATGAAATATGTGCCGATATTTGAGGTGCTTTCCTATGCGCTGACGATCATCCTGATCCTCTACGGCGGCTATATGGTCATTCAGGGAGAGATCACGTTAGGACAGCTCGTGACGGTGAACGGCTATCTGTGGATGTTAAACAACCCGCTGCGCCAGGCAGGATGGCTGGTCAACGATATCAGTAACTTTACAACGTCCGTGGAGAAAATCTATGCGACTTACAGTGAAGAGCCGCATGTAAAAACACCGGTATCTGGAGTAGTGAAGAAACATCTGAAAGGTGAGATCGAGTTTAAAAATGTATCTTACCGTGCGGATGACGAAGATATTGTCATGGATGTCAATTTTAAGGTAAAACCGGGGCAGACCGTCGGCATCATTGGTTCTACCGGAGCTGGAAAATCAACGATCATGAATCTGCTCTGCCGGTTTTATGATACGACTTCCGGTGAAGTGCTTGTGGATGGTGTGAATGTCCGCGACATGGATCTTTATAACCTGCGTGACAATATCGGCATGGCGATGCAGGATGTGTTCCTTTTTTCGGATACGATCGAAGGAAATATCGCATACGGAAGGCCGAATTGTTCGTTCGAAGAAGTCAAACAGGCTGCGATCATGGCGGATGCCAATCATTTTATCCAGGCACTTTCGGATGGATATGATACGATTGTGGGTGAGCGCGGTGTCGGACTTTCCGGCGGACAGAAACAGCGTATCTCCCTTGCGAGGGCACTGCTGAAAGATCCGTCGATTCTGATTCTTGACGATACGACATCGGCGGTCGATATGGAGACGGAGAGTTATATCCAGAGCCAGTTGAAGAAATTAGATAACAAGTGCACGATCTTTGTCATTGCGTACCGCATTTCTTCCATTAGAGATGCAGATCTGATCCTTGTCATGGATAACGGACGCATCATTGAACAGGGAACACATGAGCAGTTAGTGGCGGCGGGAGGTTATTACGCGACGGCTTTCCATAACCAGTATGGCGAGATCCCACAGGAAATTTTAAACGGAAAGGGGGAGAAATAAGATGGCAAGAAACAGATATGATATGGATGAGATATTAGAGGACAGTTTTGATGTAAACCAGCTCAAACGTCTTGCAGGTTACATTGCTCCCTACAAAAAGAAGATGGCAGGCGTTATTCTTCTGATGCTTTCTTCCTCGGCACTTACCATGGCGATCCCGATCTTTTTCCAGAATGTGATGGATCACAGCATCCCGGAAAAAGATATGAAATCGATCACATTTTACAGTATTGCGACATTGCTGATCGCACTTTATTCTGGTCTTTCCCTGCGGATCAAGATCAAGACCATGAGTGTGATCGGGCAGAATATCGTACATGACATCCGCTATGATATTTTCTGTCATCTGCAGGAACTTCCATTTTCCTATTATGATGACAGACCACATGGAAAAATTCAGGTGCGTGTGGTCAATTATGTGAACAGCCTAAGTGATCTTTTGAGCAATGGTATTGTCAACACATTCACAGATCTGTGCAACCTGATCTTTATCCTGATGTTTATGTTTGCACTCGATGTCCGGCTGACGCTGATCTGTCTGTGCGGATTGCCGGTTCTTGCATTTGTGATTATCTTAATCAAGAAAAAACAGCGCAGGGCATGGCAGATCCAGAGCAATAAACAGTCAAACCTGAATGCTTATATTGCGGAAAGCATCAATGGAATCCGTGTGACGCAGTCTTTTGTAAGGGAAAATGAGAATACCGGAATCTTTAATAACCTAAGTAAAAATTACCGGAAATCCTGGATGCGTGCGGTAATGTTTAACTTTACGATGGGACCGAGCGTGGATATTATTTCGACATTTACGACGGCACTGATCTATGTGCTGGGTGTCCGTTGGATTTTAGCACCGGATATGACACTGACCGTCGGTGTTCTGATCGCATTTACCGCGTACATTGGGCGTTTCTGGGCACCAATCAACACACTTGCCGGATTTTACAATTCTCTTTTGACAGCAATCTCTTATCTTGAGAGGATTTTTGAGACGATCGATGAGCCGGTGGGTGTCAGGGATGAGCCGGATGCAATCCCGATGCCGGAGGTGGCAGGAGAAGTGAAGTTTTCCCATGTGTCCTTTGGTTATGAGCCGGGGCAGAAGATTTTGGAGGATATCAATTTTACGGCAAAACCGGGTGAAACGTATGCGATCGTCGGCCCGACCGGGGCAGGAAAATCCACGATCGTAAATCTCATCAGCCGTTTTTACAATGTGGATTCCGGGAAAATCACGATCGATGGCATTGATATCTCGAAGGTGACACTTCATTCACTGCGCACCCAGATGGGAATCATGATGCAGGACAGCTTTATTTTTGCGGGGACGATCATGGATAATATCCGCTATGGCAACCGCAGTGCGACGGACGAGGAAGTCATCCGTGCCGCAAAAACAGTCTGCGCCCATGATTTTATTATGGAAATGGAAAACGGATATAAGACACAAGTCAATGAGAGAGGAAGCAGGCTATCCGCCGGACAGCGGCAGCTCATTTCCTTTGCGCGGGCATTGCTTGCCGATCCGAAGATCCTGATTTTAGATGAGGCGACGTCAAGCATTGATACCGAGACGGAACTGCTTTTACAGAAGGGATTAAATGAGCTTTTGAAAGGAAGAACGTCCTTTATCATTGCACACAGGCTCTCCACAATCAAAAATGCCGACTGCATCTTATATGTAGACAAAGGCGATATTTTAGAGCGTGGAAATCATGACGCACTGATGGAACAGAAGGGTGAGTATTACAAACTTTATATGTCACAGTATGATTTCTTAAAATGACAGGCACTGCGGTGCCATTTGCCAATCGAAAAACCGGAAAACACCATTTGACACCCGGATCTTATAAATAAAAACTGCCGCCTCACGGTGATATGTCCCCCTTTTTCTGAACTTACAGAGAAAAGGGTACATATATTCACCCGGAGGCGGCTGTTTTTATGAAAGTTTATTCATTTTTATGTTCTTTCCGGTATTCTGCCGGGCTTTTTCCAACGTATTTTTTGAACTTGATATGGAAATAATCGACATTCCGGTAACCGACTTTTTCTGCGATCGCATAAACTTTTAACTCTGAGGAACAGAGAAGCTCCATCGAGTGTTTGATGCGGACATGGTCGACGTATGAGTTGAAGTTTTCACCCATCTTTTTGCGGAAAATCTTTCCGAGATAGGAGCTGTTGTAACCAAACAGCGGTGCAATATTTTCTAATGTGATATTGCTTGCATAGTTGTGGTTGATGTAGTGCAGAATATCATCCAGCACGCTTTCACGGGAAGAGTTACCGATCGAGGACATGATCATCTCAAACTGTTCCGTAAAGTACAGGATGATCTCGTAGAGATAATATTTTTCTTCGATCAGACGGATGATATCCGCATTGCTCGGAAACGGGATATTTGCACCATTGTAAAGCCGGTTTGCCTGTTCCTTGATCTGCAGATAAAGGTCTGTCAGGAAAAGCCGTATGGAATCAATCGAATCTGCAGCATGGTAAAGTTCATTGGTAAGCTGTGTCAAAGTCTCTGCTAACATATTGCGGTTGAATGCCTGAAGATATTCAAACAGGCTGGTAGCGTAACGGTTTAAAAAAGCGTCGTTTAAGATGGATTTTAAACTGTCCGGGTCCGGCAGTTCGGCATAACCGATCGTGTGCTGTTCCTGCTCGCAGAAGAAACGGCGTTCTAACAGCTGTTTCGCCTGAATATAGGAAATATAGACTTCCGACAGGTCTGACACACGCGCACCATATGTAATAAAGAGACTGTCAAGAGGAGAATTCTCCTGTGGACGCCGTTCTCTCCGGTAACGCTCCAGAAAATCATTAAATTTTTGAATGGCAAAAGTGCCTTTCAGTAAAATAACCTCATGATATTGCAGCGTAATGTTATCATAGGAGTTATTATCCTGATTTGTCACGCGCAGAAGATCCGAAAAACGATAGGAGGCATCTGCAGTATTGTGACTGTATTTCTCATAGATCACAACCTGATAGGTGTCTGCTGTCAGATGGAGATCTGTTGTATTTATGTGGGAAAGATCGATATCATTCGTTAAAAGATCGCGGATGATGGTCTCTCTTGCCTTTTCACGGTAATGTTCCCGGGTATTTGCAGTTGCAGCATCCTTGTCTAAGTTTTCTTTGATCGAACGAAGAATCTCCTCAAGTTCATCCTCGTCGATCGGCTTTGTCAGATAATACTGCACTCCGTAACGGATGGCTTCCTGCGCATATTTGAAATCAGAGTAACCGCTTAAGATAATGACTTTTCCGGTAAAACCCTGTGCTCTTGCCTCCCTGATAACGTCAAGCCCTGACATTCCCGGCATGCGGATGTCTAAGAGAACGATATCCGGCTGTAAGGCAAGAATCTGCTGATAGGCGGTCTCACCGTTTGCAGCTTCTCCGGCGATCGTATAGCCGAGAGATTCCCAGTCGAACAGACATTTGATACCTTCCCGGATAATGGATTCATCATCTGCAATTAAAGCGCGATACATAAAAATAACCTTCCTGTTCCAATGATAAAAGTACTAAACGTAAGTATAAATGCGAACGTTTTGTTTGTCAAATTTATCGAGTGTTTTATGTACAATTTAGAGGGTATTTTTTGCAGGGTGGGTATAGTAAGATGAGACAAAATGAGATAATTACAGGGAGGAAAATCCTCTGCGCCTGATAGCAGTCGCATTTTCCTTCGGAAAACAGGGAGGATTATCATATGAAATTCAGTAATGGATGCTGGCTGCAGAAAGAGCGCTGCGAGTGCTTTTCTCCGGCAGAAGTATATTTTTCAAAAATCGAGAAAGATCAGGTGACGATCTGTGCGCCGACAAGCAAGATCACACAGCGCGGCGATACCCTTGGCGGAATCAACCTCACGATCGTGATTTCAGCACCGTATGAGGAAGTGCTTAGGGTTCAGACTTATCATCACATGGGCGTGCAGAAAAAGGCACCGTCATTTGAGATCGCACCTGCGGAGAGCGGACATTTAAAGGCAGAAGATACGGAGGACAAACTGGTCATTTCAAGCGGTACACTGCGTCTGGAAGTGCAGAAAGAGAACGGAGCACTCACATTTTACCGCGGTGAGGAGAAAATCACTGCAAGCGGATGGAGAGATCTTGCATACATGAAGACCGACTGGAAAGGTTTTGCCTATGATAAAGGACCGGAAGATGCTTATATGAGAGAGCAGTTATCACTTTCCGTTGGCGAGCTGATCTATGGACTTGGCGAGCGTTTTTCTGCGTTTGTAAAAAATGGACAGAGCGTGGATATCTGGAACGAGGACGGCGGTACTTCCACAGAGCAGTCTTATAAAAATATCCCGTTTTATATTTCCAATAAAGGATACGGTGTGTTTGTAAACCATCCGGAGCGCGTGTCCTTTGAAGTTGCAACAGAGATGGTAACCAAGGTTGAATTTTCCGTGCCGGGTGAAAACCTTGACTATTTCCTGATCAACGGGCCGACGATGAAAGAAGTGCTGATGCGCTATACAGATATCACTGGAAAACCGTCACTTCCGGCACCGTGGACATTCGGTCTCTGGCTGTCCACATCCTTTACGACAAATTATGATGAAATGACAGTCAACAGTTTTGTCGATGGAATGTTTGACCGCAAGATCCCGTTATCCGTATTCCATTTTGACTGCTTCTGGATGAAAGATTTCAACTGGTGTGATTTTACCTGGGATTCAAGAGTATTCCCGGACCCGGAGGGCATGTTAAAACGTCTGAAAGCAAAAGGATTAAAGATCTGTGTCTGGATCAACAGCTATGTGGGACAGGAGTCCTCCATGTTCAAAGAGGGTGTCGAGGGCGGTTACTTCTTAAAACGTCCAAATGGCGATGTATGGCAGTGGGATATGTGGCAGCCGGGACTTGCCATTGTGGACTTTACTAACCCTGCAGCCTGCGAGTGGTACAGCAAAAAGTTAGAGGCACTGCTCGATATGGGTGTTGACTGCTTCAAAACAGATTTTGGTGAGAGAATCCCGACGGATGCGGTATATTACGACGGTTCTGATCCGGTCAAGATGCACAACTACTATACATACCTTTACAATAAGGTGGTATTTAACGTATTAAAGAAGAAAAAAGGTGAAAAAGAGGCTGTTCTTTTTGCACGTTCTGCAACTGCAGGCGGACAGAAGTTCCCGGTTCACTGGGGCGGTGACTGCTGGTCTGACTATGAATCCATGGAGGAGAGCCTTCGCGGAGGCCTGTCACTGACAAGTTCCGGTTTTGGATACTGGAGCCATGATATCGGAGGATTTGAGAGTACCTCCACACCGGATGTCTATAAGAGATGGTGTGCATTCGGACTGCTTTCTTCCCATTCAAGACTGCACGGATCTACTTCTTACCGTGTGCCGTGGGCATATGATGAAGAAGCAGTGGATGTGGTACGCTGCTTTGCACAGCTTAAGGCATCTTTGATGCCATATCTGTACCGCAATGCGATCGAGACGTCCAAAACAGGTATTCCTATGATGCGCAGCATGGTACTTGAATTTACCGAAGATAAAAACTGTGCATATTTAGCAACACAGTACATGTTAGGTGATTCCCTGCTCGTTGCACCGATCTTCCGCGAGGACAGTATCGCAGAATATTACCTGCCGGAGGGAACATGGACATCCTTACTGACCGGAGAAGTCAAAGAGGGAGGTAAGTGGTACAAAGAGAAACATGGTTACTTAAGTATTCCTCTTTATGTCAAAGAGGGCAGTATTGTGGCTATGGGAGCAAGAAATGATAATGCAGTTTATGACTATGCAGATGGTGTGACATTCCGTGCATATGCATTAAAAGATGGCATCAAGGCAGAAACTGTCGTATATGGAACGGAAAATGAAAAAGAAGCATCTGCAAATGTTGTAAAGAACGGATCTTCTTATCAGATCGCGGTAGAGAGTAATAAGGCATCCAAAGTGGCATTGATGAACGTTGGCACTCCAAAGCAGGTAACCGGTGCATTCTATACACAGGATGGGGAAAATGTCATCGTAGCATTTGACGGTAACGGCAAGGCAGAGGTTGTATTTTAATGCAGGAAACATATATTGAACAGATTTTAAATGAACTGACTTTAGAAGAAAAGATCGGCATGATCCACGGTGCGGGGTTATTCCGCACCGAAGGAGTGGAGCGGCTTTCCATCCCACCGCTCTATATGTCGGATGGACCGATGGGAGTGCGCGCAGAATTTGCGGACAATGAATGGCGGAATGTCGGGACGACGGAAGATTATGTGACTTATCTTCCGTGCAACAGCGCCATTGCATCCACCTGGAACCGTGCGCTGGCAAAGAAAGCCGGAGAAGTGCTGGGCGAGGAGGCAAGAGGCAGGGGCAAAGATGTGATCTTAGCTCCGGGCATCAACATCAAGCGGAGTCCGCTCTGTGGCAGGAATTTTGAATATATGAGCGAAGATCCGGGACTCATCGAAGAACTGGTTGTACCGATGATCGAGGGAATCCAGGAAAACGATGTTGCGGCATGCGTGAAGCATTTTGCGGCAAACTCACAGGAAACCGAAAGACTCTGGGTGGATACAATCATCGATGAGACAGCACTGGAAGAAATTTATTTTCCGGGATTTAAAGCAGCAGTACAAAAAGGACACACGCTTGCTCTGATGGGAGCCTATAATCTGTTAAACGGTGAGCACTGCTGTATGAGTAAATCCCTGCTCAATGAAAAACTGCGGAAAGACTGGGCATTTGACGGTGTGGTAATCTCCGACTGGGGTGCTGTGCACGATACGAAACTGGCTGCAGAGTCCGGGCTGGATCTTGAGATGGATGTCAAGTATCAGTTCGACGAACAGTACATGGCAGAGCCTCTGTTAAAAGCAGTGAAGGATGGAGAAATCGAAGAATCGCTGGTGGATGAGAAAGTGCGCAATATCCTCCGCATGATGCTGCGTTTAAAAATGATCGGACCGGAGAGAAAACATCGTAAGACAGGCGCATACAATACGGAGGAACACCGCAGGGCAGTGCTCGATGTGGCGCGCGAGTCCATGATTTTACTGAAAAATGAAGATCAGGTATTGCCGCTTCAGGCAGAATCCGGCTGTAAGGTTGCCGTGATCGGCGCAAATGCCGCTGCGATCCATTCGAACGGGGGAGGAAGTGCAGAAATCAAGGCACTGTATGAGATATCACCGCTTATGGGAATCAAAAAGTTACTTGGTGGAAATGTGAAAGTTTCCTACGCACCGGGCTATGTGATTCCGGATAAGAAAGAGGCATCTGAGATCAACTGGCAGGCGGCGAGCACGGAGACTGCAGAGAATACCGAAAAGGAAAGCACTGTAAGTGGAAGAACACTGGATGAAAAACAGCAGGAAGCCTTAGCGGAAGCAGTTGCGCTGGCAAAAGCAAGTGACATTGTTATTTTTGTGGGCGGACTGAACCACGATTTTGATGTGGAGGGACTTGACCGCGTGAACATGAAACTGCCATACGGGCAGGATGAAGTAATCGATGCTCTGCTAAAGGCCGTGCCGGATACGGTGGTCTGCATGTATGCAGGTGCACCGGTTGAGATGCCGTGGGCAGAAAAGGCAAAAGCAATCCTCTGGAGCTACTATGCCGGTATGGAAGGGGGAACAGCCCTGGCAGAGATCTTGTCTGGAAAAGTAAATCCATCCGGAAAGCTGGCAGAAACATTTATCCGTGATGCGTCGCAGTGTCCGGCACATACGATCGGAACATTTGGAAAGAAAGACCGTGTGGAGTACAGGGAAGGTGTGATGGTCGGTTACCGTTATTATGACACAAAAAAAACAGATGTCCTGTTCCCGTTTGGTCATGGACTTTCCTATACGGCATTTACCTATAATGATCTTGAAATTATACGGCAGCAGGAAAATGGCAGACAGACCGTGAAAGTTTCCTGTTCGGTAACCAATACAGGAGAACATGCAGGGAAAGGGACCGTTCAGATTTATGTGGCACCGGAACAGAAAAAAGACAGACCGGTTCATGAACTGAAAGCGTTTGAAAAAGTCAGGCTTGATGCCGGGGAAACAAAGAGGATCTGTGTTATTTTGGAGGAAAGAGATTTTTCCCGTTATGACACAGACAAAAAGATGCTGGTTCCGGTAAATGGAACGTATGAAATTCAGGTTGGCGCATCTTCGACAGATATCTGCCTTTGTGGAAAAATAGACCTTTTTTTTGCAGAAGGTTAAATGATGACTATTGAAAAGAAACTCTGACTTTGCTATGATAAAGTCAGGTTTTTTTATGGGATTTTTTTGGGGGGCGGATAGGTGAGAATATGTCTGAAAAGAGCAAGGTATTAGTCGTAGATGATAAACAGGTCGAACGTGTCATGATGAAAAGAATTTTGAGCGGTACGTACGAGGTGATAGAGGCAGAAAATGGCAAGGAAGCATTTGAGATTCTTTATGAACGAAGCACGGAGATAACGGCGGTACTTTTAGATATCGTTATGCCGGAGTATGACGGGTATTATTTTCTGGAACGGTATCATAAAGCGCAGATGTATCAGGCGATACCTGTCATTGTACTTACGATGGAGATTGACATTGAGACAGAGATTAAATGCCTGGGCATGGGAGCATGGGATTTTATCCGGAAACCGTATGATGTGGATGTTGTCCGGTTCCGGCTGAAGAATGTGATTGGCAGCAGTAGTCAGAATATCAGCAAAGCGTTAAAGTACCGTGCAGAATATGATATCCTTACCGGCATCTATAATAAGACCCATATGTTTCAGGCGACATCTTCTATGTTAGAGCGATATCCGGACCGGCATTTTGCTTTTGTGCGGATGGATATTGAAAAGTTCCAGCTGATCAATTCTTTCTTTGGAATGAGTGCAGGGGACATGCTGCTGAAATATATTGCAGACCTTTTGATATGTGCAGTCAGAAACCGCAGTGACGTTACCTTTGGCAGGATGGATGCGGATATATTCTGCTTCTGCGTATCCTATGAAAATACAAAAGAACTGGTCGAAAGTTTTGATAAAATGCGTGATATCTTAAGCAGATACCCGCTTGATTTTGATATCGTACCGATATTTGGTGTTTACCTGATCGCTGGAAAGAAAATAACACCGGATCACATGTACGATCGTGCCAACCTTGCGGCAAAGCACTGCAAAGGCAATTATATCCGTAACTATGCATTTTATACACGGCAGATGAGCCAGGAGATCGAGAAGGAACAGCGGATCGTAAACAGCATGAAAAGTGCACTGGAAAATCATGAATTTGTTGTATTCTATCAGCCAAAATACGGGCTCAGCGATAATCAGATCGCAGGAGCGGAGGCGCTGGTTCGCTGGAAACATCCGGAACGGGGAATGATTTCACCGGGAGAGTTTATACCGGTATTTGAACGGAATGGATTTATCACAAAGCTGGATTATTATGTGTGGGAGCAGACCTGCATCCAGCTTAGAAAGTGGATGGATGAAGGAAAGAATCCGCTTCCGATATCCGTCAATCTTTCGAGGGTCAGTCTTTACAACAAAGATATCGTGAATGTGATCTGCAATCTGGTGGACAGTTACCGGATTCCACGCAGACTGTTTCAGGTAGAACTGACAGAGAGCGCATACAATACAAATCCCAAAGCAGTGCAGGATATGATGCAGCGTTTGCGCGAAGAGGGATTTTACATTCTGATGGACGATTTTGGAAGTGGTTATTCTTCTTTAAATGTTTTAAAGGATATTGTGGTTGATGTTTTAAAGATGGACATGAAGTTTTTTGCCGGTGATGACAGGGAAGGACGCGGAGAAAATATCATGGCGGCAGTGATCCGTATGGCAAAATGGCTGAATATGCCGGTTGTTGCGGAAGGCGTGGAACGGATCGAACAGGTGGAATTTTTGCGGAGTATTGGCTGTGAATATGTACAGGGATATTATTTTGCAAAACCGATGCCTGTGGAAGAATACGAAAAACTGCAGTTTGACAGGCCGCATGCGGAGAGAAAGAAAGAGACAGAACGCTTAGTTGACATAGATAGCCTGTGGACGCCGGCCTCCCAGCTGGAGTCACTCTTTTTAAATGCGAAACAGGGTGTGGCTGTCTATGAGTACGGCAAAGAACAGATTGAGATAATACGCGTAAATAATGCGTATTATGAGGTGTTTGGATATCAGAATATCAGTCAGAAAAAAGATATTTTTCAGGGAATTCCAAAACGATATCATAAACGTATTCTGGATGCCTTTTTTTATACAGCAGATAAAGGACGTGAAACACAATGTGAATTTTCCAGGAAGAATGAAGCAGGAGAAGAAATTTTTATATCATTAAAGCTGTATGATGTAGGAATTGTAGGAAATAAACATATCATATATGGTGTTTTCTTAAATGTGACAGAACCAAAACAACTGGAATGGGAATTAGAAAAATACAGGCTGTTATTATCCGGAAAAACGAAAGACAGGGAGATGGAACAGGAAAAAGAACAATCGGAGGAATGATAGAAAAATGTGTGAGGTATTGGAAAAATTAAGAGCATGGGGATGCGATTTAGATGGAGCTTTAGAGCGTTTTTTAGGAGATGAGGAATTATATAAAAGCTGCCTTCCGATGGTGGCGGAGGACGAGTCTTTTGATGGATTAAAAGAGGCACTTGCAGAAGATGAGAGAAAAAAGGCCTTTGACTGTGCACATACTTTAAAAGGTGTCTTTGCCAATATGGGAATCACACCGATGTTTGATACGGTCGAAAAAATTGTAGAGCCGCTTCGTGCCGGAATAAATGATGGACTGATGCCGGTATATGCCAGGCGGGCAGCATACCCTGCAAGTGCCAAACCGCCTATGT
>ENA-OROR01001333-OROR01001333.1-human-gut-metagenome-genome-assembly--contig:-NODE-1333-length-16527-cov-7.018881_pt1 | contig 16527 bp, 9 predicted proteins | sample MGYA00242135_ERZ509060 | MGnify/ENA primary metagenome ERZ509060 (study PRJEB26280, sample SAMEA2338742) | human gut metagenome | biome: human gut; feature: human-associated habitat; material: faeces... | reverse complement strand
CCTGGAATGTAGCTTGTTACTTCGATTCCGTTTGAAAGACGAACTCTGGCGATTTTTCTAAGAGCTGAGTTAGGCTTCTTTGGTGTAGCAGTCTTAACAGCGGTACATACACCTCTCTTCTGTGGAGAAGATAAATCAGATGATTTTTTCTGTAAAGAGTTGTAGCTCTTCTGAAGTGCAGGTGCTGTAGACTTTTTCACGGAAGTCTGACGTCCTTTTCTTACTAACTGGTTAAATGTTGGCATTCCTTTCACCTCCTGTAAAATTTGCACATCTTCTATAATCATTATAGAAGAAATAAAGTGGCTGCCAGTTATTCATCATATGAATAATCTCATATGCGCATAAAAGCCCTGTTTCTCACGCATACTTCTTCATTATATATAGGAAGATTTCACCTGTCAAGGATTTTTTCTACAATTTTTAAGATTTATAAAAAGGAAATGCCGAGATGATATACACCCCGGCAATTTCCTCTTATTTGTTCTGATAATCTTCTGCTGTATAGTCTTCCAATGGATTCCAGTTTTTAAATTCAAAGTCTGCTGCGGAAACTTCAGCTCCAGCTTCCTGCGCTTTTTTAATTCCGTTTTCCCATTCTTTCTGGGTATTTTCAGCTAATGTCTTCAAAGTATCTTTATAATCTGTTTTTCCTGTAAGAGTACCTTGTACAATCTGTCCTAAGTTTGGAGAAATTTCTGTGATATTTGCGTAAACCACTGCTGCATCTGCATTACCTACGATTGGGTCCGGGCAAAGTTTACCCTGTTCCAGAGCCAGTGTATAGTAATCTTTCATAACGCCATCTTTCATGTATTTCTCATTAACACCTTTTACAGCAGATACGAAACCACCGTCTTCTACAACGCCTGCCTGGTATTCTTCAGAATAAAGTCCCTGAAGGTATTTTGCTGCAAGTTCTGGATTTTCAGATGTTTTAGAAATACCCATCCATGGCTGTGCGCCAATGTAAGGAAGTCCGCCTTTTGCACCGTCATCTGGTACCGGCATTTCCATAACACCAAATTCTAATTCCGGGTTTTCTTTTTCCCAGGTTGAGATACACCAGGAACCCTGAATCAGGAATGCAGCCTGATTCTGTGCAAACAGAGCTCTTGCTTCCGGTGCTGCCAGGTTTACAGAGTCTGGATGGAAGCTGCCATCCTGTACCAGTCCGCTGTAGAAGTCAAATGCCTGAATCATAGCGTCAGAATTTAAAACATTCTTTCCATCTACCATGCTGATAACACCGATATCATTTGATTTGCTTCCTGCCAGACAGGATAATGCACGAATAGCAATTTCCAGTCTGTTTACCTGTTTTCCACCTTCAATCATACCGTAGTATTTACCTTTTCCGGCTTCTGTTACCTGTTTACAAACTTCTCTGAATTCGCTCCATGTTTTTGGAAGATTTTCAGTGTCTACTCCTGCATCCTCCAGAACGTTTTTATTATAGAATACCAGAGTGTTTACGATATTTGCTGATTCCGGAAGCACATAAACCTGTCCGTCCATTGTTGTAATACCTTCGTTTAATGCGCCCTCTGCAAAAGTATCGAAAAATCCGTCTTCCACATAATCATTCATTGGCATATACCAGCCTTCTTCTACTGCTGTAGAAAGCTTCACACCACTTGGAAGAGCAAACAAGTCTGGTGCTGTATTTGCTTTAATCGAAGAGTTAATGGTTGTCTGATACTGATCTCCAGCCAATACTGTATATTCTACTTTACAGTTGTTCTCTTCCTCAAACTTCTTGTTGTACTCTTCTCTTCTTGCTTTTGTAGAATCACTCATATCTACAACCTGCAGAACAACTTCTCCATCACCTTTGGATTCTTCTTTCTTTTCAGAAGTTGTTTCCTGCTCTTTTCCTTCTGAGCCGCCTCCGCTCACGCTTGGGCCACAGCCAACTGCTGACAGAACCATCAGACCAGCCATAGCTAATGCTGCAATTCTCTTTTTCATGGTAAAATACCTCCTTAAATAATTTAAATATAATAAAATTTTATTTCTTAACTCTTTACAGCGCCTGCCACACCATCTACAAAATATTTCTGCAGGCATACAAAAATCAAAATAATCGGCAGAACCGCAATACATGCACCGGCAGCAATACCAGTCCAGTCAACTACGTTTTCACCTCTTAACGCATACAGACCAACAGCTAAGGTACGCATTTCCGGTTTACTCAGGGTAACAATCAATGGCAAGAGGAAAGAGTTCCATGTCCAGATAAACTGCATAATCACTACGGTTGCCATAATTGGTTTTGCCAGAGGGAACATAATGCTGGAGTAGGTTTTCATAAAACCACTTCCGTCAATAGTTGCCGCCTCTTCCAGCTCCTTGGGAAGTCCTCCGTAAAAACTGGAGAACAGCATCAGGAAGATAACATGACCTCCTCCGGCCTCTGCCAGAATCAGACCCAGCAGGTTCTGTTCCAATCCCATTTCTTTTAACAATTCATAAATAGGAATGACTGTAAATACCAGTGGAATTGTAATACTTGCCATGAAGATTCCCATAACCAGTTTCTTACCAACAAAAACATATCTTCCCATAACATAGCCGGCTGCAGATGTTGATAAAAGGACAATCACAACAACGCTGACTGTTACAATAATAGAGTTTTTGAAGTACACAGCAAAGTTTGCATTATTCCATGCTCTTACATAGTTATCAAAATTCAGGCTTTCCGGAATTAAACTCAGACCGCTGGCAAAAAATTCGCTCTGGGTTTTCAAAGAAGCACTAATCATCCAGATAAAAGGATACATCCAGATAAGAGCCACAACGGAAAGCAGTACATAAATTACAGATTTTCCGATTTTCCCTGCAATTTTCTCTTTTTTCATAATGAGCTAATCTCCTCTCCTAAACATTTCTCTTCTTATTAAAATAACCTTTTACCAAATTCAGGACGATACCAATCACAACAACCATAAGTCCAAACATCAAAGCTGCAGCGCTGGCATAACCAAGCCGGGGGCTTCCCGTTGTACTGGAATAAGCTGTCCGGTATACAAATGTTGCTACCACATCCGTTGCGAAATATGGACCACCATTTGTCATGGTCTGAACAATATCGAATACCTTCAGAGAACCGATAACACAAAGTACGGTAATAACACCACCTATTGGCAGAATCAGAGGAAATACAACGTCTGTAAAAGTTCTGAACTTTCCTGCACCGTCAATTTTAGCTGCTTCATATACATCCTGCGGTACACTTTGCAAAGCTGCAATCCAGTAAATCATGTAAGTTCCCAAATCTTTCCATACGCCAATCAGAACCACCGTAAACATTGCTGTCTTGGCATCTCCCAGGAAGTTAATGGTATCAATTCCCATCATGGAAAGTACCTGGTTTACAGGGCCTGTACCTCCGAAAATGAAGATCATAATAATACCTACAATAGATGCAGTTGTAACTACCGGGATGAAGTACATGGTACGGAACACCGTTGCGCCTTTTTTAATAATACTGGTTAAGATATAGGCAATCACCAGAGAAAGTACCAACTGAATAGGAACGCTTAATAACATGTACTTAAAACTATTTCCTACAGAATTAAAAAACAGTGGATCCTGCAATAATTCTTTAAAGTTGCCCAGACCTACAAAGGTAGCATTCATGGTCATACCAGACCAGTCCAGAAGAGAATACCAGGCACTTGTTATAATAGGATACCCCTGAAATAAAATGTAAAGAATCAGGGTTGGCAGCATAAATACCCAACACCAGGCATTCTTCCGCAAAATGCGTTTTTTCCTTACAGAATTCATAGAGCGAAATTCTGCTAAAGTTGTTTTTGTTTTCATATAGCCCTCCGTTTATTTATTTTATATAATTATATTTTTCATTTTTTCTTCTCTTCTCTGCAGCTATAATATACTATGTTACGCCAAAAAAATCAACATATATTTATCATTTTGTTAATTATTATCAATTTTGTCCCTCATTTTATATGCACTTTTTACATATACTTTTCATTTCCTTTTCGTTATAATCTTTTTAAAGTTTATTATTTTTAATAACTAAATCATGGAGGTATTAAAATGTATATACAAATAGAGTGCGCATCACATTCTGATACCATTTTATTTGCTGGTTCTGAATTAAAACATTATTTATCAAAAATAAATAATTCCCTCTCTTTTTCGTCTGATACTATGAACAGGGACAACAACCGGAAAAGAATCCTTCTGGGACTCTTTCCATCTGATACCTGTTCACCTGACGAAGATGAATACGAAATAGAAATCTCTCATTTAAACGGGTATATTAAAGGAAGCAATCCCCGTTCTGTTTTGCTTGGCGTTTACCAGTATCTCACATTGTTGGGCTGCCGCTTTTTAAGACCCGGGAAAGAATATGAGAAAATCCCTTCTGTTCCTAATATAGAAGAACTTTCTATTTCTCAGCGCCAGAAAGCCCGGTATCATCATAGAGGTGTGTGCATCGAAGGTGCAGATTCTCCGGAAAACATTCTGGAATTTATTGACTGGCTTCCAAAGCTTGGATACAATTCCTTTTTCCTGCAATTTGAACTGCCTTATGCATTCTTAAACTTGTGGTATTCTCATAAGAACAACCCTCTTTCTTCCCCGGAAGATTTTTCTCTGGAAAAAGCGGCTGAAATCTCTGCTGTCATTGATGAAGAATTAAGAAAAAGAGGCCTGAAGCATCATCGTGTAGGACATGGCTGGACCTGTTCTGTACTGGATCAGAATACCCTTGGTTGGGTTTCTTCAGATGCAAAATTAAGTGAAGAACAGCTTTCCATGACTGCATTGGTAGATGGAGAGCGTGGGTTTTACAAGGGGATTCCTATTAACACAAATCTGTGTTATTCCAATCCACAGGTGGTTTCCTCTTTTGTGCAGAAAGTTGTGGACTACTCCCTGGCACATCCAGAGGTAGATTATCTCCACATATGGCTGGCTGATGCTTTTAATAACCACTGCGAATGCGATGCCTGCAAAAACCATCTGCCTTCCGACCTGTACGTGCATATTTTAAATGAAATTGATCAGGCCCTCACCATGAAGAAGCTTTCTACTAAAATTGTATTTTTACTGTATGAAGAACTTTTATGGGCGCCTGAAAAAGAACGCCTGATTCATCCGGAACGCTTTGTTATGATGTTTGCCCCCATTAGCCGGACCTTCCTGCGTTCCTACGATATTCCTGAAACGCTTCCAGAGCCTCCAAAATATCAGCGGAATCAGATTACGCTCCCGGTCAACCTGGAGGAAAATCTGTCCTTCCTTGCCCAGTGGCAGAATATTTTTAAAGGAGATGCCTTTGATTACGATTATCCTCTTGGCAGAGCACATTACGGAGATATGGGATATGTACACATTGCAAGAATTATTTACGAAGATATCCACAGCCTCAAAAAGTTAAATCTCAATGGATATATTAGCTGCCAGGAGCTTCGCTGTTTCCTGCCAAATGGACTCCCCAACTATATTATGGGAAAATGCCTGCTGGGAACAGACGCCAGTTTTGAAGAGCTGGCTGCCGAATATTTCCAGGCTGCCTACGGAGAACAGTGGGAAGACTGCCTCTCCTATTTATCTTCTCTTTCCGCTTTATGTGACTGTGACTATTACAACGGAAAAGGAAACCGTATTAATCTCCAGGTAACAGCCAATATGAAGCAACTGCTTCAGACAGTACAAAATTTCCACCAAAAATACCTGACACCAGCCCCTGATTTTGCTTCACCTGTGGAAAAACTTTTCTGGGAACATCTTGACTATCACAGTGAATATTGTATATTATTAGCACAAGCACTGCTTTTCCTTTCTGAAGGCAATACTTCCGAAGCCGAAGCAGCCTGGAAAACCTTCACGCATTATATATGTTCACAGGAATGTAAGTTCCAGAAAGCCCTGGATGTTTACCGGGTTATTGAAGTTTCTACTAATTATGCAGGTTTTCCTCTCATTGAAAAATTTTAGCACGGATTTAAAGAGGAGGTTTCTCAACTTATGACTACTCAGGAAAATAGAAGCACAATTCTGGAATATATTTTTCGTCACGCTCCGGTTGCCCGGTCTACCATTGCCCGGAATACACAGATTACTCCCGCAACTGTGACTTCTATTTCCGGAGATTTCATACGGGAAGGTATTATACATGAAATCGGTTCGGATGAAAACCCGGAAGAAACCTCCCCTGGGCGAAAAAAAATCCTTCTGGATTTAGTTCCTGACCGGGTTTATTCCATGGGTGTGGAGTTTACGAAACGCCATGTGCGGTTTTTGATTTGTGACCTTAGAGGTAATTCTGTATTTCAGACTTCCGGGCTTTTAGAAAGAGAAGTAAAAGAAAACATCACAGAATTTCTCATTAACAAAATCACGGAGATTCTGGACTCTCTCCCTGAAATTACAAAATCTCTTATTGGTATTGGAGTTGCTGTACCAGGACACATTGATATCCAGCAGGACAAGGTCATTATAAACTCTTCTACCTTTCCCGGATTTAGCGGAAAAGAATTAAAAAAACATCTCCCCTTTCCGGTTGTTCTGGAAAATAATGTCCGCTGTATGGCATTTGGACGGTATCTGTTTGATCAGACCTCACCGGAGACCTTTGCCTTTTTCCACAGCGGTCTTGGTATTTTCTGCGCCATGATGAAAGATAGCCACCTCTTTCAGGGAAGCAACTACTATGCCGGTGAAATCGGACACACCATTGTAAATCCAGAAGGAAAAAAATGTGAATGTGGAAAACGGGGCTGTCTCCAGACTTATTGCAGTGAAACCTGGCTTTTAAAATACTGCCGGCTTCTGTATGACAGCAACGCTTCCACTGTTTTAACTGCTCTGAAACCTTCTGCTGAGGAACTTACCATAGAAGATGTCTCCAGGGCTTTTTCACTGGGAGATGTACAGGTGGGAAACTATATTTCTACTGCTCTGAAATACCTTGGAATCACCATTTCCAACCTGGCCATTATCATGAATCCGGATAAAATCTATCTTCACTGCTCCCTGTTTTCCAATGAAGAAATCAGCGAAGAACTCATGGATTATATCAAACAGCAGTTATTATTCGTGGATGACCCTACAGACCGCACGGTTCAGCTCCTTCCCTTTAATCCCTTTGAAGGGCCACAAGGTGCGGCTGCCTATGCCATTAAACAGTTTTATATCCAGACCATATAACGCAAAAGAGGATGTGACCCTTATCAGCCACATCCTCTTTACTTATTTATTCTTCTGTTGTCTCAGTTTCTTCTGTCTCAGCGTTTTCTTCCACATTTTCAGTAGTTTCTGTTGTTTCTTCTACTTCTTCTGTTTCTGTCTCAGAAGTTTCTTCTGTGATTTCCTCTTCCAGTTCCTCCTCATCCAAAACTTCATCTTCATCTGTATCCAGCTTGATATTGGCATATTTCTTCATACCAGTTCCTGCCGGAATCAGCTTACCAATGATAACGTTCTCTTTCAGTCCAATAAGTGGGTCAATCTTTCCTTTGATTGCCGCTTCTGTAAGAACTTTGGTTGTCTCCTGGAAGGAAGCTGCAGACAGGAAGGAGTTGGTTGCCAGAGAAGCCTTGGTAATACCAAGCATTACCTGTTTTCCATCTGCCGGCTCTTTGCCTTCTGCAATGAGTTTTTCATTCTCTTCTTCAAATTCCAGTACATCCACCAGTGTTCCCGGAAGGAATTCTGTATCTCCATTATTTTCAATGCGAATCTTCTTCAGCATCTGACGCACAATAACTTCAATATGCTTATCGTTGATTTCTACACCCTGGAGACGGTAAACTCTTTGAACTTCACGAATCATGTAATCCTGTACCGCACGAACGCCCTTGATTCTCAGGATATCATGTGGATTTACAGAACCTTCGGTAAGTTCATCACCTGCTTCCAGATAATCACCATCCTGGATCTTAATACGGGAACCGTATGGAATCAGATAGGTCTTAGATTCTCCGTTTTCATTGTCAGTAACAATGATTTCACGTTTCTTCTTCGTATCTTTAATGGTAGCAGTACCTTTAATCTCTGTAATGATTGCAAGACCTTTCGGTTTTCTTGCTTCAAAAAGCTCCTCGACACGTGGAAGACCCTGTGTGATATCTCCACCAGCCACACCACCGGTATGGAAAGTACGCATGGTAAGCTGTGTACCTGGTTCACCGATAGACTGAGCAGCAACGATACCTACAGATTCACCAACCTGTACCGGCTCTCCTGTAGCCATGTTTGCACCATAACATTTTGCACAAACACCTACATGGCACTTACAGGTAAGAATTGTACGGATTTTCACTGCATCATATGGTTTGCCTTCTGCATTTACACCCTCTGTTACCACTCTGGCAGCACGTTTTGGTGTAATCATGTGATTTGCTTTTACAATGACATTTCCGTCTTTATCTTTGATAGTCTCACAGGAAAAACGTCCTGTAATACGTTCCTGAAGACTTTCAATTTCTTCTTTTCCATCTACAAAAGCTTTTACCCACATACCTGGAATTTCGCCTTTGCTTTCACAACAGTCTACTTCACGTACAATCAGTTCCTGAGATACGTCTACAAGACGTCTTGTCAGGTAACCGGAGTCAGCTGTACGAAGAGCAGTATCGGAAAGACCTTTACGAGCTCCATGTGCAGACATGAAGTATTCCAGTACGTCAAGACCTTCACGGAAGTTAGACTTAATTGGCAGCTCAATGGTGTGACCGGTTGTATCGGCCATCAAACCACGCATACCTGCAAGCTGTTTAATCTGCTTGTCAGAACCACGGGCTCCGGAGTCAGCCATCATGTAGATGTTGTTGTACTTATCAAGACCATCCAGCAGCGCCTTAGTAAGGGCATCGTCAGTCTTTTTCCAGGTATCTACAACTTCTTTGTAACGCTCTTCCTCTGTGATAAGACCACGTTTAAAGTTCTTGGTAATCAAATCTACAGTATCCTGAGCTTTCTGAATCATTTCCGGTTTCTGTGGTGGCACAGTCATGTCGGAAATAGATACGGTCATAGCTGCTCTTGTGGAGTATTTATAACCCATAGCCTTAATGCTGTCCAGAACTTCTGCTGTCTTGGTAGCACCATGAGTATTAATAACTTTTTCCAGAATTTTCTTTAACTGCTTCTTACCAACCAGGAAATCAACTTCCGGGAGCAGTTCATTGCCAGGAATACTTCTGTCTACGAATCCTAAGTCCTGAGGAAGGATTTCGTTGAACAACAGACGTCCAAGAGTAGACTGAATCTTTCCTCTTGATACGGTTCCATCCGGCATTTTCTTTTCAACATAAACAAAAATCTTTGTCTGCAAAGCAATTACCTGGTTTTCATATGCCAGAATTGCTTCATTCAGACTCTTAAATACTTTGCCTTCTCCCTTATAACCAGGTCTGTCCTGTGTCAGATAGTAAATACCAAGTACCATATCCTGTGAAGGAACGGCTACCGGACCACCGTCAGACGGTTTCAGCAGGTTGTTTGGTGAAAGCAGAAGGAAACGGCACTCTGCCTGAGCTTCCACAGATAATGGAAGATGCACAGCCATCTGGTCACCATCGAAGTCCGCGTTAAACGCAGTACATACCAATGGATGAAGCTTAATTGCTTTACCTTCTACCAGAATTGGCTCAAACGCCTGAATACCTAATCTATGCAGTGTAGGAGCTCGGTTTAACATAACCGGATGCTCTTTAATTACTTCTTCCAGCACATCCCATACCGCTGGTTCCAGCTTTTCTACCATCTTCTTGGCATTTTTAATGTTATGGGCAGTACCATTAGATACCAATTCTTTCATAACAAATGGCTTGAACAATTCAATCGCCATTTCTTTTGGAAGACCACACTGGAAAATTTTCAGTTCCGGTCCAACGACAATAACAGAACGTCCGGAATAGTCAACACGTTTACCTAACAGATTCTGACGGAAACGTCCTGATTTACCTTTCAGCATATCAGAAAGGGATTTCAGCGCTCTGTTTCCTGGACCTGTAACAGGGCGTCCACGACGTCCGTTATCAATGAGGGCATCCACAGCTTCCTGCAGCATTCTCTTTTCATTGCGGACAATAATATCCGGAGCGCCTAATTCCAGCAGTCTCTTCAAACGGTTGTTTCTGTTAATAATTCTTCTGTATAAATCATTTAAGTCTGAGGTTGCAAAACGTCCGCCATCCAACTGTACCATAGGACGTAAATCTGGCGGAATAACCGGAACAACAGTCATAATCATCCATTCCGGTCTGTTTCCTGATTCACGGAATGCTTCTACCACTTCCAGACGTTTTACAATACGGGCACGTTTCTGTCCTGTGGAATCCTTAAGACCTGCTTTCAGTTCTTTGGATTCTCTTTCCAGGTCAATAGCTTCCAGAAGCTCCTGAACAGCCTCTGCACCCATGCCCACTCTGAATGTATCACCATATTTTTCTCTGGCATCCTGATATTCTCTCTCTGTAAGAACCTGTTTGTAGGACAAATCAGAAGTTCCTGCATCTAATACAATATAGTTTGCAAAATACAGAACCTTCTCCAGTGTTCTTGGAGATAAATCAAGAATCAGACCCATTCTGGAAGGAATTCCCTTGAAATACCAGATATGGGAAACCGGTGCAGCCAGCTCAATATGACCCATACGCTCTCTGCGGACAGATGCTTTTGTCACTTCAACGCCGCATCGGTCACAGATTACGCCTTTGTAGCGAATCTTCTTGTACTTACCGCAGTGACATTCCCAGTCCTTGCTTGGTCCGAAGATTCTCTCACAGAAAAGTCCGTCTTTTTCCGGTTTTAAAGTTCTATAGTTAATGGTTTCCGGTTTTTTCACCTCGCCATGGGACCACTCCCGGATTTTATCCGGGGATGCCAGTCCGATTTTAATGGCATCAAAGGTCATTGGCTGATATACCTCTTTATTTGCTGTTTCTGGCATTGTAGACTCCTTTCCTAATTACTCTTCGTCTTGAGCATCATCAAAGCCTAAGAACATGTCATCTTCTTCCTCGGCCTCGTCTTCAACATCTACCAGTTCTTCGCCTTCAAATTCCTGCTTGGAGTATCCATGGCTTGCGTAATCTTCGTTGTCAGCTCCGCGGGAATCCCCTTCAATAATGGAACGCATATCTGTATCGCCATAATCGATATTTTCCATGATTTCCACTTCTGTCATATCCTCTCTCAGGACTCTTACATCCAGACCAAGAGACTGAAGCTCTTTGAGAAGTACCTTGAAGGATTCCGGAATACCTGGTTCAGGAATATTGTCACCTTTAATAATTGCTTCGTAAGTTTTCACACGTCCGATTACATCATCAGATTTCACAGTCAGGATCTCCTGCAGTGTGTAAGATGCACCGTATGCTTCCAGTGCCCAAACTTCCATCTCTCCGAAACGCTGACCACCAAACTGAGCTTTACCACCCAGAGGCTGCTGTGTAACAAGGGAGTATGGACCAGTGGAACGTGCATGAATCTTATCGTCAACCAGGTGATGGAGTTTCAGGTAATGCATGTGTCCGATAGTTACCGGGCTGTCGAAATATTCACCGGTACGTCCGTCACGAAGTCTTACCTTACCATCTCTGGAAAGAGGAACCCCTTTCCACAGCTCTCTGTGGTCTTTGTTCTCATCTAAGAACTGCATAACTTCTGGTCTCAAAACATCTTCATATTTTGCACGGAACTCTTCGAAGTCCTCAGTGTTTACATAATCATTTGCCATTTCCAGAGTATCCTGGATATCATTTTCGTTTGCTCCGTCAAATACAGGTGTTGCAATGTTAAAGCCTAAAGCTTTTGCAGCCAGGCTCAAGTGAATTTCCAGCACCTGTCCGATATTCATACGGGAAGGTACGCCCAGAGGGTTCAGTACAATATCCAGCGGACGTCCGTTTGGCAGGAACGGCATATCTTCCACAGGAAGTACACGGGAAACAACACCCTTGTTACCATGACGTCCGGCCATTTTATCACCAACAGAGATTTTTCTCTTCTGGGCAATGTAAATGCGGACTGCCTGGTTTACACCCGGAGATAATTCATCTCCGTTTTCTCTTGTGAATACTTTGGCATCTACAACGATACCATATTCACCATGAGGAACCTTGAGAGAAGTATCACGAACCTCTCTTGCCTTTTCACCGAAGATTGCGCGGAGCAGTCTTTCTTCTGCTGTAAGCTCTGTCTCTCCCTTTGGAGTAACTTTACCTACCAGGATATCTCCTGCGCGGACTTCAGCACCAATGCGGATGATTCCTCTTTCATCCAGATCTTTCAGAGCATCATCACCAACACCTGGAACGTCTCTTGTAATTTCTTCCGGTCCCAGTTTCGTATCTCTGGCTTCTGCTTCATATTCTTCAATATGAACAGATGTATATACATCATCCATAACCAGTCTCTCACTTAAGAGAACCGCATCCTCGTAGTTGTAGCCTTCCCAGGTCATGAAACCGATTAACGGGTTCTTACCTAATGCCAGCTCACCTTTGGAGGTAGACGGACCGTCTGCAATAACCTGGCCAGCCTCTACATGTTCGCCTTTGAACACAATCGGTCTCTGGTTGTAGCAGTTACTCTGGTTACTTCTCATAAACTTGGTAAGATGATAAACATCCTTTGTTCCATCATCATTTTTTATAATAATTTCTTTGGAAGCTGCACATTCTACAGTACCGGCTTTTTTTGCCACTACGCAGACACCGGAGTCTACAGCCGCCTTGGATTCCATACCAGTACCTACTACAGGCGCCTCTGTGGTAAGAAGCGGCACTGCCTGACGCTGCATGTTAGATCCCATCAGCGCACGGTTCGCATCGTCGTTCTGCAGGAACGGAATCAATGCTGTCGCAACGGAGAACACCATTTTAGGAGATACGTCCATGTATTCAAACATCTGACGTTCGTATTCCTGTGTTTCCTCTCTGAAACGACCGGATACATTCTTATGAATGAAATGTCCTTCTTCGTCCAGCGGCTCATTGGCCTGCGCTACATGATAATTATCCTCTTCATCAGCAGTCATATATACAACTTCGTCGGTAACACAAGGATTTTTCTTATCTGTTCTGTCAATCTTTCTGTAAGGAGCTTCCACAAAACCATATTCATTGATTCTTGCGTAAGATGCCAGAGAGTTAATCAGACCGATGTTCGGACCTTCAGGAGTTTCAATAGGACACATTCTTCCGTAATGGGAATAGTGAACATCTCGTACCTCAAAACCTGCACGGTCACGGGACAAACCACCTGGTCCAAGTGCTGATAAACGTCTCTTATGAGTCAGCTCACCCAGAGGGTTATTCTGGTCCATGAACTGAGACAACTGAGAAGAACCAAAGAATTCTTTTACCGCTGCTGTCACCGGTTTAATATTAATAAGAGACTGAGGTGTAATACCTTCCAGATCCTGTGTGGTCATTCTTTCTCTTACTACTCTCTCTAATCTGGAAAGACCGATTCTGTACTGGTTCTGTAACAATTCACCGACAGCTCTGATACGTCTGTTTCCTAAGTGGTCAATATCATCATCTGTTCCAAGACCATATTCCAGATGCATGTTATAGTTAATAGAAGCTAAAATATCTTCTTTAGTAATATGCTTTGGAATCAGTTCGTGGATTTCCTGCTTAATGGCTTCTTTAATATCTTCTGGTTCTTCGTTTTCTTCCAGAATTTTTGCCAGAACAGGATAGTATACTAATTCAGTAATACCCAGCTCTTTCAGTTCTTCTTCTGAGAAGTCCACATAATTTCTAATATTAACTGCCATGCTGGAAAGGACTTTAATATTGCGCTCTTCCCCTTGTATCCAAACATATGGAACGGCTGCATCCTGAATCTGGTCAGCCAGCTCCTTGCTTACAACAGCGCCTGCCTCGGCAATGATTTCTCCTGTTGTCATGTCTACAACATCTTCAGCAAGTTTATGTCCTGTAATACGGTTACGAAGGAGTAATTTCTTATTAAATTTATAACGTCCCACTTTTGCCAGGTCATAACGGCGCGGGTCAAAGAACATACTGGTAATTAAACTTTCTGCGCTTTCCACTGCCAGCGGTTCGCCTGGACGAATCTTCTTATATAATTCCAGCAGACCTTCCTGATAGTTTTCGGAAGTATCTTTTGTAAAGCTGGCCAGAATCTTCGGTTCCTCACCGAACAATTCAAGAATTTCTGCATTTGTTCCAATGCCCAGGGCACGAATCAATACAGTAATAGGGACTTTTCTGGTTCTGTCTACACGTACATAGAATACGTCATTGGAGTCGGTTTCATATTCCAGCCACGCACCTCTGTTGGGAATTACAGTGCAGGAATACAGGGTTTTACCCAGTTTATCGTGTGCAATTGCATAATAAATACCTGGTGAACGCACTAACTGGCTGACAATAACACGTTCAGCTCCGTTAATTACGAATGTACCAGTTTCGGTCATTAATGGCAAATCCCCCATGAAAATTTCATGTGTGGTAATTTCGCCGTTCTCTTTATTGTGTAATCTCACCTTTACTTTTAAAGGCGCCGCATAGGTCGCATCTCTTTCCTTGCATTCTTCGATGGAATATTTTCTTTCCTCTTCACACAAAGTAAAGCCAACGAATTCCAAGCTCAATTTACCGCTATAATCTGCGATTGGAGATATATCTTTAAAAACTTCATTTAAGCCTTCGTCCAGAAACCACTGATAAGAATCTTTCTGAACTTCAATGAGGTTCGGCATTTCCAGTACCTCTTTCTGGCGCTGGTATGACATTCTCATGGCCTTACCATTAGTTACGGAACGGATTCTGTTTTTCTCCATTGACGTTTCACCCCTTGTATGTTTTAATTTAATTCATGCCTGAGACCCTTTTGAGTAGTCTCCCGGGCATAACTTGCCATAATAGTGCATTTTTCACTATAACACCGTTTGTCAAGTGTGTCAAGTGATTTTTTATATTTTTTCAGCACAAATAAAGCCGTAACACAAAAACTGCCGCCCCAATGATTCTCATCACCAGTGCGGCAGTCTCTATTTTCAAAACATACTCAAAAATAAAATTATTTAAGAGTATTTTAATTCTAGCCCATGAACTGTCTAGAGGGTTAATTCCTTTTATATAGGAAGAAACACAAACATAAATTATCGTTTCCTCATCTATTTCCAAATAGTATTTTCTAATTTCTTTCATTGTACAGTCATTATGCAGTCATTTACAACTTGACAATTACCTTTATTATACACATAAATAATATGATATCATGGGTACATGCAAACTTTTCTTGACTCGAATTTAAATACAGAATGTTTCTCAAATAAATTATCAAGATATGACACCTTGACAAACAAACATACGTTTTGTATGCTCATTTTAAGAACATACATTCGATTTGGAGGTGCTAGAAATGGATGATAAAAAACAAACTGCTCTTGATAACGCTATAACAGAAATAGAAAAAAATTATGGCAAAGGCGCTATTCAAAGGCTCGGACAATCAAATGGTATGGATATTAAAACTATTTCTACAGGCTCATTAAGTATAGATATTGCTTTAGGTGTTGGAGGGATTCCCCAAGGACGTATCATCGAAATTTACGGGCCTGAATCCAGTGGTAAAACTACTGTTGCATTACATATTATTGCTGAAATCCAGAGACATGGAGGCGTTGCCGCATTTATTGATGCAGAACATGCATTGGATCCTGCTTATGCCAAAAACATTGGTGTAGACATTAATTACCTTTATGTTTCGCAACCAGACGACGGAGAACAGGCCTTAGAAATTACAGAAGTAATGGTCCGTTCTGGTTCCGTTGACCTTATTGTTATAGATTCTGTAGCTGCATTAGTTCCAAAAGCTGAAATTAACGGTGAAATGGGTGATAGTCATGTAGGATTACAAGCTCGGCTTATGTCTCAAGCATTAAGAAAACTCACTGCATATATCAGTAATAATCACTGCACTGCTATCTTCATCAACCAATTACGTGAGAAGATTGGAAGTTATTCTATGGGAGAGGTCACAACTGGAGGCCGCGCTTTAAAATTCTACGCTTCCGTCCGTATGGATGTACGAAAAGTTGACACCATCAAACGGAATAATTGTGTAATTGGGAATCATGTCAAAGTAAAGATAGTAAAGAATAAAGTTGCACCTCCATTCTCAACTGCAGAAATGGATATATTTTATGGAAAAGGGATCTGCCACGCTGGTGAAGTCCTTGACTTTGCAGAAGCTCAAAGTATAATTAGAAGGAGAGGTTCTTGGTATTATTATAAAGATTCTGTTATCGGCCAGGGACGGGAAGATGCAATACTATATTTTGAGGGAAATCATGAATTAATGGAACTACTTGAATCCCAAATACGCCAAAACATTGGCATTTCATTTCAGCCTGCATCTTAGACAAAACTAAAAATAGGCCGTGCAAACAGCCACTTTCTGCGGCCAGCAGGGCCGCATTTCCCGGCCAGTCAGGGCCATATTGTTATCGGGCACACTATAACAAACTGATCTTTCACTTTTCAGGCAAAATAAAAG
>ENA-OROR01001328-OROR01001328.1-human-gut-metagenome-genome-assembly--contig:-NODE-1328-length-16615-cov-14.740036_pt1 | contig 16615 bp, 18 predicted proteins | sample MGYA00242135_ERZ509060 | MGnify/ENA primary metagenome ERZ509060 (study PRJEB26280, sample SAMEA2338742) | human gut metagenome | biome: human gut; feature: human-associated habitat; material: faeces... | reverse complement strand
ACCGGAGCGGCTGCCCCGGCAGGAACTTTTCTCTTATTATAGCACCAATCTTGTGAAATCACAATTTATTCTTGTAGCCTGCCGCTGATACCGTCTGGATTGTGCTTTTCCTTTCGTTTTTTGTTCCAACTAATTAGCCATGAACTGTTTTATTCCTTGTGACTTTGCACCCGGATTGTCCGTTCCATATCCTTCCAGCAGATTGATCACTCCCCAGGCTGCAAGTCCGGCTCCGATTGCACAAACCAATGTTTTTAAGGTCGTAATTGCCGTTGTAAAAAATGCCATAAGTGTACCTTTGGAAAACTTACATTTTCCAGTCCTTTCTTAGATTTTTTCCAGAAATGGAAGAAAACACTATATAAACCCTGCCTTTTGTGCTACACTAAGCATAGGATTTTCTACTTGGAAAATTCCTCACACGTACAGTCGGTATATTCATTTTCGTCGATGGATACCGACTGTTCCTTTTTTCCAAATTATTCATGATTTCCTCCCATGATCCACTTCCCGACAATTTGTCGAGAAGTTACATCTGATACAGTTCCACTTCATCCTCTGGTTTCAGTATCAGATTAGTACTCAGATATTTTTCAATATCAAAGGTATTCTTTTTGTCATAATCGGACAGATATTTGTAATTTTTATGTTTGCAAATATCGTATTTATTTGAGAAAAATGGTCTGACACCTCTCACCTGCAGAATACATTTTCCTCCGTCCATAACTGCTATTTCATCCTGACTCATCAACTCCTTTCCTGTTTTCTGGTAGTTCATTCCATAAGACCGCTGACTGCCTCTCGTATCCGATGTGTTATACAGATCTATGGTTTCTTTTCCCAAAATCTCCGCTATTTCCTTTAATGTCGTTTTTTCCTTTCCCCCCAGGAATAAGGTCGTATCACAGTTCCCTTCGATGGTATCGGCATTATCCTTATAAATTGCCTTAAGCTGAGACTTTGACTGCAAAATAATAGAAGCTGAGATTTCCCGGCTTCTAATCGTAGCAATTAATTTTTCAAATTTAGGAATTTGTCCGATGTTCGCAAACTCGTCAAGGAGACACCTCACATGAATTGGAAGTCTGCCTCCATATACATCATCAGCTCTGTCACAGAGCAGATTAAAAAGCTGTGTGTACATAATAGAAACAATAAAATTAAAGGTATCATCGGTATCTGAAATAATGACAAACAATGCAGTTTTCCTGTCACCAACCAGATCCAATTCTAGCTCGTCATAACTCATAAGCTCCCGCAGTTCCGCAATATCAAAGGGTGCGAGTCTTGCACCACAACTGATTAGAATAGATTTTGCTGTCTTACCGGCAGCCAACTTGTATTTTTTGTACTGCCTTACTGCAAAATGGTTCGGGTCTTTCTGCTCCAGCTCATCAAACATCAGATCTACTGGATTCTTGAAATTCTCATCATCTTCCCTGGCTTCTGACACATTGATCATTTCCAACAGAGTATTAAAATTCTTTTCTTCTTCCCTGCCTTCATACCAGATATAACCAATCAGGGCACAATAATAGAGTTTTTCCGCCTTTACCCAAAAATCCTCACCTGATTGCTGCCCTTCACCTTTGGTATTAGCAATAATGGTTGTTACCAGTTTTAGAATATCTTTTTCACTGCGGATATATACAAATGGATTATAGTGCATGGATTTTTTGAAATTAATTGTATTCAAAACTTTGATTTTATATGGTTCGTATATAACTTTTCCCTCTTTGTCCCGCACGATTTTTCCATTCTCATCCGTCATCGGACTGCCTTTTGCCAGCATACTGCCAACCTCCAGAAGCACAGTTCCCTTTGGATCAGTAATCACATAGGAGCTGTGCATCTGCATAATGTTAGGCTTTACAAAAAATCTGGTTTTTCCAGAACCAGAACCGCCAATTACCAGAATGTTTTTATTCCTGGCGTATTTCGGATTCTTTGGTCTGCTTGACATAGTAAGACTCTCTGTTTCTGTGAGAATAATATTATTTTCAAATTCAGGATCCGCATATGGTCGTATATCTTTTTCTATTCCCCATCTGGCAGAACCATACTCCACACCCAGTCGATATTTCCTGGCATTTTTCGTGCGGTAAATAATAATAAGCTTTACAGCCACGCCGCCTGCGATTCCACACAACAAATCTATATGATTCAAACTTGGCCAGAGATTCTGAAACGCCAGTTCAAAATAAGTAATGGTATTCATAAATTTATCCCAGGAAGTTGCTCCGGTGTTTACCCGATACAACCAGGCAATCTTATTGAAAAAATAGGCAAACATCAGATAGGGGAAATTAGCTAAAAACAGCTTTTTCTGATCTGCCCTCTTCAATTCACTTACCTTGTCCGTAATCAGATTTTTCACATCTGCAAGCATTTTTCCTGGGATACTCTCTGAGGAAAAAACAGCTTTTCCAGATATTTTTCTCTTTTTCGGAGAGCCTCTGATATGCTGAACTTTTCCTCTTTTCTTCTTATGCTGCTGTTTTTTCTCCGTCATAAACTCTGCCCTCTGTCTTTCTGCTGTTCTCTTGCTCGTTCTCTGTTCTTTCCTTTAGACACAGCATCCTTAAAGTGCATAAGTTTTTTCATAATAGATGGCTTATCCTTTTTGTTCATCTGTACACCCAAATATTTCTTAAATGCCAGATTCATCATTTCTGTATCCTGCCCTTTAAAGAACACATAGTAGGTCGGTGGCTTGGTCGAACTGTCTTTTTTCAAGGCAAAATCTAAACGGTATTTTTTCGCCACACGCTCAAAGGACTTGATATTTCCATCTGTGATTTCAATATTGGATAAACCAGAACCCTGGCTTTTCAGTTCTTTGTATGACTGTTTTCCAACCTTATAAGGATTCTTTCCTTTTTGTTTTTGTCCTGACAGATACTTCCGCAGCATATTTTTTAACACGTCGGCAGTCACTCTTGCAGTTTTAACCGACAATGCGATTGTTTTCTGAGTAACTTCTTCCTGCAATTTGCACGCCTCCTTTCGATTCTGATCAGCAAATTACGGTGGCACTAACAGATGGGGAAGATATATTTTCATTGAAATTTGGCTCCTTTCCACTTCCCGACAAATTGTCGAGAAGTACTCTTTTAAATATAAAAAGCCGGCTGATTCCAATTTCTACTAAATTGAACCAACCGGCTACAAATTCTCTATTTCGTTTTTTCATTAATAAGCTGTTTTTTTATGAATACCAGCATTGAAATGAACTCAACTAACAACTCATATGCACTATGTATATCATCCGTTCCATATTCAACAATTCCATTATGCAGAATATTATTTCTAAACGGAATTCTTTTATCAATTTCCTTTGTATAAGCGTCAGTATTTGCAAACACTACATATGTAATTCCCATAACGTAAAGTTTTCCCACACTCTCAGAAGACATTCCCTCATTTTCATCTATAGACATTCGTTTTACTATTTGTTTCACTTTTGAATAAGGCTGTTTCGTGTAATTTAAAGTATTATATATTAACGGTTCTATATGTGATAACAATATTACTAATTTTTCACGTTCACTTATGGACGGATTGCTTATAATACTTTTTATATAACAATGTAATTTATTTTCTTGCTCATAATACTCCATAAGTTCTTCTTCCGCATCTTCTTTATCAATAAGCCCATAACTGTCTACCAACCACCAGATATCTTCATAATTCAAATCATAATTACTTAGTTTTTGAACGTTTGCAAAAAGTTGCGTATTCTTAACATCATCTGGTATATTTTTTAAAAATTCTGTCAAACTTCCAAATAAAGTATCTGGTATATTTTGTGAGAAACGACTTATTTTTTTTGAAAACTCAAGTAACACATCACCCAATTTATCTGTATCTATAAAATGATCTTCTTTATTCATCAGACCCTCCCTCTACTTATTTGTCAATTTATTTTATTATAACCAATCATACTTATTCTGTCATTTATTTCTTAAACTCAGTAATAAATATACAGTACTGAATTGCACATACAACTTTCCTTCTTCCCAATCCATCTGATCCATCAGTAAACACTGAAATAATACATCTACATCCTGCAATTTATAAATCCGATTGCACGTTTCTGACAAACCTTTTAATTCTGGGACCTCTTGCATTGCGTTTCGCCTGTGCATAAGGCATTGCAGATATAATGCTTCCAGATGTTTCTGACTGAAAATAAGTGCTGTGATATCCTGTTCATTAACAGTACATTTACGTTTTTCTAACTCTTCCCGGGAAATATCCAGAAAACACCGGATATTTTCGACATATACATCACCATCAAATGTTGGATGCTTTTTCTTAATCCATCGTTTCGCCGCTACCTCCATATTCTTTCTGTCTCGATTAGATCTGGCACTACGGAAATTCAGCCTTTTGCCCATTTCTGCATAGATATTACTTTTCACCTGCCGATCTGTCAAAGCTGCGTATTCTTCATTGCGAAAAAAATAATCTAAAAGTTGGTTCATCTTAGCCTGACTATCTACCAAATGATAACATTCCTCGGAAAACCCCAAACCCGCAAATGCAACTGGCGCACTTCCTTTTTTGATTTCTTTTTCAATCACTCTCAAAATGTCTCTCTTTGATTCCATTTCTTGCTTTCCTTTCTCTTTTTCAATTTTCTGATTCTGTTCACAGATCATCAATAAGTTTTCATCTGCTCTTTTCGCTGTCAGTGTTAATGAATAACAAACCAAAACCAGAAACAGTGATATCAATGCACTTCCTACACCAATCATAAAAACTTTTCCCCCTCCAATACATGAAGCAATCCGTCCCACTTAAAAAACGGACTGATTTTTTTCAGCATAGCAATCAAGTCCGCTTCATTTTCTATTTCAATATTCAAAAATTCTATTACACTAATTTCAAGTCCATCCGCAATTTTCTTTAATTGTTCTACTTTCGGCTTTCGTATGCCTATTTCATACTTCCGAATTGTATTCACATTAATTCCTGTTCGTTCTGCAAGCAGCTCCTGCGATAGCCCTCTCTGTTTCCGAAAATAACGAATCTTTTCATTTATCTCCATGTCTTTCATCTGTTGAACTTCTCGACAATTTGTCGGGAAGTTGTTCCCTTTCCCAGTTTTCTTTTCCTTCATATCCATACATAGATATTTCCTCATCCAATAGCCTTGCAACCATAAAGCAACAAGACAGCAAAAACAAAAGCACTATTCCTGCCATAATAATAATTATCAAATCAATCACATCTCATCCTCCTATGTAAGCGGTACAGAAAAAGCAGCCTTGACAGACTGCTTTTTCAATCACCATATTCTATTTTTGTTCTCATGTAAAAAGGCTTCCGAAATTGTGCGAATCCCAAACGCTAATCCATCTATGTAAGCGTCTCTCTGTTCTGTTTGTTTAAGATTTAAAGTATATTCCTTGTAATCCTCAAACATTGCCTGCAGATCCGGACTCATTAGACTTATCATTTCCTTTTCTAATGTTTCACACAGTTCCTTTGTCTCTTCATAACTTTTACTTTGTGTCTCACATTGATTCATTGGATAAATGCTATAATACAATTTTTCCAGTTGCTTTTCGCTCATTTTTGATCACCATTTCTTTCAGTCTTTTTATGATCCATATAATTCCAGAAATGCCGTTTTTTAGCAAAATGCCTGCTACAGCTAATAATCTCCAGGCAAGAACCCCTATTCCAATCAAACTTCCTACCATCAGTTCAAGTACCACCAAACCAAGCATTTCTCCTGTCCCCACATTTCTTGGAACGACCAACAAAAACATTTTCTGGATTCCGAAAGGTATTCCCACAAAAAGCAATAATTTTCTCCAGTCTAATATTTCACCATTCATGCACATAGGGTGAACAATTAAGCAGATAATCATAGCTATTGCACCAGGAATTATCAATTTTGTTATAATTTCTTTTCCTCTCATATGCCACCTCCGTACATATCATGATTTACTTTTGCCTGGTAATAATTGCCTATTGTCGTTATTGAATTCATAAGACAGGTAAGCAAGTACGCTTTTATGTTCTTTACTTCCCTGGTATTCTCATGCAGACAGTCAAGTACATACTCTATGTGGCTTTCTTCCAGCAACAATAATCTGCTTTTTACGAACTGATATGGGTATTTCACTCCACTGATTGTAATATTCTCCCGTTCTATGCTGATTGTTTCCACAATTAGTGCCACAATTTCATCCAACTGTTGCTGTTCCCCTAATCTGCATCGTTGTACAAGACAGTCATATTCAATATTTCTTTTTACAAGTGCAGTATTCATCTGGAATAGCTTCATCTCTTCCATCAAATCCATTGACTGCTGTTCGGAAGAATCTGAAAGATTGATAAGATCAGTATTACTTCTGTCAGTATTACTAATATCAGTATTACTAATATCAGTATTACTAATATCAGTATAATTATAATTAGTATTATTAGGGTCGGTTTTTCCGACTTCTGTACTTCGGTTTTTCCGAACTCCAGACTTCGATTTTTCCGACTTCCAGACTTCGGTTTTTCCGAACTCTTGACTTCGACTTTCCAGAACTCCAGACTTCGGTTTTTCCGAACTCTTGACTTCGGCTTTTCCGACTTCTTGACTTCGGTTATCATTCTCTGCCGAATCTAATACTTTTTCTTTTCTATATACAAAGCTCTTTACATAAATAATTGTTGGTTTTCCCAATCCTCTCTTTACTCTTTCAATCAAACCAATTCCTTTATCAGTATCTAATTCTGCAAGAATTTTCACACCTTTGTCTTTTCCGCAGTTCATATATTCCATCACTTGTTCCAATGTAAATATGATATAAACTTTCCCCTCATTGTCCACCCAATTATTTCTGATAGACAAAGCCATTCTGTCCAGCATCAGCCCATAAAGAACCTTTGCATCGCTGGACAGATTACGGAAATATTCATCTGTGAATAATACTTTGGGAATACGGTAAAAAGCAAACTGTTCCGATTCATAATCGTGAAAATAACCAAACTCTATTTTTGTGCTTTCGGATTTTGCCATTTTGCTTTCTCTCCTTCCCTCGTTATTGGCTTTTCTTCCAGTTATCAAGCAGTTCATAGATAACCTGTTCAATCTGTTCTCTGTTATATTCCTTTGGGAAATACTTTCGTATTTTCTTTTCAGTTAAAGTAACTTTTCCTGTCTCTGTTTTCTTTTCATTCAGAATAAGCTGTACCGCTAATTCTGTCAGTTTACCTTCACCGCTGTATTGCTTCAGTTTTGTTGCCATTGAACCTGTAACAGAGCTTGCGCCAGACACTATGCAGTCTTTCACCCAAATCTGCTCCGTTTCTGATAAATAGGTTAATGAAACACCTACTGTAAAATTAATCTTTCCTTCATCCAACAATTTCAGCAATTCCGGAATAAGACAGGTCAAGCGTATGTAACGCTGAACGGTTCTTCCACTGTCACCGGCAGCCTGTCCAACCAGATCTGCACTGTCAACAGAAGCTGCGTTTTCGTCTTTTATGCCCTGATGTTTTACTGCATCCATCTTCATCTTATAAGCATATGCCTTTTCGCTTGGAAGCAAACTTTCTCTCTGTATATTAGAATCCACCATAACGATTACGGCTTCATCATCGGTATAGTTCCGTATGAGTACTGGCATTTTACTTTTTCCAGCCAGTTCGCAACCACGTTTTCTCCTGTGACCAGCAATCAGTTCATATCCTCCCTCTGCGCGAGGACGTACCAATGCAGGATTTAAGATGCCATAATTCTTGATACTTTCTACTGTTTCAGCCATTTTTTCATCATCATTTACATGAAATGGATGATTTCTAAAAGGATGTAACTCATTTAATGGCACTTCAACAATCTGATTAAGAGTATTCTGTTCGGCTTCATTGATTCCAAGCAATTCATCATAAGAAGTAAGCTGAATTTCTTTCTTAGGTTTACGCATGATTCAACACCTCCTGGACAAGTGCTTGATAACTGTACGCACCTTTTCCTTTTGCATCGTAAGAAAAAATACTGACACCTTCTGATGCAGTTTCGGCAAGAGCTTCTGTTCTTGGAATCGTCTGATCAAAAATTATAATCTCTGCTCCATAAGCATCTCGTACTGCCTGCTTATTTCTCTTTGAATTATTATAATGACTGCTGTCCATTGTAAACAGAATCCCTTCAATCTGTAAATCAGGATTAAATCTCTGATGAATGCCTTTCACAACTTTCAGTAATTCCATGAGGCCATCTGCCGCATAGTATTGAGGCTGCACCGGAATCAAAACGCTATCAGCTGCACTTAACGCATTAATTGTCATCATTCCCAACGAGGGCATACAATCAATCAGGATATAGTCATAATCATTTTCCAAAAGTTCCAGATATTCTTTTAAGACTTTTTCTCTGTCCTCTACCGTAAATAATGACATGTCCATTCCCGAAAGAAGTTTATTAGATGGAATTACATCTATTCCTTCCTCATGGTGTAAAATTGCTTCCCTGGGATCAAATTCTAATCCCATAATGATATTTTCCATCATTGTTTTCAATGTTACCCTTAAGTTCTTTGGAAAACCAAGTCCCATTGTCAAATGTCCCTGTGGATCAGCATCTATCAGCATTACACGTTTTCCAACCTTAGACAGTCCTACTCCAAGATTAATAGTTGTTGTAGTCTTTGCTACTCCACCTTTTTGATTTGCGATTGCGATTATTTTGCACATGATATAATTCTCCTGTATTTCTACTATTTTTTATTTACATTACTTTTTTCAATTTCAGCATAAGCTCTATAATATTTGCTCGTCCCTTTATTGGAATAAAGTTCCGATAATTCCATAACTTCAATTTTAGGATGACGCTGCAGGATTTTCTGAAACCATGCAATATCATTTTTTGTTCCCATCAGTCTCACTTTCAGCATTAATCTATTCCTCCAAGCATGGCATGTAACTTTTGATTGTACACTACATATTCCGGATAACGGATCTGTATTGCCTGCCAAAAATATGGTGCATATGCACAGCAGAAGATATCCTCTACTGTATACTGTCTGCACTCGTTTACCTGTTCCTCTGCATCTTCATAATCCCAAACGCTTGGCGTGCTGTTACAGTACAGATTAAATGCCATCCTTACCACTTTTAAGCTACCGCTTGTCTGCCATCCTTCATGTAAACATTTCGTTTTAACAGACCCCGTTTTAAAATTATAAATTCTGTCAGCATTTTTTCTGGTATCTCCATTAATACCCAGACAATAACACAATGCCTTATGGTACACATCCTGATACCGTACTTCTTGTAATTTTTCATAGTAGAATTTTTCATGTGCATCACTGATAAAAATAATGTTTTCTGCTCCTAACGCTGTACTTTTCATTTTGAACCTCCTTGAAATAAAAAAGGACCTTACCAATTGTTCTACCAATTAATAAGGTCATACTATATGTTACTTTTCTAAATTCGTGCTAGGGATTCCTCTTTAGTAAAAACTTAGTAAAACATCCCTACTGGTTCAAAAATATACTGTAAAATCAAGGTTTTTCAGAATTTTGCTAAGGTAGTGCCGTGGCAGATGAAAAGTACTTTAATCATAAAATTCTCCTGTTCTGAAATGCCCTATAATGACGAGTTTTGCAAGGTTTTATCGGCTTTTTCGAGCATTGTATTTTTCTTGTTAATTACTACACTTTTTGCAAACCACTTCAAAATGGTGCAATTCAAGGCAATGTGTAGTAGTCAAATCGTAGTCAGTTAAGGGGGTTCAGACTACTGACGGGGGTGTGCATTATTTAATGAAAGGGTGTGTATCAGCACACCCTCCATTAATTCTACTTTTCATTTTTACTTTCTTCAAATTTCTTTTTTGCTTCTTCAATTGTTTTTCCATCAATGTAATACGAGATAGCTGCTTTGCCAATTGCAGATGTCCCCAGTGCAGCAACAGTAGCACTAACAGCAGAACCAGACCCTGGCCAAATAGCATTAAGGAATTTTGCACCTTGCTGTGCTACTAATCTCAATGTGTAGCCTACACCAGCCAAACCACCCATACTAAATATAAACTCTTTAGCTGTATCTAATGAGATATCTCGTCCACTAAGTGACGCAATAAGAGAAACTAGTAATGCCTGAATAATCAACAATACATAAATGTCTGAAACCGGAATAGGTGTCAATGCTACTGTTCCTGCAAGCCCGGAGAATATTTTATTCAGATGGCGGGCAAACCTATGAACTACTTCCGTAAGTCTTGCAGCCATCCTTAATCCCATCTGTGCCTCAAAATCTTGGATGGCTTCTTCCAATATATCAAGCAGTTCCCCAATCTTATATCTTCCATCAAATGCAATTTCTAAGTTTTCTATATCATGAACAGGTAAGTTATCAATATCTTCTACCGAAACTTCTATTCCGTCAGGTGTTTGCCAATCAATTAATGAAGAAACCGCTACTATATCATCAATCTTTAATCCGTTCTTTATAATAATACCCTTATAGTACTGAACTACTTCATTTATTTTTGTAACCTTGTTAGCTGGATATTCATTTGGTGTTTTAAATCTTGATGGTGCCATCTCATCACATTTATTGACTACAACAACAATAGGAAGTCTCAAATTATTTGTATCAGCATAATTCTTTGCAACTTTCTTCAAGAACTCAACATCCGTATTCACATCATCTCTATGCGTACAATTCAGCATAAGAATTGCAACATCCGGGGAAAAATGATTTACTTCTTCTATCAACATATCTTCTGCAGAAATATTTGTATTTAAACTTTCTGATTCTGCAATTCCTCTAGTATCAAGAATTTCCATCAATACGCGATCCCCATCCTTGCATTGATATACTTGTGCATTTTCTGTGCAACTTTTTGTATCACTTACACCTGCCACATATGCACCGCACAACGCATTTATTAAGCTGCTTTTACCTACGCCTGTTCTTCCAATCAAAAAGATTCTTGGTGGTCTGTGAGTATCAATGCCATCCATTAACTGCTTTAATTCTTTATCCCCTAGAATAGTATCCTTTAGCATTTCCCTCGTTTTTTTAGGAACGGCATCTGGAAGATTATCAATTAGTTCACCTGCTTTGATATAAAATTTCTTCATATTTTGCATTCTTTTTTCAATTTTGTCTTTTTCATCATTCATAAATATATCCTCCTCATATTAGGACTTGTAAATTTTGCGAATTATTACAAATATTTCCTAAATGCCTTCTTCATCTTCATACAGACATCCATAATATACTCAAACTGCTGTGGCCAGGCATTCTGATCATCAAACTTCACATCTTTTTCCACGATAATACGGCTTGCCTTCCTCTCCGGCAATTCTCTCCAATCAAGTGCCAAGCCCATAGCAGACTCCACATCGTCTTTATGTGAATAAAGACCTTTAAAGAGTTCTTTATCATCATTTATGTATAATTCAACTCCAACTTTATTTCTCTTCTGAATTTGTGTAACACTGATGTGGCAAGCTGATGAGCCAATACTGAAATCCATCCAATGGTCTGTATTAGGTTTTCTCTTATTAAATGATTTTGCAAATTCAGTATTCTGAAAGGCATAATCATTGAATGCATTCCAATATTCAAGTCTCTGTTGCTGCGTTGGGTTTGTAAGCGTAGTTTTCTTAATCTCTTTTGTCCAATTATTCGGTCTTTCTACTACAGTGAATGATGGAGCAATATCAGAATCACCTATCTGGAAAAGCTTTATCTCACATAAGAAAAAACCAATCTTATCATCTGTATGATTATTAAGCCACTCAACTGCTGCCTTATGTTCCTCACGTGCGTGTTTCACAACCCATATAACCACATCTGCATCTTTACCAGATGCATAAGTAATTAATTTACCAAGGTGGTCATGATCTGTATCTTCTAATTGATTTTCAATGATAATCTTTCTATCTGTTCCTGTTTCAGATGCATAGATATCAACATTAAAGTCTCCAACAGAGGACTCTGTCTCATCAACCGTAATATCAAGACCAACAGCATCTGCAAGTAATTCAACATTCTCTGCCACCCAAGGAGTAAAATTCAAAGCTTCATGTGGCCATATACTTCTCAAATCAGTAATTTCTTTTAATGTACCAAGGTTAATCATTATATTTTCCCCCCCTCTAGTTTTTCTTTCAATTCTGGGATAGTGCAAAGGAAACCTGTTACAATCTTATCAACAATTCCCTCTCCTAAATTTCTGTGCATTTTTCTCTTTCTATTATCAGAGTATGTAATGGTCAATTCATAACTGCATCCATTACATACTTCGCATTCAACAATTTCTGTTCACGGTCAATAAAACCATAACGAAAAAGTTCTCGTTCTAAATAACTAACGCCTTAATATTTATTAGTAATAAAGAATGCATATCTATCACACTCTTAATTTTTCTATAATACATATGGATCTAGTAAAATATCATTTCCGACTTTTTCATTCTCCAATAAATCTTGTAGAAAAGTTTTTATTTCTTCGAAATTCATTTCTTTCTTAAAGCCCTTATTTCCATGCATCCACTTATTTTTTTGAGTATTATCAAATAACAATTCACAAGTTCTTCTTGGAAATTTTCCTAACGCAGAATCAAAAAAATTATCCCAAACTGAATAATGATGTGTATGAATAAACTCCTCCCATGATGCTATAACTTCATCTTCAGGTCTAATATCTATTATTTCTATCTCTTCAAGATTTCTATCTGTAACTCTACCCCATGCTTTCTTTAACATATCAATGGCCGCTTTATCACTTTTAGGTGCACTATAGCCAAATATTGTTAATCGATATGCTTTCTCTAAATAATGTGACAGTTGTTTCCAACTGAATGCTATGTATGGATTGCTCTCATAATTTTTCTCTCTGATAGGATAGAGTAGCGGAATCCCCGATAGCCTTTTCCCACATTTTGGACAATAATCATACGGACTCCCTAAAATCATATCTTTTTCACAAGTTGCAACAGCTACGTTTCCATGTAAAAAAGCAAGTTGTGGTAAATTATTAGTTATTTTTGTACATCTACTATATGCTTGTACTAATAGTGGATCCCAATTGAATGTTGCTATTAAATCCTTTTTTGTTAGACTCAAAATTAACATATCATAAATCGTAGGTTCATCAGGTAATTCAAAATCTGAGAAGTAATTAACAATTCTTTCTTCAAGCAATTTCCTTTGCTGATTACAATCATCTCTCTCATACATTTCCATATAAATATCTTCAAGATTATCACTATCAGTAACCAATGATATACTGGAAATGATTGAACTCATTCCTAATTTCTCGATAAACCCCTTCATAGCAGAGATTCTCTTTCCATTTTTATCTCCTCTTGGAATAGTTGCTACGCTTGCACCAGCCCCCAACAAAACAACATGAGGACGCTTTTTGAATGACATTTCATACTTAAGAAATATATCATTATTGTTCTCTGTTTCTTTTTCAACATATTCATCAAACAAATCATTCAGTTCTTCTTGGCACATAGTTTCTCCATTTTTTCCAATGCATGGATTATATAATAGTTCATCGTCTTCAATACTAATCACCCCATCATGTATAGTTCCCATAGCAGTAAGTGTTTCAGAGAAATGTACCAATCCGAATCCCTCTGTTAATGGAGAACCTACTAAAACATCTCTACAAACAGCATTTTTCAAAAGTATTTCCTTATCTTCTGCACATATATCTCGCCAACGTTTGTTTTCAAACTTCTCCATATCTAAGTACCTCCAATCGAAATGGCATTAAGAACTCATCTGGATGCCAATAAAACTTCTATATAAATGCTGGATGAATTCTTGTTTTCACAATACTTTATCTCTCAAAATGGTTATAAAATCACTAAATTATATTATATCACTGCAACCCACATATTACCAGTCAAAAAGACACCCAAGCCATATAGCCTGAGTGTCCTCAAAATCTCTTCCTTATTATATTTTATATTATCAAACTACCTTGAACATATTCTGCTTCAAAGGCTTATCATCTTTATCCGAAATTCCCATTTCTTTTCTCGCTTTTTCCAGTCCCTGCATTTTCTGTAGTTCCTTTTCTGCATCATCCAATCCCATATGGGTATACACATTCAGAGTGACTCCTATGTCTGAATGTCCCATCAAGTATTGTAGCGTCTTAGGATTCATTCCTGACTTGGCCATGTTGGAGCAATATGTATGGCGGCACACATGAGGAGTAATCTTTGGCATCTGCACTTTATAGATTTCATTGTACCTTCCCACCATACTCTTAAATCGGTGTTCCCAGTGCATGGCCACAAGTGGCATTCCTTTTTTGTCAAGGAATAAAAATCCAGTGTACCCTCCCACCACTTTTTCTACTTTGTATTTAGGCCGATCCTCAATAATTGCCCTAAACATTTCAGCAACTTCATCTGTAATTGGCAATACTCTGGTTCCTGCATTTGTTTTTGTAGATTCTATTACATACTCCATGGAAAAAGTTCTCTGCAATTGATGGTCGATATTAACCGTTTTATTTTCCAGATCAATATCTTTTAGCGTCAATCCGCAAAACTCTGAAATCCTCATTCCTGTATGAAAAAGGATGTAAACCACTTCATAATATTTGCAGTACACCACATCATCATGAACAAATTTCAAAAATTTTCTCATCTCATCTTTTTTTATTGCCTCTCGCGTAACTGCGTCATTCACAACTACTCCGGCAAGTTCAAATGCAAATGGATTTTTTACAAGGACATCATCATCAACTGCCATTTGGAAAGCTGGCCTTAAAACTCCCCGCACACTTTTGACGGTACTATAGCCTCTCTTGTCCTCCTGCTGCATTTTAATAAGAAACAATTTTGCATCTGATGTCTTTATTTTTGAAATCTTTGCACTTCCAAACTTTTCTTTTTCCAAAATGTTTTGTACAAATTTGTAATTGTTTTTTGTATTCGGTTTCGTATTTACTTTTGTTTTCAAGTATCTTTCCACCAGCTCATTGACTGTGATATTCTTTCCCATTGGGTCCAACCTGTTATCAAGGTCGTATCCTATCTGCTTTTCCAATTCCCTAAGTGAAAGACATGGTTTCTTCCCAACTGGCTGTGGGTCTGTTGGCTCAAGCCTCCAGCTATAAACAAAATATGGTTTCCCACCTACATGGTACTTAAACTGATATTTTCCATTTGCTCTTATGGATTCTCCTCTTCGAAGGGCTCTATGCTTTGAGTCCCTCCGAAGTCCTGCCTTTCCTGCCATCAACGTTCCCTCCTTCTGATCTCTGGATGTTTTTCCAAATACTTTTCAAACTCTCTGCAAAGAATCAATCTGCGCTCATTGTAATAAAAAGCTACAAAAGTCAGTCCTTTTTCATGCAGCAATGCATAAAATTTTCTGCTGCTCAGTCTGTAATAATCAATAGCTTCCTGAACTGTCATAACATCTTTATTCTCTAACGGTGGTCTCATTTGCAATCACTCCTTAGTTATTTTCCCTTTATTTTGGGTATAACATATATCACTCTAAACTCATAATATAGCAACTACTTTTAGCAGATAAATGACTACTTATGCCAGATTATATTTCTGATGAATCATCAATGAACTTCTCAAATTTGTGGCGGATGATAAGATACTTGTTTCCACTGAAAACAGAAAATCTTCCTGTATTCTCCTCTGCCAGTCTGCGCATTTTCTTAATGCCAATATTAAAGTAAGCTGCCGCTTCCCTTATTGTAAGAGTGTACTTTTCACATACTGATACTAATGGCTTACTTTCTTCTTTAATCAAATCTTCCATCATCTATTTCCTCCAAATCTATTTTTGATATAACACTCATGAGAGCAATACTTCCTGTTGGCATTTCCATACACAGTAAAGTTCTTCTTACATACCGGGCAGACATAGCTATAGTTTGCTTTCCGTTCCACTTGATCAAGATGGCTGTTGTCTTTTATTCATCCTTGCCCGAAGCAAGGTATGTAAAAAGAGATAGGCGGTAGCCGCAAGAGTTATCTCTTGCCCGGAATGCAATTCCGCAATATGCGAATGTGTTCAGACACAGGAGCATTTACCTTCGGAGAACGCACATACCGGAATGGAATAACCGGTATAGAAGTGCGCCCTTAGTTCCTAAGGGAAGTTGGCTTGCGTTTGCTTTGAGAAAAGTATAATGGATTTTGAAGTATAGTTTTATTGCCTCGTAGGTAGAGTAAGTTCATTTTTACAGTGCATTTTCCAGGTTTTTATGACCTCGTGCAGAGGATCTTTCACTGCGGTGCGCTCTCGACAAAGTGCTCAATCTACGATAATTTTTAGGGAAAAAGAAAAGCACCCAACCACTGAAGTTGGATGCTTCCTATCAATTACATTGAATTATTTTGTTTTTTTAAAACATACAGTTTTTATAAACGCCAAACCGAAGTCGAACAGATAATGTCTGCTTAGGAGCTGAGCGTTGTTTCCTTATAAGGCGCTGTGTGATATCTTTGTGCACCGTAGAAAATTCATTGTATGATTGGCGTAACCGTACATGCATTGAACAATACCTTTATTTCATCAACACAGATAATCTATCCTTAAATATTCCGGATACGAATCAAGACAACTAAAGATTTCTTCACTATGAGCTTTCA
>ENA-OROR01001324-OROR01001324.1-human-gut-metagenome-genome-assembly--contig:-NODE-1324-length-16638-cov-6.873967_pt1 | contig 16638 bp, 9 predicted proteins | sample MGYA00242135_ERZ509060 | MGnify/ENA primary metagenome ERZ509060 (study PRJEB26280, sample SAMEA2338742) | human gut metagenome | biome: human gut; feature: human-associated habitat; material: faeces... | reverse complement strand
CTGCTTCGTGGCCACGCCATCGGACAGATCCACGCTGTAATCCGACTGATCAATCCTCACAGACTTGGTTTCGACCGGAGGCTCTTCGCCGCCGATGTTGGCCATCTTCACGCTGAACATGTCGTCATCGGACTTCTCGAAGGAGTTATTCACCTGAGAACCGGTGTCCGGCAGGTCAGCATTGTCGTTCATTGCCAGATCGTACGGCAGGGAATCCATGGCGGACAGACCGAAGGTGGCTGCCAGTTCGATGCCGATGCCGCTCGAGGCAATGCGGTCAGCGGTGGTGCCGATCTCTTCCAGCGGGATGGCGATCTCGTAGTGATCATCCATCTGAGCGGAATTGTGGCCCTTCTCGTTGAAGTTGACCCACTTGGCCTTGTTCTGGTTCTCGGCCTTCATATCGCCGATGAAACGACCGTTGTTTTCACCCCAGCCACCGTCGATGCCGATGACATCCTTGCTTAGAATGCCATTGCCATAGCCGAACTTGATGTTCGACTTCTTGGTGTTGGTGGCGGCGTTAGCAGCCGGACCATACGCAGCCTTGGAGGTCAGACCAGTCTCGTCGCCCTTGTAAATCCACGGCCCGTTGGAACCGTTGGTGGAAATGGTCACCACGTTATTGAGCTTCTGCTCGCCACCCCAAGTGATGTTGGATGCCCACAGGGAACCGCCGGTCTGCAGACCGCCGTTGTTGCCGATGCGGGTGCTGTCATCCCTGGTGTCGATGGCGATGTGGAACGGCAGGTTCTGGGTCTGCCACAGGTGGCCTTGGCTCAGGGGGTAGTCGTCGCCAGTGTCGACGACATCCTGCACGTTAGTCATTTCCCACATGAGGTACAGGTTGTCGTCATCGTAGGCGCCATACAACGCATACAGATCGATCGGAACCTCATACATGGAATTCGGGCGGTACACGCGCGGGTCGTCGTTGGCGGCACCCTGCGCGATCAGCATGGAGCTGTCCCAGTCAGCGATGCTCGCATCCTTCCCGGCGTTGAAGTTGATGGTCTTCTTGACGCCCATGCCCACCTTGTTGGTACTGTACTGCGCGGCAAGGTTCTGCTTCGGGACCTCCACTTTCTTCACGGTCACGGAAGCGCTCAGCGCCTGGCCCCTCTTGACCTTCTTGCCATCCTTGGCGGCGGTGCCGGTCACCTTGACGGTAGCGGTCTCGCCGATGGAAAGAGTTTTACCAACGGAAATGACCTTTCCGTCAGTGAAGGAGCCGCTCTCGCCCTCGGTGGTGGTGTACTTCAGATTGTCGGCATCCTGCGCGCGCAACGTGACCTTGACATTGTCGGAGGAGAATTCCTTGGAAGCCGCTTCCACGGACACGTTCGGATCGGATTCGCCCTTCACGTAGAAGACGCTGACCGCGCCGCCCTTGGCGGTACCGGAAACGATCTTATGGTTGGAGACCACAAGCTGGCCGCCATTGACCTCATCCGGGTAGGTGCCATCGTCAAGTGTGGTTTCCATGCCGGAAAGGCTCTTGTCGCCACCCATGTTGGCAATGACCACACCATCGTTCTGAATGCCATCAGACGTGGAGCGCTCAATCATCAGGCAGGACTTGTCGCCGCAGTTCTGCAGGTTCTCGCCCTTGCCATCCATGGCGTTACGGAAGTGGTTGACTGCCGCGACGGACTTGTTCTTCCACATGTCGTCACCGGCGTCACCCAGCTGGGACTGCTCGGCGAACTGCGGGTTGGTGCCGCCAGAGCCCTTCGGACGGTTGAAGTACAGCGGAGCGCCGGCCCTACGGGAACCAACGACCGCCCAGCCCATCATGATCTGATAGTCGGTGAGGCCGGTGGATTCCTTGTCGCCGTTGGCGTAGTTATCGTGGGACTCAACCCAGGTGACCAGCTGGTCTTCGCTTGCGCCGCCGGTATCGATGTTCTTCACCATCTTGACGTCAAGGTTGTTCGAGCCGACAGCGGCGCGAATGGTCTTGCCGTAGTTGGAAGCGGTGTTGCCGCCGCCATCGGAGGAATTGTCGCGGAACATGTTGGCGTATGCCTTGTAGTCAAGGCCGGAATCGCCCTGCAGCACCTCGCCGTACTGGAACTGGGAGCCGTTCTTCAGAATGGTGTTCCAGTAGTTCGACTGCTTATTGTCGAAGACTTCGGTCGGCAGCTCGACGTGCTTTGCCGCATCGTAGCGGAAGCCGTCAACGCCGTCCGCCACAGCGGTCTTCAGGAACTTCTGCATACGATCGGCAACAGCCTGGTTCTGCGTATTCAGATCCCACAGGCCAAGCAGGTGGCACTGCGTCACCTTGTAACGGTTGGAATAATCGTTGATTTCACCGTTGGGGCCGTCGCAGCCGGTACGCTTGTGGAAGTACTCCTTGTTCTGCCAATCGGGGTCGATGGCGTTCCAATCGGAGGTGAAGTGGTTGGCGACCACATCCACGATCACGCGCACGCCGTACTTGTGGGCGGTGGCGGTCATTTCCTTCAAATCAGCCTCAGTGCCAACCACGAAATTGCCGATGGAGGTGTTCGCCGGCTGGTACACGTAGTACCAGTTCTCGGTGAACTTCTTGCCATTGGCGGCGACTTCCTTGATCTTGCTCATCGGCTCGGTCTGCACGGAGGTGTAGCCGGCCGCGGCGATCTCAGGCATGTGCTGCGTAATGGTCTTGAACGACCACATCCATGCGTGCAGGATGGCGCCGTTCTTCATGTGCTTGGTCAGACCGTACTGGTTACGGGCCGATTCGAAAGAAGGATTTCCAACGGTGTCCTGGTAGCTGTCGCGATCCGCGGCGAGGGCAGTGGATGCCACACCCATACCGCCGAACAACGTGGCGACCGCCACCGTTCCCGCTGCGACCTTCTTCCAGGTCTTGACGGCGCGTGCCTTACGGGCCGCGCGTCTGCGCTCCGCACGAGTCATCAGCTCAGGCTGATCCTCATGAGGAGGCTCTTTTCTGGTGAGTGCGTTCGCCATACCCGCGAACGTATGAGTGCTAAGTCGCACCTTACCCTCCCTGCTTCCTTGCATCTTCGATATGATAACGTTTGCCATTAGCATACGTTGCGTTAAAAATACCACATTTTTCCTTTGAAAAATGAGTGATTTTTACTGAAAAACAGCGGTTAAAACGCAATTGTTTTCTGCTCTGTTGCAAACGCTGTCAGCAACAGATACACCCATACCAGCACCCCGTAACACCCACTATCGTTGCAAATTCACATATGCAAACGTTTCAGAAAATTTTCCAACCAATACCACCTTGCAACACAAAGCACCCTCGCCCCATCCCACGCCACCGACAGCCCAACCCCAACAATCCTGAAATTAATCTTTCAAGAGATGCTCAAAAAGGGCTTCTTTACCTCTTATGGCATGCAACATGCCAATCAAATCAAAATATCAATAATAAAAAATGGGTGAATATCACAAACACGCTCGGACTCAAAAAAAGAGTAGGGCCAAGCTATGGTGAATCAATCCATGGACCTAAAAGAATTATCAGGCAACGATTTGGGAGCGGATGGGGGCGGGGATTACCGTACGGTGTTTGCGCATGCTTTTCAGGATTTTACGGATCGCACCGTTCGTCTGTTCGGCGGCGACGCAGAACATGCCGAATTCGCGGCCATGCGGGTCGGCGATGTCTTTCGGCTGGGGAATCATCGGACGAATCATCGAGGACTTCTTGATTACCGACTGAAGGCGTTCCTGGATGGTCAGTCCGGCAATCATATTGTTGCGAGCGCAGTAATCGCACATATTCGCGAAATCGTCAAGCAGGAACGTGTATCGTACGGCGGCTGGCGCCAACGTGACGATTTCCTTGCGCTGCTGCTTTTCGAAGCAGAGGATCAGGTCGGCTTCGTCGGCCATCTGTCGGGTCAGTCGTCGGGAACGGAAACCGCTCGACTCAATGCCGACGCTTTGCATAAGGCGGCCGCTCGACGGATCGATCGGATGCATCGGCAAACCACGCGTGCCGGCGCTCGATACCTGCACGGTGGTGCCGTTCAGATAGTGGGTCATCAGAAGCTCGCCCATAGGGGAACGGCAAATGTTGCCCGTGCAGACGAACATGATGTGCATACCAAACCCCTTGAAAACTTCTTCAACCAACGGTTTTCCGCGACGCAAAGCCTTGCGGTGCTCTGCAGCGCGCTCTCACAACCTGCTATTTTATCGTGAAGCATGCCATTTGCGAAAAATCGCGCCCAGAGCTTCACAACACCCGCCATCGGCAAGACGTTTCAGCATACTTCGAGGGTGGCAAGGAGGGCGCGGTGGTCGGAGCCGGGGATGTATGCGGTTTTGAGGTTGCCTACGGTCACGCCTTTGTCATGCACGATATGGTCGATTTCGGCGATCGGCATCATGGCCGGGTACGTCATGTGCAGGCCTTCGCCCGCCTGCTGGCCGGAATCCAGAAAACGGCTGCCGAGCAGGTATCGGAAGCTGGCGTGGTCCCATGTGGAATTGAAATCGCCCATCAGCACGTACAGATTGTCGTAATGCTGCAGTTGGGCGAGCGAGTCGAGACTACGGTTCCACAGACCTTGGTTGCGGGGGCGCGGCGAGAACGGGTGGACGGAGCCGAAGCGCACCTTGCTGCCGCCGAAATCGATCGTCGCGGCGGAAACGCTGCTTGATTCCACGGGAATGAGGTTCTGTTTGGCGTTTTCCATCGGCGCGGCGCTGTACAGCACGTTCACACCGCCGTTGTCATGCCACGTTTGCTGCGCGGCCACGGAATACGGCAGATAATTGGCGATTCCGGCGCCGTTGAGCCGGTTGAGCAGGTCCCATGACACTTCCTGCAGCGCGAGCACTTCCACATGCTCGTTTTTGACGATTTCGACGATCCGATTGGCGTCGGCATGCCCTTCCTTGGTGTTGAAGGTCATGATGCGGGCGTACCGGTCGGACGTGTTGGGCAAGCCGTCGGACGAGACCTGCGTGACTGCGGTGCTGGCCGCGTCGGGAATCGTTTGCTGCGGCCTGATATAACCCCAATGCCAGCCGATTTGCACAACCACGCACACCACGCTGACGGTGGCGAGCAGGACGCGTCCGCCTATTGCACGGACGGCTATCGCGGTGATCGCAATAATCAAAGACAGCATGCCCAGCCACGGCATCAGCGCGACGATAAGCGGCACGTACCGTTTGCCGTCGAGGTTGTTGGGCAGCATGCGCAGCAGCATGGCCAGCAGGATGACGGCGGTGGCCAGCCAGAGCACCGCGGTCAGAAGGTGTGTCGCTGCGGTACGGCGGGTCATGCCATGTTGCGCGCGGTCGAGGGGACGACTGGCGCATGCTTTGTCGAGCCGCGCGCCCAGATCCTCGATTTCGCTTTCGCTTGTGCGTTCGCGTTCGGCATCGTTATTGCCGCCGTTCTCACGCTCGCTTTCGCAGGTTTGCCGCATGGTTGCCTTTCATTACGTTCCCGTTCACCATACGCAACACGGCACGGGTGCGCCACCTCCTTCCCGCGAGGTTCACAGTGCTTTTACGTGCACCCGTACCGCATGCCACTATGCGGACATTTCTCTCTCATTTCCTGCTGCGGGGAATGGCGGCACTTGAGCAAACCACGCTCAGGACATGCCTACGGAACGGCGAAAATACGGGTATGGGCGAGTAGGTCAGGCTAGGCGGCGTGAGGGTGGACGCGATTGAGTGCGCGCTGGACGGTGTCGCGGGTGGAGCCGGCGCCGTTGCCGCGGACGCCGAAGAAGACCATGACCACCATGATGAAGCAGATGGTGGCGCTCACGCGCAACGCCCACTGGATGCCAAACACGTTCGCCACGGCATACATGTTCTTCGCGCCGCCGATCGCAGCCCAGCGCAGGGCGGTAAACGTTTCCATCAGAATCACCAGCACGGGTGCGCCGATGGCACCGGCAATCTGGCGGACCGTGTTCGTAACGGCCGAGCCGTCGCTCACCTCCTCAGGTTCCAGACAGTTCAGCGACCACGTGGTGATCGGCATAAGCACGAATCCCATGCCGATCTGGCGCACGAACTGCCAAATCGACACCCACCAAATCCATGAGGTCATGGAAATCAGACTCATCATAATGGTGCCGAACAGCAGGGTGATCGAGCCGATCAGCGCCACCGGACGCGCGCCGAAACGGTCGAGCGCCTTGCCTCCGAAAAACTGCGCGATGCACTGGCCGAACGCGCCGGGCAGCATCACCAGACCGCTGATCGTGGCGGAATAGCCGCGGCAATCCTGAATGTACAGCGGCATGATCACCATAATCGAGCTGAAGGCGAAGAACGACAGCGCGGCGGTGACGGTGCCGACGGTGAAGCTTTTGTTTTTCAGCACGCTCAGGTTGAGCAGCGGAGGTTGCTTGGACGGGTCGGCCGCCTGCCTGCGAGCGCCGTGGATCTGCCGCAGCACGAACCAGACGATGCCAACCACACCGATAAGCATGGCGAGCCACACCATCGGATGCGTGAACGGATACGATTCGATGTTCGTGAAGCCGAACATGAGTCCGCCGAAGCCGAAAATCGACAGGCCGACGGAGAAGAAGTCGGCTTTCGCGGACGCGTCGCGCGTGCCGAAATTACGCAAGCCGAAAATCGCCAAAAACAGTGAAATCACGCCGATAACCGTCAGCGTGAGGAAAATCGATCGCCAGCCGTTCAAATCGGTTTGCACACCACCCAAGGTGGGGCCAATCGCGGGCGCGACGCTCATGGCCATGCCGACGGTGCCCATCGCCATACCGCGGCGGGACAGAGGATAAATGGAGAATACCGTGATTTGCAGGACCGGCCACATCACGCCGGTGCCGACGGCTTCCAGCAGACGGCCGATCAAAACCAGTACGAACGATGAGCCGAGCCAGGCGAACACCGAACCGAGCGTGAACACCGCCATCGACGCGATCACGATCTGACGGGTGGAGAATCGGCGGGTCAGGTAGGCGGTGAGCGGCACCATAACGCCCATGACGAGCTGGAAAATCGACGTCAGCCATTGGCCGGTCGTGACGGAAATGCCGAAATCGGACACGATGGTGGGCAGTGCGGCGCTCAACTGCAGCTGCGTGAAGTTGCCGACGAACGTGATAAAGGTGAGAATGGCGATCGATACGAACGCGACATGCGTCAAATGGTCGTTTTTATACGATTCCTCGCCGGTAAGCGGCTGGGACAGGCCGTGGGTGCGGCCCTGTTTCGCGTTTATTTTCTTTTCCGGCTTCACTTCCGACCTCTTCTCCGGTTTCGACGGCAACCGACCGCCCTCCATCACTCATCCGCGCATACTCGCAGCGTATTGCGCAACTCCTGCAAAAACAGACTCAAAAAGTCTAGTACTGCGGGTGGTCGAACGCGAGATGAAACTATTCGAACACGTTCAATTCCAATTCAACCGAGAAAAATTGGCAAAACTTCGTATTTGTTCATCATGGGGTGGTATACATATGCGTTGGCAGTAACGGCACGATACAGGAAAGGAATACGCCGCGCAGGGGGTTAGGAAGTATGACCGTAGTCACGTTATTCAACATAGCGATGGAGCTATGGGGCGTTCTCATCTGCATCGTTTGCGCAGGTGGCGTCTACGTGGGCGCGATACGTAGGACGCGGCGTACCTATACGAAAGTTTCCATGCAGCTTCTATGCGCGCTGATGCTGCTGGCCGACGTGTCCGCCTGGTATCACAACGGCGGCCGCGACAAGCTTGACTTCTACATGACGCGCATCGGCAATCTTGGTGAATACCTGATCAATTTCATCTTCATCGCACTGTTTGCCAACTATATCTGGCAAACCGTCAGCGGCGACGACATGCTTGAAAACGTCAGCCCGCACGAGTGGAGGGCCAGAACGAGCGGCGGAGCCAAGCGTAATCGTAAGAACCAACGTTCGGCCAACGCCCAATCCAAGCCGAAAAAGCCGCGTTCGAAGAAGCTTGACGTCATCTACGCAGCGTCCGCGCTCGGCATCGTACTGACGATTGCCACGCAGTTCAACCATATGGTCTACTACATCGACAGCCAGAACTACTACCGCCGCGGACCACTGTTCGCTATCCCGCAGATACTGGGTCTGGTAGAGCTCGCGCTGATTGTGATGCTGATCATCGAAAACCGCAAAAACCTCAGCCGACCGCTGTTCGTCACGTCGCTGTCGTTCTTCGTGCTGCCGATTGTGACAACCATCGTTCAGATTCTCCATTACGGACTGGCGTTGCAGGCCATCGCGATCACGATTTCAATCCAGTTCACGTTCGTGGTCGACACCATCGAAATGAACAAGAAAATCCGTTCGCAGGATGACGCCTATCAGAAGGCCAGCTACGAGGCGCAGCACGATGGTCTGACCGATTTGTGGAGCAAGAGCGCCGGCCGCGAGCAGATTGAGAATTATTTCGCGCACATGCAGGAAGGCGACCAAGCCGTTCTGATTTTCGTTGACATCGACGATTTCAAGCAGATCAACGATACGCACGGCCATAAAGTGGGCGATTTCTGGATTCGTGAAGTGGCGCAGACGTTGAAGCGGCTGTACCGGCATGACGACATCATCGTCCGTTTCGGCGGCGATGAGTATGTGGCGCTGATAAAGAACACCGCGAACGAGCGCGTGATCGAAAGCACGCTGGACCTGTTCCGCCGCCAGTTGGCGCAGGCGTCCGCGCAATACGGGCAGGACGTGCATTGCAGTATCGGCGCATGCCGCGTGCTGTCCGGCAAGAACGTCGATCTGAACCTCTGCTTGGGATTCGCCGACCATGCGTTGTACCAGTCCAAGCGCGAGGGGAAGGGCATGTACACCGTGGTCGATTATGACAGCGGGAAAGTGCAGGCAGCGTAGGTTTCGTGGAAAAATCCGCGGGAAATCTGCGGGAAAAACCCTAGAAAATCAGCTGAGAAACTACGAAAAAAGCACCGCAAATCCGCCGGAGATCGACGTAAAAATCACGGAAAATCAGGCTTTGCCGAGCATTGTCAGCACAATCAGCACCACGTTCAGAGCGACGATCAGCGCGGCGACCGCGATATTGACGACGTGCTTGACCGGACCGTCCACGTACTCCCCCATCAGCGTGCGGTCGTGCGTGTAACGCATCAGCGGAATAATCGCAAATGGAATGCCGACCGACAACACGACCTGGCCGACGATCAACGCTTCCGTCGGATTGTTGGCGAACCACAGCACCACCAGCGCGGGTACCAGCGTCACCACACGGCACGCCCACATCGGCGCTTTGATGCGTAGCAGGCCGTGCATGATTTCGCTGCCGGCGTAAGTGCCGACCGACGTGGAACTCAGGCTCGACGTAAGCAGACCAATCGAGAAAATCGTGCCGATCACCGGGCCGAGCACATGCTGGATGGCCCGTTGCGCGCCTTCGATGGTGTCGGTGCCGGTCATGCCGTACAGCGAGTTCGCGGCGAGGATGAGCAGCGCGAGGTTGACCGAACCGGCCAGTATCAGCGCCCAGGCAACGTCGATTTTGCTGCCGTGAAGTAGCTTTTTGATGCTCGGCTTCGCTTCGCCGGGGGCGTAATGGTCGTTGACGAGCGTGGAATGCAGGTAGATGGCGTGCGGCATGACCGTGGCGCCCAGCATAGACGTGGCCATGAGCACGGTGTCGGTGCCTTTGAAGCGTGGAATCAAGCCGGCGACGACTTCTTTCGGATTTGGCGGGGCGATGAACAGACCGGCGATGAAACCGAACGTGATCACCAGCAGCAGGCCGATGATCAGTTTTTCGAAAATGCGATGCGTGGCGCCTTTTTCGAAAATCAGCAGCACCGTCGACACCGCGCCGATGATGCAACCACCGACGAACAGCGGCAGACCGAACAACAGTTTCAGTGAGATCGCACCGCCGATCACTTCCGCCAGATCGGTGGCGATGGCGATTACCTCAGCCTGCATGAAGAACATGAACCGGCCCGCGTCGCCAAGCCGTTCGCCCAGGATTTCCGGCAGGCTTTTGCCGGTGACGATGCCGAGTTTCGCGGACTGGTATTGGATAAGCACGCTCATGCAGTTGGCCAGCACCAGCACCCACACCAGCAGGTAGCCGTAGCGCGCGCCCGACGTGATGTTCGCCGCCACGTTGCCCGGATCCACGTATGCGACCGCCGCCACGAACGCGGGGCCGAGGATGCCGGCGAGCGCGTGGCCGTGGTGGTGGGACGGTTGGGGGTGGTGGTGCGTGGGTTGCTGGGCTCCTGCAGGCCGTGCGTCCGTGCTCTCCGCGGGCCGCACGTCCGCGCTCTCCGTACTCATAGTGCCGTCTTCTTCGTTCTCTGTATCCGACTTCATATCCAAATCGTTCTTCATATCCGGGCAACGTTATAGCGCGTCCGCCCGCACGGAATTGTTACGTCTGTTACGGGAGGTTGAATAATCGTTGGATATGCGTCTGGTGCGGGGTAAGCGCAGGGCTCCAGTGCGGGTTGTTGGTGCAGGTTGTTGACGCAGACTGCCGATGCAGGTTGCCGATGTTGCGGACACAGGTTCAGGCGGGCTGCCACGCACAGGTTCAGGCGGGTCGCGGACACAGGCCGGACAACCTACGAGCGCAACAGCCGCTAAACTGGTGCGAAGAACATTGCATTTCGACTCAAGGGGTTGTTCCATGGCTGTTTTCCACACTCCGATGATCACGCTTTCCGACGGCAATCTGATTCCGCAGATCGGCTTGGGCGTGCTGCGTATCGACGATGAGGGCGTTACCCCCGTGGTGGAGAGCGCGCTGGAAGCCGGTTATCGTCATATCGACGGTGCCGCGGGGTACAACAACGAGGCGGGCGTGGGGCGCGCGCTGAAAAACGCGGGGTTCACGCAAGGCGAAAATCGCAAAAATCTGTGGGTGACGACGAAGCTGCGCGACTCCGAGCAGGGGTACGATTCCGCGCGCAAGGCGTTCGACCGCCAGCTCGGCCTGCTGCAGCTCGATTATGTGGACATGTATATGCTGCATTGGCCGACGCCGTTCGACTGGCGTTCCGGTGAGACTTGGAAGGCGTTCGACGAATTCCGCGCGGAGGGCCGTGTGCGTACGCTTGGCGTGTGCAATTTCCTGCCGGAGCATCTTGAGCGGCTGCATAAGGAAACGGGCGAATATCCGGCCGTCAACCAGATCGAACTGCACCCGACCTGGCAGCAGCGCGAGGTTGTGGAATACTGCAAGGCGCACGGCATCGCGGTCGAGGCGTATTCGCCAATGGCCCGCGGCGCCGACCTGAACGCCGGCGACGGCGTGATCGCGCGCATCGCCGAAGCGCATGGCGTCACGCCCGCGCAGGTGATTCTGCGGTGGCACATCGAAAACGGCACGATCATCATCCCCAAGTCGGTGCATGCGGACAGGCAGAAGCAGAACCTCGACCTGTTCGGATTCGTACTCAGCCCGGCCGAGCATGCGGCCATCGATGCGCTCGACGGGCCGACGCGCGCCGGGCACGATCCGATGACGTTCACGTACGCGTGAGACTGCTTAGGGTGCGATGACAAGGCGCGGATCGCGTGACGGCACGCATTTTCGTAAGAAGCTGCTCAATGCCGACGGGCCGGTGGAACGCATACTGATCCTGCTGGTGATCGCCGTGGTGGCGGGCGTCACCATCGGCCTGCTCATGCCGAAAGCAAACCCGACCGTCGGCGAAATAACAGGCGAATACACCGCGTCCGGCAGCGCCGCGCAGACGCTGCAGCAGCTGACGGTCGACGATAATCAGCGGCACGCCGGCTACGATCGCGACCTGTTCGGCTTCCGCCAAACCGACGACGACGGCAACGGATGCGACGTGCGCGAAGACGTACTGGCGCGCGACCTGACCGACGTGCGCTACCGGCAGCATGGATGCAAAGTGGAATCGGGCACGCTGGCCGACCCGTACACCGGCAAAACAATCCACTTCGTACGCGGCGCGCGCACCTCGTCGGCGGTGCAGATCGACCATGTGGTGGCGTTGGAGAATGCCTGGCGGTCGGGCGCGAGCACGTGGGACCAAGCCAAGCGGTACCGGTTCGGCAACGATATGTACAACCTGCTCGCGGTGGACGGGCCCGCCAATCAGGAGAAGGGATCCGCGTCGGCCGCGTACTGGCTACCCACGAACGGCGCGTACCGGTGCGAGTACGTGGCCCGGCAGATCGGCGTGAAAGCCAAGTATGGGCTGAGCGTCACCACCAAGGAAAAGCGGGCGATGCTGTCCGTACTGCGTGCCTGCCCGGCGCAAAGCGTACCGGAGCGGTGAGGCGCGTGGCAGGTGGCGGAGCGTAGGTGCGCGGTGAAGCGTAGGTGAGTGGCGGAGTCTCCCGAAATGTGTCACGATTCGAAATTTTGGCCATTTTTTCGAATCGTGACACAAAACAAGCGACACGGGCAGTACCGGAAGAGTAGGTCCAAGGCCTGCTCTGGAAAGGGCGGAGCTGGCGCACAGATAGCGTGGGCAGTGCCGGAAGAGCGGAATCAAGGCCTGCGATGGAAGCGAGGAGGGCACTCAGGGGAGGAAGGCATGCGGAAAGCGGGAAGCACTAGGCGGCGAGAAACCAAACACGCGACACTAGGCACAGGCAGCTAGGCACAGCCAACGCGACACTAGGCACGGGTGGTGGCGCGGGCTATGACGCGGGATTGGGTGGTGATGAGCTCCGGTTCCAGCGTGCGGCTGCCGTCGATGCGGTTGATGATGCGGCTGACCGCAGTTGGCGCGATCCAGTCAAGGCAGGAATCCATGGTGGTCAGCGGCGGCTGGAAATATGCGGCTTCCTCGTTGTTGTCGAAGCCGATCACCTGCACCCGGTCGGGCACCGCGATGCCGTTCGCTGCCAAAGTGAACAGTGCGCCCAACGCAAGCTGGTCGTTGAACGCCACGATGCCATCGAAGGGGATGCCGGAGTCGACGATGCGCTGCGTCATGCGCGCGCCCGAGCCGATGGTCCAATCCTGGCCGACGTTGGGCACTAGCCGTGCGTCCAATTCGACGCCTTGGTCGGCACACGCTTCGAATATGCCTCGCATGCGCAGCTGCGCGTTGCCTTCCACGGCGTCGCGCAGCTCGAGGATATGCTCCGGATCGGTTCGCGAGCCGATCACCGCAAGATTCGTGGCACCGTGGTCGAACAGGTATTGCGCGGCGAGACGCGCCTCCTGGACGTCGTCCGGGGTGACATGGTCCGCCTTGCCATGCGTGGACCGCGCGCCCACGCAGACCAGCGGATAATCCACGTCCAGGTCCTCGGGATCGAGATCCTCGACTTCGGAGATGGACAGGATCATGCCGTCCGACACCGTGGCATTGAAGTTTCGCAACAGCGCGCGGGCACCCTGCGCGGATCCTTCCGCATACGTGGTGATGTACACGGAATAGCCGTAGATGCGGGCCGCGTCGATCACCCGGTTGGCCAGTTCGGCCAAATATGGCGCGGTCAGGCTCGGCACCGCGAGCGTGATGAAGCCGGTTTTGCCGCGATTGAGATTGCGGGCCGACACGTTGACGCGGTAGCCGAGCCTGTCGATGACGTCCTGCACTTTTTCGCGTGTGGCGTCGGCCATGCGGCCGGAATGGTTGATGACGTTCGACGCGGTTTTGAGGGAGACTCCGGCCTCTTGCGCCACTTCACGCAGTGTGACGCGTTTCCTGTCAGACTTGTCCGGCTTCACTTCGGCCATATCTCCCCCCTAACCGCATCCGTCATCGATATTCGACTTCCGACTTTACCGCCTTACCACGAGCACGCCGTTGCGGCGTACGGTGTACGAGCCGGGCTTTTCCTCCCGATCAGTCTGGAACAGGATGACCGGCTCGCCTTCGATGCCTTGCAATTCGACCGTCTTCTTGCCACGGGGCAGGTAGAAGTCGAAGGTGGCGTCGGCGGAGGCGCGCACGGTGTGCAGCACGTCGGCATTCTCCTGCGACGAGGCCGCGAGATATGCGCGGACCAGCTTCGTCAGATCGGCCACATCCAGGTCGCAGCCGACGAAATACGCTTCGCCGGAGCCGTACGGATTACGGGTGACCGCGGCCGTGCCGTCGAGCTCCCATTCGTCCGCTTCCTCGCCGGCGTACGTGGCAAGCACCTGCGCGTGTTCGCCGGTCACGTTCACGTCGTTCTGCCACAGGCGGGTCGTGGTGCCGTCCAGCGCGGCCGAATCGTCGGCGGACGACAGTCGGATCTCGCCCGGCTCGCCTTCGGCTTCGGCGCCGAGGATGTTGAATTCCTCGCCGCGGACGCCCAGCATCGAGCGCAACAGGCCATCGCCCGCGCCCGGGTATCCGCCGAGCCAAGTGTGGAAATGCTCGTCGATCAGTCCGGTCGCGTAGCCGACCACCACGCGGCCGCCGGCGGCCGCGAAGTCGGCCAACCGCTGCGTGTCGGCGGCGCTCAGGATCAGCACGGTCGGCAGCACGACGGTCTTGTACGAGCTCCAGTCGTAGGCGAGCGGCACGATGTCGGCGCGCGAGCCCGCGTCCAGGAACGCGCGGTACCAGTCACGCACGTCATGCCAGTGGTTGAGTTTCATGCTCGGCAGGGTCTGGGAGCGGGTGGCCCATTCCGATTCGGCGCTGAAGAGGATCGCCGTGTCGGAGTGCGCCAATTCGGTGCCCTGCACGCCGGCGTCGGCGAGCGTGTGCAACGACGCGCCCAGCTCGCACACCTGGCGGAACAGCTTCGTGTCCTCGCCGGCGTGCGGAACCATGGCCGAATGGAACGCTTCGGCACCGAACGCGGACGCGCGCCACTGGAAGAAGTTGATGGCGTCGGCGCCCATGGCCACATGGGCCAGGGAGTCACGCACGATCTCGCCCTTGCGCTTGCGGGTGTTAAGCGGCTTCCACTGCACCGCCGAGGTGGAGTGTTCCATGACGTACCACGGCTTGCCGAGCGCGAGCGAATCCATGAGAGCGTCGGAGCAGGCCAGCTCGTCGAGGTGGGATTCGCCCTCGTGGAAGTAGTGGTCGTTGGATACGAAGTTCACTTCCTTGGCCCAGGCGGCGTAGTCCATGCAGCACTGGTCGGTGGAGACCATGAAGTTCGTGGTGAACGGCTTGTCGGGGCAGATTTCGGCGATCGCGTCGCGTTCGGCTTTGTAGAAGTCGAGGAGCATGTCGTTGCCGAACCGTTCGAAGTCGAGCTTCTGGCCGGGGTTGACCATCGAGTCGGCGCCCATGAACCGTGGGATGAGCACTTCGTCGAAGCCGTTCATCTCCTGGCCCCAGAAGGTGGTGCCCCACGCCTGATTGAGCGCGTCGATGGTGCCGTACTTGCGGCGGCACCATGCGCGGAAGGCCTCGAGCGCGTTGTCGGAGTAGTCCTCGCGGTTGTTCCACCCGTATTCGTTGCCCATGTGCCATGCGGTCACATACGGGTTGGTGCCGTACCGTTCGGCGAGCTTGCGGCACAGGGTCAGCGCGTATTCCTTGAACACCGGGCTGGTCGGGCTCCAGGATTGGCGCGAGCCGGCGTTGACCGGATGGCCGTACTTGTCACGCGGAAGGACCTCCGGGTGGCTTTCGTACAGCCACAGCGGCGCGGTCGCCGTCGCGGAGGCCAGGTCGACCACGATGCCGGCATTGCCGAGTTTGTCGATGATGCGGTCGAGCCAGCCGAAATCCCAACGATCCTCGGTGGGTTGGATGCGATCCCAGCTGAAGATGGCGAGGGCCACGGTGTTGACGCCGGCCTGCTTCATCAGGCGGATGTCGTCGTCCCAGATGTCCTCGGACCATTGGTCGGGATTGTAGTCGCCACCGAAGGCGATGCCGCGGCCATCCGCGGTCAGCAGTTCCGGCCATTCGAAGTTGCGTCGCGCACTCACGATTATCTCCTTTGGTAATTGGCATAAAGCCATGGTTTTTTGTATATTACATTCGTTATTTGCCCACCGGCATGTGGTACACCGGTGTAGCATACACGTCGGTGACGTCAGCGACGCACGCATCGGACTGCTCCAGGCGGGCCGCCATCGACGATGTTACCTTCACGCGGACCCCGCGCCTCAGCGGCGTGACGACCAGCGTCAGCTTTCCACCAGCGGCATCGATGGCATCCGCGTAATCGCGCAATCCGACCTGCCATGTCTCGCCGTTGCAGAAATTATCGGCGATCAGCACATCGCCGCAGAACAGCCAGCCGATATCGCCCTGGTATGCGATGTTCAGCATGACATCGGCGACCTGCCGTTGATCGCGGAAAAGCCGTCCCATGCCAGCCGGCAAAGCGATTTCGTACCGATCGGCGTGCAGTCTTCTCAGACGCGCATACACCGATACGGGCTCCACCGGCCGCGGAGAGCCGAGCAAGCCTTCCGGATATGCGGCGATCCCGTTTTCGGCGCGGGGCGATTCCAGCGTCCACCCATCGCCGTCCTCGTACAGCAACGCGTTGTCGTCGTCGACGAAGGCGAGGCCTCCGTCCAACACCGTCATCCGCCCGGCGAGCGCTCGTGTGACGCATACGATCTCCGCCGCGTCCCGGACCATGAAGCGTTCGAAATCCGCCTTGCCGACGGTGACGTCCTGGATGTCGCCTTCGAAATGGAACGTCAGCTCATCCATGCCATCGGGCTTGAGGAACACGAACGTGCGGAACGGTCGGCCCGGCACCCGCAGCACGGTGAACGGCTCAATGGACACGTGATCGTCAATTATGATA
>ENA-OROR01001317-OROR01001317.1-human-gut-metagenome-genome-assembly--contig:-NODE-1317-length-16690-cov-5.296123_pt1 | contig 16690 bp, 16 predicted proteins | sample MGYA00242135_ERZ509060 | MGnify/ENA primary metagenome ERZ509060 (study PRJEB26280, sample SAMEA2338742) | human gut metagenome | biome: human gut; feature: human-associated habitat; material: faeces... | reverse complement strand
TATTTTTCGATTTCCAAAATTTCTAAAAAAGATGCTTCAAAAGTTCCATAATCCCTGTAAGACCAAGACTATAAAGGAAGATGGAGCCTGGTTTTCCAAGGAAAATAATGGTTGCAAATTTCCGAAGGGACATTTTCGTAAGACCCGCTATGTAACAAAGCAAATCATCTGGCGCCACAGGGAAAAAGATAGCCAGGGCAAAAGCCTTATCAAATCCTTTTCCCTTATCCAACCATCCAATGTATTTCTCATAATTCTTGACTCCAATAATCCCCCGCACAAAGGGCTTTCCATAATATTTTGACAAGAGAAAAGCTAATATGGAACCAATGGAAATACCAATATAATTATATACAAATCCCCACACAGGACCAAAAATCAAAACCCCACCTAGACAGCCAATAGCACCCGGCAAAATAGGAATTATCACCTGTACAATCTGTATGACAATAAAAAACAGCGGAGCAAACATACCAAATCTTCCTAGAAAAGCTTCTAAAGCTTCTTGGGATACAAAAATCTGATTCTGCACTCCATACCAGATAAACCATGCCATTCCCATAAGCCCTGCTATGGTACAGAGATTCAAATATACTGCTGTCTTTTGTTTTTCCATAGATATGCACCCTTTCTCTCTTTTCTATCCCATTTTCCACTGGCTTTTAACCGCTTTTTCTCTTCCTGCTCTTGAAAAACCCGCTCATAAAATTGTTTCCACATGGCTCCTACTGTTTCCTGGCTATACCGAAGATGACCTTCATAAGATGCATGGGCACTTCTCTGATAAAAGTCCGGTTCTTCCTGCAGTTGTTTTAAGGTTGTAACAAATTCTTCCACATGACGTCCCCGCAGAGCCTGGTCAAATAAAATTGGATCATAAATAGGCAAATCTCTCACCAGCACAGGAAGAGCGCAATTCATAGACTCCAGAATCGTCATTGGAAACAATTCTTCATAAGACGGCAAAAACATTACATCTGCCATATTATAAATTTCATTCATACGCTCCCTGTCCACCAGCCCCAGGAATTTCACATTTGCCGGAAGATGCTTCATCAAACTGCGGATTTCTTCATACCCTTCTGAAATTTTCCCAAAAGAGAAACCTCCTGCCCATACAAACTGGAAATCCGGCAGTCTTCTGGCTGTTTCCACAAAATCAAAAACCCCTTTCCGCTTCTGTAATTGTCCCACACAAAGAACCGTAAACTTATCCTGGGAAATGCGGTAACGTTTTCGGATGGCTGCTCTTTTTTCTCTGGGAAGAGGATAAAACCGTTCTTCAGAAACCACATTTGGAATATAGGTTACTTTGTTTCTGGGTATTCCATAAGCTGCCAGTTTTTCAATGAACACAGGATTTACGGTAACCAGATAATCCATTCTCTTATAAAAAGAAATCATATATTTGTAAAACACATTTTTTGCCCATCTTGGAAGGGAAATACTGTTTTCTACGGTTTCCGGGAGGAAATGTACATACCCCACTGCCGCACCCTGAGATTTTGCTTTGGAAATGGACAGATAATATTCCGGATTAATGGAATGATAATGGGTAATCTCACAGGGAGTTTTCTTATTCTCCAGAATCTGTGCGCTTCCTTTCATCACTTTTCTGGCAAGGGCTACCTGCTCATCATGTGCAGACAGGACTCCCTGTCCTTTTACCATATCTGCTTTTGATAACATCTTAATCTTTCTCATCTTTTTACGCTCCTCTTCTTAAAATATTCCTTCTATTCCAGGAAAAAGACAGCCCCGGATCTGCCGCCGGTTCCGCTGCTTCTGCCTGTACACGGGCTTTGCTGACAAGCACCTCTTTATATAACCGTTCTGCCATGGTGCAGAAATTCCAGGTAGAATACAATTTTGCTGTTTCTCTTGCACAAACTCCCATCTGAACCTTCTTCTCTTCTGTTTCTAATATGTACTGCAAATGCATTTTGAAAAATTCATAGGTTTCATACTGAAAGCCATTATAGCCATCTGTAATCACCCCATCCAGACAGGCATCCTTACGGCACAGAACCGGAATACCACTGGCAAGAGCCTCAATATAAGTCATTCCCTGAGTTTCACTGTTAGAAGCACAGACAAATACATCTCCTAACTGATAATAGGCAGCTACCTCTTCTGGAGCGACCATACCTGTAAAAATTACCTTTTCCTGAAGTTCTAAGATTTTCACAAGTCCTTCCAGGCGTTCTCTGTCCGGTCCGTCTCCCACAATGAGAAGTTTCAGCTTAGAGACTGGTTCTTCTTTGGTAAGTTTTTGGAAATAATTCAGGATTTCCTCCAGATTTTTCTCCTTTGCCAGACGTCCCACACTGACCAGTGCCTTCTGTTCTTCTGTGATTCCCAGAGCCGCTCTTCTTTTGGTTCTCTCTTCTCTGCTTAGAAGTGTTTGAAAATTCTTCAGTTCAATGCCTGTGGGAATTACTGAAATCGGTTCTTTGACCTCATAGGTTTTCAGAAGTTCTTCTACTTTTTTCGTAGGAACAATCACCTGCTGGGTTTTCTTTAGCACTGCCCTGGAAAATCTTGCTACAATTTTTTGTTCCAAAGCCGCTCCTGCTGCATACTGAAGCAGGCTTCCCGGAAGATAGTGAAGATAGTCTTCGTAAATCGTATGATAGGTGTGCAGTAATGGACAATCACATTTTCTGCTGATTTTTACCGCATAGGAAAAAGTCATAAACTCGCATTGAGAGTGGACCACATCCGGTCTCCACTGAATCAGCTCTTTGACACAGGCTTCTCTGTGAGGCAGCACAGCTCTTACATTAGGATAAACTTTTTCCAGATTTACAGATTTTATATAATAAACTCCATTTTCTTCATAGGAATGATGATCTCTGGAAAGGGTCAGGACACGTACCTCATGGCCCCGCTCTTCCAACTCTTTCTTTAAATTCAAAACCGAAGTAACCACACCATTTACAATGGGCTTGTACCAGTCTGTTGTAATTAATATTTTCATAAAGGTTTTCCCCCTTTTTCTTCTGTCTCTTTCATTTGTTTATATTGTAAAAAACAGACTTAAAGAAAACAGGGGAGCATTTTGAAAGATTTTCTAAAGAATTACAAAAGGAACTGTGTATAAAAGACATATCATGCACGATTCACTATCTACAGATTGAGAATATGAATACCGCTCCAGCTCAGCCTGCGTTCACTTTGAGCCTATAGTCTCAAAGCGTACTCGGCAAATTCGCCGGAACGGCATCCATATTCCTAAATGTAATTTTATGCGATAATGCTATGATTGCGTTTTATACACAGTTCCTTACTATTTAATATGACATCAATTAGTCCAGTTGAATTTCTGCCAATTCTTTGGATGGCAGTTGGTTAGTGGATGCTTTTTGGTATTTTTTCAGTTCTGCTGCTGCTTTGGTAAGAGGAGCGTTGGTTCCGGCTCCTGCCATACAGCCGCCCGGGCATCCCATGCCTTCTATGAGGCATCCGTTTAATTTTCCTGCTTTTGCCTGGGTCAAGATTTTTTTACATTCTGCCAGACCTTCTGCATGTTCAATATGAACTTCCACCTCAGGATAATAAGCTTTTAAGCAGGCATCCACAGCGCTTGCCACGCCTCCGGCAACTGCATAACCTCTTCCGGCTGCTGTGGCATTGTGGAAGGAAGCGTCTCCTTCACAGACTGACGGATCAATGCCTCTGGCTTCAAACATTCCTGCCAGTTCTTCAAAAGTGATAACAAAATCCACATCGCTTCGCACATCGGTTCTGGATGCTTCCAGCTTCTTAGAGGCGCAGGGACCAATAAATACTACTTTTGCATTTGGATATTCTTTTTTAATGGTTCTGGCAGTTGCCACCATCGGGGTCAATTCCTGGGAAATGTTCTCAATCATATCCGGGAAAAATTTCTTTGCCATCATGCTCCAGGAAGGACAACAGGAAGTCAGAAGAAATGGCAGTTCTTTTGTTACCACTTTGTCTGCATAATGATGAGCCTCAGCAACTGCGCCGATATCTGCACCCAGAGCTACCTCGTAAACTTCGGTAAATCCCAGTTCCTGCAAAGCGGCACGGAGTTTTCTTGGAGTCACGTCTGCCCCAAACTGCCCCACAAAAGCCGGCGCTACTTCTGCAATAATCTGTTTTCCCTCTTTTAAGGCATGTGCCAGCTGAAAAATCTGGGATTTATCGGAAATAGCCCCAAAAGGACAGCTTACCATACACATACCACAGGACACGCATTTTTCATTATTGATTTTTGCCCGTCCCAGTTCATCACTTTCAATGGCATTGACGCCACAGGCTCTGGCGCATGGACGCTCTTTTTTTGCAATGGCATCATATGGGCAGACCGATTTACATTTTCCGCATTTGATACATTTCTCCTGGTCAATCACGGATTTTCCTTTTACAATCTTAATAGCGCCTTTGGGACAGACTTCCTTACAGGGATGCGCTACACAGCCTCTGCACATATTGGAAACCTCAAACATTTTCGGCTCACAGGCATCACAGGCAGAGGGAATCACCTGCATCAGAGGCGGCTCATAATATTTCTCATCAATGTTACTTGCTTCCAGGCCAGAGGTAATATGTACTGCTGTATTTTCCGGACGCAGGGACATACCCATGGCAAGGCGGACGCGCTCACTGGCTACTGCACGCTCCCTGTAAATGCTTTCTCTGTAAGACGCACGCTCCTTTACAATTTCATAAGGAATTGCTTCAATATCTGCAACCAGAGTTTCCGGTTCTGATTCAAATCCTACTCTGGCAATTTCTTTAAACACTTTTCTTCGTATTCTCTTGACGTTTGTATCTAAACCTCTCATTTCCTACTTCCTTTCCGATTTCTTCTGTTCATCATAAACATTTTCCCATGGCTTTGCAAGAAAATTCAAGTATTTTATTTCATACAAAGGCATTGTGTGTTATACTGTAGCAAAATTTATATTCTTATTTTTTATGAAAGGATTTTTTATGCTTACGGATTATTCAAACAAGAAAAAAAGCGGCAACCCCTTGCTGCCGCCTCGCCTTTCAGGAAGTACTCTGAAATGGATTGCCCTTTTGACCATGCTCATAGACCATATAGGCGCTGTACTTTTAGAATGTGGTGTACTCCAGGCATACAGCCTGCACCTTCCCACCTCTCTGTCTTATGAAGCCAGTTATTCTGTTTTTCAGGCAGACCTTATTATCCGGCAGATTGGCAGAATTTCTTTTCCTATTTTCTGCTTTCTTCTGGTAGAAGGATTTCACCATACCTCCAACCGGAAAAAATATGCCCTGCGCCTGTTTTTCTTTGCCCTGTTATCGGAAATTCCCTTTGACCTGGCTTTACAAGGAACCTTCCTGGAATTTGGCTACCAGAATGTCCTGTTTACCCTGCTGTTTGGTTTTCTCACCCTGTGGGCCATGGAGTGGGCAAAAGAAACCCATCCCGGACTTTCCTTTGTTTTTGCAGGGCTTGGACTTCTAGTGGGTTATTTCTTCCATTCAGACTATGACTGGAAAGGCATCCTGTTAATTCTCATTCTCCATGTGTTTTACTACTACCCGGTAGAAAAAACCATAATAGGCTGTCTCTCCCTCCTCTGGGAACCCACTGCCTGCCTGGCATTTATACCTCTAAACCTCTACAACCACCAGAAAGGGAAAAGCGGATGGAAATACTTCTTCTATCTCTTCTATCCGGCACATTTATTGGTACTGTTTTTCATCCGATACGGAATTTTCCGCATCTAAACTGCCAAAAATTTATCATTGAATGTTTCTTTTCCAATACTTTTTCGGTTAAAAATATTATTTTTGACCCCAATAGGCTGCGAAACAAGATTTTCTAAATTCAGCCTATTTTTCCTACTCTCTGACTTTCTCTACTACTTCGTTTTTGTTTTTATAAATGCTGTTTGCCGGAACCACCCCTCTTACAGAAGAAAGTGGATAAATATTGCTGTGGCTTCCTACTACGGTTCCCGGATTCAGTACGGAGCCACAGCCCACTTCTACTTCATCTCCCAGCATTGCTCCGAATTTTTTCAATCCTGTTTCTATATTCTGTTCTTTTCCCTTTACTACCACCAGTTTTTTATCTGATTTTACATTGGAGGTAATGGAGCCTGCTCCCATATGGGACTTGTAGCCAAGAATGGAATCTCCCACATAATTATAGTGAGGCACCTGCACTTTATCGAAAAGAATCACGTTTTTCAGCTCTGTAGAATTTCCTACCACAGCACCTTCTCCTACCAGAGCATTTCCACGGATAAAGGCACAGTGACGCACCTCTGCGTCTTTTCCAATAATAACCGGACCGTTAAGAAAAGCTGTCGGAGCCACCTTTGCTGATTTTGCAATCCAGACATTCTCTCCCTTTTTCTCATATTCTTCCTCACTTAAGGTTTCTCCCAGTTTCTGAATGAACTCACCAATGCATGGAAGCACTTCCCATGGATAGGTTTTGCTTTCCAGAAGTTCTTTTGCAAGGGTTTTGTTTAAGTCACTGTATAATTCTTTAATTGTCAACTGTTCCATTTTTCATACCTGCTTTCTTTAAGAATTACTATTTTCTGCTTCATTTTACTACGATAAAGTGGATTTTCCAACCTTTTTTTCTGATGTTTTTCCTTTTTTCCCAGAAGTTTTAGAAGATTTACTTCTTGATTTCTCATAATAGGGCGCTGCAGCATCAAAATATTGCTTCAACGCAAACTGATTCCGTAAATCTAAAACTCCCTGGGTTCTGCTGCGGATAAAGTTTTCCAGCTTGGTCATATATTCCTCTGAAGTAATGCTGCCCTCTGCCACATAAGTAAGACCTTTTTCCCAGCTTGCGGTAAGTTCCGGATTCAGTAAAGAACGGATAGAGGCATTGACCACATCAAAAATCATTTCTCCCAAAAGAGTTGGGGTAATCACCTGGGTCTTTTTATTCAATGCCAGATATTGGATGCTCACCAGTTTTTTCAAAATTTCTGCCCTGGTAGCGCTGGTTCCAATCCCACTTCCCTTAATCTGCGCCCGAAGCTCTTCATCCTCAATAAGCTGCCCCGCATTTTCCATGGCAAGAATCATGGAACCGGAGGTATAGCGTTTTGGGGGAGAGGTTTCTCCTTCTTTGATGGTAAGTTTTTCCAGTGGAAGAATACTGCCCTTTTTCAGGCTCTGCAAAACTTCCAGAAGAGAGGTATCTGCTGTCTGCTCTTCCTCTTTTTGATTCTCTTCTTCCTTCTTTTTCCCAAAAGAATATCCTGTAACCTTGAAATATCCTTCTGAAACCAGCACCTTGAAGGAAGAAAAGAAACGCTCCTTATCAATGCCAGAAACAACACTTACCTTCTGGTACACTGCCGGAGGATAAAAAATACTGAGGAAACGCCGGACAATGACCTCATATACCTTTTCTCCCTGGGCAGAAAGGCTTTTTAAGGCGCCAAGTCCCTGTCCGGTAGGAATAATGGCATAGTGGTCTGTAATCTGCTTGTCATTCACATATCTGGTTTTTACAAGATTTTGATATGCTTTTCCTTCTAAAATTTCCTTTGCAAACTCCCCTGCATGGGTATAATAAGTAAGTCCTGACAGATTCCTGGAAATTTCCTTTGCCACTGCTGTGGACAACACCCTTGCGTCTGTTCGTGGATAAGTCACCAGTTTTTTCTCATACAATTCCTGTACCAGTTTCAAAGTTTCATCCGGGCTTAACTTAAATAACCTGGAGCATTCATTTTGAAGCTCTGCCAGGTTGAACAACAGTGGCGGATTCTTATTTTCTTTCTTCTTTTCCAGCTTCTCAATCACTGCTTCCATGGGCTCATTGGCAGACAGGATGCGGCAAAGAGTCACTGCATCCTCTCTCTTCTTAAACCCATTTTCCTTATAAAGAAGCGGAGACTGAAAATACCGGCTTCCCTCTGTGGCTCTCCACTCCCCCTCAAAGGTATGCCCCTGCGCAGCAAATCTTCCCAGAATTCTGTAAAAAGGGGTTTTCACAAATTCCCGTATTTCCCGTTCTCTGCGCACTACCATTCCCAGCACACAGGTCATGACCCTGCCAACAGAAATAGCCTGGTAGCGGCTTCCCAGATAGGATGATACGGTATTTCCATATTTCAGGGACAAAAGCCTGGAAAAATTAATTCCCATCAGATAATCTTCCTTGGCTCTTAAATAAGCGGAAGCCGACAGGTTATCATATTCCCCAATGTCCTTTGCTTCTTTGATACCTCTTAAAATCTCCTCTTCCGTCTGGGAATCAATCCAGACCCTTTTCTGCTCCTTATCCTTCACCCCAGCCATCATAGCCACCAGCCGGTAAATATATTCTCCTTCCCGCCCGGAGTCGGTACACACATAAATGGTTTCCACGTCCGGTCTGTTCAGCAGGTTTTTCACAATGGCAAACTGCTTTTTCACAGAGGGAATTACCTCATACTTAAACTCTTTTGGAAGAAAGGGCAGGGTTTCCAGACTCCAGCGTTTCAAAGACGCATCATAGGCTTCCGGATAACTCATCGTCACCAGATGACCCACGCACCAGGTAACAATAGTATTCTCTGATTCCAGATATCCATCATGGCGGGAGGTCTGCACCTTCAGCGCTTTGGCAAATTCCTGGGCTACGCTTGGCTTTTCTGCTATGAATAACGATTTCTTCATACATCTTCCTTTCCTGAAATGTTCTGAAACAAAAAAGAATGAAGCGTCACAGATGCTGTTCTGCTCCATTCCTTTTTCTGATTTATTTTCTGGTAATATATCCCTTTGCTTTTAAGGTTTCTGCACAAAGTACAGCACCGCCGGCTGCGCCTCTTACCGTATTGTGAGACAGTCCCACAAATTTAAAGTCATATACTTTGTCTTCTCTTAAACGTCCAATGGAAATACCCATTCCATTTTCATAATCCACATCAGCAACAACCTGCGGACGGTTATCCTCTTCCATATAGCGGATGAACTGTTTTGGTGCGCTTGGAAGCTCTAATTCCTGTGGAACGCCTTTGAAGTTTACCAGTTTCTCAATGAGCTGTTCTTTTGTAGGTTTCTTTCTGAATTTTACAAATACGGCTGCTGTATGTCCGTTTAATACCGGCACGCGGATACACTGACAGGTAATCACCGGCTCTGTAGCAGGAACAATCACACCGTCTTTAATCTCGCCCCAGAGACGAAGAGGTTCCATTTCACTCTTTTCCTCTTCCCCGCTAATATATGGGATGATGTTTTCCACCATTTCCGGCCAGTCTTTGAAGGTTTTGCCTGCTCCGGAAATTGCCTGATATGTAGTTGCCACTACTTCGTATGGTTCAAATTCCTTCCATGCGGTAAGAACCGGCGCATAGCTCTGGATGGAGCAGTTCGGTTTTACTGCCACAAATCCTCTTGTGGTTCCCAGACGTTTTTTCTGGAATTCAATGACGTCAAAATGCTGCGGGTTGATTTCCGGCACTACCATAGGAACATCCGGTGTCCATCTGTGAGCACTGTTATTGGACACAACCGGTGTTTCTGTTTTTGCATATTCCTCTTCAATGGCTTTGATTTCTTCTTTTGACATATCTACTGCTGAAAATACAAAATCTACGGTAGAAGCTACTTTTTCCACTTCTGCAACATTCATAACCACCAGTTTTTTCACTGCTTCCGGCATAGGAGTTGTCATTTTCCAACGTCCGCCTACTGCCTCTTCATAAGTTTTTCCTGCACTTCTTGCACTGGCTGCTACGGTTACAACCTCAAACCAGGGATGATTTTCCAAAAGAGAGATAAATCTCTGTCCTACCATACCTGTTGCGCCTAAAATACCAACTCTTAATTTTTCACTCATAGCTTTTTTGTCCTTCCTGCAAATACATTTGTTTTTATCAAACACCACTATAACAAATCTTTCCAAAATGTCAAGTTTTTTTAATTTTCTTCCAGATATTTTTCCTGAATACCAATGACTTCTTTCATAGCCTCTGTACCAGGCGCGCCTATGGTATTTCTCTTTTCCACACAGTTTTTCATGCTGATTGCTTCGTAAATATCCTCCTGGAATACCGGGCTGATTTCCTGATATTCTGCTAAAGTCAAATCATCCAGAGAACAATTCTTCTCAATACAGAACAGCACCAGACGTCCCACAATGCCATGGGCATCCCGGAAAGCCACTCCATGATTTACCAGATAATCTGCCGCATCGGTAGCATTAGTGAATCCATTTTTCGCACTGTTTTCCATATTTTCTTTTTTGAATTCCATAGTAGAAATCATACCGTTAAATAAAGCAATACAGCCTTTTACCGTATCAATGGCATCAAAGGTAAACTCCTTATCTTCCTGCATATCTTTGTTATATGCCAGCGGGATTCCCTTCATAGTAGTAAGCATGGACATCAACGCTCCATAAACTCTTCCTGTTTTTCCTCTTACCAGCTCTGCAATATCCGGATTTTTCTTCTGGGGCATAATGCTGCTTCCGGTGCTGTAACCGTCATCAATCTCCACAAACTGGTATTCATTGGAATTCCACAGAATGATTTCCTCACAAAAGCGGCTCAAATGCAGCATAATGGTGGACAATCCGGAAAGCAGCTCAATAAGATAATCCCGGTCTGCCACAGAATCCATACTGTTTAAGGTAGGTCCGTCAAATCCTAACAACCGGGCTGTATAAGCTCTGTCTAAAGGATAGGTGGTTCCAGCCAGAGCCCCGCTTCCCAGGGGACAGAGATTCAGACGTTTTTTCACATCCTGCATACGGCTGCGGTCTCTTTTAAACATTTCAAAATAAGCGCCAAAATGATGGGCTACGGTAACCGGCTGGGCTTTCTGTAAATGTGTAAATCCCGGCATATAGGTATGCAGATTTTCCTTCATAATATGCAAAAGTGAAATAAGAAGTTCCTTTAACAAACTGTCAATCTCACCGATTTCATCTCTTACATACATCTTCATATCAAGAGCCACCTGGTCATTGCGGCTTCTTCCGGTATGAAGTTTTTTACCCACTTCACCTTTTCTGGCAATAAGATTGGACTCTACAAAGCTGTGAATATCTTCATACTCCGGTGAAAATTCCAGTTTTCCCTCTTCAATATCTTTTAAAATTTCCTGAAGTCCTGCTGTAATTTCTTCTTTTTCCTGCTGGGTTAAAATCCCCTGTTTTGCCAGCATTGCCGCATGAGCCATGCTCCCGGTAATATCCTGTTTGTACAGTTTCTGGTCAAAACTTAAAGATGCGTTAAAATTATAAACTAGCTGGTCCGTTTCTTTGGTAAAACGGCCTCCCCATAACTGTGCCATAGACGTTCCTCTTTCTTTCTATATGTATCTTGTAGAATTTTATCACTTTATGACAATCCCCGCAAGCACTTTCCTACTTTTCCACTTCACATTTTTTATGCATTGAATTTTGTTTCTGTCTTTCCCGTTCCTGTCTGGAAAATACACAGCCACAATAATCCTGGCGGTATAGCTGATATTCTGCGGATAATTCTGTAGAGCGCTTGTAACCATTGCGCTTCTTGAAATCAGAGGGAAGATGCTTCACATGGTAAATTTTCTCCAACTCTTCTCCGATTTCATTTAATTTGGCTGCATTTTTCAAAGGACTGATGGTCAGAGTGGTTGCAAAATAATCATAGCCTCCTTCTGCTGCCAGTCTGGCTGCCTCTTCCAGGCGCATGCGGTAACACTTAAAGCAGCGTTCTCCGCCTTCCGGTACATTTTCCAGTCCCTTTGCCATTTCAAAAAAATCTTCCGGACGATACTCTCCCTCCAGAAAAACAGGTTTGTGTACCAGGGGCATTTCTTCAATTAGCTTCTGAAGCTCTTTCGTCCGCTTCTCATACTCTTCTCTTGGCGAAATATTGGGATTGTAAAAGAAATCCGTAATCTCAAAATATGGGGAAAGGTACTCCAGCACATAGCTGCTGCATGGAGCGCAACAGCTATGCAGAAATAATCTGGATACCTTCTCCTCTTTTTGTATTTCTTCCAGAATCCTGTCCAGTTCTTTTTGATAATTTCTGTTCAAGTTTCTGTCACCTCTTATTTGTGTACTTCATTCCCTGTAGTTTCTCCCCTTAAAAATGCCATTGCATTGTCCAAAGTTGTCTGTGAAATCGCTGCCAATGCTTCCTCTGTAAAAAATCCCTGGTGAGAAGTAATCATCACATTTGGGAAGGACAATAATCTGGCTGTTGTAGAATGTTCCAGAATCTCATCGGAACGGTCCTCAAACACATTTTTTGTTTCTTCCTCATACACATCCAGCCCTACTGCATAAAATTTTCTGGCCCGGATTCCTTCAATCAAATCATTGGTCTTTACCAGACCGCCTCTGGAAGTATTTACCAGAATAACGCCATCTTTCATTTTTGCAATGGTGTCTTTATTAATTAAATGATAGGTATTATCCATTAACGGGCAATGCAGGGAAATCAAATCACTGGTTGCCAGCAGCTCATCCAAAGACACATAGGTAACAAACTCCTTCAAATCCGGATTTTCATAGACGTCATAGGCAATCACCTTCATGCCAAAGCCCCGGCAAATTCTTGCCATGGCTGCGCCGATTTTTCCGGTTCCTACGATTCCTGCTGTTTTTTCATAAAAGTTCATACCCATTAAACCACCAAGACTGAAATCATTCTCTCTCACTTTTACATAGGCTTTGTGAATACGGCGGTTTGCAGCAAGCGCAAGAGCCATAGCGTGTTCTGCTACTGCCTCCGGAGAATATCCCGGCACACGCATAACTTTGATTCCGTATGCCTCTGCTTTTTCTAAATCTACGTTATTAAAACCTGCGCAGCGCATAAGAACCAATTTTACCCCAGCCTCATGAAGAGCATCCATGGTAGCGCTTCCCACATCAGAACTTACAAAAGCGCACACTGCCTCATAGCCCTTTGCCAGAGGCGCTGTCTTGGTAGCCAGGTCTGTTTTTAAATAATCAATTTCAATTTCCGGATATTTAGAAATCTGTTTTTCAAAAGAATCCTTATCATAGCTTTTGGTGTCAAAAAATAAAATTTTCATAGTCTGTTCCTCCTTATGCTTATCAGATTTTATCAATCATGATTTCAATAATTTTCTTGTCTGTTTCCCGCATACCATCTCTGGCAAGCTGGGCTACATTTTCAATGGTTTCTTCAATTCCCTGTGCTACAATTCCATCTCCTCCATAGAACTGGCTGCCAAACTGATACATTTTCATTCCAAGAGTGCCTGCTTCCACAGCGGACGCAATCTTTGCCGCACAGCTTGCCTTTGCTCCATCGCACACCACGCCGGAATTAATGGCCAGGGCATTGACAATGGTGTGTGCCACCTGGGCGTAATCTCCCCCATAAAGATAGGTAATTCCGGCGCCGGCGCCACAGCCTGCACTAATCGCCCCGCAATAGGCAGATAAGGTTCCAATTCCGGATTTTAAATGAATGGACACCAGATTGGACACAACCAGAGCGCGAATGAGCATTTCTCTGGATACCTTCATATCCTCTGCATAGACAATAACCGGAAGGGAGGCTGTCATTCCCTGGTTTCCACTGCCGGAATTAATCACCACAGGCATTTCACAGCCATTCATACGGGCATCAGAGCCTGCCGCTGCCATGGCTTTTGCCCGGTTCTGGACACTGTTTCCATAGGACTGAAGCAGAATTTTTCCGATATTGGCGCCCCAGTTGCCCTTTAATCCTTCCTGAGCAATGGCAGTGTTGTATTCAATCTGTCTTGTAATGGTTTCCTCCACATCTGAAATTTTCACTTCATCTGCAAACTGGATAATCCGCTCTACAGTAAGCAGCTCCTTCTCTGTGCCTGCACAGTTTTCCTCTTCAGAATATTCTTTTCCAAACAAAGTCTCCCCGTTTTTTCGAATCTGGACAATATTAGTGTGCTGACCCTGAATCTGGACTTCTGCGCTGTGTTCTCCATCCTGCACTTCAATATAAATGTCAAAAATACATCCTGACTGAGATGCAGTAAGCTGGAAAGACACCTCTTTTAAATAGTCTGAAATCTCTTCTATCTCCTCCTTGGTAATCTCTGCCAGAACCTCCAGCTTCTTCTCTGCTTTTCCTGCCACAATACCAGCAGCCGCTGCTGCCGCAATACCGCGAAGTCCTCCTGTATTGGGAACTACCACACTTTTTACATTTTTAATAATATTGCCGCTGGCGCTGATTCGCACAGATTTTGGCATACTCCCAAGAGTTTCCCTTGCCACTGCTGCCGCATAAGCAATCGCAATGGGCTCTGTACAGCCCATTGCCGGCACAAGCTCCTCCTTTAGAATATTCACATACGCATCATAAATTATTCCATCCATAAGTCTTTTATCCTCTTCTTTTTTCTTTGGTACTACTCTTCTTCCCGATCAAAATGCCAGATTTCCACCAGTTCATCCTCCAGTTTTTCCTCTTCACAACGGAAATTCACCGTATCACCCGGCTTTGTATTATAAAGCTTGTAGGCATCTTTCTCACAGTCCAGTACCAGGCTTTTCTCATCCATAGTAACCGTCATCTGACTGTTTTTAATATCCACCGCTTCTACCATCCCCCGAAAACATGGCGGAGGAACAAAATTGCACACACTTTGGCTCGTCTTATTTTCATAATCTTTATAAAGAAAAGTTCCTGTCATCAGCAATCCTGCTAAAGCAACGCCTGCCACAGCAATCCATACTTTTTTTGGTGTTTTTCTCATAAGCATTTCCTCCTTATGGTGTCCCTACCTCAATCAAGGTTCCATCTGGGTCATACATTCGCAGAATCTTCTTTCCCCAGGAATATTCTGTCACTGGACCTGCATACCTCACAGTTTCTTCATAATTCTCCAATTTTTCTAAAAACTCTGTAAAATTCCGTTCTTCAAAATACAGCTCCATGGCATGATTCTGAAACTGCACTTTCTGGTTTATGGTATTTTCCCAGATTTTAGCTTCCTGCAGCACCAATCCTTCTGTGAGAATCACATTTCCTTCCTGTTCCAACACAACGTCCAGTCCAAATAGTTTCTTATAAAACTGTTTGGACCTTTCTATGTCTTTTACCACAATCATTACGTTTTTCAGTTTCATAGAAGCCCTCCTGTAAATAATAGATTAGCAGTCCTGGAATCTTCTGTCAATCTGGAAAGTTGCTTTCTTTGGGTAACAAAACCAAAATACAGACTAAAAAGCTAACAAATATTCCCAGGATGCCAAAAGCCCAGGATATGGAAAATTTCTCTGACAGCCATCCCACCACCGGACTTAATACCACCATAACAACACTATAAACCATGCTTTCTACTGATACCATGGTAGCGCGCACTTCACTGGAAAATACTTTCTGATTCTCATCTCCAATACGAATTGCCAACATTTCTGATATCCCATGGGCAAAAGCCGCTGCCAGCACGCATCCCGGCAATGCCGGCATACCGCTAAAAACAATCAAAACACCTTCCAACACTCCACCTGCAAGCAGCAGAAATTTTATTTTCACTTTCCCTGTCTTTTCTCCAAGAGACGCTCCTGCCATGCCTCCAAAAGAAATAAGCAGAAGTGGAATTCCTATCCGTTTTGCCTGTAACCCTTGCTCTACTAAATGCTGCTGCAATAACATAAAAACGATATAATATCCAGCAGCAGCCACACCACTGATCAACATTCTGCGTGCGGCAAAGCCATGAGTGACAAAAAATTTCCCACTTTCTATAACATGTTTTCTTAGAATCCTTGTCCAATTTCTATTTTTTTCATGCTGTTTTGTATTTTCTCTCCCGGGCTCCCAAATCCTGAATGCCACTATGGAACAGCAAATCCCCTGAACCATTGAAATCAAATATCCTTTCTCATATCCCAGGGATACGGTCACTACACTGAATAAATTTGCTGCTGCAAAAACAAACAGATACAATTTCTCCTGTATGGCTGACACCCTAAGATATTCCTCCTGTGCTCCTGCCTCCAAAAGGCTGTCATAGGTCAGGGCTTCTCTTGAGCCGGACACCAGGTTATAACTTAATGCATTCAGACCCATGGCAACTAAAATCATGGGAAACGCATTGGTAAGAATCATGCACAAAGACCCTGCTGCTGATACCAGTCCAGACAACACCAAAGTTCTTTTGCGTCCTATCAAATCTGCCACCATACCGCTAGGAATTTCACAGCACATACTCACCACATGAAAAACACCTTCTGCAATCCCAACCTGTGCAATAGAAAAACCACGCTGCAAAAGAAATACCACCCATACTGCATCTACAATTTGAAAACCACTGATAAGTTCATAAAGATATAATTTCCGAAGTTGTTTTTTGATATTCATAACGCATCACCTACTTAAAATTTTTTAGAATGATGCCCACTTTTTGAATTGAAACAGACAGACCATGCTTCTGGTCTTAGACTAAAATTCCTTAAAAATGGGCGCACTGATAGCCTGAACACCAAAAAAGTTGCCTTTTTGAATCATCAAATACGGTGTTTTCCAGCCCATCTGCGCGCCTCCTTTTCTCAAAAATTTATGTGAATCATATCACAATCTGATACAAAAGTAAAGCTCTTTTTCCTACACTTCCCCTTTTTCGGTAAGCGCAAAATATTGCTACGCTACCCATGAATTACGCTTGCACCAAAATGATAGATGCAAGCGTTTTGCTCTAGTTTAGTTTTGACAGTTCGCTTTCGCAGTCTCGCTCCATGGGGCAAGCTGTTCCA
>ENA-OROR01001308-OROR01001308.1-human-gut-metagenome-genome-assembly--contig:-NODE-1308-length-16734-cov-3.707237_pt1 | contig 16734 bp, 16 predicted proteins | sample MGYA00242135_ERZ509060 | MGnify/ENA primary metagenome ERZ509060 (study PRJEB26280, sample SAMEA2338742) | human gut metagenome | biome: human gut; feature: human-associated habitat; material: faeces... | reverse complement strand
TGCCACAGCGGCCAGACCGATGCCAGTATTGCCGGAGGTAGGCTCAATGATCACGGAACCTTCCTTCAGCAGGCCCTTTTCCTCGGCATCATCGATCATCTTTTTGGCGATGCGATCCTTGACAGAACCGGCCGGATTGAAGTATTCCAGCTTGGCAATGATGTGGGCAGGCAGCTCCTGCTCCTTTTCAATGTGGGTCAGCTCCAGCAACGGAGTATGACCGATCAGCTGATCTGCGGCAGTATAAATCTTGCTCATTGTAGTTTCCTCCCTGATACAGTTATGGGCACATGTGCCCTGCTGGACGATCCGATTCCAAAACCTTTATACCAACATTGTTTGTGGGTTTGATGGTATTATAGACCCGTTCTGTGCGGTTGTCAATGGATTTTTTGAAAAAAGTGGGATTGAAATATTATTTACCCTGTTGTATAATAGGTTAAAAACTCAATCTATAACCAACAAAGGAAGTACACTATTATGATCGTGTCCACCAAAGGGCGCTATGCACTGCGCGTGATGATCGACCTTTCCGAGCATCAGTCTGAAAAATATGTCCCTCTCAAGGAGATCGCTGCCCGGCAGGAGATCTCGGAAAAATATCTGGAAAACATCCTTAAGGTGCTGGTGCAGAACGGCTTTCTGGAGGGCTTGCGCGGCAAGGGCGGCGGCTACCGGCTCACCCGCAGCCCGGATCAGTACACCGTGGGCGAGATCCTGATGCTGACCGAGGGCAGCCTTGCGCCGGTGAGCTGCCTGACCCCCAATGCGACCCCCTGCTCCCGCATGGCAAACTGCCGCACCTACGAGATGTGGAAGGGGCTGGACGATCTGATCTCCAATTATTTCGGCAATATCACACTGGCCGATCTCGCCCGGCCTGATCAGGCCGGGAATGATTATGTGATCTGACGGTATTTCTGATAACATGCAAAAAGGCGCACCGGCTTGACCGGCGCGCCTTTTTTTGCACAGTTCTCGGCGAAATGTGCAATTTTTCTTATCCAGAATCACGGTTGATGGATTGGGGCTCCTGCGGTATACTTTACCCTTGATGTGTCCATTTACGCTTTTGATCGAGGAAAGGGGAACTTTACTACGAAATATATTTTTCAGTTCGCGCGCATTCTTGCGTTTTGTTTTTTGGGCGAGATCCTTCATGTAGTGCTGCCGCTGCCGGTCCCGGCCAGCGTCTACGGTCTGGTGCTGCTGCTGGCAGCGCTGAACTTCAAGCTGGTAAAGCTGGACGATGTGAAAGAGGTGGGAACCTATCTCACAGGCATCTTTCCGCTGTTGTTCGTGCCCGCTGCCGCCGGTGTGATGGAACTGTGGGCAGAGATGGGCGAGATGCTGCTGCCCATCCTCGTTGCCATTATCCCGGTCACTGTGCTGGTGATGGTGAGTGCAGGCAAGACCACGCAGGCCCTGACCGGCCGCAAGAAAAAGGAGGCTGACAATGACGCAGCTGCTGAATGATTTTTTGTCCGGCTCCGCAGCATGGGGCGTTCTGCTTACGCTGGCCGCGTTTGCACTGGGCACCCTTATCAATAAGGTGACAGGCAAAGCCATTTTTAACCCGCTGCTGCTGGGCAGCATCTTTGTAATCATCTTTCTGTCGGTGTGCGGCATCCCGTATGCAGACTACAAGGCCAGCGCGGCACCGGTGAACTATCTGCTGCTGCCTGCCACCGTGGCACTGGCCATTCCGCTGTATGAAAAGATCGACCTGCTGAAAGAGAACGCCGCCGCCATCATTGCGGGTATCTCGGTGGGCACGCTGGTGAGCCTTGGCAGCGCACTGGCGCTGGCACTGGCGCTGGACCTGACCCGTGAGCAGTATGCCACCCTGCTGCCCAAATCCGTGACCACCGCCATCAGCATGGATGTGGCCGCTGAGCTGGGCGGCATTGCTGCCCTGACCGGTGCGATCGTCATTGTTACCGGCATCGTGGGAGCGCTGCTGGCTGAGACGGTGTGCAAGATGTTCCACATCACCGACCCCATCGCCAAGGGCGTGGGCATCGGAACTTCGGCCCATGCCGTGGGCACCAGCAAAGCCCTGCAGATGGGCGAGGTAGAAGGTGCCATGAGCGGCCTTTCCATTGCGGTGGCCGGTGTGCTGACCGCAGTGCTCTGCCCGGTGTTTGTGAACCTGATCCGGTAAAGGATTTAAAATAGCCGCTCTGGCTTTTTTCAGTAGAATTTATTTATTGATCCGGGAACCTCAGTTTACAACAAAAATGAGATAGGCAACCCCTTTCGGGGAAGTCTATCTCATTTTTTTGTTGAGGCTGTTTTTATACGCCGCTGTGTTCCCGTTCATCCTTCAGGATGGCCGTCACGCTCTGCATGGTGCTTACTGCACGATGCAGTTCTTCGTCGCCAAGCTCTGCACGCAGGCGGGCGTAACAGCGCTGCATGAACGCGCTCTCCTCCGCCATCAGCTCCACAGCCTTACTGGAAAGCTCCACATAGGTGCGGCCCGCTTCACGGTCGGTCTTCCATGCCACAAAGCCCTTGTCCTGCAGCTTTTCAACGGCCTTGGAAAGCTCTGTCACCTTCAGGCCCATCACGGCAGCAAGGTCAGCCAGATAAACCTTACTGTCCGGGTGCTGTTCGGCCTGCATCTTGATGTAATATAAGATCAGGTAATCCGCCCGCTGGATGGTGCTGAACACCTTGTCGATATCAAAATTGTGCAGGAAGAACCATTCTTCCGGGTGATGTTTCAGTTCCACGCTCATCATGCATCCTCCCTGTTATTCCCGCTCATTGCGGCGGATATATTCGTGGGTGCCGCCAAGGCTCTTGTAGGCCGGGCGGATGATCTTGTTTGCGCTGAGCAGCTCTTCAATGCGGTGGGCGCTCCAGCCCATCACGCGGGCCACGGCGAACAGCGGCGTGTACAGCTCCATGGGGATGCCCAGCATATCGTACACAAAGCCGCTGTAGAAGTCCACATTGGGGCTGACACCCTTGAAAATTTTGCGCTCCTCCGCGATCAGCTGCGGGGCCATGTGCTCGATCTTGTTGTAAAGGGCAAGGTCCTTGTCGCGGCCCTTCTCGTGGGCCAGCTGTTCCACATAGCCCTTGAATACCACCTCACGGGGGTCACTGAGGGAGTACACCGCGTGGCCCATGCCGTAGATCAGGCCTTTGCGGTCAAATGCTTCGCCGTGCAGCAGCTTTTTCAGGTAGGCTTCCAGCTCTTCATCGTCCTCGGTGTCGTGCAGGTTTTCGCGGATGTTCTGCATCATCTGCATCACCATCAGGTTGGCACCACCGTGGCGCGGGCCTTTGAGGGAGCACAGGGCAGCCGCCATGGCCGAGTAGGTATCGGTGCCAGACGAAGTGACCACGCGGGTGGTAAAGGTGGAGTTGTTGCCGCCGCCGTGCTCGGCGTGCAGCAGCAATGCCACATCCAGTACGCGGGCTTCCAGCTCGGTGTACTTCATATCCGGGCGCAGCATCCGCAAAAAGTTCTCTGCGGTGGAAAGCTCCGGGTCCGGCCGGTGGATGTACATGCTGCCGTCTTTTTCGTAGTGGTTATAGGCATGGTAGCTGTACACGGCCAGCATGGGGAAGATGCCGGCCAGCTGGATGCTCTGGCGCAGCACATTGGAAATTTCCAGATCACCGGCCTTGGGGTCGTAGGATGCCAGTGTGAGCACGCTGCGGGCCATGGAGTTCATGATATCGTGGCTGGGGGCCTTCATGATCACATCACGGGTAAAGTTGGTGGGCATGGTGCGGCACTCGCCCAGCACGCGGCAGAACTCTTCCAGCTTTTCCTGCGTGGGCAGCTCACCAAACAGTAGCAGATAGCCCGCTTCCTCAAAGGCAAAGCGGCTGCCGGACGACCCGCGGATCAGGTCTTTCACGTCGTAGCCGCGGTAGAGCAGCTGACCGTCGGCAGGCTTTTTCACTCCGTCCACATACTGGAAGGCGCGGATATCGGAGATATTGGTCAGGCCTGCCAGCACGCCCTTGCCGTTTTCGTCGCGCAGGCCCGCTTTAACGCCAAACTCCTTGTACAGGTCCTTGCTGATGCGGTCGTGTTCGGCGCACAGCGGCTGCTGCTGGTCGAAGTATCCCATTACGTTCTGCAGATGATCCATTGGTAGTTGCTCCTTTCCCATTGCCGTCAGCTTGTGTTCACTTGGCAGGCCATCAGGAAGCTTTCTCTGCGAACAGCCCGGAACTTCAGTCCCGCCCTACTGCCTGTGGCAGCAGGGTACCACCCCCAGGACATTCGCTGGAGAAACTTCCTGCCGTCCTGCCCGAAAAAACCGTATTGATTCGGGACGGCATTCACTTACATTCAGAATACTCTTTAAGATTACAAAAAGGATATTTCGGTGTCAAGGTACTGTTTGTAAATAAAAAAAGAACAAAATCGGAAAGCTGCCGGGTGCGCATTTGCCCTTTAGCGCAGGGGCGGTTTTTAAGATGGTAACGCACAAATAAGGTATCTTCCAGCCGAATCTCAGGGGACTGGCAACAAATAAAGCCACGACGAAACCGCATTTGTAAACGGTTCATCGTGGCTTTTTGTCATATCGGAGTGGCGAGACTCGAACTCGCGGCCTCCTGCTCCCAAAGCAGGCGCGCTACCAACTGCGCAACACCCCGGCATCCGGCGGCACTGCTGCACCGCCGGAATATAGTATATCGTTTTTGGAGCGGTTCGTCAATAGCGGCGTGGCCCTGCCGTGCCTTTAATTAAAGGAGCGGAAGCCCTTGCCGATGATCTCGCTGGAATTGACGATGGTGATAAAGCTCCGGGGGTCGTTCTCCCGCAGGAAGTTGCGCAGCTGCAGGGCCTGACGGCGGGTCAGCACCGTCACCAGCACGCTCAGCTCGTGGTGGGTGTAAGCGCCGTAAGCCTTTTCCACGGTAGCGGAACGGTTCATTTCCTTGATGATGAAGTCCAGAATGGGCTGTGGGTTGGACGTCACGATGGTGCACACCTTGCGCAGGCGGATGTTCTCGATGGCACCGTCCACCACAAAGCTCTTGCCGATCAGGCCAAGGATGCAGTAAAGGCCGGTGCCCATGCCGAACCGCCATGCCGCCGCCAGCACGATGAGGATATCGCTGACCATCAGGGCTTTGCCGATCTCCATAGAGGTATATTTTGCCAGAATCAGGGCCACAATATCCGTACCGCCGGTGGATGCACCGATGTCGAACACGATCGCCGCACCCAGAGCCGGCAGGAACACGGCGAACACCAGATCCAGCATGGCATCGCCGCTCATGGAAACGTTGACGGGATAGAGCCACTCGCACACCGACACAAAAAAGGACAGCGCAAAGGAAGAATAGATCGTCCAGCCCATGGTCTTGATGCCCAGAAAGACGAAGCCCAGCACCACCAGAATCAGGTTGATGATCCACATAAAGCCGCCCACGTTGATCCGGGGGAACAGGTCTGCCAGCAGAATGGACAAGCCCGAGGTGCCGCCAAATGCAAAATGGTTGGGATTTTTAAAGTATACGATGCCGACCGCCGTCAGGATCAGGCCGAGATTCAGCTCACCGAAGAAATTTAAATTCTTCAGCATATTTTTCCTGCTGAACGCTTCTTTTAAACTGTTCATGGGGTTCCTCCTATTTTAAACACGGCAAAATGCGCTGTATGCCATGCAAAAATATACTCTCCTTGCACGGCGGTGTCAAGGGATAGGGAAAAAGTTGTGGGAAACAACATGAATTGGGGATTTTTCGGATGGGAGAACTCCTTCAGTCAAAGCCTGACGGCTTTGCCAGCTCCCTCGGGGAGGGAAGCCTTTGGCAAAGAGGAAAAGCTTTACCGTACTGCCAAGGGCCCCATCTCTGAGGGGGCTGTCACCGAAGGTGACTGGAGGAGTTAAGCTCCCCCTCTCGGGGGAGCTGGCGAGCGTATGCGAGACTGAGAGGGTTTTCTCTTGAAGAAATCGGCAGAATAGTGTATTATATAGTATTATGGAATATATAGGCACTTTGTGCCTTTGACAGGGGGAAAACACATGGCAGATAAAAACTTTCTGACCGACATCATCGACGCTGATCTGGCCGAGGGCAAGATCAGCGAGATCCATACCCGCTTCCCGCCCGAGCCCAACGGCTACCTGCACATTGGCAGTGCCAAGGCCATCTACATCAACTGGTCCATTGCAAACCAGTACGGCGGTAAGTTCAACCTGCGTCTGGACGACACCAACCCTGCCCGCGAGGGTGAGGAGTACGTGAACAGCATCATCGAGGATCTGCACTGGCTGGGTGCCGACCCCAACGGCGGCATCTTCTACGGCAGCGACTACTTTGATAAATGCTACGAGTATGCCGAAAAGCTCATCATGGAGGGCAAGGCCTACGTGGACGACCTGACCCGCGACGAAATGCGCGAGTACCGCGGTGCCGATGCCGGCAAGCCTTCCCGTCCCTCTCCGTGGCGCGACCGCACCCCGGAAGAGAATCTTGACCTGTTCCGCCGGATGCGTGCCGGTGAGTTCCAGGAGGGCGAAAAGACCCTGCGTGCCAAGATCGATCTGGCAAGCCCCAACATGAACATGCGTGACCCGGCTATCTACCGCATCAAGTACGCCGAGCATCACCGTCAGGGCAGCAAGTGGTGCATCTACCCGATGTACGACTTCGCACACCCCATTCAGGATGCCATTGAGGGCATCACCCACAGCATGTGCAGTCTGGAGTTCGAGAACCACCGTCCGCTGTACAACTGGGTCATCGAGAACATCTTCGGCACGGCCTTCCCCAAGCAGCGTGAGTTTGCACGCCTGAACATGACCAACACCGTCATGAGCAAGCGCTACCTGCGTGAGCTGGTGGAAATGGGCATCGTAGACGGCTGGGACGACCCCCGGATGCCGACCCTCTGCGGTCTGCGCCGCCGCGGCTACACCCCCACCTCCATCTTCACCTTCGTGCGGGAAGCCGGTATCTCCAAGTCCGACAACCTCATCGATATGCGCCAGCTGGAAGCCTGCATCCGCAGCGAGCTGGACCTGACCGCTCAGCGCCGCATTGCCGTGCTGGACCCCGTAAAGCTGATCGTAGACAACTACCCGGAGGACAAGACCGAGTACTTTGATGTAGCCAACAACCCTAACCGCGAAGCCAACGATACCACCACCCGCAAGGTGGCCTTTACCAAAGAGCTGTGGATCGAGAATGAGGACTTTGCCGAGGTGCCGCCTCCCAAGTTCAAGCGCCTGACCATTGGCGGTGAGGTGCGTCTGATGGGCGCTTACATCGTCAAGTGCACCGGCGTGGAGAAGAATGCCGACGGCAGCATTGCCGCCATCCACTGCACCGCCGACCTTGAGACGGGCAACGGCAATCCCGCCGACGGCCGCAAGGTCAAGGGCACCATCCATTGGGTGAGTGCCGCCCATGCCGTGGATGCCGAGGTGCGCCTGTACGACAAGCTGTTCACCGAGGCCAACATGAACGCCATCCCCGAGGGCAGCGATTACAAGGACTACCTGAACCCGGAAAGCGTTGTTGTGTGCAAGGGTTGCAAACTGGAAGAAAGCCTGAAGGACGCAAAGCCCGGTGAGAAGTTCCAGTTCGTGCGCACCGGCTTCTTTACGCCGGACTCCAAGAACCCCGGCGTTTACAACCGCGTCGTCACCCTGCGCGACAGTTTCAAACCCGCAAAGTAAAAATATATCACGTCAAAAGGGAGCATTTGATTTTTTATGAAGAAACTCACCCGGAATGTTATCATCATGGCTGTTGTCACTGTCATTATGGCAGTTGTGCTCGGCCTGTACATCAAGTACACCGGCACTGTGCCCGCTGCCGACAACGCCGCCAGCCTGACGGATGGCATCTATACGTCCAGCGCTCAGGGCTGCCTGAGTGATGTGACCGTCACCGTCACCGTCACCGGCGGCCGGGTGACCGGTGTGGAGATCGATGCATCCGGCGAGACTCCCGAACTGGGCGGCACCGCTGCTGAAACTCTGGCAGACCAGCTGACCAAGGCCGGTTCCACCAGCGGTGTGGACGCTGTTGCCGGTGCTACCATGACCAGCGACGCTGTGTTCACCGCCATGGACGACTGCCTGAGTCAGGCAGAGTAAAGACCCGAAAGACCGGCATGGTTCACAGCTTTGCCGGTCTTTTTTCTTAAAATACAGCACAAGGAGAGGGAACATTATGGGCGTATTATCCAATCTGGAACCAGCTTCGGTTTTTTATTACTTTGAGGAGATCTGCAGCATTCCGCACACCTCCCACCACGAAAAGGCACTGAGCGACTACTGCGTGCAGTTCGCCAAGGCCCACGGCCTTGCCTGCCGTCAGGACGAGATGGGCAATGTGCTCATCAAGGCACCGGCCACACCCGGATACGAGAAGGAGCCGGGCCTGATCCTGCAGGGCCATCTGGACATGGTGGGCGACAAGACCGCCGACTGCCCGCTGGATCTTGAGAAAGAGGCCATCCACCCGGTCGTAGACGGCGGCTATGTGTGCGCCGAGGGCACGACCCTTGGCGGCGACGATGGCATTGCCGTGGCCTATGCGCTGGCTGTTCTGGACGCAAAGGACATTCCCCACCCTGCGCTGGAGGTCGTGCTGACCGTCTGCGAGGAGGTGGGCCTGCTGGGTGCATCTGCCATGGATTTTTCCGACCTTGAGGGCCGGATTCTGGTGAACATCGACTCCGAGGAAGAAGGAGTGCTGACCGCAGGCTGTGCAGGCGGACGCCGCGTTGAATGCCATCTGCCCATCACCCGTGCGGCTGTGACCGGCACCGCCGTGAAGGCGGACATCGCGGGGCTTGCGGGAGGGCACTCCGGCACCGAGATTCACAAAGGCCGCGCCAACGCCATCGCTCTGCTGGGACGCTACCTGACCCTGCTGTCTGACCACGGTGCAGAGTACGCTGTGCTCACCCTCTCCGGCGGTGCAAAGGAAAACGTCATCCCGAAAGAAAGCAGCGTTACGCTGGTGCTGCCCGCCGGTATCACCGAAGCCGTGCGCGCTGCCGGGGCAGACTTTACCGCGCAGATGAAAGCAGAATTCGGCACTGCTGACCCGGGCATCCGCCTGCAGCTCACCGAGGAGGGCTGCGGCGAATACGATGCACTGGATGCGAACTCCGCCGAGCGTCTGCGCAAAGCCCTGCTGCTGATGCCCTGGGGTGTGCAGAGCATGAGCATGGATGTGCCCGGCCTTGTGGAGACCTCGCTGAACCTCGGCGTTGCCGAGCTGGACGACAGCGAAGCCATCCTGCGCTTCTCCCTGCGCAGCTCGGTGCCCTCGGCGAAGGAGCTGCTGAGCTGCAAACTGCAGACCCTGACCGAGCTGCTGGGCGGCAGCGTGCGGTTCCATGGCGACTACCCTGCTTGGACCTACGCCCGCGAAAGCGCCCTGCGCGACCGCTGCGTAGCTGTGTACGAGGCGCAGTACGGTGCAAAGCCCCAGATCGTTGCCATTCATGCGGGCCTGGAATGCGGTATCCTCTCGGGCAAGATCGAAGGGCTGGACTGCATCTCCTTCGGCCCGAACCTGCTGCACGTCCACACCCCCAATGAGCGCGCCGACATTGCATCGGTGGCCCGTGTGTGGGAATACCTGAAGGCTATTCTGGCTTACAAAGCATAATGACCCTCTCAGTCACAGCTTGCGCTGTGCCAGCTCCCCCGAAAGGGGGAGCTTTCTTTGTGCTGACTGTAAAGACGCAAAAAGCTCCCCCTTTCGGGGGAGCTGCTGAACGAAGTGAAGCTGAGAGGGTCAGTCCAAATACTTGATCTTGCCCGGCTCAATGCCCTTGATGCCAAGGCCCGGCTCGTTGGAAACAGTGATGTCTTTTTCGTTGAACACTGCACCGCCGAGGATGGGGTCCTCACTGCACAGCACGGGGCCGTCCAGATCCACGCGGGTGATGATCTGCTTTGCGCAGGCCAGATGCACGGCGGCATTCACGCTGATCTTGGCTTCCAGCATACAGCCGATCATGCACTCCACGCCGTACACCTCGGCAGCGGATGCGATCTTGAGGGCGTTGTACAGGCCGCCGCACTTCATCAGCTTGATGTTCACGAGGTCTGCGGCTCCCATCTGCATAATGGTCAGTGCGTCCTGCGGGGAGAACACGCTCTCGTCGGCCAGCACCGGCACATAGGAGCGCTCGGTAACATACTTCAGGCCTTCAAAATCGTGGGCCTTGACCGGCTGCTCCACGAATTCGAGATCAAGGCCCTTCTCCTGCATTCCGTTCAGGATGCGCACGGCTTCCTTGGGGGTCCAGCCCTGATTTGCATCGATGCGGATGCAAGTCTCCTTGGGCACAGCACCGCGGATGGCGCTCAGGCGTGCAATATCCTTTTCCGGCTCCTTGCCCACCTTGACCTTCAGGCAGTCGTAGCCGCGGTCGATGGCGTTCAGGGCATCGCGCACCATCTCTTCGGGGTCGTTGACGCTGATGGTGATGTCGGTGACGATGGACTTCTTTGCGCCGCCCATCAGCTTGTACACAGGGATTTTGTACAGCTGGCCGTACAAATCCCACAGGGCCATATCCACAGCAGCCTTGGCGCTGGTGTTCTTCTGGATGCAGGCATTCAGGGCGATCATCAGGTCTTCAAAGTCGTCCACATCGCGGCCGATGATGGTCTTTGCGATATGGTCGCGGATGGCACCGATGATGGCACCGGTGGTGTCGCCGGTGATCACACCGGTGGGAGGTGCCTCACCATAACCCACAGCGCCGGTGTCGGTGTGGATCTCTACGATCACATCCTCCACGCTGCTGACCGAGCGCAGAGCCGTCTTAAAAGGCACGCGCAGCGGCACGGAGATCAGACCGAGACGTACTTCCGTGATTTTCATGCAAAAACCTACCCCTTTCGATAAAAAAATATTGCCAGATTATGAAATCTATGGTAGTATTGTATACGAAATTGTCGATATTGTAAAGACAATTGTCCGCAAAAAATTGCACAAAAAGAAAGGGGATTGGGTTCATGATCACAAACGGTTTCACCTACATCGCCGTGCTGGTGTTCATTGCCGCACTGCTGGTGTGGCTGCAACGCTACACGAAGTCGAAATTCTTCGACTATGCACCACCTATCGTTCTGCTGTACCTCATTACCATGATTCTCTGCACGCTGGGTGCATGGAACATGGAGGCCACCAAGCCTGCCTACTCCGTGCTGAAAAACAACCTGCTGTATGCAATGATCTTCCTGATGCTGCTGCGCTGCGACATCCGCAAGATCATCAAGCTGGGTCCCAAGATGCTGGGCGGCTTCTTTGCCGCTTCCGTCTCCATCTCGCTGGCCTTCATTGCCACCTTCGCCATCATGAAGGGGCCCCTTGGCTCCGAAGCATGGAAGGCACTGGGCGCTCTGTGCGGCAGCTGGATGGGCGGCTCCGGCAACATGGTCGCCGTGCAGGCTGCGCTGGACATCGGCGAAGCTGACATGGCCTACGCACTGGTGGTGGACTCCATTGACTACTCCATCTGGGTCATGTTCCTGCTGTGGGCCATCAACCTTGCTCCCAAGTTCAACAAGTGGGTCAAGGCCGACACCACCACGCTGGATGAAGTGTCCCGCCGTCTGGAAGAGGACGCAAAGTCCAACGAGGACAAGGCCAGCTTTGTCAACCTGATCTTCCTGCTGGGTCTGGCTCTGGTGATTTCCGCCTTCGGTCAGGATATCGGCGCAGCCCTGAACAGCGCAATGCCCTTCCTGGACAAGGCCACCTGGACCGTCCTGCTCATCACGTTGTCCGGCCTGATCGGCGCTGTCACCCCCGTGGGCCGCATGGCAGGCAGCACCGAGCTGTCCAACCTGCTGCTGTACTCCGTGGTGGCATTGCTTGCCTCCCGCGCAAGCTTCCTGGAGCTGACCGATGCACCCGCATGGATCCTGGCAGGCTTTATGATCCTGGCCATCCACGGCATCATTCTGGTGCTGCTGGCAAAGATCTTCCATCTGGATATGTTCACCTGCGGTGTTGCATCTCTGGCAAACATCGGCGGTTCCGCATCCGCTCCCATTCTGGCTGGTGCCTACAGCGGCGCTCTGGTGCCTGTTGGCGTTCTGATGGCTCTGATGGGCTACGTCATTGGCACGGCAGGCGGCCTGATCACCGCAAATATCATGTCTCTGCTGGCATAACAAATACTGCAAAAAAGGGGCTGTTGCATGTGCAACAGCCCCTTTTCTTATACGATTTTTTGCTTAGCCGCCCAGATATGCACTGCGCACGCGCTCGTTGGTCAGCAGTTCGGCACCAGTGCCCTCCATGACTACACGGCCCGTCTCAAGGACGTAGGCACGGTCTGCCACGGAAAGAGCCATCTGTGCGTTCTGCTCCACCAGCAGGATGGTCATGCCTTCCTTGTGTACGTTCTGGATGATGTCGAAGATCTCCTGCACCAGCAGCGGCGAAAGGCCCATGGAAGGCTCGTCCAGCATCAGCATGGATGCGTTGCTCATCAGTGCACGGCCCATAGCCAGCATCTGCTGCTCGCCGCCGGACATGGTACCGGCCAGCTGCTTGCGGCGCTCCTTCAGGCGGGGGAACAGCTCAAACACCTTTTCCTTGTTGGGTGCAATGGTGGAAGCAGGCTGGGTGTATGCACCCATGTCCAGATTTTCTTCCACGGTCATGTGCAGGAACACATGACGGCCTTCCGGCACATGGGCAAGGCCTGCTTCCACGATCTTGTGGGCGCGCATGCCCTTGATGCTGCTGCCCTTGTACAGGATGTCGCCGGTCTTGGGCTTCAGCAGGCCGGAAATGGTCTTCAGGGTGGTGGATTTGCCAGCACCGTTGGCACCGATCAGGGTGACGATCTCGCCCTGATCCACCTCGAAGGAGATGTCCTTGACGGCGTGGATGTTGCCGTAATAGACGTTGATGTTATCAACTTTCAGTAACGTATCAGCCATGGCTTAGCCCTCCTTCTTGCCCAGATAGGCTTCGATGACCTGCGGGTTGTTGCGGATCTCATCCGGCGTGCCCTTGGCGATGATGCGGCCAAAGTTCAGCACGGCAATGCCCTCGCAGATGCCCATGACCAGGCTCATATCGTGCTCGATCAGCAGCACGGCGATGTTGAACTCGTCGCGGATGCGGCGGATGGTCTCGGTCAGCTCTGCAGTCTCGGAGGGATTCATACCGGCAGCAGGCTCGTCCAGCAGCAGCAGCTTCGGGCTGGTGGCCAGTGCACGCATGATCTCCAGACGGCGCTGTGCGCCGTAGGGCAGGCTGCCTGCCTGCACATTGGCGAGGTCTGCCATGTGGAAGATATCCAGCAGCTCCAGAGCACGCTCGGTGCACTTCTTCTCTTCCTTCCAGTAGTTGGGCAGGCGGATCAGCGAAGATGCCAGATTGTACTTCATGGACTCGTGCAGGCCCACCTTGATGTTATCGATGACGCTCAGTTCCTTGAACAGGCGGATGTTCTGGAAGGTACGGGCCACGCCCATGCGGTTGACCTGATAGGTCTTTTTGCCGGCGGTGGGCATACCATCGATCAGGATGGAGCCGCGGGTGGGCTGGTAGACGTTGGTCAGCAGGTTGAACACGGTGGTCTTACCGGCACCGTTGGGGCCGATCAGACCGGTGATCTCGTTGCGGCCGATCATCAGGTTGAAGCCATCCACGGCGGTCAGACCGCCGAAGTCGATGCCCAGCTCACGCACGTCCAGAATGGGCTTTTTGTCCATGTCGCGGTCGGTCAAAAAGCCGCCGGAGGGCACACTGTGCAGCTTAGTCTGGTATTCACTCATGGTCTTTGCCCTCCTTTGCTTTCTTCTGGAACAGTTCGCCGTTCATGATCTTTTCCACAATGCGGCTCATGGAGAAGTCGTAGCTGCCAAGCAGGCCGCCCGGACGGAAGATCATCATGAGGACCAGCACCAGCGAGTAGACTACCATGCGGTAGCTGTCAAAGCTGCGGGTCGCCTCGGGCAGGATGGTAAGCACGGTCGCGGACAGGATGGAGCCCAGCATGGAGCCCATGCCGCCCAGAACCACCATGACCAGAATTTCGATGGACTTCATGAAGCCGAAGGTGGAGGGGTCCAGAACGCCCAGATAGCAGGCGTACAGACCGCCGGCCAGACCGGCAAAGGCGGCAGAGAATGCAAAGGCCATGACCTTATAATAAGTAGTCTGGATGCCGCAGCTCTCGGCAGCGATCTCGTTATCGCGGATGGCCAGCACGGCACGGCCGTGGCGGCTCTTCATCATGGCGTGGATGGCAAAGCAGGTAATGACCACGCAGATGAACACATTGGCGAAGTTGGAATACTTGGGGATGTTCTTCAGGCCCTTGGCACCGTAGAACAGCTTGAAGCCCAGCACATCATCGATGTTGTTCAGGGTGATGCGGATGATCTCGCCAAAGCCCAGCGTCAGGATGGCCAGATAATCACCGGTCAGGCGCAGAGCAGGAATGCCGATCAGCACGCCGAACAGGCCCGCCACGATGCAGGCCAGCACCAGACCCACGACAAAAGCGACACCGGAGGGCAGATTGCTGTATTTCGTGAACAGGGCGCAGGTGTAAGCACCCACGGCCATGAAACCGGCGTGGCCCAGCGGCAGCTGGCCCAGATAACCGGTGGCAACGTTCAGCGAGACAGCCAGAATGATGTTGATGCCCACGGTGAGAAGCACCTTGTTCTGGTAGGTGGACAGCACGTTCTGGGTGAGGAAGGACAGGCCCACGAACAGCAGAGCCACCAGCACGGCGTTCATCAGGTAGCGCACGGGCATTTTGAGCGTTTTGCGTTTGGTATTCATCTTCATGCCCTCCTTACACCTTTTCCTGAACCTTGCGGCCAAGGAAGCCGGTGGGCTTGACCAGCAGCACGATGATCAGGATCGCAAACGTGACGGCATCCTTCCATGCGGAAAGGCCGATGGCGGAAACAAAGCACTCACACAGGCCGATGGCGATGCCGCCGATCATGGCACCGGGAATGGAGCCGATGCCGCCCAGAACGGCTGCAACGAAGGCCTTCAGGCCCAGCATGGAGCCCATGGTGGGGGTCGCCTGCGGGTAGCTGCAGCAGTACAGAGCCGATACCGGCCAGTGCGGAACCCACCGCAAAGGTAAAGGAAATGGTGCTGTTGACGTTAATGCCCATCAGGCGGGCAGCGTCCATATCCTCAGACACGGCACGCATGGCCTTGCCGAGCTTGGTCTTCTGCACAAGGAAGGTGAGCGCCAGCATGGACAGCACCGTGACCAGCAGGGTGATGACAGAGGTGAGGCCCAGCGGTACAGAGCCGATGCGGAAGGTCTGGTTGGTGTAGTAGGCCGGAATGACCTTTGCACCGGAACCAAGGATCAGCTCTGCAGTGTACTCCAGGAAGAAGGACACGCCGATTGCCGTGATCAGCAGGGAGATACGGGGTGCGTTGCGCAGCGGGGTGTAGGCGATCTTCTCGATCACAACGCCCAGCAGCGTGCAGGTGATGATGGTGGCGCACACAGCAGTGACCGGGCCAAGGCCCAGCTGATTCATCACGAACCAGGACATGTACGCACCAACCATAATGACATCGCCATGGGCAAAGTTCAGCAGCAGGATGATGCCGTACACCATGCTGTAACCCAGTGCGATCAGTGCATAGATGCTGCCAAGGGACAAGCCGTTGATCAGCTGGCTAAAAAACACTGTCATGGACTGATACTTCCTTTCTTTGCGGCGTTTGCACGCCTTTTGGGGAATGCACTTTTTTACCAAAAAAGCGGAGACGGCCGAGCAAAACCTGTTCCGGCGGTCTCCGCAATGGGTCTTTTATTTCTGAGTGCTGCCTTTATGCCGCACACCGGTGCGCAGAATCAAAGCAGATCAGAACATTTCCTTCAGAACGGGGGTTGCACCGTCGAAGCACAGGATAGCGGTCTGCTTGACGGGGTTGTGGTGCTCATCGAAGGTGAAGGTGCCGGTGATGCCATCGATGGTGCCGCCTGCGATAGCATCGATGACGGCCTGCTTATAGTCGTCATCACCGGCGGCCAGACCGGCATCCTCAGCAGCCTGAATGCCGTAAACAACGGTCATGGCAGCATCGTAGCCCAGAGGAGCGAAGCCGTTGGGGTACTCCTCGCCGTACTCAGCCTTGTATGCGTTCTCAAAGTCGGGGTTGGAGCCCTTTGCGTAGTTTGCGCAGAAGTAGGCGTCCTTCAGCTGGGCGTCCGTTGCGTAGCCTTCCAGACCATCCCAGCCGTCGCCGCCCAGGAAGGGAACTGCCAGACCGATGCTCTCAGCCTGAGCCAGGATCTGACCGACTTCCTGATAGTAGTTGGGGCAGAACACCACTTCGGGAGCCTTGCCCAGAATGGTGGTCAGCTGGGTCTTGTAGTCCACATCGCCCTCAGAGTAGGTCTCCTGATCGACGATGGTGCCGCCCAGGCTCTCGAACTCGTTGACGAAGTTCTCTGCCAGACCCTCGTTGTAGTCAGCGCCCTTCTGGAAGATGACGGCTGCCTTGGTGTAGCCCAACCGCTGGTAAGCGTAGTCAGCCATCTTGATGCCCTGGAACGGGTCGGTGAAGGTTGCGCGGAACACATTCTCGTTCACGGTGTCGGTCTCGGCATCGTAGGTGACAGCCTCAGCGGTAGCGGAAGCGGTGACCATGGGCATGTTGTAGTCTGCGCTCTCGGCAGCAACTGCCAGAGTCGGGGTGGTGGTAACGTCGCCCACCAGAGCGGTGATGCCCTGATCGCACATCTTGGTGAAG
>ENA-OROR01001304-OROR01001304.1-human-gut-metagenome-genome-assembly--contig:-NODE-1304-length-16767-cov-7.213499_pt1 | contig 16767 bp, 25 predicted proteins | sample MGYA00242135_ERZ509060 | MGnify/ENA primary metagenome ERZ509060 (study PRJEB26280, sample SAMEA2338742) | human gut metagenome | biome: human gut; feature: human-associated habitat; material: faeces... | reverse complement strand
AGCCGGAACGAAACGGCCGCCAGCACGGCGCCGCCCACAAAAAACGCAGCCACATGCACCCATGCCGTCTGCGTAAGGTGGGACGCAACCAGGCTGAGCGCCGTGCCGCCAAACAAAAAGCACACCACACCCACCCAGAACTTTTGCAGCCGAAAGCCAAACAGGCAGTTGATAAGAGAAACAATCAGGCCAGCAAGGCCTGCCGCGGCGGCTGTGCCGGTGAAATCCATAAGGTTCAACCCTTTCTTTGCGCCTGCCCGCCGTTTGGGCAAAGCAGGCCTTTTTTGATATCCCGGGAAAAGGATGCCCCGTTTCAGAGGCTTGCCATACACCATGGCGGCATATCACCGGGGAAAGTTGTGCCGCACCCGAGGCACCGGGCCCCACACAGATAGCCTGAAATGCCATACCGGCTGGCCCCGGCCGGGCACCCGCTGATAATAAAATTATAGCACATTCTGTGTTTATCTGCACTCTGTGTGCAAAAAACACATATGCCGAAAACAGGCGCAGAAAAAAAGAGAAAAAGTTGTTGACAAGCAGCCTGGCTTATGCTAAAATCAGATACGTTCTCACCAGAGAACGCCAATATGCGGATGTGGCGGAATTGGCAGACGCGCTAGATTCAGGTTCTAGTGAGGGCAACTTCATATGGGTTCAAGTCCCTTCATCCGCACCACAGAAAACCCCCGTGGAATCAACGTTCCGCGGGGGTTTTCTTTTTTGCAATAACACACTTTATAACACACTCATGTTGTGGGCTTTTGGAGAATGTCTGAAAAGAGGTCGTTGACGCGTTGTGCTGTATCGGCGGCTTCGCCCTCTACTGCATGTCCATATACTCCGAAGGTATCCATGCTTTGGCTGTGCCCCACAAGGGATTTTACAAGGCCTTCCGGGAGTTTTTTTGCAATAGACACAAACGTATGTCGCAACTCATAGGGCGTAGTATGCGCCATGCCATTGGCGGCCAGATACCGCAGCCAGTGTTTGCGGTAGGTTTGCTCTGTGGAGATGTCGAAAACATATTTCTCGCCTCCGGTGAGCTTGCGCTGCGCCTCGATTTCGGCGGCGGCCAAGGCCGACATGGTATACAGGCGGACGGCATTGGCGTTTTTGCCCTGCGTGACCTCGCCATAGACGTTTATGGCCCGGCTGAGATGCACCTCCATGCCTACGATATCGGCCCATTCCAGCCCCTTGATTTCGCCGGGCCGGAAGCCGGAGAGTACCTCGAAGCGATAGGCATGAATGTAAGGCTCTACGATGCGCTTGCCCCTGTAAATTGTGGTATCACAGTTAAATAATTTGATAAGGTCTCTGGGCTGCACAATCCTCTTTTTAGGACGTAATGCGCTAGCGGGTATTGTCAGGCTTTCCGGCATCATTGTTGTGGCTTTTGCACGGCGGCAGAATTTCATGAAGGCCACAAGGTCTGCGCGCAGATTTTGCAGGGATTTTGCCGAAAGGTGTTTTTCCGTATAGGCGCGGTTTATCACTTCCTGTAAATGGTTTTCGCTCAACCGGTCGATTCGCTCGAGCCCGATAACAGGGCTGATATGATTTTGCCAGCGTGACACAACGCCGCGCCAATGGCTTTGAGACGTGCCGGCCTTTTTGGCGGTGATAAAATCCTCATACAGGGTTGCTACCTTTGTGCTGGTATTTTCTATGCCGTTGTCCAGCCAGGCGTCGGCCTTTGCGTTCGCCTCGCGCTGGCCGGTACGCCCCGGCGTGGAGCTATAGAAGCTGCGGCGCTTGCCGTCCTGCTGCACATTGACTTGCCAGCGCTTATACTTATCACTCCATACCGCGGTATTCGTCCGCTTTCCCATAAATAAAACCTCCTTGCAGGTTGCACTTTGACAAGCCCACACAGGAGGTGATATAATCTGCATGTCGGGGCAGATTGCACACCTGTGCGAGCTGTTCTATAAAACGCTTCGGTGTTGGTAGCACCGGGGCGTTTTTTCTTTAATAGACTTTTATCTGATTTTCAATTTTTTCTAAGGCATTACTGTTTTGAATTTGAATGTAGATAGCACTGAGATTATCAAAGGCATTGAAAAAATTTTTTCTGTATTGAACTTCAGGCAAATTCTCTACGGACTTTTTATAATCTCCACCACATTGCTTGGCTCTTTTTTCAATAACTCGAAACAATAACTCATATAAACATAGAGCATGTATCATCTCAGAGTATTGATAAATGAAATCTTTACATAAAGAAGCTTCTTTCCCATTGAAAAGGAATTTAAACTGTGTGGGCCGTTCATTAAATTGTGCTAAAAGATGAAGGTACTCTTTATGCTCTGGTGTGTTATGTTCGGCATGTACTGTGGCCGAAATTCGCTCCAAATAGGGATTGTTGGTGGCGTAAGAAAGATAAATGTCAGAAATCATTATTGCTTCATCTCGATTAGCGGATTTCATCACTAAGGAAAAAGACCGATAAGTATTCAAAAGGGCAGATAAAAAGTTATATTCATTTATTCTTTTATCAAACAGACTGTGCTTGTTGCTCAATGTAGTTTGGCGTTGTGTTTGAAAAAGAGAGATAAGTGCAATAGCAGCGGCAACGGCAGAGAGAAGAAGCTGCCTGTCTTCAAAAAAGCCTGTGATATATTCAAGCAAACTGAAACCACCTCTCTCAGGCGTTTGCATGGCTAAGCTTTCATACTTGGCTCTGCTTTATGAAAGGGAGAGCCTTGCTATTGTTCATCAGCGGCAGTAATGCGGGGAGTGCTCTCCTCGGTCATAGGGAGCCCATTTATTACACCTTCCAAAATACGGCGCGCATACAATGCGTCATGGAGCAGCACTGTATAGCTGGCGGAACCAAACTGAAACGCAATGCCATCTCTGTACGGAATGATTCCACTCAGGGAGGATATGGGCTTATCAAATGCCCCTTTGGGGCAGAGCATAACGACCCGCTTATTGGTTATATAAAGAGTGCCCGGGGTGCGTTCCTCGACGTTTTGACGGATGACAGAACTTCCCCCTCCGCCGGAATGAATGCTGACGCCCTTCATGATTCGCACGCTCATTCCGCTTCCACTGCTCTTATGCCCGGTCACGACATTTTTCACCTTTAGATTCTGGGCGGGGGACTGATAGCAGCAAAGCTCGCCTTCTTTCAGGACAATCCCCTGCGCGGCTACAACGGGCAGACTGTCCAGCTGCCCGATATCGGGCAGACTGCGGTTTTTATACCATTCAATTCCGGCTTTCACAGTATCCAGAAGCCACCCGATTCCGAAAAGCCCGGCAGTGCATAGATACAATACGCCCATTCCAACATTGCCGCCGATGAATTTATGTACGCCGAAAGGGCCTAAAAGCAATGTGATCAGAAAATTTGCAGCGGGAGACATCGTCATCACTCCTAATCAAAAATTATGCCAGATTCGTGAAAGATATGCCGAGGTTATCCCGGTATATCGTATAGGCACGCCAAATAAATTCAGGCGTCACATTGAAGTGCTCGGCAATTTCCCAGACGGAAAAACCGCAGCGCATTTCTTCCACCAAATCACAAAGCGGGATGTATTGCAGCGTTGCCGCTTTGTCTGCCCTGTACTCTGCCTGCGCCTTGACCTGATACGGGCTGTAAGGCGTATAGAACGCGCCGGACAGGAAGTGCCCCGCTTCATGAATGAGCGCCGTTGCCTGTTCCTGCTGGTTTTCAAAGCGGGCGCTGTCTATAGCTACCAGCGCCCCATCCGCAAGGCACATGCAGGCATTTTCCTTTAACGGGCACTCTACAACAGCCACACCAGCCCCCGCCAAGTCGGCGCACACTGCCGCAGCGCTGTGGTACATAAGCTGTCACTTCCCTTTTTGCCGGTTCAGTTCGGCGCGTATCTTCATAAGCGTTTTTATGTCCTCAATGTCGCCGGGGGTTAATTCCTTTTTTACGTCCCCATAAAAGCCCACAAGCTCATCTTTTACAAGCTCGTCCAGCTCGCTGTCCTTCGGGGCAGCGGGCTTTTTTTGTTCTTCATTGCCCAGCAGATAATCCACAGAGACGCCGAAATAGGCGGCGATTTTGGATAGGGTTGCGGCGGACAATGAGTTTTTGCGCCCCATTTTTAAATCAGTCAATGACCCACGGCTCGCGCCACTTTGTCTACAAAGTTCCGTGATAGAAACCCCTTTTTCAGAGCACAAACCCAAAATGATTTCATACAGTTTCGACATAATAAAGGCTCCATTCTTATGCAATGTGCCAAAATTACGCGAACGCTTAATTTGCACTTGAATTTTACGCTAAAGCATAATATACTAAATGCAGCGACGCGAAAGCGTAATATTGAATTGGTAGCAACTTCACTATATTACACTTGCGCGTAAAAGTCAATAGAAAGGAGGCCCAAACATTGCCTAGAAAAGAACTTTGTCAATTTGGCAAAGAAATCAATCACGCACTTGTGGATATTAACCAGCCCAAGGAATGGCTGATTGAACATGTAAGAGCGGACACAGGCCGATATTTCGACCGTTCTTACCTCCACAAAATTCAAACGGGCGAGTTATCCACACCGGGCATTGTGGCCAGCATCAGGAAAATTCTGGGCTTGCCCAATAATACCGCGCAATAAGTCCAATAAAAGGGACTGGAAAGGAGAGCCGAGAACATGAAATACCTTAATTTTAGAATTGATACCCAGTGGATCAAAAACGGCAAGACCGTGGAGGGATGGTTTGTCCTGGGTCAGAGCGAAAATTATAACTGGCGGCTGCTTCATGAAGCGGCGAGTTTTGAGGCGGCAAAAGAGTTCATCCGGGGGACCAGGGATAACGATAATCAAATTGTTTACGGCCCGGACAGCTACGAGGTTAAGATGTAATTCTTTCCAATGCCCAACTTGCCCAAAATGGCGGGTAAATTCACCCGCTCACAAGAACGAACGCGCGCGGGGCGGGTACTTTCATACCCTATCATTAAAACCCCGGAAAACACGTGTCTAAATGCGTACAGAAAGCTAAAGGAGGGACAAGCCAATGAACAAAGAAGCATTACCCGGCGGGCTGGTGCTCATTAAGCCCATCGGCTCAAAGATGGAGCCGTACACAACGGCGGCAACCGTGGCAGAGTATGCGCAGGTGAAGGCCGATACAATCCGGCGGCTTATTCAAAAGCACATGACAGACCTTGAAGAGTTCGGAAAGGTCGGATTTGAAATCCTTGCAGTGAGCGGCAGCCGCACAGGGCAATATGCAAAACTCTACCACCTGAACGAGCAGCAGGCCACGCTTTTGATTACCTATCTGAAGAACACAGAGCCGGTGCGTCAATTCAAAAAGGCTCTTGTGCGCGGGTTCTTTGAGGCCCGGCAGGAACTTTCCCGGCGCGAGGTGCAGCGGGCCGTGAAAGCCCCTGTACGGCGCAGCCTGACGGACGCCATTCGAGACAGCGGCGAGGCTGAACGCATGAAGGGATATGCCTATAACACATACACCAACCTGATTTATAAAGCCGTGACGGGCAAAAACGCGGTGCAGCTTCGGAAGAAACGGGGCGCGGCCTGTGGGGCTGATGTTGTGGGCCTGCTGACAGCGGACGAACTGGCCGAGGTTACAAAGCGGGAAGCGCAGGTGTGCACGCTGCTTGACTGCGGCATGAAGTATGAGGCCATACGCGATATTGTGCGGCCAAGGGAGGCCACGCCGTGACGGAAGAAGCCTACAGCATGTACTTAAAGGCATGCACAGCGGCAAATGTGCTTTCCATGGATTCTTTTGCCCTGGCCTTCTGTGCCCACAATGAAGCATTGCAGGCCGCGCGGGAAATCATGCTTGCAGACCGAGCCGGGGAACTGGGCAAGAGCATGGACGAGTTCAACGAGGCCAGAGGCAAAGCGGTTGAATTGAGACGTGCGGGACGCCTTAAAACTCCGCCGGATGGAGGGCTTGCACCTGCTGGGGAGCAGCTGCCGAAATTCTTTGACAAGTCGAAGTTTCTTCACAATGTCATGGGCGACTACCTCATAGAAAAATACGGCGCATGCAGGATAAACAATGCCATTCATATTTACGATGATGGGGTGTACATTCCCGGCGAAGATATTCTACACGGGCACATGCTGGAGCTCGTGCCCACGCTGAAGGACACACAGCGCAGAGAGGTATATAAGTACATCAAAGTAAGCCTCAAAACGCCGACAAAGCGAGTTTCACCCCCGAACCTCATCCCCTTTGCCACACGCATTTACGATATTTCTTCCGGCACGTTTCTTGACTATGGGCCCGACTTTGTATTTCTGAACCGGTTCCCCTATGACTACATACCGGACGCGCCGGAGCAGCCGCGCATTGCACAGGTTATCAATGACATCACCTGCGGAGACGGCGAAGTGCAGAACCTGCTTTATGAGGCAATCGGAAACTGTTTCTATTTGCTCAACAGCTACCGGGGTGCGGTTATGCTGTACGGCCCATCCGGGAACAACGGGAAATCAACGCTGCTGAATATGATAACCCAGCTTTTAGGCCCACAGAACGCCAGCTACTTATCCTTGCAGGATATGGCGCAGAAATTCCGGCTGGCTGATGTATACGGAAAGGCCGCGAACATTGGCGACGATATAGCGGAAACATACATTCCCGACACTTCCAGCTTCAAGCGGCTGGTAACGGGGGAACAAATTGTTGCGGAGCGCAAAGGGAAAGACCCTTTCACCTTCCAATCATACGCGAAGCTGTTTTTTGCAATGAACGCGCTTCCGCCTGTAAGCGACAAATCAAAGGCATTTTTCAGCCGGATTTTGCTTATTCCGATGAACCGGGATTTCAGCAAGGAGCCGGGGCGTGATGTGAGCCTGAAAAGCCGGACGTGGAGCCGGGAAGAAATGGAGTATTTGACACGGCTTGCCGTGGAGGGCTTGAAGCGCCTGCGGAAACAAGGGGATTTCACCCGCCCGGACTGTGTAAAAGAAGCACTAAGCCTTTACGCCATGGAAAACAACCCGATAGCCGCTTTTCTGGCTGAATATGGGGACGTTGACGGGGAGGCAATTCCACCCGTATACGATGCCTTTTGCCGGTGGTGCACGGGGGCAGGGCACCGCAACATACCCACACGGACAAAATTTGCACGGGAAGTTTGTATTCTGACAGGGCTTTCAAGCGCTTCAATCCGGCACCCATTTTACAACGGGAAAACAGGGCGGTGCTTTGTAACACTTTGACACGGTTTTTCACAAAAAACCGTGACGCAAAAAACCCAGTATTCAAGCCATTTTTTACTACTTGTCACACTGTCACACTTTTATATATATATCTGAAATAAAAGAGAAAAGAGAGAAAAGAAAAAGGATATATGTAAAAGCGTAGGGAGTTGTGGAAAAAGTGTGACGCGTGACAAAAGCCCACAAAGCCAGTATTTAAGCCACTTTTCACGTCACACTTTCCACAGGGGGAAACGTGACTGGGGAGCAGCGCCCCTATTGTGGGCTATCAAACGAAAGGAGAAAGCATGAAAGAAATTATCTGCCCGCTGGATGGGCGGCCTTGTGAAAAGAACTGCCCGGACAGATACCGCGACCAGCCGGAGGGCGGCTACTGGATAACGACAGCGCAGGAGCTCGGCGCGCAAGTGATTATTTTGGACGAAGCATCCGGCACAGTTGGGTGCATCTTTCATCCCAAGCAAAGAAAGGAGGCGTAAAAGGTGACGGAACGAGTGCAGCGGCTCACAATGAGTGTATACGAAGCAGCGGAAGAACTGGGCATAAGCCCCAAAAAGGCGTATGAGCTGGCGCACACGGCGGACTTCCCGGCGTTTAAGCTTGGCACACGCACTCGCGTTTCCCGCGACGGCCTGCGCGAATGGGTGCGAAAGCGCAGTGAAAAAGAAGAAGCCGCCCCGGCAAAAGCGAACCGGGACGGCATGAGGTGAAAAACAGCTTGAACACCCTGTTTTCACCTGCATTTTAACATGAAAATGGAGGTTTTGCAAATGTGTACATATTTGGCAATGCTGGCCCTTGGGTTTGCCCTGGGTGCAGCATTTACAGCGGCGGGCCTGCTGGCCGAGAGAAAGGGGGCGCGGCGGTGAACAAGCAAGAGGAAATTGCAAGGGCTGCCCAAAGCATGCAAACCATAGAGCGCGAAGGGATAACGCTTTTTGTTGCACAGTCTCCCGCTTTTTGTGAATACCCTCTATTTTACCTTGGCGGAAAAGGCGTTCTGTTCTTGGGGTGCGGCGAGAACGTGGTAAAGAGAATTGACCAAGCCTTTGATGCCATCCGGCACCATAAAGGGAAAACCTATACTGGCTACGGGGCAGAAGATTTCAGAGAGTTTTTGAAAAATCCCCCCGTATAAATCCGCATAAATCCACAAAGAACAGCTTACCCGGCAAAATACAAGGCCCCGATGCAGGGGCAACTACCGAGCACAGGCCCCGCCCGCGGCGGCAAACACGGGCGGGGCGCCTGGGCGCAAAGGAGGTGGAACCGATGGAAAGCCAAGAGGAAAAATATTGCCCGCTGCTGTCCGGCAGCAGGGGCGGCCCGGAGCAGTGCCGGGGCGAGTATTGCGCATGGTGCACACGGCTTGAAGTATACCCCGGCCGCGTGCTGCACAGCTGCGCGGTGACGGATATTGCCAGCAGTCTGCGAATTATCGCCGGAAAATAGCCCTTTGCAGTAAAAAAGCCGCCCTCCCGGACGGCCAAAACACTGAAACTATTATACACCAGATGGGAGGGCGGTGCAATGCACGAGGACAGACAACGGGACAGCCCCACAAATGAGGCGCTTGCGGCCCGCGCCCAAGCGGGCGACAAAGAGGCAGCCGCACAGCTTTGGCAGCAGAACCGGGGCCTGATGGGCATATGGGGGCGACGTTTGTATGCGGCATACAGGGAGCGGGCCACAGCTTCCGGCGTTACGCTGGAGGATGTGGATCAGATTGGCTTCCCAGCTGTTGCCGCTGCGGCCTGCGGCTATGATATGGCGCAGGGCACACAGTTCACAACATATCTTGCCTACTACTTCCGGCGGGAGTTCTTCGCCCTTGTGGGCCTGCGAACGGAACGCCAGAAGCAGGCGCCGCTTTGCCGCGCATGCAGCCTTGACGCCCCCATAGACGCCGAGGACGCAGAGGGCACCACGCGGGCCGAGCTTGTGCCGGATGCCGGGGCGGCGGCCCAGATGGAAAACGCGGAAGATAAAATCTGGACGGAACAGCTTCACGCGGCGCTTGATGAATGTATGGAAAGGATAGACCCCCGGCAGGCGTTTGTGCTGCGCAGCCGGTACTATGAGGGCAAGACGCAGGCCGGCACCGCAGCCGCGCTGAATGTGGCCCCGCAATACATCCATGTGCTTGAACAAAATTCGTTCCGCGCCATGCGCCGCCCCATAAACAGGAAATGCCTGGAACCATTCCGCGCCGAGATAGTAAGCCGGGCATACCGCCATACGGGTTTCAGCGCGTGGAAAACAGGCGGCAGCGTGCCGGAGCGATGGGCGGAGTGGGCAGAGGGGAAAGCCACCGAACAGCGCCGGGCCGAAGATAGGCGCCTAATGGCCGAGCTTGCCCGCTTTGAAGCTGATTTCGGGATATGGGAAGGGGGCGAACATCAAAGACAGTTAGGCCATAAACACCGCAAATATTAGAAAAAAAGAAAGGACAGAAAAACATGAACAATTACACCGCAAACAAAGAACTGAAAGCCGTGCTTGATGCTTTTGCAGCCGAGTACAAAGCCGCGTCCGAGGCTTCGCGCATTGCCTTTATGCAGTCTATGAAAGGTGGCGACACAATCCCGGCGCCGGGCCGCCTGTATGGCAACGATGCAAAGGAAGCCTTTGACAGGAAGTGCACGGAGCTGCGCGCACGGGCCGCTGCTGTGATGGACACGCTGACCGCAGAGGCACAGGCACAGTTATATGCCGCCCCCGATAGGGAGTGCGCCGCCGTTGTAGACGTACTCAGAGGCCGCACCAATGTAACACAAGAAGAAGCATACGGCCTGCTGGTTAAGTATGGCTATAACGCGCTTACTTACCGCGCCATTGCATCCGCTGCCGCGGCAAATGGCATGAAGGTTGATGACTGCCCGCAACAGGCCCGTCTGGACGCTTTGAAGGAGCTGCAGACAGACCTTGCCCGAACAATTACAACGCAAAGCGCAGAGGTTGGTCACGCAACGGAGGGCTTCATTGAAATGTTCAAAATGAAGATTGATGATGTTCTTCCCGCTTGAGGGTGGGGGGCCTCCCCCCGCCCCCCAGCGCGGCGACCCCGCGGCCGTTAGCGCCGATTTACACACAGGGGATTTTTTGAAAGGAGGCTATACAGTGAAAAAGGACGAATTGAAAAACATTATACCAGACATTACCGGCGAGCAGATAGACCAGCTTATGAAACTGCACGGCGCAGACATTGAACGCCACAAGCAGCAGATTGCCACACTGACCGCCGAACGTGACGCCGCCGCCGAGAAATACCACGAGGCAGCCGCCAAGCTGGGTGAGCTTGACACCGAGTACAAGGCGAGAGCTGAAGCGGCAGAGCGTACCGCCGCCGAGAAGCTGGACGAAATGCAGCGGAAATTTGACTTTCAGAACGCGGCACATGCGGCAATGGCAGAAATCAAGTTTACAAGCAACGCAGCACGCAAAGCATTTCTTGCCGAGTTGCGCGGGCGTAACTTCCCTATACAGGCGGGTAAAATTATCGGATTTGATGAGTTTTACAAAGAGGCCAGAGAGGCAGACCCCGCCGCATTCGACTTGGGCGGCTACCCATCCGTTAGGGACGGCGGCGACCCTCGTAACCCTGTAACCGTGCCAGGGGACAATGCGGAAGCATTCGGCAAATTTGTTGAAGATAGCCTAGCCGCGCAAGCCGCGGCAGATTCCGGCGGCTGGGTGCGCCTTACTTGACAAAACGGGCCGGATATTCTGGCCCAATATCTCCCAAAGGCCGCGCGAGGCTGGCGGGGGTACCTCCTTCTGTTCGGCTTGAAAGCCCCTGCCCTGTGGCGGGGGCTTTCGGCTATCTTGGGGAATCTCCAGCCCCCGCTTTGCCCCTTCTATGGGCTTCAGCGGGGGCAAAAGTTTTCCCTTATTTTTTCCCTTTAGCCGGTTCCATCCAGTTCCATGCGGTTCCATGATAGAAACTAAAATTGTCGATTCTACGCGGTTTTTTGCACGCTGTTCTACTGGATTCCACGCAGGAAACAACAAGTCAATAACCGGCGGTTGCATTGTGAAAAATCTATAAACCGTTGAAAACACAGGGCTTATAAGGCTTTTCTTGTGTTCTGTGGGCGTGTTTTCCCTTAAGTTTTCCCTTTATAGATTCAGAACACTTTTTATAAAGCCCTCCATGCGGGCGGCGCTGTCCTGCTTCATGCGTTCCGTGAAATGCCCGTATCTGTCCAGCGTGAACGCCGCTGATGCGTGCCCAAGGTTTCCTTGAACTGTCTTTATATCATCCCCCGCGCGCAGGGCGTTCACTGCATAGGTGTGGCGAAGGTCGTGAAAGCGTACATCATGCAAACCGGCAGATGCCAGGACAGATTTAAAGGCAGATTCTGCCCGCCATTGGTCGAATGGCTCGCCCGTCTCTGTGGTGAATACCAAGTTATAGGCATTGTTCCAAAGCGGGCCCGCTTTGATTCGGGCAGCAGTTTGCAGGCGCTTCTGTGCTTTCAGCGCCGCCAGCACCGAGGGCGCGGGCGTGATGGTTCGGGCTTTGCCGTTCTTAGGCGAAATAAAGGGGCCAGCCTCCCGCTGGTCTGGCCGCGCGAGCTGCTTGCTTATGGAAATTGTGCCCGGGCCCACACAATCCCATGTGAGGCCCAGCAGTTCCGAAAGCCGCATGCCCGTGAATAGGGCCGTTGTAATAAGCTGCTCTATTTCCGTCCCCCGTGCTGCATCCAGCAGGGCGGCGGCCTGCTCATCGGCAAGCGGATGTATTTCAACCTGTTCCAGCCGGGGCAGCTCGCAGCCCTCGGCTGGGTTCTGGGGGATATAGTGCAGGGCAACCGCCTTTTTCAGTGCTTGATACAGCACCTTATATGCAAGGCGCACGGATGCCGGAGAGAGCGCAAGCCCGTTCACAAACCCCTGTACCATGTGGGGACGCAGCTCCGGCAGCCGCACAGCACCCAAAGCGGGCTTGATATGATTCTTCACATTATGGCGATATACGCGCACCGTGTTAGACTTTCGCCCCGCCAGATATTCCGCCGCCCAGATGTCGAGCCATTGTCCCACAGTCATGCGTTCCGGCTGTGCGTAGGTGCCGGCATCCACTGCCACAGCGGCAGCCAGCAGCTTTTCCCGCACTTCTTTTTGCGTCTTGCCTGTGATGGATGCCTGCACCTGCTTTCCCGTGCCGGGGTTTCTGCCGGTGGTAATGCGGGCTTCCCAATAGGTATAGATTTTCCCTTTGCGCGTCACCGTCTTTTTTCGGATAGTTCCCGCGCCCTTCGCCGCTTTTCGGGCCATAATAAAAACCTCCTTGTGATGCACTTTGACAAGCCCACACAAAGAGGTGTATAATCATGCTGCTGGGGCAGATTATCCCTCTTTGGGTAAGCTGTTCTATATAAGCCGCTCACGGTTGCCGCCGTGGGCGGTTTATTTATATTGCGAATGGTGCCGGATTATGGTATATTGGCCTTGGCGCTGCTGGAGAGTAGCGGTCAGCCCTCTTAACAGGGGGCAGCTTCTTGCCCCCTGATTTCACGAAAGGGGGGCTGCCCAATTGAGTACATCCGAAGTTCTTCAACTTTGCCTCGTAATCATTGGCATTTGCGGCCTGTTCGTTCAGGCAAAAAAGAAGTGACCGCCGGCACCCTGACAAGTACGGCGGTCACGCTTGTAACTTTTAAGGGCTGACCGTTTCCGGCAGCGCCCTCTCTGTACCTTCAGTATAGCCGTATTATTTCAGAATGTCAAATGTTGTTTTCGCGTGCACCGCGCCTTCTATGGCGTTCTTTCGAATACTTAGTGTATATTGCGCCCTGGGCTTCGGCCCGGGGCGTTTTTCGTTTCAAAGCGGGCCTTACGCGCGCGGGGTTCAGGTTTCTTCAGGTTTTGCGCCCCTGTGTGGGCCTCTGCGTGGCGATTCCAGGGCCTTTCCTGCTAGGGTAATACTTTCCCCGCTTTGCCTGTGAAAGCGGGCTTCTCTGCCCTCTGCGGGGTTATGCCTCGCGCTATGCTTTCTACGGCGTAAATAATATCATTCAATTTTTTCAAATACCATTGTAGCCTGAATACGGTCACCACCGCCAAAACCTTTGCTTCCGCCATTTGTGGTATCAATTGTGTGCAGCCGGTACCCTTTGGCGGCTTGATTATTGATAACCGTTTCTAATTCTGTGAGATTTCCAGAGCCGGTACCGAAAAATTTTTCTTTTAGTGTAACTTGTAACACAACATAGCGGAAATTCTGACCGGATGCCGCAGAGTAAGTAGATTCCCTTTTCCAGTTTTCAAATGCCATAATGATGCCTCCTTTATATTTTCACGCCTGATGGCGTGATTTTTCAAGATATCAGGCTAGTGCCGAAAAAGATATGCCGAGGTTATCCCGGTATATCATATAGGCCCGCCAAATAAACTCCGGCGTCACATTGAAGTGCTCTGCAATTTCCCATACAGAAAAACCACAACGCATTTCTTCCACCAAATCACAAAGCGGGATGTATTGCAGCGTTGCCGCTTTGTCTGCCCTGTACTCTGCCTGCGCCTTGACCTGATACGGGCTGTAAGGCGTATAGAACGCGCCGGACAGGAAGTGCCCCGCTTCATGAATGAGCGCCGTTGCCTGTTCCTGCTGGTTTTCAAAGCGGGCGCTGTCTATAGCTACCAGCGCCCCATCCGCAAGGCACATGCAGGCATTTTCCTTTAACGGGCACTCTACAACGGCCACACCAGCCCTCGCCAAGTCGGCGCACACTGCCGCAGCGCTGTGGTACATAAGCATTCACTTCCCTTTTTGCCGGTTCAATTCGGCGCGTATCTTCATAAGCGTTTTTATGTCCTCAATGTCGCCGGGGGTCAATTCCTTTTTCACATCGCCATAGAATCCCACAAGCTCATCTTTCACAAGCTCGTCCAGCCCGCTGTCCTTCGGGACAGCGGGCTTTTCTTCGTTCCCCAGCAGATAATCCACAGAAACCCCGAAATAGGCGGCAATTTTAGAGAGAGTGTCGGCGGACAGAGACTGCTTTCGGCCCGCTTTTAAGTCGGTAATTGCGCCGCGGCTGATGCCAAGTTCATTGCACATTCTGCCGGGCTTGATTCCTTTATCTTCACACAAATGGGAAATTGTTTCATACAAGTTGTACATGTTCAGGTACCTTTCTTGTGCACGATGCCAAAAGTACATTAAAAAGTGCAAAATGCATTGACTTGTACTTGAACAGGTACTATAATGCAACTGTAACAAGTACACAATTACGTGCTTTTATTATTCAACAAATTCATATTAGTACGTAATTAGGTACTTGTCAATATAAAAATAGAAGGTAAGGTGGTAATTCGTGAAAGTGGCTAAATTGACAGGCTTTGGGTTGTGCGTAAAGACGGAGCTTCTTCGCCGGGGTATGAGCCAGAGTGAATTGGAAAGTATCGTTTCGAGGGAAACCGGGCTTTTTGTCGACAGTGGATACATGTACAAAATACTTACCGGCCAGCGTAACCCGGAAAAAGTAATTGCCAGCATCAGGAAAATTTTGGATTTACCCCATGATACATCAAATGAAGTCCGATAAATCGCACCCTATACACGGGGTGGCAAAAAAACAAGCCGCCCGAAGGCGGCGACAGGGGGGAGAAAAAGTGGAGTGGTTATTTTGGGCAAGTGGTTTTTGGTGATTTGTGCTGCCGAGCTTTTTATTCAAGTCGTTAAGGACGCTTTGAACTTTATCAAGTACAAGAAGAAAGGTGAAAACGATGGAGAATGATAATGCAATACGGGAAAAGATTTCTGAAATGGAAAAAGAGATTATTGATTTGCGTCATAGAATTAAAGTTCTTGAAAGCCGCAGCCGCGTTCTGTGCGGTAATGGGAAAACCGAATATGTTCACATTCTTGTAGAAGAATACGCGCTGGAGCAAGCAAGAAAAAAAGCGCGAAGCTTTATAACTTCGCGCAAAAATCGTCATCAGAGTGGACAGCAATAAATTCAGCGATTTTTTGAACAGCCTCTGAAAGCCGGGATAATGCCAAATCGGTTTCTGTGACAATGCAAGATATATCTGTTTCAGAGATAGGACGCCCCTCTACTTTCCCATATGGAAGGGTGACTCGCAAGGCATATCCGGCACAAGCGTTTTGTGCTAATTCTTTTACTTCATAGAGCATTTTGCTTGCTTCCTCTGTCATGTTTTTACCTCCTTTCTCAAGAGTAGGATAGCATGCAAATAAGGAAGTGACAAGCTGTTCTGGAAATGTTCATGAAAAACTTTGAAAAAAGGGAGTGGTGAAATGGCAAGGCGAAAATTTGCAAAGCTGAAGAATCTTTTGTTTGAAAAAGAGCTGACGCAGGACGATGCGGCTCGGATAGTAGGGCGGAGCAAGACCTATCTTGTGCTTCGGATAAATGGCCATGAGCCGTTTAATTTCGAGGATGCCGCGAAACTGGCCGGGGTGTTGGGCATCCCCCGCGCTGAATGGGCCGATTATTTCACGGAGACAGCATGAGGCCGGGAAAAAGAAAAGCCGCCTCAGGTGGTAACGACACCTGAAGCGGCAAGGGTGGAAACAGTTTGGACAACCTGTTTTCATCTGCACTTTAACACGGAAATGGAGGTTTTGTAAATGGGTACATATTTGGCAATGCTGGCCCTTGGTTTTACCCTAGGTGTGATGTTCGCGGTGGCAGGCATTTGGAACGACCAATGGAAAGGGGGCCGCAAATGAAACAGAAAGATAGAGTGCGCATTGTGCGCGAGGCCGGGTACAAAGGATATGACAAAAGCCTAGACAGCAAGTGCGAAAACCCGCAGAAATATGGAGTGCGCAGACTGGAAGAGGCGCAAGCGGCCATAGAGGCGGTTGCAACCGCGCCAGAGGGCGTTTTGACGGGCAAGCAGGGGAAACGGACGGGTGACAGGCACAAGCCCTGTGCACGCATTTCTCACCGGCTGCCGGTGGAGCGCCGGGAACAGATACGGGCGGCAGTTATCACATGTGGATATGGCACGGTGCAGCACTGGCTTGAAACGTGCGTATACCGCTTGCTGACAGAGGCAGAGAAAAGAAAAAGCCCTGCTGGAGCCGGAACCTCCAACAAGGGCAGCATGAAAAATCACACTGATTAAAAGATAGCATCAAATAAGGAGAATGTCAAATGTGTATGTTTAAAAGCATGCTGTTGCTAAAGGATAAAGTGTTCTGCCCGAATTACGACAGTCACGAGGACATGATAAATGAAACCGGCATGGAGCACGGCCCTATGCGCGAAAATTTTGTACGGGTGGAAATTACGCCGCCGGATGATGATTTGACAGTCCCCATTGATAAGTGGGAATACAAGGTAGACCAGGACTATTTGCCGGAATGGTATGTAGAAGAGGTAGACAAGCCGCGCTGCTTTGATGCCTTAAAGGCGTGGGCGGTAAAGCACATTCTGGTTGGGCAAGATGTGCCGGAAGTAAAACAGGGCGAATTTGTTGTGCTGGTGAATTGTAATACGGGAATCGTAAAAGGCACAGTGCAGAAAGTCCGGGGCGGCACAGTACAGGAAGTCCGGGACGGCGGCACAGTACAGGAAGTCTGGGACGGCGGCAC
>ENA-OROR01001286-OROR01001286.1-human-gut-metagenome-genome-assembly--contig:-NODE-1286-length-16879-cov-13.982703_pt1 | contig 16879 bp, 15 predicted proteins | sample MGYA00242135_ERZ509060 | MGnify/ENA primary metagenome ERZ509060 (study PRJEB26280, sample SAMEA2338742) | human gut metagenome | biome: human gut; feature: human-associated habitat; material: faeces... | reverse complement strand
AATATTGTTTGTCTATACCGATATCGTGATATATGGAAAGCATGATTGGATACACTTTATCCTTTTCACTATACATATACGAAACCAATAGGTAAAAAAAAAAATACTCATTAAAATGAATCTTTAGATTTATTAGGAGTCAAAGAGCGATTTTCGATTTAAAATTGAACATTATAAAAATAAACAACAACTTTATTAGTATTTATATGACTACTTTTTTAATCATCAATCTCAAATATCTTTATATATTGAAACACAACATATATAAATTTCTAATAGTAGTTTTCCTATACAAAAAGGCAATGGTTTTGACCATCACCTTTTTAGCCCTAAGTTATATAAGAATCACTTTTTATATAAAAAGTATTTCTTCACATCCAAAATCAATCAAAATTTATCACATGATTCTCATTATATTCATTAATTTTTGAGTTTAATGATGTAGATTCTTTTACGTTTAAATGACATTTAAGTATTTGATTTGGAACTTCATTTCCTCTTCCTTCTATAACATCAATTAAAATACGGCAAGCTGCTTTTCCTTCCTCTTCAGCTGGCTGCACAATCGTTGTCACTGTCGGATATGAAAAATTAGTCCACTCTGTATTATCAAACCCTAATACTCCAATCGTATTTGGAATTAAGTAACGAAATGATGAAATTCCTTTATATACAATAGGAAGCAACCAACAATTAGCTATAAATACACAAGTCTTTTTGCTTAACTTGAGCGTATTAGACACATATTCGTGTATGAATTCTGGCTTTACATCTTCAGGAACGATACAGGTTTTATATTCTATATTTTTAAGTTCTAATGCATCATAAAATCCCTGCGCCCTTTCTAATCTCGTACTTAAAATGGATGGATCTCCAGTAAACATAATAAATTCCTCATATCCAATTTTAATCATTTGTTCTATTGCATCTAAGACAGCTTCATATGTATTACTTTTTACGGTCATACTTTGTATTGCAGGTACATCTTGTGCAGATGACAGAGGAGAATCAACATATACTATTGGTTTTGAAAAATTTTTAAATGACTTTAAAATTGAACGAAATTGTGTAGTAGGTTGTACTATAAGTCCATCAACATTCATTTTCATCATTTGTTCAAGCAATGCTTTTTCATTATCCAAACTGTAATTACTGTTTCCAAGAATCATTTGATATTTTTCATTTTTCATTTGCGTGTCAATTCCTTTAATAAGTTGGCTAGCGAAAATGTTAGAAACATCTCCAATAATAACACCGACTAAATTTGACTGTTCACTACCTAACCTTCTTGCAGCTGCATTCGGAATATAGTTGGTTTCCTTTATTGCTTGTTCAATTCTCGCTTTCGTTTCTTTGCTCATCTTGTGATACTGCCCACTTAAATAAAATGATACCGTAGTTTTTGATGTATTAGCTAACTCAGATATTTCTTTAATCGTTATACGCTTTGCCATATCCTCACCCCCTTTTAATTCTTGCTACAATTTTTTAACTCATATCTTACAATTTCCTCTAATGGTGTTCCTTTTACTTCATCCAATGCATTTTGATAATAGAATATTGCCTCTGTTTTATCATGTTTATTTTGATACTGTTTAGCTATTAAATATAAAAGAAACCCTTTATTTTTTGTATCATTTTCCAAATTCTGTTTCATTTCATCAATATATTTGGTAGACTTTTCTAAATTAATTTCATAAATTGTATGCATAAAATTAATTTGATCTTGTGGAAAAATTTCACACATTTTTGATAACAGAGATTTACATTCTTTCTGATTTTCTTTTGATAAATAGTATTGAAACAACAAGGGATATATCATACCTTTTTCTTTCTTTGATATTTTTATCTCAGAAAATTCTTTCCGAACTTTTTTTAATAAAGCATCCTCTTCGTTAACAATAGCATAATTTAATTTTAAATATTCAACCTTAAATAAAGATAAAAATAATTTATACGTTTTTTTAGATTGTAATTTTTCAAATTCTTCAATATCTCTTTTAATAAGACAATTATGTAGCTTTGTATATAATGATTTCGTATACCAGTGTATGCCTCCCCAAAAGACAAACGAAATAAATAAAATAAATAAAAATAGCTTCACAGTGACAACTCCTTTATATTACATTTTTAAACGAATAAGTTCCTTTTTCCCCTCATTCTCATAAATCACAACACATTTAGCATGAAATGGAATATTTTGTGAAAATAAAATTTTCTTTCCTTTAAAAATTTCTTTATTAAATACAGTAATCGTGTATGATTCTTTTTCTGATAATGCAAAACGATATGATATTGCTATATTATCATCTACTTCTTCTTTTTCTTGATAAACAGGCTCTTTGCTTACCTGTACAGACGCATTATATATTAATGTTACCATACATGTATTATCCATAAAAGAACTTTTTACTTCTATCTTTTTGTTTTTTAATAATTCATTATAATAAAGAGAGCATTCACTTTCCATAAGTTTTGGCAATGTTTGCGTCTTCATAATCAAATCAAAATCTTTCATAATCACTTCTTTTTGATTTACTTCTACATTTACTTTAGGGTCTAATTGAAAAGTTTGTACTGCTTCATGTTTTCCATCTGCTTTTACTGTATCCACAATCATCCAAATTTCCGGATCAATCACAATTAATTTTCTATTCATTATCTGTAAAGGATCATGTCCAACAATAGAGCCTTCATAATAATGTACATTTTTTATGTGTGTAAAATAGTTTTTTAGAGGCCATCCAAAATCTGAGTATCCCCAGCTATCTTTAGGAACACAAAATGCTTTTTCATCTAAAACAATAGAATTATGTACAGGCATAGATTTTAATTTTATTCGCATTGAATCATCTTCACGATATGTAAAACGCCCTGGATCAATAAATACAGGCTTTCCTTTGTAATATAAGGATACATGTAAATTATCGCTATGACCATGACCACTTCCTAATGAACCATTAATAAACATCGTAAAACTATCTGAATCATTCCATCCGCTTTTGGTTACAAACATACCACTATCCTTACCATCATAGTTTAATGTTAATGGAATTTCTTTTTCTATAGAAGCATATTTTTCTGCCATATCAACTCCCATAGTATAAAGACTTTCCATATCAAATTTTTCTAACCCAGCAAATCTAAAATATGAATTTTCAAACAATACTGCTGCACGACAGAATACATCCTGCGCATTACACCGATCACTATCCCCAAAAGTTTCAATTTCTTTTGATGGAGTTAATTGATATAAAAGTGCTTCTGCCAATTTTTCAACATTACAATATACTACTGTATCTAAAGTAATCCCATAATACCTTGTATAATAAATGGCTTTCATCCCATAGTTTAATACTTCAATATGATACATTGTAGATTGTTCCCAATGCATTCCATCATCATATACTTGAACCTGCATTTGTGTTTTCAGTTCATCTAATGCCCACAAGAATATATTATTAGTTTCATATTTTTCATCAAGAGCAGGTAATATAGATACAATTACACATGTTTGAATACTCCCCCAATTACTTGTTATATATTTTAACAAATAATTATCTTTTAAATATTTTATTTGTTGCAACATACTACTACGAATGATTTTCAACTCTTCTTCGTTAATATATTTTCTCTCAAATAAATATGGTAAGATTTCAAACCAATTCATTAATCGGATTCCTGTATCTAATGTTCTAGTAGACAAACTATACTTAATTATATTATGACTTTCAATCCAATTTAAGATAAAGAATACTGCCTTTTTAGCATATTTTTTTTCTCCTGTTAATTCAGATGCAAATACCAAATAATTTAAATAATCCATTCTATTTAGCATGAAGCACCATTCTTCATCATCATTTATTTCAATATTCCATTCAATATCTTTTAATTGATATGGTTTCCTACACCTTTCCATATCCCATGGTTTATCAAATGTAAAAATATTTTCCAACAACTCATTAGCTTGTTTTATTATTAAAATTTTTTCTTGTTCTGATAAATATGAAGTCATTTTTTCATATTGCTTATTGATATATAATGATTTTAATATTTTTTCCATTTTGTCCTCCATTATAAATTAAAAGGGGATTACTTCTCCCCTTTTTTATTAAGCTAAAATTCCTAAACAACTACCTGCAATACCAATAATAACTGTAAGTAGAACTAACCAATATGTAGTTACACCTTTTTTCTTTATTAAATAATACATCAATAATGTATAGAGTACTGGAAGTAATGCTGGTGCTACTTTATCAAGCATTGCCTGAATGTTAACTGTCGACTGTGTAACACCTTCAACTGCCTGCCCAGCAGAATAAACGATATCTACTTTCATTTTTACAAATGTTGCTGCTAAACCTGCAATAACAGTTACCCCTATCATACCTGCAGCATCTGAAATAATACCCATTTTTTCTGATAGTTTATCAATCATACTTGTTCCAAGCTTACGCCCATATGCTCCCATAACAAGTTTAATCGCCAATAATGTAATATTTTCTGCTAAAAGAAATAGTAATGGTGCTGCAGCAATACCTTCCATAGCCATTGAAGCGAAAATTGTAGAGAATAAAGGTGCTATACAGAACTGTGATAAAGAGTCACCGATTCCTGCAAGTGGACCCATCAATGCCATTTTAATTCCACGAATTTCTTCATAATCCATTCCATTTTCTGCCATCGCTAAATGAATTGAAGTAATAAATGGTAAGAAGTTAGGGTTTGTATTATAAAATTCACAGTTTTCATTTAATGCTTTTGCCAAACCACTCTTATCATCACCATACATTTTTTTCAGAGCTGGATACATTACCAATGCGTACCCTAATCCTTGATAATTACTATAGTTAAAACCATTTTGTAAAAAGTATGCACGAAGAGTCGTCTTCGTATAATCACGTTTAGATAGTTTATTAAATCCAGTCATCTTGTTCTCCTCCTTGTGCAGTAGTTGTTACAACCTGTTTCTTTTCTGAGTCATTATAATGTTTAATTGCAAATACAGCACCTACTAATGCGATACCGATTACTGGTAATTGTAAATATGCTGCTAGTACATAACCTAGAATAGCAAATGGAATCAATTCTTTTTTCAACATTACACTCATAATCATTGCAAAACCAATTGCTGGTAACATTCCACCTGCTACTGATAAACCATTCAATAACCACTGAGGAACTAATGCAACCAAACTGCTTAATGTATCCATTGAGAATGCACCTAAGAAACCTAATAAGAAGCCAACAACAGCAAACAGAATAACTGTTAAATTAGAAGTAAGTCTAAATCTTCTAAAATCCTGATGTTCTAACGCATGTGTAGCTGCTTCTTGAGCACCTGCTCGAACTGTGTAAATTGCTGTCTGCAAGAACTGAATTGCGACTGCAAATGGAATAGACATGGCTAAAGCTGATTCAGGTGTTACTCCATCCATTGTAATAGCCATTAATGTACCAATAATTCCTGGACCAATTGGGTTTGGTGGAACAGTTCCTCCAGCACCAACTCCAAATCCCATAAATGCTAATTCAGCAACTGCACCGCAAGACAACGCTGTTGGAATATCACCTAATACAACACCAACTCCAAAACTTAATACAATAGCACGATTTGTAAAAATCCCCCACAACATACCGCTATAACAGAATGCTGTCCATAGCCCAATCAGTAAGGCTTGAATAATTGTAATTTCCATAACTCTCTCCTTTTTCTATAAATAATTTTTTATATCAACTTGAACACTTCCATCTGTACCACTTGGCGTTGTCTGTGTATCAAATGTTATACCGTATTTATCAATCATCTCTCTAAATGCTGCACGATCGTTATCATCGATAAAGATGGAACGTGTCACTTTTGTTTTTCCTTCTGCATTATGAATATTTCCAATATTTACATGTGTAATTGGCACGCCTCCTGCAATTAATGTTAATGCATCTGCCGGACATTTAACGATAATGAAAATTGTTTGAGCAGGATTTGCTTTTGCAATAATATCAATCACTTTCTGTAAAGTATAGAAACGCATAGCAACTTCCTTAGGAATTACTGTCTTCATTAATGATTGTGCAATTGGATCATTTGCAGCATCATCGTTTGCAACAATAACTGTATTTACACCTAAAGACTTAATCCATAACTGTCCCTGTCCATGAACTAAACGTTCATCAATTCTTGTCATCACAATATTTGGTTTGCTCATTTCTTATTCTCCTTTTTTGTTATTACCAATAAGGTTCCCATTCTTTTAATTTACGCATCAATGCTTCCATGTAATAGTAGTCTCCCCAGATATTTCCTTCATCGACTCCCTTTCCACTATGCCATGAATATACGCCATGATATAGAATAGGATTTCCTGGTTGATGATCATTGTTTGTATAATTGTTTATTAAAGAACGTAAAATCGCATCAACTGCAAATTTATATGTCTCTTTATCAGTATCATTTTCTTCAAGGTATTTATCCATTTCCATCATTCCACAAGCAGCAATCGCAGCAGCACTGGAATCTCTTGATTGATCATCTCCATCGTTAAAAATCAAATCCCAAAAACATATATCATCCTCAGGAAGACGATTTAAAAAGTAGTTTGTCATTCCTTTATATAAATCTGTATATTCTGTTTGCTTTGTATAACGAATATTTAATGGAATCCCATAAATTCCCCAAGCCTGTCCACGTGCCCATGAACTATCATCGTTATATCCCTGTCGAGTTGCCCCATGACTAGGTTCTCCTGTTTCAGGATCCATATAGAATGTGTGAAAAGCACTTGCATCATCACGTATTACGTATTTACAACTTGTTTCAAAATGACGCTGTGCAATATCCTTATATTTTGAATCACCAGTTTCTTCACTTGCCCAATACAATAAAGGGATATTCAACATACAATCAATAATAAAACGATAGTGTTCTTTACTGTTGTATGGACCCCAAGCCTGCAAGAATTGACCTTTTTCCTGCCAACGTGTTAATAATTTCTCAGCTGCTAATATAGCAGCACGTTTTGCATCTTTATTTCCTGTAATTTTATATGCACTTACACAAGATAAAGTATAAAGGAACCCTAAATCATGATGATCAAGCTCAATATTCTTTTCAACACGATTAAGAAAACTTTGTACATTTTTATCGGCTAATTTACGATATTTTTCATCATTTGTATACTCATAAGCCAACCATAGCATACCTGTCCAAAATCCATCTGTCCATTCAATATTTTCAATAATTGGATACTTTAATCCTTTTGTTGCACTCCATGGAAATTTTTCTCCAAAATACTCCATGTTCATATCAACTTGCTTTAAACATTCTTCAAAAGCTTCCTTTACTTCATCCAATGTAAGTGGAATAGTTTTTGTATAATCCTTCTTTACTGGTTCCACATTCACTTTTCGAACCATGAAAGCACCTCCTAAGTTGGTAAACTTTTTTGCTAAAAAATTAAACCGGTTTACTAGACAAACACATTATAAATTGTACCTTTTTATTTGTCAACTAATTATCAAATTTTTTTGTTAACGTTTTCAACCATTATATAGATATATAATCCTTTAAAAATTTGTTTTTTTTCTATTTTTTTATAAAATTAACACTTATTCCCTTGACTTTCGGCTAAACTACCTTTAAACTTTTAGTGAACCGGTTTACTTTGATTTTTATAAAAGTTTACTAGACCAAACTTATAAATCTAAAAGAAAGCAGGTATAAAATGAATCCAATTATTGAAAGAATTTCAAATATCGGAATTGTTCCAGTTGTAAAAGTAAACAAAATAGAACACGCTATTCCAATGATGCAAGCACTTTATGATGGTGGAATTGATGCAGCTGAAATCACTTTCAGAAGTGAGCATGCCAAAGAAGCAATTGAAATTGTTAGCAAAACAATTCCTAACATGCTTGTTGGTGCAGGAACCGTTTTAAATGTTGAACAGGCAAAAGCCGCTTGTGATGCTGGCGCCTCTTTTATTGTTACACCAGGATTTAACGCAAAGGTAGTTGAATGGTGTATAGAAAACAATATTCCTGTCTTGCCAGGTATCTCAACTGCTTCAGAACTTGAAACTGCATTAAGCTACGGAATTACTACTGTTAAATTCTTCCCTGCAGAATCAAGCGGAGGAGCTAAAAAAATTAAAGATTTAAGTGCTCCATATCAACATGTTAAATTTCTTCCTACTGGTGGAATAGGATTATCAAACATGCATGAATATCTATCATTACCCTCTGTTTTAGCTATTGGTGGTAGTTTCATGATACCTGAAAATCTGGTAAATGATGAAAATTGGGAAGAACTTTCAAAATTGTCTCGTCAAGCGGTAAAAACGATGCTTGATTTCAAATTAACTCATCTTGGTATTAATCACGAAAACGAAGAACAGTCTAAACAGACTGCTCAAACTCTTTGTGACTTATTTAACTTCACATTCTACAATAAACCAAAATCTAAGTTTGCAGGTGTTGGGTTTGAGCTACTAAATAGTAAAGGTCGTGGAGTTAATGGACATATTGGAATTTACACTCCATATCCTGAACGTGCACTGTATCATTTAGAAAAAAAGGGTGTACATGGTATTAATGAAACCATCACACGTAATAAAAGAACAAACAAAATAAATTTTGTTTATTTGGACAAGGAAATAGCTGGATTCGCTATTCATTTAATTAATCCAGATTTAAAAATGGAGGTGTAATCATGAAAATTATTACTCTTGGAGAAATCATGCTACGTCTTTCCACCCCTGACAACAATCGCTTTGTACAAAGCAATTCGTTTGATGTTGTCTATGGTGGTGGAGAAGCAAACGTTGCTGTTTCTTTAGCAAATTATGGTCATGATGCATATTTTGTAAGTAAACTTCCAAAACATGAAATCGGACAAAGTGCTGTAAATGAATTAAGAAAATATGGTGTGCACACAGAACACATCGTTCGTGGTGGAGATCGTGTTGGTATTTACTTTTTAGAAACAGGAGCATCTATGCGTCCATCTAAAGTTATTTACGACAGAGCAAACAGTGCTATCGCAGAAGCGGATGTTGCAGAATTTAATTTTGATGAAATCATGAAAGACTCAGACTGGTTCCATTTTTCTGGAATTACGCCAGCAATTTCGAAAAATGGAGCAGAAATCACAAAAGCAGCATGTATTGCAGCTAAAAAACATGGAGTAAAAGTATCATGTGACTTAAACTATAGAAAAAAACTATGGACACCACAAGAAGCACAGGCTGTAATGAGAGATTTAATGCAGTATGTAGATGTTTGTATTGGAAATGAAGAAGACGCAAAACTTTGTCTTGGATTTGAACCAAAAGCTAATGTAGAAGCTGGAGAAACAGATGCATCCGGATACTATGAAATCTTTAAACAGATGAAAGAAGAGTTTGGATTTGAAATTGTATGTTCTACATTAAGAGAATCATACAGTGCAACCTTTAATGGATGGAAAGCATTGATTTATGATGGAAATGAATTTTATGAGTCAAAACGTTACGAATGCAATCCTATTATTGATCGAGTAGGTGGCGGAGATAGTTTCTCCGGTGGACTTATTCATGGATTGTTAACGAAAGAAACACAGGGTGAAGCCTTGGAATTTGCGGTTGCTGCAAGTGCATTGAAACACACCATTCATGGCGACTTTAATTTAGTAAATGAAGAAGAAGTATTAAACCTTGCCAATGGTGATGGTTCAGGACGTGTACAAAGATAAAAAAAAGGAGATATGATTATGTTTGAAATGAGTAAATTTTCTTTAAATGGAAAAATCGCTTTAGTTACAGGAGCATCTTATGGTATTGGGTTTGCCATTGCTTCTGCATATGCAAAAGCAGGTGCAACAATTGTATTTAATGATATTAATCAGGACTTAGTAGATAAAGGCTTAGCTGCTTATAAAGAAGCTGGAATTGAAGCGCATGGATATGTTTGTGATGTCACAAATGAAGAACAAGTACAGGAAACAATATCAAAAATTGAAAAAGAAGTTGGTATAATCGATATTCTTGTTAATAATGCTGGAATCATTAAACGAATTCCAATGTTAGAAATGAGCGCCAAAGATTTTAGACAAGTTATTGACATCGATTTAAACGGACCATTTATCATGTCAAAAGCCGTAATACCTGGAATGATTAAAAAAGGTCATGGAAAAATTATCAACATTTGTTCCATGATGTCTGAATTAGGACGTGAAACAGTTAGTGCATATGCTGCTGCAAAAGGTGGATTAAAAATGTTAACTCGTAACATTGCGAGTGAATATGGTGAACACAATATTCAGTGTAATGGTATTGGCCCAGGATATATCGCAACACCTCAGACTGCACCTCTTCGTGAAATCCAGCCTGATGGTTCTCGTCACCCGTTCGACCAGTTTATCATCGCTAAAACACCAGCAGCACGCTGGGGAGAAACATCTGATTTGATGGGTCCAGCAGTATTCTTAGCTAGTGATGCCAGCGATTTTGTAAACGGACACATCTTATATGTTGACGGCGGTATCTTAGCTTATATTGGAAAACAACCAGAATAAAAAGAATAAAAGGAGATAAAAATATGAAAATTGCATTAATTAACGAAAATTCACAGGCAGCAAAAAACAGCCAAATATACGAAGTATTGAAAGCAGAAGCAGAGAAAGCAGGTCACACAGTTGACAACTATGGAATGTATTCTGCGGAAGATGAGCATCAGTTAACATACGTTATGAACGGTTTACTAGCATCTATCCTATTAACAACAAAAGCGGTTGATTTCGTTGTTACTGGATGTGGTACTGGTCAAGGTGCAATGTTAGCAGCTAATTCATTCCCTAACGTATTATGTGGGCATGTGACAAACCCATTAGACGCTTACTTATTTGGTCAAGTAAATGATGGAAACTGCATTGCTATGCCATTTGCACAAAATTTCGGATGGGGTGCGGAAATCAATTTACACGATACATTCGCTAAACTGTTCTCTGAACCTTTTGGTGGTGGCTATCCAAAAGAACGTGTTATTCCAGAACAAAGAAACAAAAAAATCTTAGATTCTGTTAAATTAGTAACACACCGTCCTTTAATTGATATCTTAAAAACTATGGATCAAGAATTCTTAAAATCTGCAATTGACTATCCTGAATTTAAGGAGTTATTCTTCGCAAACAGCCAGGATGAAGAAATCTCAGAATACTTACGTTCTGTATTAGCAAAATAATTGTCTACATCTTTGTCCTCCCAAATTCATTCAACATGCTATACTAACCAAAGATGTAAATGAAAATTTTCTCTTTATTTAAGTGCTTCTTCATAATATTAAGAAGCACTTTTTTAAATACATAAACATATAGAAATGCTCAGGAGTTCTAACGTGACATCTAGTAGCCTTAGATCTTATTATAAGAGAGAGGAAGAGTTAAACTCTCACTTAATTCTCAGTTTTTATTAATAAAGCTTTACACCTTCAGTATTATAAGGAATTAACTTTTACTTAATCTTTCATATATCAATAATTTTCATGGTTTGTAAAACTTATACCTATCTTATAATCACATAGTTTTAAAATAAAATGTCCTATGCTTGAAGATAAGTTATATAATTTTCTTTTCAATTAAAATTTTTCATAAAGCAGATATTAACATCTCATTGAAAACAAAAAAGGGACATTGCATTTTTAAAGATATTTTGTATCTTATCTTTCAGCAATTCCCATTTATTGTAAGAAATCTTTTCAAGTATATTTCTATAGATCAATTTTAGATTATTCTATATCCATCTATTTCATAATTTTTTTCTTCTTTAATACAAATCCCATAAACATAAATGATATTAATAATCCTGCCATATACACAAACACATTTGGTATAACACCTGTAACAACTGTTTCTGATTCCTTATCTTTATCTTTTTCAGGTTGCTTAGAAGGTATATCAGGATCTTTTTCATTGATTTCATCTTTTCTTATTATCTCTAATTTGTTTTTAGCGGCAGATAATTCTTCTATCGCATTTGTTAATTCTTCTACTGTTGCATCGTTATTTTCCAGAACCAACTTTGCATTAGATAAAGCTTTTGAAAAATTTTTCCATGATGTTTCTGTATAATCTTCTGAATGTAGTTTTTCTGATTCTTCTATCAAGGTTCTTAAGTTATCTCTTAATGTTGTTGTATCCTTTTCCTTTAAAACAACTTCTAATGACTTACCATTTAAATTTTCTACATTCACATGAAGAATTGTTTTTGACCCCTGATGCTCGATAATAATGTTTTCTCCTCCACTTACAATTTCTGCATTTTTCATATCTAATGTTAAATCAATAACAGACTCTTCAAATGTTGGATCTGAAATAGCCAAGGTAGTTTCTTCTTCACCCTCTTTCATTAAAATACTTACACATTTATTTGACTTTAATCCATCTACTTTAGCTTCGCCATAAAACATATAACCTTTCATATTAAGTCCTTTGTGTTCTACAGCTTGAACAAATTCATCATTTGCTAAAATAGAAATTTGAGGATTAGATGCATACTGCTGTGTAGCTTTCTCATCAGCATTTGGTAAAATAACATAACTATAACTTTCATTTTTTGGATTTTTACCATGATTATATGTCATTGTAAATAAATTATGCGTTACATCTTTATCTGGATTTTGTTTTCGAATATCTTGAAGATTTCCCGACCTTAATCCATTTTCAATTGTAATATCTTTTGTTTCTGGGAAATAATAACCTACATTTGTACCTTCAAGATTTGTTCCATAATTTATCCACGAAACATTTTTATATTCTCCATCTGACTTTAAGATTTCTTTTTTACCGTTTGTATACCCTATATTTACTGATGTTTTCTCATTTTCATCAGACATTCTATTATCAATTGTAGATACTAGTTGTCTTCCATTTTCATCGTGAATATCGCTACTCATAACCACTATTTCATCATCAAACATAAACCATGCTTTATTTGCATTTGCATTTTTATAAACGACAAAATCCTCTGGTAAAAGTTTCTTTTGTTTATCTACGTATGCAATATCATCTCCTAATTGCATACCCGCTGCACTATATCCATCTAATTCAACACTTCCAGAATAATGATTTGTTCCTACTGGAAAATAAACATAGTCATTTTGCTTTTCACTTCCAGATTCAAAACCTAATCCTGGATTGTCATAATAATCTTTTCCATTATGCCATTCCTGAATTGTTTTTCTTTCTTCCACTGGTACAGTTGTTCCAGGTAAACGATAAGGTCCTACAGTCGCATAATACTCCGCACCATACGATTTTGTCTGATTTCTTCCAGATTGATATAAATAGAATGCCCCATCACCCTGAAACCAAGAGCGCTTGTTTTCTCCACTCATATACTCATATTTTGCAATACGATTTGAACTTCTTGAAATGGAGAATGCAAATTTATCACGAACATGCACATTTTTATCCATGGAATTGAATGCAAAATGTCCCTTTTGTGAATGTGATACAGCTTTTATTGAATTATCGTTCATAATTTCTTCATAGGGCAGAATAGAGATCAATGAAAAAGAAGAAGATTTAGGTCTCATATTCTCTGGCATAGACGTTACAAGATATTTAATATGTTCTTTAAAATTATTAGCATCCTCATCGTCCATATAAGGAATAACCTGTAACATTGAATCAATAATTTTACTCATATCTGCATATCCACTACCTGTACGAGAAGTGGCTCTACCTTTTACAATCTCCATCATATAGCCTTCAAAAGTAACCGGAGTAAAACTTTCATAAATCCATTTCTGCATCATATCAATATGACCTTCTGGCTGAAATTGTGTTCCTCCTAACACAATTACAGATTGTGAAATTCGTTGTAACAACACAACACCATAAGAACCTGTATAGGCAACTCTATGATGCTGAATAAATGACCCATCTTCATAAACACCATCTGTATTATTATTTTTAATGTTGTTTGGATCAATCACTTCATAGACAGTCATCATATCAGAAACCGCTTTTCTTATTCTATTTTCATCTTTTGTAACTATCCCCTGAAGCACGCGATTCATTGTAATATCAGCAAGATTAGCACCTGTATGTTGACGGGCTGTCAAATCAACATCTCCGTCTTTTCCATTTTGTAAATACTGATCCATACACTTTACATAATTCAAAATTAATTCTGGATCTTCAGCATTAATCTCATCTTCCATTAGCAAAAACAAACTAGATAAGGCTGTTGGAATACCTATTTCCCAGTTATACCAGTTCCCAAAGTATTTCTCTAACAACTCATCATCATTAAAAAAAGTATAATATCTTTTCAATCCATCTAAAACTCTTCTTTTTACATTTTCATTTTTATAATATGTTGATCCATATGTTGTATACGCTATACCCATTGACTGAAGATTTTTAGCAGTTGTAGAAAAAGAATCAGAACTTTCTCTATCAGTTAAATCAACATCTTTAAAAATGCCTTTACTCCAATCCTCATCAACTTCAATATATGAATCTAATGCTTTTTTTGCACTACTATTAACACTATCTATTTTCCCTTTTACTAATATATTAGAATTTAACAACTGGTTCCCACACATATAATTGAGATAATTAGATTTCATTATATCAATATCTTTTAAGGATTTTTCATCTGTTGTAGTAATAATACGCATTGGTATTGTTATATTTTCATAGAGCTCTGTCAAAGATACATTGTTGTTATCTTTTTTTTCAGTAGACACCATTTCTTTCGCATTTACTTTTGGAATAGGATTTATAATAAACGCAGCAGTCCCTGCGATAACAACACTTCCTATAAGTGCCTTATTAATTATTTTCTTCATTTATTTCTCCTCATATCTAATTTTAAAAAAATATATCACAAATTGTAAACCGGTTTACTAATTAATATTTTACACGATACCGCTTACATGTCAATTACTTAAATAATATTTTTTTAATAATTATTTATTTATATATTTCATTGGCTATTCCATACTGCAGATAGCGGAAAAATGGAGCGCCCATAGCGCTCCATCGGTGCATTTGTAGCGATGATGCGGTGCACTATTTATTCGTCTCTCTTAACGAAACTCCTTTAAACTCTTTTCTATAAACCTTATAAAGCAGTCTATCAAGGCAAGCATCTGCATATGTACTATCCTTAAATAAATCATACCATTCTTTTACAGGAAGCTGGGATATTACTACTGTTGATTTTCGACCTTCTCTTCCATCCAGAATTTCAAAAATGTCCCTGCATTTTTCTATATCTAATTCCATCAGACCAAAATCACTATATAGATGATTTCTCCAAGCATTCTCTCTACGACCATCCTAAGATTTTCTTCCAAATGATTTTCATCTAGCCATTTTTTTAAATAGTACTTAAATTGTGTATACTGATAACCATCGGGATGCACTTTTTTGTAGCCACGCCAAATAAAATAAAGATTGGATTTCGACTTCTTGTCAGTTAGTTTGGTATATATCTGAGAAAAATCCGGTAAAGGGAGATTCTTCCCAGGATGTTGATTGGCATAGAACATCGATTCTATGACTTTAGGACTTTTTGTCGTAAGTTCCTTTAATGGAATGTCCATGACAGCAAATTTTTTCTTGATGTCCGTAATCGTACTGTTTCCCACCGCAAAGCGTGCCTGTACATCACGATAAGAATAGTAATCTTCAAACATTTCCAGGATACCAATGATCGTAGTACTTTTCTGCATAAAAAACCTCCTTTCATACTACAGATAAACTATAGCACGAAAGGAGGAGGTGCACCACTATGCTGTCAAGATGCACCGAACTGTCCGTTATTGTGCACCGGTCAAATCGTTGGAGGAGCACCGAAGTGACCGCCATTTGCACCATACCACAGAACTTTCAATATAATTTCATTTTTAAGGTACTAATTAACTTTTTAACTAATGAAACTTTAATGTTCAATATTAAACCATATTAAAACTAAATAATACAGGAATTTAATATTGAATAGTGGTTTTATTAATAAAACTATCGTTTAATGATAACCTTTAAGGTTTACTTCACTTTCGGAGAACTCTTAATCAAGTAAAAGCTATCTGATTAATTCAATTATCAATATTATACATCATCATACATGGTGTTCGACATACGGTGGTCAAATCTATTCTAAATATATTTCAACTATTTAAAGTCTCTTTTCTCATAATAATCCACCAGAATAGCAGGTGGTTTTTCCATAATCGCCCACTAGGGGCTCAAATTGCTGCAACTCTCTCAAGCCTAACAATATTGGCCTGGCACTCGCGTACTATTGCTAATTACCCGTAACGGATTCTCTATATCCAGTGTTAATTGTTCATCTTCTTTTAATTTATTTTCTTTATTCCTTTATTTTATAATCGTTCCTTCCTACTGTATCTACATAATATCGTCCAATGCACCAAAACAATCTATTTTGATATTTGTATTTCATATTTTCCATTTCTGATATATAATAATACTATTCTTCCCCTTCAAAAATACTTTAAGTCCTGCTACAATCATTTTTGGAAGTATTTCTACTAGCATATGTACATGGTCAGGATATACATCTGCTTTTATTATATGTACTCTCTTCCAATAAAGACTCATCATTAAAACTTTTTTGAACCCCTAGACTGTCTAGGGGTTTTCTCACAACAAAAAGGTTTCCTATATGTAATTTTTAATGTAAAAGTATTCCTGTTAGTTCTTCTATTTCTTTCGTCGAATATCCTTTTTCCTGCATTTTCTGTGCTATTTCTATTTTCTCTTTCGCTATGCCTTTTTTTTCGCCTTCACTTTTTAATCTTTTAATAGCCTCTTCAGGAGCAAGATTTTCTTCTCCTTCTTTTCTAACTCCCATCATATTGATGAATCCATCTG
>ENA-OROR01001268-OROR01001268.1-human-gut-metagenome-genome-assembly--contig:-NODE-1268-length-17066-cov-3.649991_pt1 | contig 17066 bp, 10 predicted proteins | sample MGYA00242135_ERZ509060 | MGnify/ENA primary metagenome ERZ509060 (study PRJEB26280, sample SAMEA2338742) | human gut metagenome | biome: human gut; feature: human-associated habitat; material: faeces... | reverse complement strand
TTTGAACTTGGGACACGCCAAATATGAGAAAGTAGCGATTTACGCAGTAAATCAGCGGATTTCGAATATTTGGAGGATTGCGGGAGCAGCGTAGCTGCGTAGCAATCCGGGTATCAAATGAGTGTCAAAAGACCTTTTAACACTCATATCATTATATATGAGGAAAAATGAAAATGAAAAAATTATCTTATGCTGTTTTAAAAGAACAGGGCTATGAATTTGTCACAGTCAGGGATCTGTTTCGAAAGAGCGGCATTGTTCCACAGAGAAATGTGATCTATATGGGTGCGGATGAAGTGAGAAATAATTATGAATAAAATATTTATAAACTATTAGCACTCTCTATTGACGAGTGCTAAAACAAGTGCTATAGTATGATTGCAATAAAAATAAAAACTAAAATCCCAAACAGGAAAGCGAAGCACATCGCCATGGGAGAGATAGATTACCGGGATGACCGGGGAAAACAGAGAGGCGATGCGTGATGTCTCTCTGTTTTTGTTTTGATTGGAGGTAGTGCGATCATGAAAAGAGATTATTATGAGGTACTTGGAATTGATAAAAATGCGGATGCGTCCGCGATAAAGAAAGCATATCGGAAACTTGCAAAAAAATATCATCCGGATACGAATAAAGACGATCCGAACGCAGAACAGAAGTTTAAGGAAGTCACGGAAGCATATTCTGTGTTAAATGATCCGGAGAAAAAGAAACTTTACGATCAGTACGGAATGGCTGCATTTGAGGAAGGATTCTCGGAGGAGCAGGCAAGGCGTGCTGCAAATGGAGGAGGATTTTCCGGGTTTCATTTTGAAAACGGCGAGGCGGGTGATTTCTGGGACGATATGTTTGGCCAGTTCTTTGGAGGAAACAGCAGGGGTAATGCATCGGGGCATGGCTTTGGCGGAGACAGGTTTTACCGGGAATTTACCGGAGGAAACAGCGGCAGCCACTTTCGCGGAGGGCGCGATGTGGAAGCGGAGGTGACGGTGGATTTTGATGAGGCAGCACTTGGCTGTGAGAAGGTCATAAGATTAAGTGGCAGTGACGGAAAAATCCAGTCATTTAAAGTGCGCATACCGGCGGGCATGGATGACGGGGAACAGTTAAGGCTGAAAGGCAAAGGTCATACCGGTGCTGACGGTACCACCGGCGATCTGTTCTTAAAGATAAAGATCCGTCCAAAGAATGGCTGCGAGCGGAAAGGACTTGATGTTTATACGACCGTTACGATCCCGTATGTGACAGCAGCACTTGGCGGAAAAGCAAGAATCCATACACTCTACGGGGATGTGGACTGCAATATCAAGGGCGGAACGCAGGATGGAAGCAAGATCAGGCTGCGCGGAAAAGGGATCGTTTCCAGAAAGAATCCGTCCATACACGGAGACCAGTATGTGAAAGTACAGATCCAGGTTCCGAAATACTTAAGCCCGGAGGCAAAGAAAAAATTACAGGAATACAGCATGATGTGTTAAAGAAAACAGCTGTTAGTCCGACATATGGTTTGACAAAAATGCCGCACGGTTTACCAGACTGTGCGGTTATTTTTGTGTCTTTATATTATTCCTGCCGAATGTGTATCCGGCGGTTTTCCTTAAAAGTATAAAGATGGACAACAGTGCCGTGACCGCCTGACTGACAAGGATTCCCCAAAGATAGCTTCTGATTCCCCAGACCGGGACAGCGAGCAGGACAAACAGGATCCGGATCGTGCAGGAGACCAGGTTTAATTCAAAGGTGATGCCGGGATGACCAAGCCCATGCAGGATACTGCTTAAGGTAGAACTGAGATACAGAAACGGACAGAGCCAGCCGAGCGTTGCGATAAAGGTCCCGGCAAGCGCATTGTTAAATAAAAAATTGCCGAGAAAATTTCCGGTGACAAGAAATCCCGCGGTCGAGAGAAAGCCAAGTAAAAGGCAGGACTCGATCGTTTTTTTTATGGTGTAGAGGATCTTATTTCTTTTCCCGGCGGCCTGTGCCTCTGATATAGTCGGGAGCAGAAGAACAGACACGGAGTTTGTGATCACGGACGGAAACATGATGACAGACATTGCCATTCCGGTGAGAATCCCATAAACACTGAGTGCTTCCGACTGGGTATAGCCGAAAGCTAACAGGCGGTTTGGCAGCATGACATTTTCAAACCCTGCAAATAAATTTAGAACGATCCTGTTTGAGGTTAAGGGAACTGCCATGGAGAGCAGATTTTTGGTGCAGGTATAGAGATTTTTCCTGCTTTTGCCGGGGGTGCGCCGGTTTCCATCGGAGATCCGGAAAACACTGACCGATACCAGTGTGCTCGCCGCCTCGCCGCAGACGATTCCCCAGACGACCATGGAAAGCGTTAAAGATTTTCCTTCGCTGACGGCGATCTGGTACATCAGGTAAACGCTTCCAACGCGGGCGAACTGTTCGGTCAACTGGCAGAGTGAAGGGACAGCCGTTTTTTTCAGACCATAATAATAACCGTTGATACAGGCATGGATACAGCATGGGATAAAGGAAAAGGAGAGCACAGCAAGGAGCGGCGTGCACCGCTTATCACCAAGCCAGGAAACAGCAATAAAATCCGCATAATGATAGAGAAAAAAGCTGCAGAGTGTGGAAAGGCATAAGGAGATAAAAAGCCCGATCGAAAGATAGGTTTTGGCACCGGCATCATTTTTTCTTCCAACTTCCATGGAAACGAATTTGGATATGGAGGTCTGGATCCCTGCAGCGGTAAATGCAAAACAGATGGCGGTTACAGGAGCGATGAGCTGATAAATGCCGAGACCTTCTGCACCAATGGTACGCGATAAGAATATCCTATAGAAGAAACCTATGATGCGGGTGAGGATTCCGGCGAGGGTGAGAAAGAGGGTTCCGGTTAAAAGTGTACTTTTGGTGGAATATATTTTTTTCAATAGAAACCTCCAAAGTCTGCCGGAAAATCCGGACTTAGTTCATTTTAATATATGAAGGAAGTGGAGAGAAAATGAGTTCGATTGAAAATAAAGGAAAGGTAATTTATTTAGATAATGCCGCGACAACAAAGATGTCAGAGGAAGTAAAAGAGGCGATGGATCCGTATCTGGAAGAAAAATTTGGAAACGCATCCACAATGTATGGATATGGGGAAACATCAAGACAGGCGTTAGAAAAGGCAAGGAAAACAATTGCCGGTACACTGGAGGCAAAACCGTCAGAAATTTTTTTTACATCCGGTGGTTCGGAGTCGGACAACTGGGCAGTAAAATGTATTGCAGGAGAGTATAAGCACAAGGGAAAACACATCATTACAAGCAAAATAGAACATCATGCAATCTTAAATTCCTGTAAATATTTAGAGGAACTAGGATATGAAGTGACCTATCTGGACGTGGATGAATATGGAATGGTATCACCGGAAGCAGTATATCGTGCAATCCGGGAGGATACGACACTGATTACGATCATGTTTGGAAATAATGAGGTGGGGACGATCGAACCGGTTTTTTCTATCGGCAAAATCGCGCGGGAAAAGGATGTACTGTTTCACACGGATGCCGTGCAGGCATATGCGCAGGTGCCAATCTCAGTGCGTCATTATCCGGTGGATCTTTTGAGTGCGAGTGCCCATAAATTTCACGGGCCAAAAGGTGTTGGGTTTTTATATATCAGGGAAGGCGTGCAGATCCCATCCTTTATCCACGGTGGTTCACAGGAAAAAGGAAAACGTGCCGGAACGGAGAATATTGCCGGGATCGTCGGGATGGGGAAGGCGGCGGAGCTTGCTGCAAAAGGTATGCGGGCCGGAATGTACCGGGAGACGATGCTGCGCAATTATCTGATCGAAAAGATCGTGCATGAGATTCCGGATGTCCGTGTCAACGGTCACAGGACGAAAAGACTTCCCGGAAATGTATCTGTCAGTTTCCGGGGGGTAGATGGGGCATCCCTATTAATCCTTCTGGATGAAGACGGAATCTGTGCATCCGGCGGTTCTGCATGTAATACGGGAGAGAGCAGGATATCCTATGTGATAAAAGAACTTGGGGTTCCGGAAGATTATGCTGCAGGAACCGTCCGTATGACGCTTTGCAGGGATACGAGGCGTGCGGATATTGATGCGGCAGTGGAGTCCTTAAAACGTAATATCGAAAGACTGAGAGACTGAGGATTGGATGCTTATAAAATTTGATATGCAGTGTGAAAAATAACATTTTTCACATGCAAGATTTGTGCTTATGCACAGACTTGATATGCGCAAAAGACAGCGTAAAAATGGGGATTTTATGAAAATATGTGCGATAAAAATAAAATATCAGGAAAATAAACGTACAGAAAAAAGAATGGTATGTTACAATAGAAAAAACAAAAGAAAATGGAGAAAACAATGAGACCGGAATATATTTTTATGGATCTGGATGGAACGATTTCAGATCCGAAAGAGGGAATCACAAAGGCGGTGGCACATGCACTTTCGTATTATGGAATCCAGGTTGAAAATTTAGATACATTAGAGAAGTTTATTGGACCACCGCTTCTGGATTCTTTTCAGGATTTTTATGGATTTTCAGAGGAACAGAGCCGGGAGGCAGTCGGAAAATACAGGGAATATTTCAGCAGGCAGGGTCTTTTTGAGAATGTTTTGTATGATGGAATGAAAGAATTGCTTGCGGAAGTTACTTCACAGGGAAAAAAGATTGTGATCGCGACATCAAAACCGGAAGTATATACTGTACAGATCCTTAAGTATTTTGAAATTGAGCAATATTTTTATTTTGTTGCAGGAAGTACATTAGACGGCAGCAGAAGTAAAAAAGGTGATGTGATCCGCTACGCCCTGGATTCACTTAAAATCACTGCTGATCAGGCAGTAATGGTGGGAGACAGAAAACATGATGTGATTGGTGCAAAAGAAAATGGCATGTATGTGATCGGTGTTTTGTATGGCTATGGTGACAGAATGGAACTTGAAACTGCCGGGGCAGACTGTATTGTTGCGGATGTGAATGAATTGAAAGTAAAATTAAATAATATATAAGTAAAATTAGCTAAAATCACAACTAAATATATGGGAAAATGGTACTGAATCATATAAAAGAACTTGACGGCAGCAGAGTACTGTGGTAAAGTGAAAATGGTTATTTACAAAACAAGGAGGAAAATCCTCTGCTCCTGCAAAGGCAGTCGCATTTTGCTCCGCAAAACAAGGAGGATTGGTTATGAAAACCAGAAAAACATTTTTTCACAGAGCTGTTTGCATGTTTTTGACAGCAGTTATGGCAGTTACGTTATTTACAGTGGCAGCTCCGACAGAAGCACAGGCAGCCGGACTTTCTTTTAAAGGGAATGGAAAGTCTACAGTTACAATTAAAGATACACAGTGTTATAGCGGACGGAATTTGAAGGTAAATTATATCAAATTCAAACCATCCGTGACTGGTACGGTAACTTTAAAGTTTGACTGCAGTTCTTCTTATTACAATAATTCCCAGGGGTATGTTACATTTTGCAATAAAAATAAAAAGACGATCGGTCAGAAAAATGAAATCTGGAGAAATGATTATGCCGGCAAGATTTACAATACCACAACGTATGGTGTAAAGAAGAATACTACATATTATTTTGCAGTGCAGTGTAATGCAGGTACAAAAATCACAGCTACTGTAAAAGCTATTAAAGATTCATCTGCAAGTTCAAAATCAAAAGCAAAAACACTTTCAAAAGGAAAGAAAGTGACAGGTGTTATTGCATACGGTGACAGTAAGGCAGACTGGTATAAAATCAAACTGACTAAGAGTGCTAAATTGAATCTGTATTATCTCGCAAACACAAATGGAACAAATGAAAAAAATGGTTTTAAGATAACTTTCTATAATAAAGATGGAAAAGTATTTTCTGGTAAAAACAATGGAAAAAAAGTTTCTGCTATTTCAAAAGTTACCAGATTATATCCGGAAGATGGATGGTATATCAGTTTGGCAAATGGTGGAACAAAATTTGATCTGCCGTCTGGTACATACTACATCAAGGTAGAGCGTATGAGCAAAGCGTCATCTGGTTCTTATACATTAAAATGGACCACATTTTAGGAAAAATTAAAAACAGCACTGCCAGATCTTATTCTGGTCAGTGCTATTTTTTTAGTTATCGTTCTCATCGTCAGAAGACATATTATATACCTGACGTTTTCTTGCCATCTCATCATTTTCAAGATACTCATCGTAAGTAGAAACTTTATCGATGAATGTTCCGTCCGGCAGGAACTCGATGATCCTGTTTGCAGTTGTCTGCACGACCTGATGGTCACGGGAAGCAAAAAGCACAACACCCGGGAATTTGATCAGTCCGTTGTTTAATGCGGTGATAGATTCCATATCCAGATGGTCAGTCGGCTCATCTAAGAGCAGGACGTTCGTAGCCATGATCATCATGCGGGAGAGCAGTACACGCACCTTCTCACCACCGGAGAGAACACGCATCTTTTTCGTTCCGTCTTCGCCTGCGAAAAGCATACGGCCAAGGAATCCACGTACATAAGTTGCATCTTTGATTTCGGAGTATTGTGTCAGCCAGTCAACGATCAGAAGATCGGTATCAAAGATCTCTGTGTTATCTTTCGGGAAATAGGACTGGCTTGTGGTAACACCCCATTTGTAAGAACCGGAATCCGGCTCCATTTCACCGGTCAGGATCTTAAAGAGTGTTGTTTTTGCAAGCTCGTTGCCGCCGACAAAGGCGATCTTATCATCGTGTCCAACGATAAAAGATACATTATCAAGAACTTTAACACCATCGATGGTTTTTGTGATGCCTTCTACCGACAAAACCTCATTACCGATTTCACGGCTCGGACGGAAATCGATGTATGGATATTTACGGCTGGAAGGACGGATCTCATCTAACTGGATCTTCTCTAAAGCACGTTTTCTGGAAGTAGCCTGTTTGGATTTGGAAGCGTTTGCAGAGAAACGGGAGATAAAGTCCTGTAACTCTTTGATTTTTTCTTCTTTCTTCTTGTTGGCTTCTTTCATCTGTTTTACAAGAAGCTGGCTGGACTCATACCAGAAATCGTAGTTACCTGCATACAGCTGGATCTTGCCGTAATCAATATCTGCAATATTGGTGCAGACTTTGTTTAAGAAATAACGGTCATGGGATACCACGATGACTGTATTTTCAAAGTTGATCAAAAACTCCTCTAACCAGTTGATCGCATCGAGATCTAAGTGGTTGGTCGGCTCATCTAAAAGAAGGATGTCCGGATTACCGAACAATGCCTGTGCGAGTAAGACCTTGACTTTTAAAGGACCAGGCATATCGCCCATCAGTGTATAATGTTCTTCGGTCGGAATACCAAGACCGTTGAGAAGTGTTGCAGCGTCAGATTCTGCATTCCATCCGTCCATATCGGCAAACTCTGCTTCAAGTTCACTTGCACGGATGCCGTCCTCATCCGTAAAGTCTTCTTTCATGTAAATGGCGTCTTTTTCTTTCATAATGTCATAGAGGCGTTTGTTGCCCATGATGACAGTATCAAGAACCGTATATTCATCATATTTGAAGTGATCCTGCTGCAGGAAAGAAAGACGCTGTCCGGGCGTGATCGTAACATCACCTCCGGTTGGTTCTAACTGACCGGATAAAATTTTTAAAAAGGTGGACTTTCCGGCACCGTTTGCACCGATAAGACCGTAACAGTTTCCCTCAGTAAACTTAATATTGACGTCCTCGAACAGGGCTTTTTTGCCGATCCGAAGCGTAACGTTATTTGCACTGATCATAGTTGTTATTCTCCTGATTTGTTAATATTGATTGTGCGGATGCTGTTGCAAACCGCCATTATACCGTAATTGCACCAATTCGTATCATACTAGAAAAGTGGGGAGATTGCAACCGAAACTTCCTATTTTTATGGGAAAACACCAAGTTTTGGAAATTACATGGATTTTGGAAGAAGGATGATATATAATGAACGCAAGAGAGTCAACATGCCTGCATGATTGACGAACGGTGAATGGGATCATGTGCTGGTTCTGCGCATGATATAATGAACGCAAGAGAGTCAACATGCTTGAAAACAGGTTTTTACATACGCGAATGGAGAAAAAATGGAGAAGGAAAATAGAAAGGGACTGATCTATGAGTTTCCGATGGGGGTTGCAGTATTAAAAGGTGGACATTCATTGCAGATCGATATCGCAAATGCGGAGTTTATGAAGGCGATAGGACATGGGGAACAGGCGGAACCGGAGAGAAGCCGCGACTTTTACGACTGTGTTTATCTGCAGGATGCAGGTGTCTTTGAAGACATGATTGAAAAATGCCGGGAACAGAAAAGGGCGGAAGAGATCGAGGTAAGAATTATTTCAGGGCAGGGGCAGATCTGCTGGGTAAAATTCTGGTGCAGTATCTATTATTATAAGGATGCCGTGCCGTATTACCTTTTGATCTGTAAGAATACCAATGACAGGAAAGAACTGGAAGATGAGCTGCTTTTATTAAATGAACAGTATTCCATGTTAGAGGAAGTGACGGATGATGTACCTTTTGAGTACGATGTGAAAGGAAAAAGATTCCGGATTCCGCACAAATACCATATCAATGGACGTCTGCAAAAAGATGATCAGGATTATATGGAAATTGAAAAGTGGCTTGTTTTTATCCATAAAGATGAACAGACGTTATACCGGGAAGTGATTCAGAATGCATCCGAAAGGGAGATGTCAGGTTCATTTGACTACCGGATGAATACAGCCCTTGGAGGAGGAATACCACAATATTGCTGGTACCGGACTGTTTATCGGAGTATCCGTGGTACAAACGGAAAAATTTTAAAGATTATTGGAAGAAGTTATGATATCAGCTCAGACAGAAAGATACAGGAGCAGCTTTCCGAAGAGATGCGCAGAGATCCGCTGACGCATCTTTACAACAAAGTTGCGACCGGTGAGGAAGCGGAGAGAATACTGAAGGAGTATCCGGAAGGAACACATGTATTGTTTCTGATCGATATCGATAATTTTAAAAGTATTAACGATACGTTCGGACATACGGTGGGGGATACGGTGATTTCAGATATTGCATCGGCTTTGGAAGAACAGTTTCCGGATCATAAACTGGTGGGAAGAGTCGGCGGGGATGAATTTCTTGTACTGATGGATAATACGACTTTAAAACAGGCGGAACAAAAGGCAAAAGAACTCTGCAGACATGGAGAAAAGAAACTGGTCGGGGATGATGCGGTCATACATGTGACGATGAGTGTGGGACTTGCGGTGTCCGGGCAGGATGGAAATTGTTATACAGAGCTGTTCGATCAGGCAGACCGTGCAATGTACGCAATCAAGCGGAGTGGAAAAAGCAATTATGCATTTGCGGGGAAAAATAAGACGGTTCATACGAAACGCAATATTGATACCTGTGGGAAAGATGTGGATTATGAAAAAAAGCAGGGGATGGACAAAGAATTTTTAAATACGGCATTTTTGCTTTTATCTCATGCGAGAGATATGAATGGTTCCCTGAATGTGCTGCTTGAAAGAATCGGCAGGCGGTATCATCTGGATATGGTGGCAGTTTTTGAATATGATGAAAAAATTCCGCAGATGACGCTGACCAATTACTGGAGTACATTTGGACAGATTTATGAAAAAAATGTTATAAAGCCGATTCGTACCGAAGTTGTGGAAGCGGGCAGCGGAGATTTTGTCATACTGAATGATACGGATGAAACACACTATAAAAGATTGTCGCTTGAAAACTGGAATACAGGAGAAAACCGTATCACGCAGATTGCAGTAGCAAAATTTGAATATTCCGGCAGCAAGACAGGAGGATTGTATTTTGGTGTGCAAAACAGACAGAATTATTTTGAGAGTGCGGACAGAACAACGTTTTGTGAACTTGCCAGAGTAACATCCGTTTTTGTATCACTGCGCAATAAGTTAAGGGATGATCAGAAAGAAATCCGTCATCTGCAGGATCGTGACCAGCTTACCGGACTGTACAATTTAGAGGCGTTTAAATATAGACTGAAAAATATTTTAGCAGAAGCAAAACAGGGGCAGGAACACTATGCTCTCGTCCATATAGATATTGATAAGTTTTCATATGTAAATGAAAACTACGGACAACAGACCGGTGATGCCATCTTAAAAGATTTTGCTGGGGGTATACAGACAAATGAAAGAGTGCTTTTGGCATGCCGGATGTATTCTGACTATTTTATCCTCCTTTTAAAAGGAAAAGATCAGAGTGAAATAGAAAAACTCGTTGCATGGAGCACAGAACATTACGAGGAAAAATTAAAAAAACGTTATCCGTCCGGCACGCTGAGACTTTCGGTAGGAATTTGTCATATTGAAAATCTGAATGAAAAATTTGATACGATATTGGAGAGCGCAAATCTGGCGCGTAAACTGGTAAAAGAACAGGGTGGCTCCGGAATCTGTGTATATAAGGAAGAAATGCGCGCGAAACGCGATGATGCGATCCAGATTACAGGACGTTTTTATGGTGCCATGCAGCAAGGGGAACTTGAAGTTTATCTGCAGCCGAAATTTAATCTGGAAGAACGTAAAATATATGGGGCAGAAGCATTAGCAAGATGGCGTACAAAGACCGGTGAGATGATCATGCCGGGAAGATTTGTACCTCCGCTTGAGAACATCGGATATGTGGTGGATCTTGATTTTTACATTTATGAGCAGCTTCTGCGTGCGATGAAAAGATGGAAAAAGGCAGGAAAAGAACTGTTTACGATATCTACCAATTTTTCGAGACGCAACTTTGAAAGCGGTGGAAAAAATTTTGCCGGACGCTTAAAACGCATGGCGGATCATTATGGAATCGATCCGAAGTATATTGAGGTGGAAGTTACGGAGAGCGTTGTGGTAGAAAATGTAGATGAGTTAAAAAGGGTGCTTTCAGAACTTGAAAAATTCGGTTTCCGCATTGCGATCGATGATTTTGGAACAGGATACTCCTCGCTTGGCGTGCTGCTTGAGATACCGGCGGATGTGGTGAAAATCGATAAAAGTTTTACCGACCGCATTAATTTAAAAGAACAGCGGAATTTTGTTTCACAGATGGGAAACTTTATCCACTCTGCAAAAGAAGAAGTGATATTTGAAGGGATTGAAACGGAAGAGCAGCTTCAGTTTTTGCGTGGCTGTGGATTTTTGTACGGACAGGGATATTTATTTGACAGACCGATTCCACTGGAAGAATTTGAAAGAAAATATATGTGAGATTGCACTTGTTTTTGTACAGTCAAAGACCTTTTCTTTTGGTGAATTCTATGCTAAAATATGACTCAAGTCGATAAATTGTATCATTTTGTGCTTTTCACACAGGAGTATGGGGTGATGCAGTATCACATTTATTTTTTCAAAAATAAGGAGGAATAAGTAATGTCCAGAGCAAAACAGTCAATGGACGGTAATACAGCCGCAGCTCATGTAGCTTATGCGTTTACTGATGTTGCAGCTATTTACCCAATTACACCATCCAGCCCGATGGCAGATACCGTAGATCAGTGGTCTGCAGCAGGACAGGAGAACATTTTTGGTAATCAGGTAAAAGTCGTAGAGATGGAGTCTGAGGCAGGTGCTGCAGGTGCCGTTCACGGTTCTCTTGCTGCAGGTGCTTTAACAACTACATTTACAGCTTCACAGGGTCTTTTATTAATGATCCCGAATATGTACAAAATCGCAGGTGAGCAGCTTCCATGTGTATTCGATGTATCTGCACGTACAGTTGCTACACAGTCTTTAAATATTTTTGGTGATCACAGTGACGTATATGCCTGCCGTCAGACAGGTTTCGCTATGTTATGTGAGACCAACCCACAGGAAGTTATGGACTTAAGCCCGGTTGCACATCTTGCAACAATCGAAGGAAAAGTTCCATTCATCAACTTCTTCGATGGTTTCCGTACATCCCACGAGATCCAGAAGATCGAGAAATGGGATTACGCTGACTTAAAAGAAATGTGCAACATGGACGCAGTTGAAGCATTCCGTGCACATGCATTAAATCCGGAGCATCCGGCTATGCGTGGTTCTCATGAGAACGGAGACGTTTTCTTCCAGCATCGTGAGGCTTGTAACACAGCTTACAACGAGTTACCGGCAATCGTTGAAAAATACATGGCTAAGATCAACGAGAAATTAGGAACAAACTACGATTTATTCAACTACTACGGAGCAGAAGATGCTGACCGTGTTATCGTAGCTATGGGTTCTGTTAATGATGTAGCTGAAGAGGTAATTGATTACTTAACAGCTAAGGGCGAGAAAGTCGGTCTTATCAAAGTTCGTTTATATCGTCCATGGGTATCTGAGGCATTCTTAAAAGTTCTTCCTAAGACAGCTAAGAAAGTTGCTGTTCTTGACAGAACAAAAGAGCCAGGTGCACTCGGTGATCCGTTATACTTAGACGTAGCAACCACACTTCGTGAGGCAGGTCTTGATACAATCGTATTAACAGGCGGCCGTTACGGATTAGGTTCTAAAGATACACCACCTTCAAGCTTATTCGCAGTATACAAAGAGTTAGAGAAAGATGCTCCAAAGAGCAGATTTACTATCGGTATCGTTGATGATGTTACAAACTTAAGCTTACCGGAAGTAAAACCGGCTCCAATCACTGCAGCAGAAGGTACAGTTGAGTGTAAATTCTGGGGTCTCGGCGGAGATGGTACTGTAGGTGCTAACAAGAACTCTACCAAGATCATCGGTGACCACACAGATAAATACATCCAGGCATACTTCCAGTATGACTCCAAGAAAACTGGTGGTATCACAATTTCTCACTTAAGATTTGGTGACAAGCCAATCAGAAGCCCGTATTACATCAATCAGGCTGACTTCGTAGCATGCCACAACCCATCTTATGTAACAAAAGGATTCAAGATGGTACAGGATGTAAAACCAGGCGGAGTATTCATGATCAACTGCCAGTGGTCAGATGAAGAATTAGAGCATCATTTAAATGCTGCTGCTAAGAAATACATCGCTGACAACAACATTCAGTTATACACCATCAACGCTATCGATAAAGCTATCGAGATCGGTATGGGTAAACGTACAAACACAATCTTACAGTCCGCATTCTTCAAATTAGCAAACGTAATGCCAATCGAAGAGGCTGTAGATTTCATGAAACAGGCTGCTAAGAAATCCTATGGTAAGAAGGGTGATGCAGTCGTAGAGATGAACTACAAAGCAATCGACGCTGGTGTTGATGCAGTTCATAAAGTAGAGGTTCCGGCTTCCTGGTCTAACCCGGCAGCAGATCCGGCTCCTAAGAAATTAACAGGTCGTCCAGAGACAGTTAAGATGGTAGAAGATTTAATGAACCCGATCTCCTTAATGGATGGTGATTCATTACCAGTTTCTGCATTCATGGGCAACCCTGATGGACAGTTCGAGCATGGTGCAGCAGCATACGAGAAACGTGGTACAGCTGTAACAGTTCCTACATGGAATGCAGAGAAATGTATCCAGTGTAACCAGTGTGCATTTGTATGTTCTCATGCAACAATCCGTCCGTTCATGTTAAGTGAGGATGAAGTAAAAGCAGCTCCTTCCAATATCAAAGTTGCTGATACAAAACCAAAGGCAAGCGAGTACAAATACACAATGAGCGTATCTCCATTAGACTGTATGGGATGCGGCGAGTGTATCACAGTATGTCCGGTTGGTGCTATCGAGATGGTTCCACAGGAATCTCAGGCAGACGAGCAGCCAGTATTCGATTACTTAGTTGCTAACGTAAGCAAGAAACCTGGTATGCCGGCAGATAACACTGTAAAAGGTTCTCAGTTCAACCAGCCATTACTTGAGTTCTCAGGTTCTTGTGCAGGATGTGCAGAGACATCATACGCTCGTTTAATTACTCAGTTATTTGGTGAGCATATGTACATCTCCAACGCAACAGGATGTTCCTCTATCTGGGGTGGTCCGGCTGCTACATCACCATATACAGTAAACAAAGACAGTAAAAAAGGACCGGCCTGGGCTAACTCCTTATTCGAGGATAACGCTGAGCATGGTTTAGGTATGCAGATTGGTCAGGAAGTATTACGTGATCAGGCTATCGCAAGCGCTGAGAAATGTGCTGCTTCTGACAAAGCAAGCGCTGAGTTAAAGGCTGCATTTGATAAATTTGTTGAGACAAAGAACGATACAAAAGCAAATACACCTGCAACAGAAGCTCTTGTAGCAGAGTTAGAGAAAGCTGCAGCAGCTGGATGCCCAGACGCTAAGGCAGCTCTTGATAAGAAAGATTACCTCGCTAAGAAGTCCGTATGGATCTTCGGTGGTGATGGATGGGCATACGACATCGGATTCGGCGGATTAGATCATGTTCTTGCTTCCGGACATAACGTAAATGTTATGGTATTCGATACTGAGATGTACTCCAATACAGGTGGTCAGGCTTCTAAAGCTTCCAACATCGGTGAAGTTTGTCAGTTCGCTGCTGCTGGTAAAGATATCGGCAAGAAGAGCCTTGCAGAGATCGCTATGAGCTATGGTTATGTATACGTAGCACAGATCGCTCTTGGTGCAAACATGGCTCAGGCTGTTAAAGTTTTAGCTGAAGCAGAAGCTTACAACGGACCTTCTTTAATCATCGGTTATGCTCCATGTGAGTTACACGGTGTTAAAGGCGGAATGAACCACTGCCAGGATGAGATGAAGAAAGCAGTAGCTGCTGGTTACTGGAACTTATTCTCCTTCAATCCTGCACTCAAAGCAGAAGGAAAGAACCCATTCACACTGACATCTAAGCCAGGTGATGGTTCTTACCAGGATTTCCTGAACAACGAAACACGTTACAGCCGTCTGACAAGATCCTTCCCAGAGAGAGCACAGAAACTCTTTGCTGCATCTGAGGAAGCTGCAAAGGCTCGTTATGAGCACTTACAGAGACTGGTTGAGCTTTACAAATAAGCTGCAGATCTTGTCTGAATTGATGTAAATTTCCAAAGCCCGGAAAGGTATAAGCCTTTTCGGGCTTTTTGTAAGTCAGAAGCTGGTGATAAAATAAACTTTTGGTTACAGGATTATAACTGGAGCATGGAACAGATAGCAGGCGGTCCGATAGATAAGATATATCTGTGAAAATATGTCGAAAATTATATCATAATTGTATACAAAGTATATAATTAGCATAATACGAAATTGTGTATTGACAAAAACAGGGTAAAAACGTATAATAAAAATACATATAGAGGGTAGTTCACATGCAAATGTACTAAACCGAAAAAGTAAGACGCTTATGATTGCGTGTGCTTTTTCGGTTTTTTTGATTTTGAATGCAGATGTGGTGGAGTAATGTGACTTGTTGTTTAGAGGGGGGAAACAAATGCAGCAAATTAATGGAAAGATTGCATTCGGAGGAATTGCGATTGGAAAAATCAAAGAAGTTTTTAAAGAAAACAATGTGGTAAGACGTGTGAAAATTGATGACACACAGGCAGAAATTTCACGTTTTAGAGCAGCCAAAAATCAGGCAACAGAAGAATTAAAGGCACTTTATGACAAGGCAGTCAAAGAAGTTGGTGAAGCAAATGCAGCAATTTTTGAAGTACATCAGATGATGTTAGAGGATGAAGATTATCTGGATTCTATTCGTAATATCATAGTAGCGCAGTCTGTGAACGCAGAATTTGCTGTAGCGACGACGGGAGATAATTTTGCAAGGATGTTTGCGGATATGGATGATGATTATATGAAAGAACGTGCAGCAGATGTAAAAGATATTTCTGAACGTGTGATCCGTATTTTATCCCGGAAGGAAGAAACTGTGCATGCGGCCGATGAAGAAAAATATATTATAGCAGCGGACGACCTTGCTCCGAGCGAGACAATTCAGTTAGAACGGGAGAGAGTGCTTGCATTTGTGACAAGACAAGGCTCTACCAATTCTCATACAGCCATTCTTGCCAGAACGATGAATATTCCGGCATTGGTATCAGCGGCAATTCCAAAAGAAGTGAATGGAAAGTATGCAATTATAGATGGATTTAAGGGTATTTTGATCCTTGATCCAGAGGAAGAAATATTAAAAGAATACGAGAAAAAACAGCAGAATGAGAAGAAACGTCAGGAATTATTACAGCAGTTAAAGGGAAAACCGACTGTTACAAAAGATGGAAAAGAGATCAAACTCTATGCTAATATTGGTGAGGTAAAAGATTTAGGAGCTGTTTTACAGAATGATGCAGCCGGAATCGGACTTTTCAGAAGTGAGTTTTTATATTTGCAGAGTGATCATTTTCCAACAGAGGAAGAACAGTTCCAGGCCTATAAAACGGTTGCAGAAGTGATGGCTGGAAAAAAGGTGATCATCCGCACATTAGATATCGGAGCAGACAAGCAGATAGATTATTTTGGGCTTGATCGTGAGGATAATCCGGCATTGGGATATCGTGCAGTAAGAATCTGCCTGAACCGGCCGGAAATTTTTAAAACACAGTTAAGAGCGTTGCTGCGTGCAAGCATGTTTGGCAATATTTCCATTATGGTTCCTATGATCGCATCTGTATGGGAAGTGAAAAAAGTAAAAGAAATCATGGAGGAAGTGAAAACGGAATTGTCAACAGAGGGATTGCCATATAAAGAAGTTGAATTTGGAGTTATGATCGAGACTCCTGCAGCAGTTATGATCGCAGATGATCTAGCAAAAGAGGTGGATTTCTTTAGTATTGGAACCAATGACCTGACACAGTATACGCTTGCTATTGACAGGCAGAATGCAAAACTTGACCGTTTCTATGATTCACATCATCCGGCAGTACTCAAAATGATCCAGATGGTTATTGACAGTGCCCATGAAGAAGGAATCTGGGCAGGAATTTGCGGAGAACTTGGAGCAGACCTGACTTTGACAGAAACATTTGTGAAAATGGGTATTGATGAATTATCGGTATCACCTGCAATGGTGCTGCCTGTAAGAAATAAAATAATAAATGCATAATCTAAGCATAGGAGGAAATTAAAATGAAATCATTCAGTTACACAGTAAAGGACGAGTTGGGTATTCATGCAAGACCGGCGGGCCTCCTTGTAAAAGAAGCCGCG
>ENA-OROR01001264-OROR01001264.1-human-gut-metagenome-genome-assembly--contig:-NODE-1264-length-17113-cov-4.530895_pt1 | contig 17113 bp, 9 predicted proteins | sample MGYA00242135_ERZ509060 | MGnify/ENA primary metagenome ERZ509060 (study PRJEB26280, sample SAMEA2338742) | human gut metagenome | biome: human gut; feature: human-associated habitat; material: faeces... | reverse complement strand
GGGCGAGATCCTGTCCGACGACGGCGCCGTGCTCGAAGTCGACGATGTGCAGAAGCCCATCAAGGACCTCATCGTCCACCAGTGCCGTCTGACCGAAGGCACGCTGGTCGTCGGCGCCGAAGTCAACGCCAACATCGACCTGGCCCGCCGTGGCGCCATCGCCCGCTCGCACACCGCCACGCACATGGTGCACAAGGCGCTGCGTGAGGAGCTGGGCCCGCAGGCCACCCAGCGCGGCTCCGAAGACGCCCCGAACCGTCTGCGCTTCGACTTCCAGTGGTCCAAGGCCCCGGCCAAGTCCGTGATCTCCGCAGTCGAGGAGCGCGTCAACGACAAGCTGCGCGACAACCTCGCCGTGACCACCAAGGAAATGAAGTTCGACGACGCCATCGCCCTCGGTGCCATGCACCTGTTCGGCGAGAAGTACGGCGACATCGTACGCGTGGTCTCCATCGGCGAAGACGGCTGGAGCCGCGAGCTGTGTGGTGGTACCCACGTGGACCACGTTGGCAAGATCGGCATGGTCAACATCCTGTCCGAAGCCTCCATCGGCTCCGGCGTGCGTCGTGTCGACGCCGTCGTGGGCCAGGGTGCCTATGACTTCAACGCTCGTGAGCACGCGCTGGTCTCCCAGCTGTCCGACAAGCTCAACGCTCGTCCGGACGAGCTCGCCGAGCGTGTGAACGCCCTGCTCGCCAAGCTCAAGGAATCCGATCGTCGCTTGGCCTCCATGTACGAGTCCCAGCTGGCCGCCTCGGTTCCGGCGCTGGTTGCTGACACCAAGAACTCCGCGGCCCCGGTCAAGGTGGCCGTCAAGAACGTGGGCCACTTTGGCGCGGTCGATGCCCTGCGCAAGACCGTACTCGACGTGCGCGCCCAGCTCGGTGAAGACGCCCCCGTGGTGGTGGCCCTTGCCGGCGTGAACGAGGATGACAAGCCGATGGTCGCCGTGGCCACCAACGAGGCCGCCCGCAAGGCCGGCATCAAGGCCGGTGATCTGGTGCGTGGCGCAGCCAAGGTCCTCGGCGGCGGTGGCGGCGGCAAGCCGGACTTCGCCCAGGGTGGCGGTGTCGATGCCTCCAAGATCGACGAGGCCCTCGAAGCGCTCAAGCACGAGGCGCAGAAAGCCTGATTCCGCCAGTGGTGTGGTTAGGCGTTGATTTGGGTAATGCCCGGGTCGGACTGGCACTGTCCGACCCGGAGCTTACCTTTGCACATCCTGCTGGCAACATTCATGTTGCCGGCGACTATTTCTTTGCTATTGACGAGGTCCTGAACGTCATCGAAGACGAACATGTGGACCATGTAATCGTCGGACTGCCCCTGCAGATGGACGGTACAGAAGGCAAAAGCGCCAAAAAAGCGCGCAGGTGGGCGGCCAATCTGGAGAAGAGGCTGCAAGCAGAGAGTGAAGACAGTGATTCTACGGAGTATCAGATTCCGCAGGTATCATTGATAGATGAGAGATTGACAACAGTCAGTGCGCATCGTCAGCTGTTCGAGGCCCATAAAGCTTCGAACAAGCACAGGCCGGTGGTTGACCAGCAGTCGGCAGTGGTGATTTTGCAGACGGCACTCGACCGTACCCGGGAGCAGTGAGGTATCGGTTATGACCGATGATTTTAACGAGTTCTTTGATGACAACACGCATTGGGTCGAACAGGGGTCAGAACCAATGCGCGGGGCCGAGCCGCCAGAACCGCCGAAATCCCGCAGGGAGATGCGCAAGCGACGTGCACAGCGCAGGCGCAAGCGTATCAGTGGCATTATCATCGCTATCGCCATCGTCGCCCTGCTTATCGGCGGCGGCTATTTCGGCGTAACCAAGCTCATCGCATGGCGCGACAGCCGGAGCAACCAGTCGACGGCCATCGCGGACTATCCGGGACCGGGCTATGGCGAGGTCGAATTCACCGTGAGCGAGGGCCAAGGCGCGGCGGAGATCGCCGATAATCTGCTCAAGGCCGAAGTCATCAAGTCTACTGCCGCGTTCACCAGCGTGGTCAACGCCAATAGCACGACACTCTATCCGGGAACGTTCACATTGAAGAAGCATATGGCCGCATCCAAAGTGATCGACGTTCTCTCCGACACCAACCAGGCGGCGGGCTTCCTCGAGGTTCGTCCCGGTGAACGTGCCACCGATGTGTTCGCCAACGCCGCGAAGCTTTCCGGCATTGCCCAAAGCGAATTCGACACGATTATCAAGAACAAGGGTAAGGATATTCTGCCCAATGAAGCGGGCGGTAGCTTTGAGGGATGGCTGGAGCCGGGAACCTACAACGTCAAGAGCATGAAGAGCGCTTCGGAAATCCTCAAGGCCATGGTCGATAAGCGTATCGCCAAGTTGGATGAATTGGGCGTGCCGGCCGGCAGTGACCGCGAACGGGTGATGATCATCGCCTCTATCGCCGAGGCCGAGGTCAACAAAGCCGATTACTACGGCAAAGTGACGCGAGTCATCGAGAACCGTTTGGAGCAGGGCATGTCGTTGGGCATGGATTCCACCGTGGCCTATGGCAATAACGTCAAGCCCGCGCAGGTGACCACCGAGATGACCCAAGACGAGTCCAACCCGTACAACACGTACAAGATCTCCGGCCTGCCGCCTACGCCGATCAGCAATCCCGGCGATAACGCCATTCAAGCGGCACTGCACCCCGAAGGCGGCAATTGGCTGTACTTCTGCACGGTCAATCTGGACACCGGCGAAACCAAGTTCGCCGCAACCGCCGATGAACATGACCAGAACGTGGCCGAACTACGCAAGTGGCAAGCCGAAAACCAGTAGTCATCCCGTTAGCTTCCTTCGCTTGGGGAAGCTGATCGGACGTTGGTCTCTTCATTGGCTCCCTCGCCGAGGGGAGCTGTCCGCAAAAAAGCGGACTGAGGGGAGCACTGCAGGGAATGTAACGCTCAACTTAAGCCCGGGGCTCCCGCGAAGCGGATGGAAGAAATCTAGGACAACACCCCAACAGCCACCGCCACAATCGCGCCCGCCAATATCACCGGCACATACGGCACCTTGCCCGCATGTGCCGGTGATGTGCGTTGTGGGTCGAATCGCGTCCACAAGGCAATCCATGTGATGCCGGCAACGCCCATCGCCAGCCACCAGACCACCACAGGCAACAGGCCAAACAGTCCGACAGACAATCCCATAGGTATCAAGGCGGTCACATCGCCGAATCCCAATGACCGAGGCACCAGCAACGCCAACGCGAACTGGATCAGGCAACATAGCACGGTGAACAACAGCGCCTGCAACAGCACGAACAGGTCGTTCACCACCACTCCATACGCGAAATCGGCGGCCAGCTGAAGCAACGCGCCCGCAGCCACCCACGCGATCGGCACCCGCCGATGACGAACATCCTCAATGGACAGTGCAAGCCCACATAGCAGACCGGGTAGCGTGAACAGGTATGGCATGGCTTAACATTAACCCCTAGCTAGACGTACACATAGACGTACACACATGAAACGAGGGAAGTTATGCTGCGTTGGCAGACGGCAGGGGAGTCTCACGGAGAAGCATTGGTGGCCATGATTGAAGGGTTGCCGGCCGGCGTGCGTATTAGCACGGACGATATCGTTTCCGCACTGGCACGCCGTCGACTTGGATATGGTCGCGGTGCCCGCATGAAGTTCGAGCAAGACAAGGTCCGTCTGCTGACCGGTGTACGCCACGGCCTGACCCTCGGCTCGCCGGTGGCCATCGAAATCGCCAACACCGAATGGTCGAAGTGGACCGAGGTCATGAGCGTCGATGCACTCGACCATGACCTGCCGCGCGAAGGCCGCAATGCGCCGCTGAGCCGCCCGCGCCCGGGCCACGCCGATCTGACCGGCATGCGCAAGTATGGTTTTGACGACGCCCGCCCGGTACTGGAGCGCTCCAGCGCCCGTGAGACCGCCTCCCGTGTGGCTTTGGGCGAGGTGGCCAAGCAGTTCTTGGATCAGGCGTTCGGCATCCGCACCGTAGCCCACGTGGTGGCGCTTGGTGGCGTGCAGACCAACCCCGACCTGCCTCTGCCCACCCCCGACGATCTGGAAGCGCTTGATGCCTCGCCTGTCCGTACGCTGGACAAAGAGGCCGAAGCCCGCATCATCGAACGCATCAACGAGGCCAAGAAGGCCTCCGATACGTTGGGCGGCGTGATTGAAGTGCTGGCTTACGGTGTGCCTGCCGGCATCGGCACGTATGTGGAATCCGACCGCCGACTGGACGCGGCTCTGGCCTCCGCGATCATGGGCATTCAGGCGTTCAAGGGTGTGGAGATCGGCGACGGCTTCCTGGAAGCCTCCCGCCCCGGTTCGCAGGCGCACGATGAGATCGTGGTCAACGCCGACGGCCGCATCGACCGTCTGTCCAACCGCGCAGGCGGCATTGAAGGCGGTATGTCCAATGGCCAGGTGATTCGCGTACGCGGTGCCATGAAGCCGATTCCGTCCATCCCCAAGGCCCTGCGTACGGTCGACGTGCTGACCGGCGAATCCGCACAAGCCATCAACCAGCGTTCCGACAGCACCGCCGTGCCTGCGGCATCCGTGGTGGCCGAGGCCATGGTGCGTCTGACTTTGGCGAAGTACGCGCTGGATAAGTTCGGTGGAGACAGTGTTGCCGAAACACGGCGCAACCTTGAGTCGTATCTCGCCTCGTGGCCGGAGCACATGCGCTGAACGAAGGGCGTATGGTTTCGTGACGACTGCCGCGGAACCATCAGCAACTGTACTCACCAATCGTCGAGAGGATTCGTAGATTATGACCGCACGCCCCCGCGCCGTCATCATCGGCATGATGGGAGCCGGCAAAACACGTGTCGGTAAGGAAGTGGCGCATATGTTGCGTCTGCCGTTCGCCGATGCCGATGTGGAGATCGAACGTGAAGTGGGCATGAAGATTCCCTCCTACTTCGAGGAATACGGTGAGCCGGCATTCCGCGAGGTCGAGGCCGATCTCATCGCCGATATGCTTGAGGATTTCGACGGTATCTTTTCGCTGGGCGGTGGCGCTCCCATGACGCCATCCACCCAGCATGCCCTCGCCTCCTACATCGACCATGGCGGTCGTGTGGTCTACCTTGATGCCGATCCGGCGGAAGCCATGGAACGCGCGAACCGTGGGGGAGGCCGGCCCATGCTCAATGGCAACGCCAACTCCCGTTGGAAAAAACTGTTCAAGCAGCGTGACCCAGTATTCCGCGAGGTCGCCAACGTTCATGTCCATACCCGGGGGCTTACGCCTCAGGGCGCAGCGAAGAAAGTGATTGATATGGTATCTGAGCGAGCAGTGCATGTTACCGGAGCGGCAATTGAGCCGTATGATGTGGTCATTGGCGAAGGTGCCATGAACCATCTGGTCGACGTGCTGGGACCCAAACCCGCCAAAGTCGCGCTTATCCACACTCAGCCGGTGCAGCGACACTCCGATCGTGCCCGCGCCCTGTTGCGTCAGGGCGGCTATGAGGTTTCCGACATCGTGATTCCGGATGCCGAACCCGGCAAGACCATTACCGTGGCCAACGGCATTTGGGAACGCCTTGGCAACGAAGGTTTCACCCGATCCGATGCCGTGGTGGGGCTTGGCGGCGGTGCCGCAACCGATTTGGCCGGTTTCGTGGCTGCCACGTGGATGCGCGGCGTGCGCTATGTAAACTGCCCGACCTCGCTGCTGGCCATGGTCGACGCCTCCACCGGCGGCAAAACCGGCATCAACACTCCACAAGGCAAGAACCTCGTCGGCTCGTTCTATACGCCGGCCGGCGTGCTCGCCGACATGGGAGCACTTGCCTCGTTGCCGAACGACATCTTCATCGAAGGTCTGGGCGAAGTGGCGAAATCCGGTTTCATCATGGATCCGGAGATTCTGCGCATGCTTGAAGACCATGCCGACGAGCTGCGCTCGTTCGACGGTTCGACGTTCCTTGACTCCGATCTGAAGGATGTGGTCGCCGAACTCATCGAACGTACCGTGACGGTGAAGGCGTACCATGTGTCCGCCGACCTCAAAGAAGCCGGATTGCGTGAATTCCTCAACTACGGACATACGCTTGGCCATGCCATCGAAAAACTCGAACACTTCCGCTGGAGGCACGGCAACGCCGTTGCGGTCGGTTGCGTCTATGCGGCCGAACTGTCCCATCTGCTCGGCTACATCGACCAGGATCTGGTCGACTACCATCGTTCGCTGCTCGGCTCGCTCGGCCTGCCGACATCATGGAACAATGGCAGCTGGGATGATGTGCTGGCGCTCATGCACCGAGACAAGAAGGCCCGCGGCAACAAACTGCGTTTCGTCATACTCGGCTCGCTCGGCCATCCCATCCACCTCGAGGATCCGCCGGCGGACGCCGTCGAGGAGGCGTTCCGACGCATCCAGCGGTAGGACGCAATCGCAAGAACGAACACAAAAGGAAGCAATATGACCAAAGTAGTGGTTGTCAACGGACCGAACCTCGGCCGTCTCGGAGTGCGCCAGCCTGACGTATACGGCAAGCAGGATCTTGAGACCCTGCGCAAACTGTGCACCGAATGGGGTCATGAACTGGGGCTTGACGTGGAGGTGCGTCAAAGCGACGACGAGGCCGAGATGATTCATTGGATGCATCAGGCCGCGGACGAGAAAACGCCGATCGTGATGAATCCGGCGGCTTTCACGCATTACTCCTATGGTTTGGCGGACGCCGCGCACATGGTGATCGACGAGGGACTGCCGCTTATGGAGGTGCATATCTCCAACCCGTCCGCACGCGACGAGTTCCGCAAGCGTTCCGTGATCTCTCCGGTGGCCACCGGTACCATCACCGGCATGGGATTCTATGGCTACAAGCTGGCAATCGAAGCGGTTGCGCACTTGTTGGAAGAACGCTGACATCGACATTCCGTCATGGATTCAGCCGGATGCCTGTCTTTAAGGCATCCGGCTTTTTCGTGCCAATGAGGACGACGCATATCCCGGTCTCCCCGAATTGGTATACAGTGATATTGCAAACGTATGCAAACCGGGAGCATGGCGAAGTGACGAAGAGGTCGATGACTATGGGCGCAATCGCAAGAAGAATCACACGTGTCATTACGGCGGTCGTATGCGTCGCGGTATCGGTCGGTGTCTCAGTCGCCACGCTTCACGTGCCGACACGTGAAGGCGGCGGGGAACGTTTCAATCCCGCGCGATACCGCAGCGACGTGATCGTGACCATGTTCCAAGCCAATTGGAAATCCGTCGCCCGCGAATGCGGCGAAGTGCTGGGACCCGAAGGCGTCGGCTACGTACAGGTCTCGCCGCCGCAGGAAAGCATCCAAGGCACGCAGTGGTGGACGAGCTATCAGCCGGTAAGCTACAAACTTGACTCCAAAGAAGGCACCGAAGCTGAATTTAAGAACATGGTCCGGCAATGCAAGGCCGCGGGCGTCGGCGTGATCGCGGATACGGTCATCAACCACACCACCGGCGTCGACAAAACACAAGGGACCGGCACCGCCGGAAGCCCCTACGACAATAAAGGCTATTTCCCTGAAGCCGGATACACGCCATCGGACTTCCATGCCCCCTGTTCTATCTGGACGTACCGCGACGCCGAAAGCGTGTGGAACTGCCAGGTATCGGGTTTGCAGGACCTTGATACATCAAGCCCGCACGTGCGCGACGTGCTGTCTGACTATTTTGTGAAGCTTCTCGACTACGGCGTCGCCGGATTCCGCGTGGATGCCGTCAAACACATGCCTCCGGAAGACGTGCTGGCCATCAAGAAACTCGTTGCGAAGAAATCCGGACGTTCCATGAACGACATCTGGTGGACGCAGGAAGTGATTGGCGACAATGCGGAAGCCGCCGAAATCCAACCGAGGAACTATCTCAAAACCGGCCAGGTGAACGAATTCCAGTACGCATATCGGCTTAAGTCCCTGTTCTCCAACTCGCTGGCAGGCGGAAGCCTGTCGATCAAAGACATTCCGCAGAACATCACCGACAGTGGCAAGGCCAGCGTATTCGTGACGAATTGGGATACCGAACGCAACAACATGACGCTCACCTACAAGGACGGCGACGCCTACCGGCTAGCGAACGCGTTCATGCTGGCCTACCCGTATGGCGCCCCCAACGTGTTCTCCGGATACGAATTCCATGACACCGACTCGGGAGCTTCAGGCGCCACTGCGACCAGCGTGCCCGATATTGACTGCTCCAAAGACTCCGGCTGGAGCTGCACCGAACGCTGGCCTGACGTGCACGGTATGGTCGGCTGGCATAATGTCGCAGGCGACGCGTCGCTCTCCGATTGGCAGGATGACGGCGACAACATGATCGCCTTCGGTCGAGGGGGACGTGCCTTCATCGCCATCAACAATTCCGTGCGCACACGTACTGTGACGTACCACACGGCTTTGCCGGCAGGGGAGTATTGCGATGTCTACGCTTCCGCCGACTGTTCCGGCAGCGTGCATGTGCGTTTCGACGGGGATGCCACACTGACGGTTCCTGCCGGTAGTGCAGTGGCCTTCCATATCGCCGCGACACCGTATACCGTGAGACAATGATTGCAATCGTTTGCTGTTTTTTGCAGCTATTTCTGAATGTTTTCTGCTTGACTTGCAGAAAAAAATTTTGATTGCAGCAACAGGTTGCACTTCGGCATATATGAAGTGCATGTGCAGCAGAGGGTCACGCTGTTTCATTGCCACGCGCAGCCATTGACATACAATTAACTCTGATTCGGAGTGTGAACGTATGCATATTCATCGTCGAGTATATTCTGAATTATCCGCGTGGATGCGGATGACCATGGCGCATACGTTGCCGGTCGCAGCGCCTGCCATGGGCGTTTGAACCGGCCTCATAGATGAGAACGGAGAACGATGGTCGTTCAAACAAACCGTCCATTAGGCCGTGTGGTGGCGATGGGCGTCACCGCGGCCATGGCGTGCGCTTCGTTGGTCGCGGCACCGATCGTGGCCCAGGCGCAATCCAAAACGCAGGCCAATCAACAGAAAGATGTCCAGGTGATTGCGTTCCAGCAGACGTGGAACACCATCGCCAAGGAATGCACCAACACCTATGGTCCGGAAGGTGTGGCCTATGTGGAGGTCTCGCCTCCGCAGGAATCCATCCAAGGCACGCAGTGGTGGACCAGCTACCAGCCTGTGAACTACAAGCTCGACTCCAAGCTGGGCACGGAAGCCGAATTCAAGAACATGGTTCAGCAGTGCTCCGCGGCAGGCGTGGGCATCATCGCCGACGTGGTGCTCAACCAGACCACCGGCGCCGACGTGGCCGCCGGAGACCAGAAGGGCGTGGCCGGCAGCGAATACAACGGCTCCACCGGCAGCTACCCGGGCTTCGCCACCAAGCAGTACCCGGACGGCATCACCGCCGCCGACTTCCACAGCTGCACCAAGAACATCTCCGACTACACCAATCAGAAGGAAGTTCAGGAATGCCGCCTGAGCTCCATGTGGGACTTCAACTCCGAAAGCGAGAAGGTGCAGGACATCCAGTCCGACTACCTAGCCTCGCTGTGGAACGCCGGCGTGCGCGGCTTCCGCATGGATGCCGTCAAGCACATCCACACTGACAGCATGAAGGCCATCAAGGAGAAGTTCGCCAAGAAAATCGGCAAGAACGTCAACGACATCTACTGGATTCAGGAGGTCATCGGCAACGCCTCCGAGGCCGCGGGCATCCAGCCGAGCAACTACGTGCAGAACGGCACCGTGACCGAATTCGGCTTCAAATCCGAGATGAACCAGACCTTCAAGGACAAGATCGCCAACCTCAAGGGGCTGAGCGATCGCCTGAGCAAGGATCTGTCCTCCGAGGACGCCAACGTGTTCGTCACCAACTGGGACACCGCCCGCAACGAGGGTGCGCTGACCTACAAGGACGGCGCCAAGTACCAGCTGGCCAACGCGTTCATGCTGGCCTACGACTACGGCACCCCGCGCCTGCTCTCCGACTACAAGTGGGACGTCAACGACAACGGTGCGCCCGGAGCGACCGCGACCTCCGTGCCCGACGTGGATATGGACAAGGCATGCTCCACCAACGATTCCGATTGGAACTGCGAGCAGCGCTGGACCTCCACCCGCGGCATGATCGCCTTCCGCAACTATGTCAACGGCACCAAGGTCGCCGATTGGCAGGATGACGGCGGCGACAACATCGCCTTCTCCCGCGGAGCCAAGGGCTTCATCGCCATCAACAACGGCAAGAAGGACAAGGACGCCTCCTACACGACATCCCTCGCCGACGGCGAATACTGCAACGTGTACGCCACCATGGACTGCTCCAAGACCGTGACCGTCAAGGGTGGCAAGGTCGAGACCACGGTGCCGGCGCACTCCGCCATCGCCCTGTATGCCGGTGCTACCAAGGCCTCGCACCCCGCAGCCTCCGCCGCCACCGATCCGTCCGATCCCGACGTGAGCCAGGAGGAGGATGACGCCCTGCCCGACGACAGAAGCGTCACCATCTACTACAAGCCCGCCAACTCTGAGTGGAAGACCCCGAAGGTCCATTACGGCCTCGGCAACGATTGGGAGCAGCCGGAAGCCGACATGACCCTCGACGTGCAGGGTTACTACACCGCCACCATCAACACCAAGGGCAAAGCGATCGACTTCGTGTTCCACGACAAGGACACCGATGGTTGGGAGAACCCGAAGGACGGCGGCAACTACCATGCCAACGTCGGCATCACCCACGTTGGCGTGAGCGAGCAGGCCGCAACCGTCGGCAACCCCGAATCCATCGGCGCCAAGACCCGTCTCGTCGTGCACTACAAGCCATCCAGCGCCTCGGACAACCGCGGCGTGTACGTGTGGGGCACCGATGTGAACGGCGGCAACATGGACGCCAAGCACCACGCCTTCACCGGCACTGACTGCTGGGGCAAGGTCGCCGTGCTCAATTTCGACGGCAAGTACGACAAGTTCGGCTTCCTCGTCACCACCAGCGATTGGAACAAGTACGGCGCCGACCGTAGCGCCACCGTGAGCGCCGACGGCACCGCCGAGGTGTGGATCGACGGCACCAAGTACCCGGACCAGGGCGAGGCGACCACTGTCGAGACGCTTGATTCGGCACCGGCCGATTACGCCTGCAAGGCCAACACCGTCAAGGTGAAGGTGCACTACAACCGAGACGACGGCCTGTACTACAACGCCGAGGACACCAGCACCACTGTGCCGCAGTGGGATATCTGGACCTGGGCATCCAATTGGAACGGCGGTGCCGCTACCTTCACCACCCATGACGATTGGGGCGAGATCGCGGAGTACTCCTTCACCAACTACACCTACTACAACAACGACGGCGCTTCCGATATCGGCATGCTGCGCCGTTACGGTAAGGACGCGTGGAAGGCCAAGGACCCGGACGACGCCGATCACAGGATCCCGTCCAACGCGCTCGTGTTCGACGCCGACGGCAACGCCTCTGCCGAAGTGTGGCTGCTCGGCGGCGACGCCACGGTGTATACCTCCCGCCCGTCCCTCGGCGCGACCATGAAGTCCGCCGAGATCTCCGGCACCAACCAGCTGTCCGCCAAGCTTTCCAAGAAGGTCTCCACGGATGACCTGAAAGGCAAGGTCACCGTCACGGACGCCGACGGCAAAGCCGTCGATGTCAAGAGTCTCAAGGCCGACGGCACCAAGGTGATCATCACCGCCGACAAGGATCTGGACGTTCGCGGCAAGTACACCGTCGAGATCAAGGGCTTCGGCTCCCAGAACGCCATCGCCGGTTCGGTGGTCCGCACCGACGCCTTCGACAAGAAGTACGCCTACAGCGGCGAGGATCTGGGCGCGACCTTCACCAAGAAGCAGACCGGCTTCAAGGTGTGGGCGCCGACCGCCGCCAAGGTCGAGCTCATCACCTACAAGTCCGCCGACCCGAATGCCGAGATCGATCAGACCATCGACATGACAAGCGAAAGCAAGGGCGTGTGGAGCGCCACGGTGAAGAAGCTTGCCTCCGGCACCGCGTACTCCTACAGGCTCACCTTCGCCGACGGCACGGTGAACACCTCCGCCGATCCGTACGCCACCGCGGCCGTCGCCAACGGCGAGCGCTCCGTAGTGCTCTCCAAGAAGGCCATGGGCAAGGCGGGCAAGCGCATGCCGGCCTTCGGCAAGACCACCGACGCCTCCATCGCCGAGATGAACATCCGCGACTTCTCCATCAACCCGGCCTCCGGCATCTCCGCCGACAAGCAGGGCAAGTACCTGGGCGTGGTCGAATCCGGCACGAAGACCGCCAAGGGCGCGACCTCCGGCCTCGACTATCTCAAGTCGCTGGGCGTCACCCACGTGCAGATCATGCCGATGTACGACTACGGTTCCGTCAACGAGACCGGCGACCTGAGCTACAACGCCGATGGCGCGCAGAACTGGGGCTACGACCCGGAGAACTACAACGTGCCGGAAGGCTCGTACTCCTCCGATCCGAGCAACCCGAGCTCCCGCGTCACCGAAATGAAGCAGATGGTCAAGGGCCTGCACAAGAACAACATCCGCGTCATCATGGATGTGGTGTACAACCACGTCCACAATGCCGCGAACCATTCGTTCAACAAGACGGTCCCGGGCTACTACTTCCGCTATGACGACAACGGTTCGCTCGTCAACGACTCCGGTTGCGGCAACGACACCGCCTCCGAACGTGCGATGATGCGCAAGTACATCGTCGACTCGGTGACCTACTGGGCGAAGAACTACAACATCGACGGCTTCCGATTCGACCTCATGGGTCTGATCGACACCAAGACGATGCAGGAGGTTCGTGCTGCCCTCGACAAGATCGATCCGTCCATCATCGTGCTCGGCGAAGGCTGGGACATGAACTCCACGATGGACAAGAGCGAGATGACCATCCAGCCAAACGCCTACCAGGTCGCTTCGGACGGCACCAACAACGGCATCGCGTTCTTCAACGACTCGATCCGCGACGGCCTCAAGGGTTCCGTGTTCTCCGACACCGACACCGGTTTCGTCTCCGGCAAGGCCGATCAGGAAAGCCTCATCGCCCACAACGTGCTCGGCTGCCAGTACGACGCCGACGCCATCACCACCTGCTGGAACGGCAATGCGCAGGACCACTACGCGGATGCCGGTCAGGTGGTGAACTACGCCGAGATCCACGACAACATGACCCTGTACGACAAGCTCAGGAAGTCCGTGCCCACGGATGACGAGGCCACCACCGAGGCGCGCGCCAAGCTCGCCGATTCCGTGGTCTACCTGTCCGAAGGCATCCCGGCCATCCAGCTGGGCCAGGAGTTCCTGCGCACCAAGGGCGGCAACGACAACAGCTATAACGCCGGTGACGAGGTGAACGCCATCGACTGGGATCGCACCACGCAGTACTCCGGCTCCGTCGACTACGTCAGGGGCCTGATCAAGCTGCGCAACAGGATCGCTGCCCTCCGCCAGACCAGCTACAACGACATCAACGCCAGCGTGACCATGCTCAAGTCCGCCAACGGTGTCGTGGCCTATCAGGCGAAGGACTCCAGCGGCACCTACGTGGTGATCTTCAACGCCAACAACGATGCCGCCGCCATCGATGGCGTCGAGGCCGGCAAGTACGAGGTGCTCGCCGCAAACGGCACCGTGTACGGCGACGATGATGTCAAGAGCGTCACCGTCCGCAAGGGCTCCGCATACACCGCTGGCGCACTGTCCGCCACCGTGCTCAAGGTCGCCTCCGCCGACGACGTCGTTCCCGTGATTAGCGGTGTGAACGAGTCGACGACCATCACCGTCGGTTCCAAGTTCGATCCGATGGCGGGCGTCTCCGCCACCGACGACATCGACGGCGATCTGACCGACAAGATCAAGGTCGAGGGCACCGTGGACGCCAATAAGGTCGGTGACTACAAGCTGGTCTACTCCGTGACCAACTCCCGTGGCAAGACCACGACCTTCACCCGCACGGTGCACGTCCAGAAGCAGGCCGTCACCCCGGCCGCCGATAAGAACAATGGCAATGCCAATGGCAAGATCAACGGCAAGGCCGACAATACAAAGGAAGACGCGGAGAAAAACGCGGCGCAGAGCCCGGCAACAGGCTCCAACGTCGCCGGAATCGCCTTGGCCGTCATGGTGCTCGCCGTTGCGGCGGGCGTGTTGATCGTCCTCCGCAGGAAGGAGGCCGGCGACCGATAAAATCGCAATCGTCTGACTGTATTTCCTGAATTTCCGAAAGGCGGGACCGCGGAGCAATGCGGTCCCGCCTTTTCGTATCACGATGGAACACGCCGCGTCTTGCGCCGCTGATAGACTGAAGTTCCATGGTTAGAAGACAACATGGCAATTCTCAAGAACACGTCACCAAGCATATTTTCGTCACCGGCGGCGTAGTGTCCTCCCTTGGCAAAGGCCTGACCGCCTCCTCCCTTGGACGCCTGCTCCGTAGCCGCGGCATCAAGGTTTTGCAGCAGAAGCTCGATCCGTACATCAACGTGGATCCGGGCACGATGAATCCTTTCCAGCACGGTGAGGTCTATGTCACCGAAGATGGCGCGGAAACCGATCTCGACATCGGCCACTACGAGCGTTTCCTCGACGTGTACCTGAGCCAGAAGGCCAACGTCACCACCGGCCAGATCTATCAGGAGGTGCTGCGCAAGGAACGCGCCGGCGAATACCTCGGCCAGTGCGTGCAGGTCATCCCTCACATCACCAACGAAATCAAGTCCCGTATGCGCGCGCAGGCGTCCGATGACGTCGACGTGATCATCACCGAAATCGGCGGCACCGTCGGCGACATTGAATCCCAGCCGTTCCTGGAGGCCGCTCGTGAAGTACGCCGCGACCTGGGCGCCGAAAACTGCATGTTCGTGCACGTCTCCCTGGTGCCGTACATCGCCGCCGCGCATGAGCTCAAGACCAAGCCGACCCAGCATTCCGTCATGATGCTGCGCCAGCTCGGCATCTCCCCGGACGCGCTCGTGCTGCGTTCCGACCGGCCGCTCAACCAGTCCATCAAGGACAAGATCTCCCTGATGTGCGACGTGGACTCCGAAGGCGTCGTCAACTGCGTGGACGCTCCGAGCATCTACGACGTGCCGAAGACTCTGTTCGACGAAGGCCTCGACGCCTACGTGGTGCGTGAACTCGGCCTGCCGTTCCATGACGTCGACTGGGACGAGTGGGAGGACCTGCTCGAACGCGTGCACCATCCGAAGCACGAGGTCAACGTGGCCATCGTCGGCAAGTACATTGACCTGCCGGACGCCTACCTGTCCGTCACCGAGGCCATCAAGGCCGGCGGCTTCGCCAACTGGGCCAAGGTCAACGTCAAGTGGGTGGCCGCCGACAAGTGCGCCACCGAAGAAGGCGCCGCGGCGGCCCTCGACCAGGTCGACGGCATCGTGATTCCGGGCGGCTTCGGCATCCGTGGCATCGACGGCAAGATCGGCGCCCTGCGTTACGCCCGCGAGCACAAGCTGCCGGCCCTCGGCCTGTGCCTCGGTCTGCAGTCCATGGTCATCGAATACGCACGCGATGTCCTCGGCATCACCGACGCGAACTCCTCCGAATTCGATCCGGATTGCGCCAACCCGGTCATCGCCACCATGGAAGAGCAGAAGGACATCGTCGCCGGCAAGGGCGACATGGGTCACACCATGCGTCTGGGCTCCTACCCGGCGGAACTGGAGGAAGGCTCCATTGTCGCCGAGCTGTACGGCACCACGCATGTCACCGAACGCCACCGCCACCGTTACGAGGTGAACGTGGCATACAAGGATCGTCTGCGCGAAGGCGGTCTGGTCATCTCCGGCCAGAGCCCTGACGGTGAACTCACCGAATTCGTCGAACTGCCGCGCGAGGTGCATCCGTTCTACGTGGCCACCCAGGCCCATCCGGAATTCAAGTCCCGTCCGACCAAGCCGCATCCGCTGTTCGCGGGTCTGGTCAAGGCCGCTCTGGACCACCAGCAGGCGCGCTGAGACGATTTGAGCGCATAAGCTCGATTCATCACAAAGCGGAAGACCGAATCTGCATGGTCTTCCGCTTTTTTGTAGGGCAAATCACGGGCGAATACTGTCGAATTTCGAATAAGGTCTAGTGTTTCGCTGTGTGTTCTGTTAGGTTGTCATAGGTATCAATGAGTGAATGGAGGCAGCGTACGGTGGCAGAGAACCAAGCGTCCAACGCCGCGGCCGACGTGGAGATGAGCCAGTATGTGGCTGATCGCACGCGCGTGAACGAAGACAAGATCAAGCAGGATGACGAGATCATCGAGCAATTCGGTGACTACAACTACGGTTGGCACGATACGGACTTCGCCGGCGAGGCGGCGAAGAAAGGCATCGACGAGAACGTCGTGCGTGCCATCTCCGCCGACAAACACGAGCCGGAATGGATGCTGGAAAAGCGATTGGAAGGGTATCGCGATTTCATCAACCGTCCAATGCCGCAGTGGGGCGTCGATTTGAAGGACTTCGACGCCGACGATTTCAAGTACTACGTCAAGCCGATCGACAAGCAGGCCACCACTTGGGAGGAACTGCCCGACGAAATCCGCTCCACGTACGACAAGCTCGGCATTCCGGAAGCGGAGAAAAGCAGACTCGTCTCCGGCGTCGCCGCGCAGTACGAGTCCGAGGTCATCTACAATTCAATCCAGAAGGATCTCGAAGAGCAGGGCGTCATCTTCGTCGACACCGACACCGCCGTGCAAAAGTACCCGGAACTCGTCAAGAAGTATTTCGGCAAATGCATTCTGAGCAACGACAACAAATTCTCGGCATTGAACACCGCCGCATGGTCGGGCGGCTCGTTCGTATACGTGCCGAAGGGCGTGCACGTGGACATCCCGCTGCAGGCATACTTCCGCATCAACACGCCGAACATGGGACAGTTCGAACGCACGCTGATCATCGCTGATGAAGGCTCCTACGTGCATTACGTGGAAGGCTGCACCGCGCCGATCTACTCCACCGACTCGCTGCATTCCGGCGTGGTGGAGATCTTCGTCGAGCCGCACGCCCGTGTGCGTTACACCACCGTGCAGAACTGGTCGAACAACGTGTACAACCTGGTGACGCAGCGCGCCTACGTGCGTGAGGGCGGCACCATGGAATGGGTGGACGGCAACATCGGCTCC
>ENA-OROR01001251-OROR01001251.1-human-gut-metagenome-genome-assembly--contig:-NODE-1251-length-17276-cov-5.759886_pt1 | contig 17276 bp, 15 predicted proteins | sample MGYA00242135_ERZ509060 | MGnify/ENA primary metagenome ERZ509060 (study PRJEB26280, sample SAMEA2338742) | human gut metagenome | biome: human gut; feature: human-associated habitat; material: faeces... | reverse complement strand
TACCTGCTGGAGGGCATGGGCTGCCCCGGCGGCTGCATCGGCGGCGCCGGCACCATTGCCGACCCGGCCCGTACCGCCGTCCAGCTCAATAAGTACGTCAAGGACGCTCCCTTCGCCGACCCCGAACAGAGCCCCTATATGAGCGAGATCCACGTCCTGAAGGACGACCCCAATTTTGAACTGTAAGAGCCCCTATAAGTAAGAGAAGCCGCTGCTTCACTCCTTTCGTCACCGCTTGCCGTTGCGCTAAGGCTCCCTCTGAGAGGGAGCTGGCACGGCGGAGCCGTGACTGAGGGAGCCGGGCACGCGGCTTCTTTCTCTTTCCGTTGACATTTCCCGCTGCTTATGTTATTTTAGCGGTGGCAAACCGGGTGCCGCCCTGCTGCCCCGGCGAAATTGCCGCTCTTTGCGGCATAGAAAGGCTGATCTTTTATGACGAAATTCCTGAAACGTTCCGGCGCGGCGCTGCTCTCGCTGGTGCTGCTGTGGGTGCTGGCCATCGGGGCCGGTGCAGCGGCCAGCCAGACCGTCGGCGTCAAATTCTGGAAGGAAAGATCCGATAAGGAGTCCATGGCCAACACCGGCGTGGACTCCGACCGCACCGCCACCCTCACCCACCAAGCCAACGGCACCTATACCCTGACCCTGCCGGTGAAGCAGGTGTCCAAGATGGGCGTCACCGGCTCGTTGTCCGGCCTGACCATCGGCGATGTGACCTACGACGGCACCCTGATCGGCGATTTTGAAAAGGGCACCGCCGTGCTCACCATCAAGAACCTGCCCGCCTCGGTCCTCACCGGCAGCGACGTGAACAGATCCATCACCGTCACCTGCAACATCCAGATGGATATGTCCCTCCTCGGCGAGCTGAACACCACCGCCCGGATGTGCATCTGGAACAAAAAGTAAGGCTCCGCATCCAAAAACCTCCCCGCCCGCACAATGCGCGGACAGGGAGGTTTTTCGTTTCGGGGTTACAGGTCTATCTTCCGTTCCACGAAGTCACTGACCATGTCATCCAGCTGGGTCACGGCGTGTTCCGCGCCCTTGGCCAGCTTGCGGGCCGTGCGCTTGACCTGCCGCGGATTCTGGTTCATGGCCATCATCCCGGCAGCACCCAGCGCTGCGCCCGCCGCCATGCCCAGAAGCAAACCGCTGCCCGAAGACTGTCTGTGTTCATTTCTCATAAAAATTTCTCCTTTCGTTCCCTGCATTTTTGGCCGCTGAGGGTATTATTTCCGCCAAATGAATCCACTATACGCTTTTTTTGTGCCGCAAAATGTGGTATACTGTATCGTATGCTGATAAGCTGGGCTTGCTATGGGCCCGTTCGATGGCGCGAAGGAGGCCACTTTCTTGTTGAAACCGACTGAACCAAAAAAAGTTCTTTGTATCCACGACCTGTCCGGTGTGGGGCGGTGCAGCCTTGCAGTGATCCTGCCGGTGCTGTCGGTCATGGGCATTCAGCCCGTGGCCCTGCCCACGGTGGTGCTGTCCACCCACACAGGCGGCTTTGGCACCCCGGCCCGGATGGACGGCGGCGCCTACGGTGCCGCCGCGCTGGAGCACTATCACGCGCTGGGGCTGGAATTTGAGTGCATCTATACCGGCTACCTCGGCGGCGAGGAACAGGTCGCGCTGGCGGAAAAAGCCTTTGCGCTCTGGCCCAATGCCCGCAAGGTGGTGGATCCCGTCATGGGCGATAACGGCAAGGCCTACTCCACCGTGACCCCGGCTTTCATCGACCGGATGCGGAAGCTGACCGCACAGGCCGACCTCATCCTGCCCAATGCCACCGAGGCCGCCCTGCTGCTCCAGAAAGACCCGGCTCCCGCCGAGCTGGACGAAGCCGCCGCACAGGCGCTGGCCGACGCGCTGGCAGCGCTGGCCCCCAGCGCCGTGGTCACCGGCCTTCCCATGGGCAAGTACATCGGCTGCGCCGGTTCCGGCAAGGACCGCTTCGTGATCAAAAAGCTGCACATTGACCGCAGCTTCCCCGGCACAGGCGATCTGTACGGCGCAGTGCTCCTCGGCTCGCTGATTCAGGGCAACGCCCTGAACGCGGCGGCCGACAACGCGGCGGAGTTCGTCTCGCTGGCCATCCAGAAGACCCCCGCCGGGCAGGACACCCGCTTCGGCGTCTGGTTCGAGCCGCTGCTGCCCCGCCTGTGCCCGCAGCGCGAGTTCTGAGGGAGGGTGCCGTATGAGTGAGAAACCGACCCTGAACATCGTCCTTGTGGAACCCCGCATCCCTCAGAACACCGGCAACGTGGCCCGCACCTGCGCGTGCACGGCCTGTCGGCTGCATCTGGTGGGACCCATGGGCTTTGCCATCGACGACAAAAAGCTCAAGCACGCCGGGCTGGATTACTGGCATTACCTTGACATCAGCTATTACGACGGGCTGGAGGATTTCTTCGCCAAGAACGAAGGCCCGTTCTATTACTTCACCACCAAAGCGCCCCGGCGCTACACCGACGTCGCTTACCCGGACGGGGCCTACCTTGTCTTCGGGCGGGAGGACGCCGGGCTGCCGGAAGCGCTGCTGGCCGCCCATCAGGATCACTGCATCCGGATGCCCATGCGGGACACCTGCCGCAGCCTGAACCTGTCCAACAGCGTCGCCGTGGGCGTGTATGAGGTCCTGCGCCAGTGGGATTTCCCGGAGCTGCTGGACCACGGCCACTTACGAGATTATGAATGGAAATGAGGGACATTATGAGCAAGATCGCGATCCTGACCGATTCCTCCTGCGACATCCCGCAGGAGATGGCCGAGAAATACAACATCGACATTATGAGCTTCCACATCCTGCTGGACGATGTGGACTATGTGGAGCGGGAGAGCTGCTCCAACGAAGAGTTTTACGACAAGATGCGCGCGGCCAAGGGCGTCCCTTCCACCGCCGCCATCACGCCCATCCAGTTCTGCGAAAAATACTGCCAATACGTTGACGAGGGCTACACGGACGTCATCCATGTGCCCATCAACCGTTCCGGCTCCTCCACCTACAACAACGCCGTCATGGCGCAGGGGATGCTGCGGGAGGAGCGCCCGGAGCACCACCTGAAGATCCACCTGATCGACTCCCACACCTATTCTATGCCCTTCGGCTGGTATCTGTGCGAGATGGCCCGTAAGCTGCAGAACGGCGCGGAGATCAGCCACGTGATCCACGAGTTTGAGAGCCAGATGAACAAGATGGAGATCGTCCTCGGACCTTACAGCCTCCGGCAGATGAAGAAGAGCGGCCGCATCTCCGCCGCCGCTGCCGTCATGGGCGAGCTGATGGGCATCCGCCCCATCATCACCCTGATCGACGGCAAGACCAAGGTGGAAGCCAAGGTCCGCGGCGATGACAAGGTCGTGCCCGCCATGGTGGAGCTGGCCAAGAAGCGGAGCGAAGGCGTGGAGGATTTCGACTATATGATCGGCCACACCAACATCCCGCAGGCCGCCGACCTCGAAAAGGCTTGCCGCAAAGCCTTCGGCAAGCCGCCGCTCATCACCTTTGAGCTGGGCGGCGTCGTTTCCGCCAACACCGGCCCTGACACCGTCGCCATGGTCTACGTCGGCCACAGCCGCGATTAAGCGTTTGGGAATGCCCGCTGCGATCTTCCCGGTCACAGCGGGCATTTTTGCATTTTCCGTTGCAATCCGTCCAAATTTATGCTATACTCCCTTTTGCTGTGCAACGGCGCAGCGACCCTAAAGAGCAACTTAGGATTTTAGGCTCCCCCGTGCGGACTCGAAACCGCGCCGGGCTAAACCCACAGGAGCTGGCGGTTCCTGTGCGGTCAAAATCAAACCGCTGGAGTACTATCATGAATCAGAACCTTTCCGTCCGCAAACTGGCCCGCTGCGCAGTCGTCGCAGCCATCTATGTGGTGCTGTGCATGGCGCTGCAGCCCTTCTCCTACGGTGCCGTTCAGGTGCGCGTAGCCGAGGCGCTCTGCTTGCTGCCCATCTTCGGCCCGGAGTACATCGCCGGCGTCGTGCTGGGCTGCTTCCTTGCCAACCTCTTGGGTTCCACCATTGTGGATGTCATCTTCGGCACGCTGGCCACCCTGCTGGCCTGTGTGGTCACCTACAAGCTGCGGAATGTCCGCTTCAAGGGGCTGGCACTGGCCGCTTCCCTGCCGCCGGTCCTCTTCAACGCCGTCATCATCGGCATTGAGATCGCCGTCCTCTTCCCCGATCCGTCTTCCTCCGCGCCGCTGTGGCTGGCTTGCATCACCAACGGCATCTCCGTCGGCATCGGCGAGCTCATCAGCTGCACGGTTCTGGGTGTGCTGCTGGTCAAGATCATCGAGTCCAACGCCTCCCTGCGCAAAGTCTTTGTGGCTGCCTGATCCACTCTAGGTTTCACCGGAGCGCCTGATCGAGCAGCCGCCCCGCAATGTATTGTTCAAAGGCCTCTGTTGTTGCTCGGCCTTTTCCCCAAGACAGCAAAAAGCTCTGACCAGTCCCATGAGGATCGGTCAGAGCTTCTTTTGTTTTATCGGTTACTTGTGCTCTCCCAGCCACCGCAGGGCAAAATAGCTGTACGCCGCGCTGCCCGCGAAGAGGATGCTGTCGTCAAACTTGACCTTGGGGTGGTGCTGGCCGTAGGTGTAACCCTCCTTGGCGTTGCCCGCCGCAATAAACATGCTGACGGTGGGCACCTCGTGGCTGACGAAGGCGAAGTCCTCGCTGCCGCCGCCGGGTTTGCCGCCGGTGAGCTTGCTCATGTCCAGCGCACCTTGGTCCATCAGCTCGGTCATATAGGTCATGGCGTTCTCGGCGAGGGCGTCGTCCACCACCATGCAGGGGCAGAAGTCGCTGAAGCTGACCTCGGCGGTGCAGCGGTAGGCTGCCGCCACGCCCTGCGCGATCTCGGTCATCCGCTTGTGGATCAGCTCACCCACCTTGTTTTCAGGGTCGATGGTGCGGATGGTGCCCCACATCTCCGCCGTATCGGGGATGACGTTGGACGCCGCACCGGCCTGAAACCGCCCGGTGGTAAAGACTCCGAAACTGTGGGGGTCCATCTCGCGGCTGTTGATCTCCTGCAGAGCGATGTGGATGTGTGCCGCCGCCGTGATGGGGTCGATGCACGCTTCCGGCATGGAGCCGTGGCCGCCCTTGCCGTGGACGACGATGTGATACTGCTCGCAGCTGGCCATGGTGATGCCGCCGTGGGGCACCAGCACCATGCCGGAGGGCAGGGGCATCCCCGCGATCACATGGAACATGACCGCCGCATCGACCTTCGGGTTTTCCAACAGGCCGTTGGCCAGCATATCCGGCGAGCCTTGGAAGATCTCCTCCGCGGGCTGGAATTCCAGCTTGACGGTGCCTTCCAGCTCGTCCTCATGCTCCTTGAGGAGCTTGGCCGCGCCCAGCATCATGGCCGTGTGCATATCGTGGCCGCAGCCGTGCATCTTGCCGGGCACCTCGGAAGCGAAGTCCACGCCGGACTCCTCCTGAATGGGCAGGGCGTCCATATCGCCCCGCAGCAGGATGGTCTTGCCGGGGCGCTTGCCGCCCGCCAGCGCGATGATACCGGCCTTGCCGCAGTCCTGCGGAGTATAGCCCATCTCGGTCAGCGCCTGTTTCACCAGCGCGCGGGTCTTTGGCAGGTCGAAGCCCACCTCCGGGTGCCGGTGCAGCGTCCGCCGCCACTGCTGCAGCTGGGGCTCCAGCACCTTTGCCTCTGCCATCCAATCCTTCGAGGTCATCATTCCAAATCAGCTCCCTTTTTCTTTATCTGGCATGAACAGCCTGTTGAATGGACCGCTCCACAAAGCTGTTCAAGCTCATATTGTGTGCCGCCGCAAAAACGACTGCCTGCTTATGCAGTTCTGGCGAAATGCGGACATTGAAGCTGCCCTTGTAAGCCCGCTCCGGTTCCTGATGCGTTTCTGCGCACAGAGCCAAGTAATCCTCTACCGCCCCGTGGAAATCGCTGACCAGCTCTGCCGCCGTCGCGCCCTCGTAGGAGATCAGCGCCCGGATTCCCATCACCTTGCCGTAAAACAAGCCGTCTTCTTCCGAGAACTCTACGCTGCCCACATAGCCTTTGTATTCCATCGTGTTATTCATAGAAGTCCCTCCTGCTCCAAAATTTGGATCAGCTGCTTCACCTGATATTCCAGCAGCTCTTTTCTGGGGTGAGGCTTGTGCATCATGATCGGCGGGTGCTTTTCTGATACGAACATGATGCGCGAGCCGCTGGTGCGGCCTTTGTTGAAGCGTTCATATTCGAAATACCGCAAAAGGCTTTCTGCGTCGTCAAACGTAAAGGTCTTTGGCTTCGCCCGCAGACGCTCGATCAGCTTTTCCTTCTGCCCCATCGGTTCCTCCTAACCATAGTATACCACGATTGGAAAAGAATGCAACTAAAATTAGTTGCATTCTTTTCTGTTTAAGCGTTTACTGCTCCCCGCCGTTGGCCCCATCGGGGTGGTACTGGGCGCAGGTGCACTTTTTCCATTTAAGGCCGCTGCCGCAGGGGCAGGGGTCGTTGCGGCCGATCTTGATGACGCGGACGGGCTGGCCCTTGGGGGCACCCTTGGCGCCGGGCGCACCGTTGCCGGGCACAAAGCCCTCGCCGGTGGGCTTGGCCACCTGCTCCCGCTTGAGGGCAGCGCCCGCGCCGCGCACCTCGATGGTCAGCAGCATCTTGATGCTGGACTCCCGGATGGAATCGACCATCTGGTCGAACATATCGAAGCCCTCGATGCGGTACTCCACAACGGGGTCCTTCTGGCCGTAGCCCCGCAGCGCGATGCCCTGCCGCAGCTGGTCCATGTTGTCGATGTGGTCCATCCACTGCCGGTCCACGCACTTGAGCAGACAGATGCGCTCCAGCTCACGCATGAGCGGGGCACCGTAGCGCTGCTCTTTGTCGTTCAGGATGTCCATGCCGCGGTCATACAGCAGGTCGGCGATGCTCTGCACCGAGATGCTGTCGTAATCGGCGACGGTATAGCGGAAGTCCTCCTCGGTGGTCAGCCAGCCCTGATAATGGCGGCGGAGGGCACCGAAGTCCCACTCGTCCTTGACATCGCCCGCGAGGAACTGCTTGCAGCTGGAGTCGATGTTCTCCCGCAGCATGTTGTGCATCTCGGTGCTGATGTCCTCGCCGTCCAGCACCTTGCGGCGCTGGCCGTAGATGATCTCGCGCTGCTGATTCATAACATCGTCGTACTTCAGCACGTTCTTGCGGATCTCGAAGTTGCGGCCTTCCAGCTTCTTCTGGGCGCTTTCGAGGGTGCTGGTGATCATCCGGTTCTCGATGGGGGTGTCCTCGTCCAGCTTGAGGGTGTCCATCAGGCTGGAAACCCGGTCGCCGCCGAACAGGCGCATCAGGTCGTCTTCGAGGCTCAGGTAGAAGCGGGAGGCACCGGGGTCGCCCTGACGGCCCGCACGGCCGCGCAGCTGGTTGTCGATGCGGCGGCTCTCGTGCCGCTCGGTGCCGATGATGAACAGGCCGCCCGCCTTGCGCACCTCGTCGGCCTCGGCCTCGATGGCGGGCTTGTACTGGGCGTACAGCTCATCGAACCGCTTGCGGGCCGCAAGGATGTTCCCGTCCGTGGTGTCGCCGTGGCCGTTGGCCTCGGTCAGCAGCAGTTCCACCGCATTCGGGTCGGCGTCTTCGGGCTTTTCGGGGTCCAGCAGGTTCTCGCAGAAGTGCTCTTTCCGCATCTGGGCCTTGGCCATGAACTCGGCGTTGCCGCCCAGCATGATATCGGTACCACGGCCCGCCATGTTGGTGGCGATGGTGATGGCACCCTTCTTGCCGGCCTGTGCCACGATCTCCGCCTCGCGCTCGTGGTTCTTCGCGTTCAGCACGTTGAAGTCGCGGGTGTAGCGCTGGAGCATCTTGGCCAGCGTCTCGCTCTTTTCGACGCTGACAGTACCCACCAGCACCGGCTGGCCATTCTTGTGGCACTCCATCACCTGCTCGATGACGGCCTTGTACTTGCCGTTCACGGTCTTGTAGACGGCATCCGGGTAATCCTTGCGGATGTTCGGGCGGTTGGTGGGCACGGTGACGATGTTCAGGCCGTAAATTTCGGTGAACTCGGTGGCCTCGGTCTTGGCCGTACCGGTCATACCGGCCAGCTTCTTGTACATGCGGAAGTAGTTCTGGAAGGTGATGGTGGCCAGCGTCTTGCTCTCGGCAGCGATCTTCACGCCTTCCTTCGCCTCGATGGCCTGATGCAGACCCTCGTTGTAGCGGCGGCCGATCATCAGACGGCCCGTAAACTCATCCACGATGATGACTTCGCCGTTCTTCACCACATAGTCGATGTCCTTCTTCATGACGCCATAAGCCTTGATGGCCTGATCGATGTGGTGGGCCAGCGTCATATTCTCGGCGGCGGCAAGGTTCTCGATCTTGAAATATTCCTCCGCCTTCTTGATGCCCTTCGCCGTCAGGGTGCAGCTCTTGTGCTTTTCGTCCACGACGTAATCGCCGTCGGTCTGCTCGTCGGTCTCCACCTTGTCTTCCAGCTCCACCACCACGCTCTTGCGCAGGGTGCGGACGAAGCGGTCCACCTGCGTGTACAGGCTGGAGGAATCCTCGCCGCGGCCGGAGATGATCAGCGGGGTGCGGGCCTCATCGATCAGGATGGAGTCCACCTCATCGACGATGGCGTAGACATGGCCGCGCTGCACCATGTTGTCCTTGTAGGTCACCATGTTGTCGCGCAGGTAGTCGAAGCCGAACTCGTTGTTGGTGCCGTAGGTGATGTCGGCGTTGTAGGCGCGGCGGCGGCTGTCGCCGTCGATGCCCTGCACGATCAGGCCGACACTCAGACCCAGCCAGCGGTAGAGTTTTCCCATCCACTCGCTGTCGCGCTTGGCCAGATAATCGTTGACGGTGACGATGTGGACGCCTTCGCCGGTCAGAGCGTTCAGGTAGGCGGGCAGGGTCGCCACCAGCGTTTTGCCTTCACCGGTCTGCATCTCGGCGATGTCGCCGCGGTGCAGCGCGATGCCGCCGGTGATCTGCACCGGGAAGTGCTTCATGCCCAGCACACGCCAAGCGGCCTCGCGGCAGACGGCGAACGCATCGGGCAGGATATCGTCCAGCGTCTCGCCCTTGGCCAGCCGCTCTTTCAGCGCCGGAGTCTGGGCCTGTAAGTCGGCGTCGGACATTGCCTGATATTGGGGTTCCAGTGCCAGCACCTTTTTGGTGAGCGGGTTGATCTTTTTCAGCTCGCGGTCCGAGAAAGTGCCGAAGATTTTTTCAGCAAAGGACATTCTTACACCTCATCTATTTGGAAATCTGGGCGGCATCCCGCCCGATAGAGTAATCATATAGTTATATGATACACCAAAGCACAAAACCCGTCAAACCCGTTGGGCAGATTTTACGCTGTTTTCCGATGAACTTTCTGTAAAATCCTGTACAAAAGGCACCTTCGCCGCAGCAAAGGTGCCTTTCCGTTACAAGAAACTCGCGCCCGCGTGGGGCACGCCGTCCGCCCAGAGCGAATGCAGCCGCTGGGGCAGAGCATAGAAATTGCCGCCTGTGTACACCCACGCCCCGGCTGCTGCCAGCGCCGCCAGAGCGGCCAGCACCAGCAAAACCGCCAGCACCCGCCGGGCGCGGCGGGGCTTTTTGGGGGTGGGGGCAGCTTCGGGCTGGGCCGTTTTTTCGGCTTTCCGGGCGGGCAGAAAGCCCGTGCCCTCCGCTTGGGGCAGCCCGCACGCGGCGCGGCGGATCATATCCAGCAGCCAGAGGGCGGGCTTGTCCGCCCGCTGTACCGTCCGCAGCCAGCAGCCTTTTTTGCTGCTGAGGATGAGCACGCAGTCCTGCTCCCGCTCGGCACAGCCCGCCGCAAGGTCGGCCCCCACTACCCGCCGGGCTGCCTGTGCCCGCGCCAGTGCAAGGCGGACGGGGTCCGTGGTGCCTTTCGGAAGGCGGGCACGGGCCCGCTTTTCGATCTGGGCCCCGGCCTTGGGATGGGCGTAGCTCAGCGCCCCGAAGTCAAAGACCTTTTCCGCACCGGGGACCGTTTCCAGCCGGGCTTCCAGCAGCGTCCCCGCCGCCGCATCCGAGCAGATGAGCAGCCGGTCGTGGCCTTCCAGCGCCGCGACGACGGCTTCGGCCAGCGTGGTCTCCCCCGCCCCGTACAGGTCGGCGGAGAAGGTTTCCCGCAGTGCGCCCACGGCTTTTTTCAGCCCCGCCGCGCTCTGCGCCGAGAGGGCCACCAGCGTTTCGGCCCCCCGGCTCTTCCACTGGGCGGCAGCATTCCACTGGGGCGGGAACTGCCCCACGGCAGCCCCCACGGCGGCGTCCGGCGCACCGAACAGCCGCAGCACACATCCGGCCTTTGCTTCGTTCAATTTCGTTCACCCCTGCGTTTTATTTGTTCAAAAATGCCTTGTCCAGTGCATCCAGCGCAGCAGCGTCGTGCTGCCGGGCCGCGGCAAGGGGCTTTGTGCCGTCAGGGAGCTTTCCCTGCGCCAGACGCAGCGCCAGTTCCAGCGCGGTCTGTGCGGCGCGCCCGCGGACCCACGCACGGTCCGGGCGGGAGACGAACAGCTTTTTGACGTAGGCCGTCCCGCCCCGCGCAGCACCGACGTAGACGGTGCCCACCGGGCGGAGCTCGTCGCCGCCAAGCCGGTCACGCTGACGGCGATATCCGCTCCGGCGGCCTCTGCGGCCCCCAGCGCCATCTGCGCCGCCACCGGGGCCGACACCACGTTGTACCGCGCGATGACCTCCGGCTCCACGCCCACCAGCTTCGCCTTCGCCTGTTCCCAATAGGTCACAAAGCCGTAGCCGAACACCTCGCTGGAGCCGGACACCGACGTGATGCGCTCTGCGATCAGGCCGCCGGTGCAGCTCTCCGCCGTGGCGATGGTGAGGCCCTTTTCCTTCAGGGTGCGCACCAGCGTTTCTTCCAGCCCGGCTACATCCTCATCATACACCGCATCGCCCAGCAAATCGTAGAACTTTTTGGCATATGCGCGGCACATTTTTTCGCCGTCCTCGTCGGTGGCGGCACGGGCCGTGATGCGGATCTCGCACTCGCCGGTCTTGCAGTAGATGGCGGCGGTAGGGTTCCCATTCTCCAAAAGGTCCCGCACCTTGTATTCCAAGTTGCTTTCGCCCCCCAGCACCCGCAGGGTGATGGAGTGCAGGGTGCAGTTCTGGCGTTCCAGCAGCATGGGCCGGATGCTCTCGGTCCACATGGCCTTCATCTCGGAGGGGACGCCCGGCATCAGGACGGCGCAGCGGCCATCCTGCTCGAACCACGCGCCGGGGGCGGTGCCGTGGTGGTTGACGATCTTTTTCCCGTGCACCGGCACCATGGCCTGTTTGCGGTTGTTGGGGGTGGTCTCCCGGCCGGAGCGGGCAAAGTATTCCTGAATGCCCGCCCACTCGGCTTCGTCCAGCTCCAGCGTATCGCCGAAGCATGCGGCCACCGTCTCTTTGGTCAGGTCGTCCGCCGTGGGGCCCAAGCCGCCGGTAAACACCAGCAGGTCACACCGCGCCTTCGCCTCGTTGACGAACTCCGCCAAGCGGCCGTGGTTGTCGCCGATGGTGCTCTCCCGCTGGACCGTGATGCCCAGCGCCGCCAGCTCCCGGCTCAGGTACTGGGCGTTGGTGTTCAGGATGTTGCCGAGCAGCAGCTCGGTGCCCACACTGATGATCTCCGCCGTCATCTTCCTCACCCCTCAAACTCGATCTCGTCGGTGATCCGGATGCGGATGCGCTCGGTCTCCTCGGCGGCCTTGGCTTCCAGCTCGGTCAGACCGGGCATCGCCGCCTCGGCTTCGAGGATCTCGTCCAGCTCCGGGCGGATCTTCGGGTGCGGCGGGGTGAAGATGGTGCAGCAGTCCTCGTAGGGCAGGATGCTCGTCTCAAAGGTGCCGATGTGGCGGGACGTCTCAATGATCTCGGTCTTGTCCATGCCGATGAGCGGGCGGAGGATGGGCAGATCCTGCGCCGCATCGGTGCACTGGATGGCCTTCACGGTCTGGCTGGCCACCTGCGCCAGACTCTCGCCGGTGATGAGGGCTTCGCTGCCCTGCTTTTGGGCGATGAGGTTGGCAATGCGCATCATGCTGCGGCGCATCAGCACCGTGAACAGCACATCGGGGGCGTTGTCCCGGATGTACTCCTGCGGCTTGGTGTAGGGCACCACAAAGAGGTTCGTGCTGCCGGTGTAGGGGGTGATCTTCTGGGCCAAAGTCTTAACTTTCAGTTTTGCGCGCTCCGAAGTATACGGAGGGGACGCAAAATGGATGTGATCCAGCGCCAGACCGCGCTTGGCCATCCGGTAGGCGGCCACCGGGCTGTCGATGCCGCCGGAGAGCATGTTCAGCGCACGGCCGGAGGTGCCTACCGGCAGACCGCCCTCGCCGGGTATTTTCGGGCCGTGAATATACGCGCCGTAATCGCGGATCTCCACGATGACCTTGAACTGGGGGTTGCGCACATCGACTTTCAGGTAGTTGTGCTTGCCCAGCAGGTAGGCACCCAGCTCCCGCATCAGTTCGGGGCTGGTCATGGGGTAGGTCTTGTCGGAGCGGCGGGCCTCCACCTTGAAGGTCTTGATGCCGTGGAGGCTGTCGCCGAGGTAATCTTCCGCCGTCTGGCAGATGGTGTCGAAGTCCTTTTCGCAGACCACGGCGCGGCTCAGCGCAGCCAGACCAAAGACGGTGCGCACCCGGTCAAAGGCAAGGTCCATGTCGATGTCCTCTTCCTCCGGCTCCATGTAAAAGGTGGACTGGGTGCAGTAGACCTTGAACTTGCCCACGGTCTTGAGCCGGTAGCGCAGGATCTTCATCATCGCCGACTCGAACTGGTTGCGGTTGAGGCCCTTGAGCGACATCTCGCCCTGATAGCCCATAATAATTTCACGCATAGTTATCTCCTGATCTTCTGTAAATTCTTCATGCCGTCCTCAAAGCGGTTGAGGAACGCATCCACGTCTTCGGGGGTGTTGTCGGCGCAGAACGACACCCGGATGGCCGTGTCAATGGCCAGCGGGTCCCGACCCATGGCCGCAAGGGTGTGGCTGGGCTGGCCCCGCCCACAGGCGCTGGCCGAGGAAACATAGATCTGCTGCTCGGCCAGATAGGCCAGCATCGTTTCGCTCTTGATGCAGTTTTCGCTGAAGTTCAGCACCTCCGGCACCGCGCTGTCCGGGCTGTTGATGACCACATCGGGGAAAGCGTTCAGCCCCTCCCGCAGCCGGGCGTTCAGGGCGCGGACGGCGGCATCCCGGCTCTTCATGTTCTTGGAAAGGCGGCTCACCGCCGCTGCCAGACCCACCGCATAGGGCAGATTCTCGGTGCCGGGGCGCTTCTCGCGCTCCTGCTCGCCGCCGAGGTAGGGCGGCTGGAACGCCTGTGCCAGACTGTCGCTCAGATAGAGAGCGCCCACGCCCTTGGGCGCATGGATCTTGTGGCCGCTGACCGCCAGCGTGTCGATGTTCGCCAACTTGATGGGCACCCGCATCCACGCCTGTACCGCGTCCACATGGACGATGGTGCGGTTGTTTCTGCGTTTCACCTCGGCGGCCAGCCGTTCCACGTCGTTCCGGGTGCCGATCTCGTTGTTGACCATCATGCACGCCACGAGGATGGTGTTCTTGTCCACCGCATCCAGCATTTTGTTGATGTCCAGCGTGCCGTCCGGGTTCGGGGCCACCACCGTGACGTCATATCCCATGGCCGCCAACCGCTCCAGCGGCTTCTGGACGCTGGGGTGTTCGAAACCGGACACCACGATGCCCCTGCCGAACTTCCGGGTCAGAGCCGCGCCCAGCAGGGCCATGTTGTTGCCCTCGCTGCCGCAGGAGGTGAAGTACAGTTCCCGCGACTTGCAGCCGAGGCTCCGGGCCACCACGGCGCGGGCCGCGTTCAGTGCCTCTTCGCTGCGGGCACCGGGGGCGTAGAGGGAGGACGGGTTCGCCCAGTGCTCCCCCATGGCCTTGTAGATGGCATCCGCCACCTCCGGGGCCACGATGGTGGTGGCGGCGTTGTCCAGATAATGCAATTCCGAATTTTGCAGCATAAAATTTGATTCCTGCCTTTTTCCGTTCCAGCCGGAGGCGGCTTTTTACCCGCATCCGACGTTTTTTCATAGTAAACCAGAATAAGTATAGCACAAACAGCCCCATAACGCAAAGTGTTTGCGCCGCCGCTTGCACCGGGGCGTGTCCTGCTGTATAATGAAGAAAAACGTTCCAGAAAGCAGGGTGTCTTATGGCCGATTATCAGGAATACCGCCGCCGCATTCTCCGCAAGCGTTGGCGCAGGATGTTTGCCGTGGCAGGGCTGTTGTTCCTGCTGGTGCTGCTCAGCGCCGTGGGGGTGCTGTGGAAGCGGCTCCACCGGGAACAGTCCCCCGCCGTGGTGCAGGGGCCGACCATCTTCCAGCAGGAATTGCAGGGCAGCGAGTGGAACACCATCAGCTACACGCCCGCCCGACGGCTGAGCGTCCAGACCACAGAAACCGGCACGACCGCCATGGATTTCCGCCTCGCCGCGCTGGACGAGAGCCCCGCCGTGGACCGCAGCTATTTTTCCCAAGCCTGTTTCCTTGGCGACAGCCTGACGCAGGGCATGGAGATGTACAGCACCGGTCTGCCGGAGGCCTCCTACTGCGCCTATAAGGGCATCGGCCCCAGCGCCGTGGTCAACAGCACCACCTGCACCCGCCGGGACGGCACCAAGGAGGTGCCCATGGAGGCGCTGGCCGCCCAGCAGCCGAAGGTGCTCTACATCCTGCTGGGTACCAACGTCCTCAACCGGGACGACGATTATTCCAACTTCCTCACCTATTACCGCCTCATGCTGGATATGGTCACCCAGACGCTGCCCAACACCCAGATCTACGTTCAGTCCATCACGCCCGTCCGGCCGGATGTCCGCGCCACCCATCCCGGCCTGTACAAGGAGCGGCTGTGCGAGATCAACAACGAGCTGGCCGCCATCGCGCTGGAAAAGAACTGTGCCTTCCTCAATCTGTGGGAAGTCCTCGCCGACGAAAACGGTGACCTGAAAGCCGAGTACGCCCAGAAGGACGGCTACCACGTCAAGCCCGAAGGCTACACCGTCTGGGTCGATTACCTCCGCACCCATACCGTCACCACGACCACCGCCGCGGCGGCGTAAACTTACAGCAAAAAAATCCTCCCGGTCGTCTGATCGGGAGGATTTTTTTGTTATCGGAAACGCTCAGAACAGGCCGGTGATCTTGCCATCGGCATCGACGTCGATGTTGACGGCAGCGGGCTTTTTGGGCAGACCGGGCATGGTCATGATATTGCCGCAGATGACCACGATAAAACCGGCACCGGCGGCGAGGCGGACCTCGCGCACCTCCATGGTGAAGCCGGTGGGCGCGGCCAGCAGCTTTGCATTATCGCTGAAGCTGTACTGGGTCTTGGCGATGCAGACGGGCAGGTCGCCATAGCCCAGCTCGGTCAGCTCGGCCAGCGTCTTGCTGGCGGCGGCGCTGAAGTTCACATCGTCGGCGCGGTAGATCTTCTTGGCAATGGCCTTGACCTTGTCCTTCAGGGGCATGTCCAGCGGGTAAGTGAACTGGATGGGGCGGTCTTCCATGATCTCCAGCACCTTTTCAGCCAGTGCCTTGCCGCCCTCGCCGCCCTTGGCGAAGACTTCGCTCAGCACGCAGGGCACACCCTGCTCGGCGCAGACCTGCTGGACGCAGGCCTGTTCTTCGGGGGTGTCGGTGGGGAAGGCATTGATGGCCACCACCACCGGCAGACCGAAGCCGTTTTTCAGGTTGTCGATGTGGCGGACGAGGTTGGCCGCACCGGCCTTGACGGCTTCGAGGTTGGGCTGGTTCAGGTCGGCCTTGGCCACGCCGCCGTGGCTCTTGAGGGCGCGGACGGTGGCAACCAGCACACAGGCGCTGGGCGCAATGCCCGCATAGCGGCACTTGATGTCGAGGAATTTTTCCGCGCCGAGGTCGGCACCGAAGCCCGCCTCGGTGATGACGTAATCGGCCAGCGAGAGGCTGAGCTTGGTGGCCATGACGCTGTTGCAGCCATGGGCGATGTTGGCGAAGGGGCCGCCGTGGACCAGGGCACCCGAGTGCTCCAGGGTCTGGATCAGGTTGGGCTTTAACGCTTCCTTAAGGAGGGCTGCCATGGATCCCACTGCATGGAGCTGCTCTGCGGTCACAGGCTCTCCTGCAAAATTATAGGCCACAATAATCTTGCCCAGACGGTTCTTTAAATCCTCCATGTTGTCTGCCAGGCACAGGATCGCCATGATTTCGGATGCCACTGTAATGACAAAGTGGTCCTCCCTGACCATACCGTCTCCCTTTGCGCCCAGGCCTACCACGATGTTGCGCAGGACGCGGTCATTCATGTCCACGCAGCGCTTCCACTGGATCTGCCTTGGGTCAATGCCCAGGGCGTTTCCCTGCTGGATATGGTTGTCTAAGAGCGCTGCCAACAGGTTATTGGCGGATGTGATGGCATGGAAATCACCTGTAAAGTGCAGGTTTAAATCCTCCATGGGCACAACCTGGGCATAACCGCCGCCGGCTGCTCCGCCTTTAACCCCAAAGCAGGGGCCCAGGGACGGCTCCCTGAGTGCTATGATGGCCTTTTTGCCCATCTTTCCAAATGCCTCGCCCAGACCAACCGTGGTAGTGGTCTTTCCTTCTCCTGCCGGTGTTGGGTTAATGGCTGTTACCAGCACCAGTTTTCCGTTGGGACGGTCCTTTACCTGCTCCCAGAGTTCATCTGTCAGCTTTGCTTTGTATTTACCGTAAAGCTCCAGGTCATCCTCCCCGATTCCATAAGCAGCAGCCACTTCCTTGATGGGCCGCATCACGGCCTCCTGTGCAATCTCAATATCTGATTTCATGATTAGTTCCTCCTCTTATATTACGCTTTGCGGCTTTCTGCCCCGCAGGTCCGCCAACGTTTTATTCAAAAGCACCGGCCGCTGCTGCCCTTGCCGGCAGCCGCTGCTCTTGTTTCCCCATACATTCCTGTTTCCCCGGTCCGATTCACCTGCACCACGTTCCCGGGAACCAGGTTTAATCCCCCTGCTCCAGCAGTTCCTCGAATTCTTCCATGCTCATAAGCACTTTTCTGGGCTTGGTACCTTCTTCCTCGCCCACTACCCCCGCTTCCGCCAGCTGGTCCATAATACGGGCAGCCCGGTTGAAGCCAATCTTAAACATCCTCTGGAGCATTCCGATGGATGCCTTTTCCTTTTCAATAATAAATCTGCCTGCCTGGACAAAGTATTCATCCCGCTCAGAAGCCCCGCCG
>ENA-OROR01001250-OROR01001250.1-human-gut-metagenome-genome-assembly--contig:-NODE-1250-length-17320-cov-5.911150_pt1 | contig 17320 bp, 11 predicted proteins | sample MGYA00242135_ERZ509060 | MGnify/ENA primary metagenome ERZ509060 (study PRJEB26280, sample SAMEA2338742) | human gut metagenome | biome: human gut; feature: human-associated habitat; material: faeces... | reverse complement strand
GGCCTGAAGAGCATCGTTTCCATGAACCCCATCATGATCGACGGCACCGGCATGTGCGGCGGCTGCCGCCTGACCGTGGGCGGCGAGACCAAGTTCGCCTGCGTGGACGGCCCCGACTTCGACGGCGACCTCGTGGATTTCGACGAGGCCATGGCCCGCGGCACCATGTACCGCCCCTTTGAGGCCAAGGCCCGTGAAGCGGCCTGCAATCTGTTCAAGACTCAGGAGGGAAAATAAGATGGCTTTCAATATGGACCCGAAAAAGTGCCCCATGCCCACGCAGGACCCCAACGTCCGCAACAAGAACTTTGAGGAAGTGGCACTTGGCTATACCGCTGAAATGGCCGTGAACGAAGCAAAGCGCTGCGTCCACTGCAAAAACAAGCCCTGCCAGACCGGCTGCCCGGTCGGCATCGACATCCCGGAGTTCATCGGCCATGTGGCCGAGGGCGACTTCGAAGCCGCCTATCAGGTCATCAACCGCTCCTCTTCCCTGCCCGCTGTCTGCGGCCGTGTATGCCCGCAGGAGAGCCAGTGCGAGGGCAAGTGCACCCGCGGCATCAAGAACGAGCCAGTCGGCATCGGCCGTCTGGAGCGCTTCGTGGCCGACTGGCACCGTGAAAACGTCCACACTGCCCCGGTCGTGCCCGAATCCAACGGCCACAAGGTCGCCATCATCGGCGCGGGTCCTGCCGGCCTGACCGCTGCGGGCGATCTGGCAAAGCTGGGCTACAAGGTCACCGTGTACGAGGCGCTGCATGTGGCGGGCGGTGTACTGATGTACGGCATCCCCGAATTCCGTCTGCCCAAGGCCATCGTCCAGCAGGAGATCGACGGCCTGAAGAAGATGGGCGTCGATTTCGAGTGCAACATGGTCATCGGCAAGGTGCTGACCATCGACGAGCTGATGGGCGAGTACGGCTACGAGGCCGTCTTCGTGGGCTCCGGTGCCGGTCTGCCCCGCTTCATGGGCATCCCCGGCGAGAGCCTGAAGGGCGTTTACTCCGCCAACGAGTTCCTGACCCGCTCCAACCTGATGAAGGCTTACCTGCCCACCAGCAAGACCCCCATCCGCACCGGCAAGAAGGTCGCCGTTGTGGGCGGCGGCAATGTGGCCATGGACGCTGCCCGCAGCGCCCTGCGTCTGGGTGCCGAGACCGTCTACATCGTCTACCGCCGCGGCATGGCCGAACTGCCCGCCCGTAAGGAGGAAGTGGAGCACGCCGAGGAAGAGGGCATCATCTTCAAGACCCTGTGCAACCCGGTGGAGATCCTGTCCGATGACGACGGCTTCGTCAAGGCCATCACCTGCGTGGAGATGGAGCTGGGCGAACCCGACGCCTCCGGCCGCCGCCGCCCCATCGAGAAGAAGGGCAGCGAGTTCACTATGGATGTGGACACCGTCATCATGAGCTTGGGCACCAGCCCGAACCCCCTCATCCGCTCCACCACCCCCGGTCTGGAGACCAACAAGCACGGCTGCATCGTCACCGAAGGCGACGAGGGCAAGACCAGCCGCGAGGGCGTTTATGCGGGCGGCGACGCCGTGACCGGTGCCGCTACCGTCATCAAGGCCATGGGTGCCGGTAAGGCAGCCGCGAAGGCCATTGACGAGTACATTCAGAACAAGTAAGTTTCCCGTGTAGAAGAAAGCCGGTGCACCTCAGAGGTGCACCGGTTTTTGTATTTTGCCAAATGTATCCCAGTTGTTGTGCAACCTGCTCAATTTTCCGAGGTGATTTTTGTTGGCTATTTCTGGCGCATTGTGATTGATTTTGACGGAAATCTTGCTATAATAAGGACAGAGAGCTTCACAAAGCTTCAAATTCAATCACAAAACACCAAAGGAGTGACCTTTCCTCATGTTGGCTGAAGAACGCTTCGCCCTCATCCTTGACCTGCTGGCCCGCCAGCGCACTGCCACCGTGCAGGAGCTGTGCGAGGCGCTGAACGCCAGCGAGTCCACTATCCGGCGCGATCTGAACGAGCTGGACAAACTGGGCAAGCTGAACAAAGTCCACGGCGGAGCCACGCTGCCGGACAGCCCCTTCCGCACCGACGAACCCACCATGGCCGCCAAGGAAACGCTGGCCGTGGACCAGAAACAGAGCATCGCACAGGCGGCAGCTTCCCTCATCCAGCCGGAGGACTTCGTCTTTTTGGATGCCGGTTCCACCACCCTTGCGGTGGCCCGGCTGCTCAGCGGCCCGGCGCTCAAGGCCAGTTATGTGACCAACGGCGTGGCCCACGCGCGGCTGCTGGCCCAGAAGGGCTGCCGGGTGTTCCTGCCCGGCGGGCTGCTCCGTCCCCAGACCGAAGCCATCATCGGGGCGGCGGCGCTGACGGCTTTGCAGCAGTACAACTTCACCAAAGCCTTCATGGGGGCCAACGGCGTGGCGCTGGAGGCCGGGTTCACCACCCCGGACCCGGAGGAAGCCGCCGTCAAGGCTGCTGCCGTCCGCCGGGCGCGGGAGGCATGGTTCCTTGTGGACGATTCCAAGTTCGCGCAGGTCTACCCCGCCGTCATCACCGACCTGCACGGCGGAGCCATCCTGACCAACCGCTGCCCCAACCCCAAATACCGAGAATTTACTTTGATAAAGGAGACGGAATTATGATCTACACTGTAACCTTCAACCCTGCCATTGATTATGTCGTCCGTCTGGACAAGGCGCTGGAAGTCGGCGAGGTGAACCGCGCCGTCGGCGAAGACTGCGTGCTGGGCGGCAAAGGCATCAATGTGTCCGGTGTGCTCCGGGAGCTGGGCTGCGAGAGCGTGGCGCTGGGCTTTGTGGCGGGCGAGACCGGCGCGTGGCTGGAACGCGGGCTGGCCGCGCAGGGGCTGTGCACCGACTTCATCCACCTCGACCACGGCATGACCCGCATCAACGTGAAGATCAAGGCCAGTGAAGAAACCGAGCTGAACGGCGCGGGTCCCGCCATCCCGGCGGCGGCCTTGCAGCAGCTGGAAGAAAAGATCGATGCGCTGACCGAAAACGATGTACTCATCCTCGCGGGCAGCATCCCGTCCAGTATGCCGCAGGACACCTACGAGCGGCTGCTGGCCCGGCTGGACGGCAAGGGCGTGCGCTGCGTTGTGGACGCCACCCGCGCCCTGCTGGCCAACGTCCTGCCCTTCCATCCCTTCCTCATCAAGCCCAACGATCACGAACTGGGCGAACTGGTGGGCAGGGAACTGACCGGCGACGCCGAGATCACCGCCGCAGCCCGCACCTTGCAGGAGAAGGGTGCCCGGAACGTTCTGGTCAGCATGGCGGGCGACGGAGCCCTGCTGGTGGACGAAGCGGGCGGCGTGCACCGCATCGGCTGCCCCAAGGGCAAGGTCGTGAACAGCGTGGGTGCGGGCGACAGCATGGTGGCCGGGTTCGTGGCCGGGTATCTCAAGACCGGCCGCTACGACGACGCCCTGCGGCTCGGCACCGCCTGCGGCAGCGCCACGGCCTTCAGCCTTGGGCTTGCCAAACGGAGTGAAATCGAAGCACTGCTTGCAGCGCTTTAAGATCAGGAGAAAACAAGGAGAGGAGAACCCCTATGCGCATCACCACATTATTTTCCCTCAAGGCCATTGCACTGGATTCCACCGCTTCCACGCAGGAGGAGATCCTGAACGAGCTGGTGGAGCTGCAAGCCACTCATGACAACATCATGGACAAGGCCGCCTACAAAAAGGCGCTCTATGCCCGCGAGGCGGAAGGCTCCACCTATGTGGACAACGGCATTACCGTGCCCCACGCCAAGAGCGACGTGGTGCTCCACCCCAGTCTGGCCGTGCTGCGGCTGAAGGAGCCGGTGCAGTACAACCCCGATGACGACGGCAAGACCGACCTGCTCTTCGCCATTGCGGCCCCGCAGAACGGCAGCCTCCACGTGGATATGCTGGCCCGGATGATGCAGATGCTGATGAACGAGGACTTCGTGGAAAAGCTCCGCACCGCCAAGACGCCGAAGGAATTCCTCGACTGCATCGACCAGCAGGAGCAGGACCAGTTCGGCGATGAGAGCTTCACCAGCCAGCCCATCCCCCAGAACGGCTTCCGGGTGCTGGCCGTGACCGCCTGCCCCAACGGCATCGCCCATACTTACATGGCCGCCGAGGCGCTGGCCAAGGCGGGTGACAAGCTGGAACTGCCCGTCAAGGTCGAGACCAACGGCTCCGACGGCGCGAAGAACGTCCTGACCAAGGAAGAGATCGCCGCCTGTGACGGCATCATCGTGGCGGCGGACAAGAACGTGGAGACTGCCCGCTTCGACGGCAAGCCCGTCCTCTTCACCCGCGTGGACGACGGCATCCACAAGCCCGAACAGCTCATTATGCAGGTGGCGCGCGGCGAGGTGCCCGTGTACCACGCCAAGGAAAAGGCTGCTGATGTTGGCACCGGCGCTTCCGACAGCACAGCCCACACCATTTACAAACATCTGATGAACGGCGTCTCCCACATGCTGCCCTTCGTCGTAGGCGGCGGCATCATGATCGCGCTGGCCTTCCTGCTGGACGATTACACCATCGACCCCTCCAACTTCGGCATGAACACCCCCCTCGCCGCCTTCTTCAAGACGGTAGGCAATGCAGCCTTCGGTTACATGCTGCCCATTCTGGCCGGGTTCATCGCCATGTCCATTGCGGACCGTCCGGGTCTGGCGGTGGGCTTCGCGGGCGGCGTCCTCGCCATGAACGGCACCAACTTCGCAGATCTTGCTTCCGGCAGCACCACCGGCATCTCCGGCGGCTTCCTCGCCGCGCTGCTGGCGGGCTTCGTGGCCGGTTATGTAGTCGAGTTCCTGAAAAAGATCACCGAGAAGCTCCCCGCCAGCCTGAACGGCATCCGCCCCATGCTGATCTACCCGCTGGGCGGCATCCTGATCATGGGTGCAGTCATGTGCGGCATCAACCCGGTCATGGGCATGATCAACACCGCCATGACCAACTGGCTCAACGCCATGGGCGGCACTTCCAAGGTCCTGCTGGGTGCCATCGTCGCCGGTATGATGAGCATTGATATGGGCGGCCCCTGCAACAAGGCAGCTTACGTCTTCGGCACCGCCGCCCTTGCCTCCGGCAACTATGAGGTCATGGCAGCGGTCATGGTCGGCGGCATGGTGCCCCCCATCGCCATCGCCCTGTCCACCACCTTCTGCCCGAAGAAGTGGACCCCCGACGAGCGCCGCAACGGCATCGTGAACTACGTCATGGGCCTGTGCTTCGTCACCGAAGGTGCCATCCCCTACGCCGCCGCCGACCCGCTCCGCGTCCTGCCCAGCTGCGTCATCGGCGCGGCCCTGTCCGGTGCGCTGTCCATGACCTTCGGCTGTGCCCTGCGCGCTCCCCACGGCGGCATCTTCGTCTTCCCCGTCGTGGATCACGCGCTGATGTACGTCGTGGCGCTGGCCGCCGGCAGCATCGTGGGTGCGGTGATCCTGAGCCTCCTCAAGAAGGACCAGCCCAAAAACTGAATTTCTCCCAACCATAGGAAAAGCCACCCGTTCGGGTGGCTTTTCTTCGTTGTATCACGCTTTCGGCCCACAGACATGTTTTTCTTCCAATTCCAACCCAAGGTCGCCCTCGATCTCCACAAAGCATTCCAGCAGGATGGGGTTGAAGGCACCGCACTCGCCGTTCAGGATCATGTCCACAGCCTTCCGGTGGGGGTACGCCTTTTTGTAGCAGCGCTCACTGGTCAGCGCGTCGTAGACGTCCGCCAGCGCAACGACCTGCGCTTCGATGGGGATCTCGTCCCCTTTCAGCCCGTCCGGGTAGCCGCAGCCGTCCCACCGCTCGTGGTGCCAGCGGGCAATGCTGTAAGCCGTCTGGAGCAGAGGCTCGGTGCTGAAGTTCTCCAGCTTGCTCAGCATCTCCGCGCCGATGGTGGTGTGGGTCTTGATGACCTCGAACTCCTCCTTGGTCAGGCGGCCGGGTTTGTTCAGAATCTTCTCGTCGATGGCGATCTTGCCGATGTCGTGCAGGGCTGCAGCCAGCGGGATATTATCCTGCATTTCGGAGGTGATGTGGTAGCGGTTGGGCCGTTCCAGCAGCTTTTCCAGCACCCGTTCGGTCAGGCGCTGGATGTGCTGGACATGCAGCCCGCTCTCGCCGTTGCGGAACTCGACCATCTGGCTCAGAACACCCACCAGCATGGTGGTGTTCTTCTCCCGCTCACGGATCTGCTCCGACAGCAAAGTGGTCAGCCGCCGCTGTTTTGCGTACAATTTAATGGTATTGAACACCCGGCGGTAGACCACGCGGGAGTCGAACGGGCGGGAGACATAATCCGAAACGCCCATTTCGTAGGCACGGCGGACGGAGGCTTCGCTGTCCTCGCTGGAGATCATGATAACGGGCAGGTCCTCAATGGTGTGGTTGCGGTTCATGAAGTCCAGCACCTCGAAGCCGTCCATCTTGGGCATCACGAGATCCAGCAGCACCAAGGCGATATCCCCCATGTGCTGATGCAGCTTTTCAAGGCACTCCTCGCCGTCGGCAGCTTCCAGAATGCGGTAGTCCCCCCGCAGGATCTCCGAAAGGATGGCGCGGTTCATCTCGGAATCGTCCACGATGAGCACCTGCTGCTTTTGTTCCCGCTTGGAGTTTGCTTCATCGGGCAGGTTCTCCGCACCGGCCATCACGACGCTGTTCTTGCGGAGCTTGGCCTGATACATCAGCCGGTCGGCCTGACGCACCACGGCATCCATGGAGCCGCCGGGCATCTGGACGATGCCGCCTATGCTGGCCGAAAGCCGCATGTGGCTGTAGCCGGGCACGATGGCATCGTGGATCTTTTCGCGGATCAGCTCCAGCTTGACTTTGAAGTAATCCTCCGGGATGCCGGGCAGCACCAGCAGAAATTCGTCGCCGCCGAAGCGCACCAGTGCATCGGTCTGGCGGATGCAGCTCCGCACGATGTTGACGGCGGTCTTCAGCGCCATATCACCGGCGTGGTGGCCGTAGGTATCGTTGTAGACCTTGAAGTCGTCCAGATCCATCAGCGCCACGCCGGTGGGGCCCTTCATCCCCCGGACGATCTCCTCATAGTAGCGGCGATTGTACACATCGGTCAGGACATCGTGGTAAAGCTTGGTGTTGTAGCCGGAGATCGCGCTGAACAGGGCCTCGGTGTCGTCCGGGTCAATGATGGTATCGCTGTGCATCCGCTGCAGCAGTTCCAGCACGAAGGGATCCCCGTCCACTTCCAGATATCTGGCCGTCACCTGTACGATATCCGGTGCAAAGTATTCCAGTTTTACACGCTGATCGTGGTTCTCATAGGCGCTTTTCACGGCACAGTGGCGGCAGCGGCGGCTCTTGTGGCGGCAGGCATAGCACAGATCTTCGCCGTTGGGGTCGGAGCGCGCTCCCTCCTCGATCCGTGCAATGGCGTCTCTGTCCAGCAGCCGCACATCGGTGTACAATTGCTGCAAGTCGCGGAGCATTGCCTGAACTTCCTGCATCGTCTTCATCTTTGCCGCTTCCCATGCCTTTCTATGCTGCTTTGCCAAAACGCAAAGCAAATCTCTGGTATTTTTATGATATGTATTCATTATAAACGGTTTTCCGGCAAATGGAAGGGCTTTCTTGAAACTTTTCCGCAAAAGGGAAGATTTCGTTGGTTTTTTCGGAAAAAAGGCCATTTTTTTCGGTGCAAACAGTAGCCCCGCAGAGGAAAAGGTGCTATAATAGTTTATATATCACCGTTGACGATACAGGGGGATTTTTGTACATGACGCTCGAAGAATGCTACACCGCCATGGGCGCGAATTATCAGGATGTGCTCAAGCGGTTCTATAAGTCGGATATGATCCGCCGCTTTGTCAAAATGTTTTTGCAGGACGACAGTTTCCGTCTGCTGACCGACGCCATGGCCAAGCAGGACGTGAAAGAGGCGTTCCGTGCCGCGCACACCCTGAAGGGCGTCTGCCTCAACCTCGGCTTCGACAACCTCAGCTCCCCGGCGGTAGCCCTGACGGAGATCCTCCGCGCAGGAACGTTTGAAGGCGCTGCGGAGCAGTATGCTATCGTGAAAACCGAATACGACCGCACCATCAAGGCCATCAAGGCCCTTGATTAAGGTGCGCATTCTGAGCCGCGGGGTCACCGGGGCTCTTTTTTACGGGGTCCGGGCCGGAGATGCCCGCCCCGCGCAGGGGAAGGAAACCGTATGAAACTTCACTTTCGTTCTTTGGTCAGCATCGCACTGAGTGCTGCGCTCTTGCTGGGCTGTGTGGGTTGCGGCGGCACCCCCAAGGCAGCCACCACCATCACCGTCTGGACCTACTACAGCGGCGACCAGCTCACCAGCTTCAATGAACTGGTGGACGAATTCAATTCCACCGTCGGGCAGGAAAAGCACATCGTGGTCAAAAGCTCCAGCCAAGGCAGCGTGACCGATCTTGAGACCAATGTGCTGGCCGCTGCCAAGGGCGAAGTGGGCGCTGCCGCCCTGCCCAACATCTACTCCGGCTATGCGGATATGGCCTACGACCTCGACCAGCTCGGCGAGGTCGTGGATCTGGCCCCCTACCTGACGGATAAGGAAAAGGCCGCCTATGTGGACGGCTTTTTAAAAGAGGGCGACCTGATGAACAACGGCGAGCTGAAGGTCTTCCCCGTGGCGAAATCCACCGAGCTGTTCTACCTGAACGCGACCGACTGGGCTCCCTTCGCCGCCGCCACCGGCGTGACCTATGACGACCTTGCCACCGTGGAGGGCGTGACCGAAGCAGCCCACAAATATTACGACTGGACCGACGCCCAGACCGACACCCCCAACGACGGCAAGGCTTTCTTCGGCCGCGACGCGCTGGCGAACTACCTGTTCTGCGGCGCGCAGGAGCTGGGCGTGACCATCTTTGATGCCGAGAACGGCGTCATGACCCTGAACCTTGACAAAGACGTGATGCGCAAGCTGTGGGACAACTACTATGTTCCCTTCCTCAAGGGCTGGTTCGGGGCCAGCGGCCGCTTCCGCAGCGATGACGTGAAGACCGGCAACCTGCTTTCCTACGTAGGTTCCTCGTCCAGTTCCACCTTCTTCCCCAAGCAGGTGCTGACCAGTGACACCGAGAGCCACGACATTGAGATGGCGGTCCTGCCCTGCCCCAGCTTCTCTGGCTGCGCCCCCGTTGCCGCCCAGCAGGGTGCCGGCATGATCGTGACCAAGGGCACTGATGCCCAGATCGAAGCCAGCGTGGAATTTTTGAAGTGGTTCACCCAGCCGGAAAATAACATCGCCTTCTCGGTCAACTCCGGTTACCTGCCCGTGACCCACGCCGCCGCCAGTCTCGACACCATCCGGTCCAGCGGGCTGGAGCTGTCCGACTCCATCACCACGGTGCTGGATCTCTCACTGAATGCCGTAGAGAACGACGGCTTGTACACCACCCACGCCTTCCCGAAGGGTTCCACGGCCCGCAATCAATTGCAGTCCGCCATGGAGGACGCCGCCGAAGCCGACCGCGCCACGGTCGAGGAGCGGATCGCCGCCGGGCAGGCCCCCGAAGATGCCGAGGCCGAATTCTTGACCGACGACTATTTTGACCAGTGGTACGAGACCACCCGCACCACGCTGGAAGCCTTTGCGGGCTGAACGGACCATTTGATTTGAAAGGAGCACCCGCCCTATGGGGATCTCATCCCAGCGCACCCCGCCGAAGAAACGCCGCGAGCGTTCCATCTTCGGCTCCATCTTCAACGCCCTGATGCTGGTGGTGCTCGTCGAAGTTCTGCTGCTGGTCGCATCCATCTACCTCATGCAGGTGGGGCCGCAGTTGAACCAGAACGCCGAGGATATCCTTGCCATGCAGGTAGAGACCCGCAGCGGCTACATCCAGTCCCAGTTGAACGATGCGCAGGAGCTTTCTTCACTGACCAGCCGGGTCAACACCCTGACGCAGGAACTGCTGGACAGTGGTGCCATCGACCTTGCCACGCTGGACAGCAGCAGCGACGCGGCTTACCCTCTGCTGGCGGCCGTCACCCCCAAGCTGATCTCTACCCTGCGCTCCAAGTCGGTGACGGGCATCTACCTCATCCTGAACACCCACGACCTGAACGAGCGGGCCAGCGGCGACCGGCTGCCCTCTGTCTACCTGCGGGATCTTGACCCCGACTCTCCGCCGCCGGAAAACAACTCGGACCTGATGTTCGAGCGGGCCCCCGCCAGACTGGTGCAGACCCAAAACATCGCCACGGATAAGGCGTGGAAGCCCGCCATCACCTACCGCTCCCTCGGCACAGGGGGGCTGCTCTACCCGGCGTTCCAGACCGCCTATGACGCGGAAACCAAGCTGGATGCCACTGCCTACGGCCACTGGACCACCAGCCTCTACGTCGTCAACGGCGATGACCGTCAGGCCATCGCTTACAGCCTCCCCCTCATCCTGCCGGATGGCACCGTTTACGGCGTGGTGGGCGTAGAGCTTCTGACCAGCTATCTGACCGAAAAAATGCCCTACAACGAGCTGCACACATCCAATTCCGGCAGTTACGCCCTGTGCTATTCGGACACCACCCTCCATGCAGACACCCTCACGCTCACGGCGTTTCCGGTGATGAACAGCGGCGGGCTGGATCTCCGCACCGGCCTCGAGCTGACGCGGAGAGATGCAGACTGCTTCCGCTTTTCCAAGAACAACATCTCTTACATCGCTTCCCTCGTTCCGCTGGAGGTTTACAGCCGAAACGCCCCCTTCTACGGGGAACACTGGTGTCTGGTGGGCATCGTGCCCTCCTCCGCCCTCTTCGCCTTTGCCCAGCGGGTGCAGCAGCTGCTGTTTTTGACCGTGCTGCTCACCCTCATCGCGGGCTTTGGGGCCAGTTGGCTGGTCAGTGAGCGGATGTCCAAGCCCGTGGCCCAGCTCTCGGAGGAAGTGGCCAAGGCGCAAAACGCGGCGGCACTGCCCCAGCTTTCCACCACCGGCATCGCCGAGGTGGACCAGTTTGCTTCCGCCATCAGCCAGCTTTCTTCGGATATGCTGGCCTCCTCCACCCGCTTTCTGCGGATCATGGAGATGGCCAGTGTGGAGCTGGCGGGCTATGAGCTGCGCAGCGACAGCGTTTATGTCACCGACAACTTCTTCCGGATGCTCGGCGTCCAAAGGCCTGACCCCCTGACCCCCTCTTCCTTCCGCGCCGCCCTCTCAGCGGTGGCCCACAGCAGCCTGTACCGCACCACTCCCATCGGCAGTTCCATTTTCACCATTGCCCAGCCGGACGGCAATGTGCAGTACATCGTCCTCCGCGTCACCCGCATTGTGGCACAGACGCCCTCGGAGGTGGGTCTGCTGGAGGATGTCACCTCCGCCATTCTGGAGCAGCAGCGCATCGAGCGTGAGCGCGATTACGACAGCCTGACCGGCCTGTACAGCCGTCAGGCCGCGCCGATCTCTTCGCCCATCCCGACCGGCTGCGCTGCCCTGCCCTGCTGATGATGGACCTCGACAACCTCAAGCACATCAACGACACCTACGGCCACGACTGGGGCGACCAGTACATCCGCCAGACCGGTCAGTGCTTCGCCGCCAACACCCCCAAGGGCACCGTCTGCTCCCGCCTGTCCGGCGACGAGTTCCTGCTGCTGTTCTACGGGTACGACTCGCAGGACGCCATCCGCAAAGAGTTGAGCACCCTGAACGGGGCCCTGCGGGCCAGTTGTTCCACCCTGCCCAACGGCAAGACGCTGAACATCAGCATTTCCGGCGGTGTGGCGTGGTTCCCGGAGGACGGCACCGACCTCAAGACCTTGAAGAAGTATGCCGACTTTGCGATGTATCAGGTCAAGCAGTCCCACAAGGGCCACACCGGCGACTTCGACATCGGCGTGTACCACCGGGAGGAGTACGCCGCCCAGACCCAGCGCGAGTTCGAACAGCTGCTGCGGGAGGAACTGGTGACCTACTATTTCCAGCCCATCTTCTCAGCCCACAGCGGGCGGGTCGCCGCCTACGAGGCGCTGATGCGGGTGAACATGCCCACCATCACCTCCCCCTCGCAGGTCATGACGCTGGCCCACGAGCTGGACCGGCTGTACGACATCGAGCGAATCACCCTGTTCAAATCCGGCGAGACCTACGAGCAATTGCAGCAGAAGGGTCTGCTCCAGAATGGGGCCTTCCTCTTCGTCAACTCCATCGCCAATGTCAGCCTGACCCCCGCAGATGTGGCCAAGTATCAGCGCCGTTTCCCCGAACTGCTCAAGTATCTGGTGGTGGAGATCACCGAACAAGAGGATCTGGACCGCGATTCTCTGGAACGGAAGCGGAACGTGCCGGGCTTCTCCGGCTCCTTCGCGCTGGATGATTACGGCAGCGGCTACAGCAACGAGCTGAACCTTCTGGCGCTGGCTCCCCGGTACATCAAGATCGACATTTCCATCGTCCGCGGCATCGACACCGACCGCGACAAACAGCAGATCGTTTCCAATATCGTAGACTATGCCCACGCCCGCAGTATGCAGCTGATTGCGGAGGGCATTGAGAACGACGCTGAACTGCGCAAGGTCATCGACCTCGGCGTGGACCTGCTGCAGGGCTTCTACCTCAGCCGCCCCGCTGCAGTGCCTGCCCCCCTCGCGCAGCCCGCACTGGATACCATCCGCAGGATCCACACCCGGAATTCCAGTGCCGGGTGATCGGCAGCAGCTTCCTCAGTGCTTCCCCAGCTGCCAGAACGCAACGGCGCTGGCGGCGGCAACATTCAGCGAATCGACGCCGTGGGACATGGGGATCTTGACCGTGTAATCACAGGCGGCAATGGTGGAGTGGGCCAATCCGTCGCCTTCGGTGCCCAGCACGATGGCAAGCTTCGGCTCGGCGGCAAGAGCCTCGTCGTCGATGCTCACCGAGCGGTCGCTCAGGGCCATGGCCGCGGTCTTAAAGCCGAGGGCATGGAGCTGCGCCAGCCCCTTTTCGGGCCAGTCGGCGGGCGTTTCGCCAAGCTGCGCCCACGGCACCTGAAACACCGTGCCCATGCTCACCCGCACCGCGCGACGGCAGAGCGGGTCACAGCAGGAGGGGTTGATGAGGACGGCGTCCATGTTCAGCGCCGCCGCACTGCGGAAGATCGCCCCCACGTTGGTGGAATCCACAATGCCTTCCAGCACCGCCACCCGCTTAGCGTCCCGGCAAAGCTCCTCCACGCTGCGGGGAGCCGGGCGGCGGAAGGCGCAGAGCACGCCCCGCGTCAGCTCAAAGCCGGTCAGCGCGGCCAGCAGCTCCCGGTCTGCGGTGTAGACCGGCACATCCCCGCAGCGGGTCAGGATCTCCGCCGCCGGGCCGGTGATCTGTTTGCGCTCCATGAGCAGCGAAACGGGCCGGTATCCGGCATCCAGCGCACGGGAGATCACCTTTGGGCTCTCGGCGATGAAGATGCCTTTTTCCGGTTCCAGCCGGTTCCGGAGCTGGTTCTGCGTCAGGCGGGCGTAGGGGTCCAGCTCCGGCGCGTGAAAATCGGTGATCTCGACGATGTTCGGCATAAAAATTTCTCCTTCGGTTCCTTGATGGCTCCTATTGTAGCACAACCGGCGCTCCATTGCAAAAGCATGGCCGCCATGTGGGATTTACATGGTCGTTCTTGCCAAAAATCACGCTCAGATTTTGACAAATCCGACAAATTGCGCTATCATAGACTGGAACTTATGAAGAGGGGGAAATTTTCGTGTCCATCAGCAAAAAACTGTCCCACAACGGGCAGATGTCCGAAGCGTTCTGCACCGCGATCTTCCTGTCGCTTTCCGGCGGATTGCAGGATGTTTACACCTATTTGTATCGTGGCAAAGTTTTCGCCAACGCTCAGACCGGCAACATCGTGCTGTGCGGCGTGAAGCTGGTCGAAGGCGACTGGGGGGCCGTGTTGCACTATCTGGTGCCGCTCTGCTTCTTCGCGCTGGGCGTTTTTGCGGCGGAACTGCTGCGCCAGAAATTCCGGCAGATGCAGCGGCTCCACTGGCGGCAGTTGGTGGTGCTGTGCGAAATTTTGATGCTCTTCGTGGTGGGCTTCTTCCCGCAGGAATGGAATCTGGTGGCCAACGCCCTCGTCTCCTTCGCCTGTGCGATGCAGGTACAGGCCTTCCGTAAGGTGAACGGCTACGCCTTTGCCAGCACCATGTGCATCGGCAACCTGCGCAGCGGCATGGACTCTCTGTGCAGTTGGCTCGTGGCGGGCAACCGCGCCGCCAAGGACAAGGCGCTCCACTACTTCGCCATCATCTTCCTGTTCGCGCTGGGCGCAGCCCTCGGCAGCGTGGCGCTGAATTTCTGCGGGGCCAAGGCCATCTGGTTCTCCTGCCTTCTGCTGACCGTCAGCTTCTGCCTGATGTTCCTGAAAGAAGATGTGGAAGAGCTCAAAGAGGATCTTGAAAAGTTGGAAGCAAAGCATTGACCGCTCCATCTCCCCACCGGGCTGCATCCAGCCTCATACTGCCTATTCCGCACGGTGCGGGCTGATTTTCCGTTTTTGGCACTGATTTTTCATTGCGCTGCTCGGCTTGATATGGTATACTGACTCTATGTGTTGAAACTTCCGGCGGCGGCCCACGGTGTAACAGCCGCCGCCGGGTTTGTTACAAAGAATAGGAGCAACGAATGAAAAAAGGATTTGACAACGACAAATACCTTCAGATGCAGTCGGAGCACATCCGGGAGCGGATCGCGCAGTTCGACAACAAGCTGTATCTGGAATTCGGCGGCAAGCTGTTCGATGACTACCACGCCTCCCGCGTGCTGCCCGGCTTCCAGCCGGACTCCAAGCTGCAGATGCTGCTGCAGCTCAAGGATCAGGCTGAGATCGTCATCGTCATCAGCGCCGAGGACATCGTAAGCAACAAGGTGCGCGGCGATTACGGCATCACCTACGACCTCGACGTGCTGCGCCTCATCGACGCGTTTCAGGAGCGGGGCCTGTTCGTGGGCAGCGTGTGCGTGACCATGTACACCGCCGCCCCCGAAGTGGAGGCTTTTGAAAAGCGGCTGAACAGCCTTGGCATCCGCACCTTCCGCCACTACAAGATCCCCGGCTACCCCAACGACGTGGCCCGCATCGTCAGCGACGAGGGCTACGGCAAGAACGATTACATCGAGACCCAGCGCCCGCTGGTGGTCATCACGGCCCCCGGCCCCGGCAGCGGCAAGATGGCCACCTGCCTGTCCCAGCTGTACCACGAGTACAAGCGGGGCGTCAAGGCCGGTTACGCCAAGTTCGAGACCTTCCCCATCTGGAACATTCCCCTCAAGCACCCGGTCAACCTCGCGTATGAGGCCGCTACCGCCGACCTGAACGACGTGAACATGATCGACCCGTTCCATCTGGAAACCTACGGCAAGACCGCCGTCAACTACAACCGCGACATCGAGATCTTCCCGGTGGTCAACGCGATGTTTGAGCTGATCGCGGGCAAGAGCCCCTACCACTCCCCCACCGACATGGGCGTGAACATGGCGGGCAACTGCATCATGGACGATGCCGTCTGCTGCGAGGCCTCCTGCAACGAGATCATCCGCCGTTACTTCAAGTCCCTGTGCGAGCTGAAGAACGGCGCACAGGTCCAGAGCGAGGTCTACAAGCTGGAGCTGCTGATGAATCAGGCCGGGCTTGTGCTGGGCAGCCGCCCGGTGGAACAGGCCGCCCACGCCGTCTCCGAGAAGACCGGCGGAGCCCCCGCTGCCGCCATTGAGCTGCCGGACGGCACCGTGGTCACCGGCAAGACCGGCCCCCTGCTGGGTGCGGCGTCCTCGGCCCTGCTCAACGCGCTGAAGAAGCTGGCCGGCATCGATCAGGAAGTCGATCTGGTCTCCGCCGCCGCTATCGAGCCCATCCAGACCCTGAAAACCAACTATCTGGGCAGCAAGAACCCCCGGCTGCACACCGATGAGATCCTCATTGCGCTGTCCAGCTCTGCTGCGGCCAACCCCACCGCCGCCCTTGCGCTGCGCCAGCTCTCCGCCCTGAAGGGCTGTGACATGCACTCCACGGTCATCCTGTCCAGCGTGGACACCGACACCGTGAAAAAGCTCGGCATGTACCTGACTTGTGAGCCCGCCTACGAGGAAGAGGACCGCAAGTACCACAAAAAGTAAGCGTTCCGTATATAAAAAGCGCCCTCCGCATCGTTTGGTGCGGGGGGCGCTTTGTTGTTGGTTTCGGTTATCAGACGTGCATCATGCTGCGCTGCTGGACGGTGCGGAACTTGAGGGCCGCAGCGATGAAGCCCTTGAACAGCGGGTGGGCGCGGTTGGGCCGGCTCTTGAACTCCGGGTGGAACTGGGCACCCAGATGGAAGTCGCGACCGGGCAGCTCCACGGTCTCCACCAAGCGGCCGTCGGGGCTGGTGCCGGAAATGACAAGGCCCTTCTCCTCCATCTCGGTGCGGAAGTCATTGTTGAACTCGTAGCGGTGGCGGTGGCGCTCCCAGATCTCGGATTCGCCGTAGCACTCGGCCATCTTGGTGCCGGGCTTGACGGTGCAGGGATACTTGCCCAGACGCATGGTGCCGCCCTTGGGGATGTTGCCCTGCTGGTCGGCCATCAGCGCGATGACGTTGTGCTTGCCGTCCGGGGTGAACTCGCTGGAGTTGGCATCGGCGTAGCCCAGCACGTTGCGGGCAAACTCCATGACCATGATCTGCATACCGAGGCAGATGCCGAAGTAGGGCACATGGTTCTCGCGGGCATACTGGGCCGCTTGGATCATGCCCTCAATGCCACGGTCACCGAAGCCGCCCGGCACGATGATGCCGTCCACATCGGTGAAGGCTTCCTTGCAGGCAGCCTGATCGGTCAGGTCCTCACTCTCGACCCAGCGGATCTCCACCTGACTATCGTTCTCGAAACCGGCATGGTAAAGGCTCTCCATGACGGAGAGGTAGGCGTCGTGCAGCTTGACGTACTTGCCCACCAGCGCGATGGTGCAGGTCTTGCTGCGGGTGGCGATGCGGGAGACGACGTTCTTCCACTCGGTCAGGTCGGCGGGGGGAACGTCCAGCTTGAGCTTGTTTACCACCACGTCGTCCAGACCGTTGGTGTGGAGCATCAGCGGACACTGGTAGAGGCTGGGCATGGTCAGGTTCTCGATGACGCATTCGGGCTTGACGTTGCAGAAGGTGCTGATCTTGCGGCGGATGTCGCCGCCCACGCTGCCATCGGCACGGAGGATGATGATATCCGGGTTGACGCCCATGCCCTGCAGCTCCTTGACGGAATGCTGCGCGGGCTTCGATTTATACTCGTCCGAGCCGGAGATGTAGGGCACCAGAACCACGTGGATGTAGCAGCAGTTGTCGCGGCCCTGCTCCAGACCCACCTGACGGATGGCCTC
>ENA-OROR01001221-OROR01001221.1-human-gut-metagenome-genome-assembly--contig:-NODE-1221-length-17607-cov-3.641693_pt1 | contig 17607 bp, 14 predicted proteins | sample MGYA00242135_ERZ509060 | MGnify/ENA primary metagenome ERZ509060 (study PRJEB26280, sample SAMEA2338742) | human gut metagenome | biome: human gut; feature: human-associated habitat; material: faeces... | reverse complement strand
CTGTGCCTTTATCTTCTTCTGGCGAATTGGAGAGCATTTCCCCATAGTAGAAATCCAATTCCTCGTCAGGCTTTACCTGGCTCTCTGGTCTTTGAATTCCACGTATCGCATCTTCAATATCAATATTGCATCCTGAACACATATATCCTGGATTCCGTTCCAAATCGCCATTCTTGATCCTTTCCTCTTCTCTTGAGCACTGTGTGCAAACTTTTAGTAACATGATTTTTCCTCCTTAATTAAATTTACCGAACTAAAAAAAGCCTAACGATCAACTCGTTAAGCTTTTTCTGTTTTGCCCGGTCTATATTTATATAATTCATTCGGCATATTTCTTCTGTTTTATCCGGACTAAATTTATTTCTTATTTAAAACAATTAATGGAAGTTCTAACCCATATCCAGAATCCTTAATTATCCAATGTGTTTCTGTATACTTTTCTGTCTCCGTAGTGTCAATCAGTCTCATATCATGCATCTTTAAATATCTGGGATCAATACCCATCTTTGTATAATCGGCAAATGGTACCCTATACATTATCGGATATGCTTTACCATCTTTATTTTCTGTAAAAGCAAACTTACTGAAACACCAATTATCTGCTTTCCCATCAGAATCATTTTCTCCATACCACCCAAACAATCTGATTTTTTGTAAAATCACTTCGTTCTGAATTTTAGGATATTCTTCCTGCCAGATTAAAAAAGCAATAATATTTTTTAGCATTTTCAGTTTTTTGGAAGCATGTGCACCTTTGCAGTCGATAAGGTACTTAAACATCTGCATCTTTTTATAAACTTCTGACTTATCCTCTCGTGTTGAATATTTTTTTCTATCAGAACGATCCTCTGATTTTAAAACAATGAAGTATCGTTCTTTTAAGGGGCCTAATGACATGGCACTTGCAACTATATTTCGAAAAGTCACCGTATTAGCATCATAATCATACGCTTTGAAATAGCTTTCCATCCTGCTACCCAAGCATGCCTTCCACTCCTCACCCGCATTTCTTTCTTTATCACAACATTGTTCAAAATGGAACTTCCAATATTTTTCAAGCCATCCACTTTCGACTCCATACTCTTGAAACCATCTATTGACCAGTGTATCTTCCTTCTCATTATTATCTGTCATACCAATCCATCTTTTCAGAACTTGAATTGTCGATTCAACTATATTATCCGACGTTTTTCCACATTCAGAAAAAATAAAATGTCTCGCAATAATTATAAGCACCTGATCAATCCCATCTAAGTAATAGTTACCATAACGCGAAATAGAAAATGAATGCGTGAGCATCATTGGCTGCAATCTTGGATTCTCGGATGTCGGATTTTTCGTATAAGCTTCAAATTCTAAAAATTCATTCAGCATTTCTTTCATCCTCCTTATCCAGACATTCCTGCAATTCTCGCCATGAAAACAATTCCCAGAATATGCTTTTCTTATACAATGCCTTATCCGTAATTTTATATAAAATACAAACTCTTGTCGTATTTGCTAAATCATGATACCTTTCGTAAATTTTCAGAATTTCTTTTTTACAAACACTAGATAAAACTTGGTCAATATGAATCAAGTTGTCATCATAATAAGAACGTACTTTTTCTTGTAGTTTCTCATCAAATGAAGCAAAATAATCCTTTTTTATTTTTTCCTTTTCTTCAATTACTTCACATTCTTTATCTTCAAATTTTGGAATCCTCTGATCATTTATTGCAGTCAAAATATACCAAAGAAGTTTATAGCCACATTGATTAAAATGAAATAACACATTTCTTTCTTCTTCATCAAGAGATGCTGTTTTAAAATCATTTCCTATGATCTTTTCTAATACATCCCCACGTTTTTCCACTTTTTGAAATTGCCATTGTTCCTTGATAATGTTTTCACGGATTTCTAATACTTTTTTGCTTATTGGAATCGCAGCATTCAATTTTTCAATAATAGACGGTACAACTTCATCCAAAATTCTATTTGCATTTTCTTTATCATATGAGCGATATATCATTCGCTCAATATATTTATATCCGACTCGAAACCTATTTTTTTCATATTTGAGATTTCTCAAAAGAATATTTTTATAATATCCATACAACTTGAATGTTGCATCGCATGCCGCTTCAAAAGCATTCATCATTTCTTTTCGTCTTAAAAAATCTGTTGTATCTTTTTTAAATGGACGTATTGTTTTAAAATTGAATTGTTCCATTTCTCGGTAACACTCATATTCATCTTTAAAAGCAACAGGCAATTTATTTATTTTTGTTCCCGGATTTTCAATGTCAATAGAAAAACTCGGCTTTTCACTACATTCAGCTACACTTATTTCATAAGTTTTTTTATCGGTGTCATCTGTTTTTAAAGAAAACTCTATTTTATCAAAATCGTATTTATCATTTGAAGTCAATTTTTTAAAGTCATCCAAAAATTGTAAATATGGCGCCTTAGAACAAATCGTTTTTAATAAACTCAAATCCGGATGAATTCCATTTTTTGCAGCATCTATTTCAAGTCCTGTCAGGATTGTGCATTTGGCACATGACAACGTATCTGTTGTTTCGCTGCCTGAAGATTTTCCTGTATATTCCTCCTGACCAACAGATATTGCGGCATTGGAAATTCGACCTATACTATTAGAAAACGTATATTTGATATGTTCATATGATACACGACCTACAATTGGTTTCTTATTTGAATCTGTCGAAGGAATTTTTATTACCGGAGTTTTTCTCTTCCATCCTTCTTCATCGGAATAATTTCCTCTTATCACAGCATTTACTACATCTTCATCATATACTACATTAACCAGATCACCATCAAAATCGGCTCCTCCAAGACATAAAGGCACTATGGATTCTCGTGGAACCATTACTACACCTGTCAAGTGTCCAAAATATTTATTATATTGATTATGATATTTAATATAACGCCACTCGACAGGGGCCTTCCCTACCTGTCTATATTTTTCATCATCCATGGGTTTTTCAAAGGAATGCAAGACACACTCCTCATTTCTTGATAAATGCGGACTTCTAAAAAATGCAACAGCTCCACTGTATTTCAAATTTTTGTACTTTTCAGGTGATACACCATTTTTTTTGTCCTGCGGCATGTAAAAACGATTGTATAATTTTCTCGGCCAAAACTTGTCTATATCCCTATCATTCTTTAACAACAATGCCAGTAGCGGTAACAAATCTCGACACAAATATCTCATCTGGCCTGCAACTGCAACTTTTCCCTTAGCCAGCTTCGTGATCAATCCTTTTCTCGTACTATTCAATTGCTCCGCAATATAAATATCTTTTTCAAACTGTGAATCACTGAAAACTGCTCTTTTCCAACTCTGGACATTACTATCTATCTCTGTATCCTCATAAGCTGTTGCTTCTTCTGAATTCCAATTTTTCAGATAGCTAACTGGATCTTCTACAAATTTCTTATGCTTTGAAATAATATTCTCGAACTCTTGATCCGTGAAGTCCAACGTGTTGATCATTTGGTAACTTAAGTGTGTATATGCGGAATGACCATATGGCAGATTCGTTCCTGCAACATACAAGCTATGCTTATACTTGTGAAGCATCTCACTATAAAATTGCATTGGATCATTATCATTCTCTGTCCCACAATAGTCCCCTAACCACTTAAAGCATTTGAACATGCTTGTTGTCATTATTATTTGCACTTTTCTTAAATCACGACGTATACCAAAAGCATCTTTCACCCAATATGGGTCCTCTTGATTCCATCCATCACGATCATATTCCTGTATAAATTCACGAAAATCAACCTGATGTAGCATTCCTTTTGCAAACGGCAATCGAATCTGAAATGAAGTTGCCCCATCAAGTTTCAGGGCTCGATTTATGTAATTTGCATACTCTTTTGAAATCAAGCCAACACCATCAAATGGTATTTCAATCTCTTCATCATCTTCTATTTTTTTTTGTTCCTCTGACCCAGAAAATTCTTTCTTGCCTGAATCCTCTAATTCTGAACTTACATACTTCCACTGCTGCGTTTTTCCTTTTTTTTCTCCGGGTACTGCCGTAAAATATTTAATTCCACGCTCTTTTAGCGGTCCAAGTAATAATCTTGTGCCAGATAAACTCTTTCTTTTATCATTCATTATCATAAGCGTTTCTTCATCAAGAATAATTTCTGAATCAGATACTCTCTTGGAAGAAGTAAGGTACAACCCTCTATAAGAATAATACTTACTGTGCTGTACTTCTATTTTTGAAAAATCCATTCCCAGATTAAGTCTCTCATTAACTTCCTCATAATAATCTGAATTTATAAATGTCATTCTGCTATTTCTGCTCATATTTCCACTTTTATCAAATGGGAACATTATCACACAGTGGTCAGCAAACTTTATTTTTAAACCGTTTTCAATCAAATCTTTCACTTTTAACTGATCTGCTGTATCTATATCCTCTGTTTCTTCTTGATTTGCCTTTTGGTTTGCAGGTTTGCAATTAAAAATGTTTCCGTAGTCAATAATAATCAAAATATCCAGCATCCATTTGTCATCTTTTGTAACATTTTTTTTCGATTTTTTAAAAGTATTGGAATAAACAATCTGATGAAGCAGCGGGCACTCATCAAATTCTGCTGTCTGATTTATTACCTGGTTGTAGTTTATTCTGTTGGTAACATCCAGGCAAAAAGGTTCCGCATCATTTCCTGGTTTCTTAGGAAAATATGTAAATATTTTTTTTGCATTAAGTGTAATAATTTGGGGAATTATGTATGGCATGATTTATCCTCTTGTTTATCCTATCATTTTTGTTGTGACATGTTTTTCAGATACTTTCTTTAAAAAAGTTGGAAAATAGTGGTCACTTTTTATTAAACGTTACTTTTCTTTTTCCATTTAATTTTTGAAAGATTTGACATTAAATTATACCACTCATCAATCAAGCGTTCTTTATCAAGAGCCTTCCAAAAATCTGCAAAAGAATTATACTTTTCATTTAATCCATTTTTACATTTCTCTTCAAATTCTTCTCTTATCTTCGTATTGTTTTCTCCACTGAAAAGTTCTCCTATTTTTCTGTATGAAAAATAAATTTTCTTTTCTGTGCTTCCACTTTCTTTTTTGAATAATATCCATTTGATTCCATCCGTATAAATTACTTTCCCATACATATCTAATTGACCTACTATCTGTTGTATATGTTTGTCAAAATCACTATGTTCATCTATCTCATACGTTCTTGTAAAAATCTTGAAAATCACATTCTTACCATTCATTTTCACTGTTTGTATATCATCAATTGAATTTTTTTTGAATTCACTTACTTTAACTCGTACATAATAATGAGCATTTTTTGTTTCAGGATACATACATAAATATTCGTCTTTCACATCAAAATAATATACCTCATGGCTATTCAAAACTTGCTGTGCCTCTTTCTCTAATACATTAGACCATTTAGGCACTACCTCGAACTTCCTTATTTTCACATTTTTTTCTTCCATGCCACCAATTATATTCGCTATAATCGAAGCATTAGTAGCTATCGCATACTTATCTCCGTTAATTTCAGTTTTAGCTTCAATACACCCCAGCAAACAATCCAAATTTTCCTTTTGGGATTTAGTAACATCAAAATTTTCAGATAATATAACAATATCTGGAAATGAACCATATCCTTTTAAAACTTGTCTTCCTGGAGAATTCATTACCAAACGTGCATTATGAATATCTCGTATTGAGATACCCTCCTCTTGAATCGTTTGTCTAAGCAAAATATTAATTAGCGGATACAATTCTTCCTCTTGTCCATATTGCTTATTCATCAAATAATATTCTCTTATATATTCTTTTAATGTCATCTTTTTCTTGTATGATAATTAGAAAGTTAATTATCACATATTCCCTTTCTTTAAATTGGTAATTTTTCACACACTTCAAATACTGTTCTTATAAAAGTTATCAGTTGAAGCATCAGATTTCCAAACTATTTTTTCTAATTCATATTTTAGTTTATACCAAGATTCAAAATCTGCTTGTTCAAGTTGTTTATTTTCTTTATAGTGCTCATAGCATGAACTCAAATCAATTTCCGTACATTCTATATATATTAACCTAATATTTTTTTCAACATATTCTATCCACCATGCAGCATCATCTTGCTTTTCTGGTTGTTTGCGCATTTCTTCTTGTTGTTTAATCATTTCTGTTCTTAAATCTTCAACTGACTTTAGTTCCTCATTTTCATTTTTCATGCTACATCCTGTACAATGTATATAATTCCATTTAAGTCCATTCGTATACAATACTTTTCCATACCACAACACTTCTCCAACTAACTGCATCAAATCATCTCCAGTAGCAATTTTTGCTTCTTCCCCTTCAAATTTCACTACAATTTGATTTAAATCTATTCTTATTTCAATATCTTTATTACCCATCGTTAACTTTTTATTTGTTCCAATTTTTTCTCCATGCTTTTCTTCACTTTTACTAAATTTATACCAAATTAATGGATTTTTCCTCCTATTTTCATCTTTCTCTCTTATATCTGTAATTTTGCCAATACCATTAAAATCACTAAAAGTCTCATATATATTCGCTACTTTTTTTCCTTTTTTTTCTCCATTTATTTTGTTTCTATCAATTGCACATGTTGTCCAATACTGTGCGTTTCCTTTGTCTTTCTCTTTAAGATACACAATATCCCTACATTCTACAGCCATATTTTTTAATTCTAGCATACTATCAAAAATTTTTTTACATTCTACACATCCATATATATAATCAATTTGTTCTTTACCACCAGTTTTATCAAATTTTTCATCTAAAATAACCAAATCCGGAAAAGAACTATATTGTTTTAAAAATTTTCGACTTGAGTCGGTAGATTTCATACTTCTCCCTTTCGCAACCATCCGAAGTGAAAGATCAGCCATATTATCTCCATTTCTTAATAATCTATCAACAAGTGGATATAATTCTTCTTCCTGTCCATATTGTTGATTCATTAATTCAATTTCTCTCAAATATTCTTTTAATTTCATCTCTAGTACTACCTTCCTATGTATAATTCATATGTATCGTTTCAGTGTATCATAAAATACACCTATTCTTTCACTGTTTCTTATAATCCTTCTCTTCATCTCATCCACACAATGCGCATCCACCCCATACACCATCTGTATCTCCTCCGGAACACTCTCCCAAAATCTATCATGCATCTTCCCTTTCTCCACTAATGCCGCATTCCGTTCCAACGCAACCCCATGTTTTAACGCTGCATCAAAAATCGCATCCCGTATTCTAGCATCCGTATCCGTCCATTCACAATCTTCATGAAAACTGCGCTCCGGATGTGCTACCACTGCAAAAAATCCTGTTTCTATTGCTTCTGGAATACTTTCAATCAAACGCAGATACCGCTTTTCCTCAGAAATCATTTTTTCATATGTATAATGACCATCTGAAAAAGAAGTATGATGCTGTCCTAGAAGCAATAAATCGAATCGCTCATACAACTCCTGATAATAGGAATCATATTCTGGAAGATATTCCACTTCAAGACCGATTGTAACCACTATTCTCCCAGCATATTTTTGTCGCAGCTCCAGCAACTCTTGCTCATATGCATCCAATTCTTCCATTCTCATGCGGCCACTAAATGGATTTTCCGGAAAAGGTACATGGTCAGTAATTGTGATAGACTTACAGCCAAATTTCAGTGCCACTTTTACATATTCTTCGGCAGGTTCCAAAGAAGCATGCCCGCACCGCGATGTATGAATATGGAATGCATAGTCGATGCCAGATAGTTTCATTTTGCTCATATTTCTATTCCTTCGTATTTTTCTTACTGATTTTCATTATACATACGACAAATGAAAAGTACAATCCAAACCGTAAGTCCTGTCATACTTGACAGCTTCTATATACACGCTCTTCATATCAAAATCAGAATGTCAAGATTTGTATACAAAAAATGATGCTTCATCACGAATGTATGAAACACCATTTTTTACAAATCTTTTTGATCGTTCAGATAAACATTTGCAATCCGCTTACACTGCTTTCTCCAAACAAAAAATTCCTATTGATTATACAAAATCTATTAATTTTCTCCAAGCACTCCCTTCACCGCCGGATAAAGTTTCTTAAATTTCTGATAACGTTCTTCGTATTTTTCCACGAGCACCGGATCTGGCGCAATGACTGCCTTCGTCTTCACCAGCTTCTCGCAGGCCTCTGCCGCAGACGCATACTCCCCGCAGCCTACCGCAGCAAGCATTGCGACTCCAAGTCTCGGCCCTTCTTCATTTTTCGGAATCTCAAGTGTCAGATTCATCACATTAGCAATGATTTTTTGCCATAATGGACTCTTGGCTCCACCACCGCAGATTTTTGAACATTGCACCTCAATGCCCTGGCTTCTTTCCACTTCCAGTGAATCACGCAGTCCAAAAGCAACGCCTTCTAACACAGCCTGGGTCATATCCTGACGCGTCGTATCCATGGACATTCCGAGAAACATTGCCCTTGCATCCGGATCGTTATGTGGAGAACGCTCTCCCATCAGATAAGGCAGATAAAACTGATTTTCACCAAGTTTTGAGATACCGAGCTGTTCCCCGGCGTAATCTTTTGTCTGTAAAATTTCATCCATCCACCATTTGTTGTAGCTTGCGGCGGATAACATACAGCCCATCAAATGATATCCGTCATCTGCATGATCAAAAGAATGCAATGCATTCACCGGATCAACGGTAAAATGATCACTGGAAATAAAAATCGTTCCTGATGTGCCAAGGGAAATATTGCATTTTCCTGCTCCCACCGTTCCGGTTCCAACAGCTGCCGCTGCATTGTCCCCTGCACCGGCAACAATTTTCACATTTTCTGATACGCCAAGTTCTTTTGCAAGCTCTGGTTTTATGGTTTCCACAACTTCATAACTCTCATAAAGCTTCGGAAGCTGGAATTCCTTTACGCCACAAATCTCCAGCATTAGCGATCCGACCACGTAGCATCAAAACAGCCAGCTCCTGATCCGCTTCCAGTGTCGTCAACTGTATACTGTCCTCTTTGATGCGGCATCTGTCTAATTTCAGTAAAGTCACATCCCGGTAAATACCGGCACCGAAATTTTCCCAGTAAGTGCTGTTTTTTACGTTTGCCTGCTTTTATTCAAACATTAATCACTTTTTATTATTTCTATAAAGATCCGTGACATCTTTATATTATTTTTCCATGCAGATCTCATCAATATTTTCAAACATAATCCGTATCCCCATAGATTCTGTTTCCACATGATAATGTCCTGCATACCACTCCGTAAACGCCAGTCGGTCATAAATTTTCTGCAGCCACTCTTCCGTCCCTTTATCCACGGTAATCGGTTCCTTTCGAGGCTTGAAAGCCCAGGTTGGCTCCGCCTTAATCGGAACGGTATGAGATAAAATAATATCAATCTTCCAATCCGATTTTTCCAACTGCTGCTCCACAAACTCCTTAATCGTGTCATCCGGCTGCTCCAATGCGAACCACTGAAGTCCATGGCTGATGCGATAATCCTTATTTATCGTTCCCGCGCCACCGATCGGCATTACTGATTTTCCGTTAAAATCATAGATTTCCCCATCTTTTGCAAATAAAATATTCGGATATTTTTCTTCTTTGTATACAAGACCGCCATACCATGGCACCAGTTTGTAATCCGCCGGAGATTCCCATGGCCGACCTTCATGATTGCCGTGTATACAAAAAAATGTAACTGGAATTCTATTCACACGCTCTTTTAATTTTTCATCTTTCGGACTCAGCCAATAATTGATGCCGGAATCCCCCAGAATAATCATGACGTCATCTGGTGTGGTGTGATGATCCTGGCAAAAAGTTTCCACCCGATCAAATTTTTTGTGTGTATCTCCTGTAATATAAAAATGCAAAAATATTTCCTCCCCTGTACCTTTGTTCTTTTAGTATCTGCATTTTCAGGAATTATGTCAACAAAAAAAGGAACAATATCATTTATTTTTTGATATTGTTCCTTATTATTTTTTTTATTACTTTTATGCTATTTCTGTTACATTTTTAGAATTTCAAATGATGAATTGCCTGTTTTCCACTCTTCTGTGCACCACGGGCATACTTAAATTTCGGATAGCCGAATCCCATGGCTGTTGCCACAAAATGATCTTCCGGAATACCAAGTTTCGCCCATACATCCGGCATCAGTTTCATAACGTTCATCGGGAAACCAAGGTACACGCAGCCAAGTCCCTTAGATTCACATAACAGTTCAAAGTAAGCCAGAGTAATTCCCACTTCTACTGCTGCCGAGCCAAATTTTTTCGGCATATGCGGAATAATAATATGCGGTGCAGAGCAGAAATAAATGTCTCCGTTCATGGCCTGCGGACCGCGGGCTTCCATAATTCCGTAGGATTCCTCATCCCAGGAATACGGATAGATTCCCTGTTTTTTCAGGTCTTTGACACCTTCACAGATCATCTTGCGCAGTTTGTCCACTTCTGCGCGGTCATCAATGACCGTGAATTCCATTTTCTGCTTATTTCCGCCAGTCGGTGTTGCCTCCAGTGCCGCAAGCAGTTCATTTAAAAGTTCCGGATCCACATTTTCGTCTTTGTAATGACGGCAGGAACGACGGCTGCAGACCAGACGCTCCAGATCTGTAGAAATTGCATCACTTGGTAACGGAAGACTGTTTTCCGGCTTTTTACCAAGCACACTGATGGCCCCGTTCGGACAGACGGTCAGGCAATGCTGACATCCCCAGCATCCGTACCAGTCCATACTTTTTACCGGTTTCAGGCTTGGTTTTTTATATTCATTCATTTCAATCAGCATAGACGGACAGGCAAGCTGGCATAAACCACAGCCCACACATTTACTCTCGTCTACTTGAAATCTCGTATCAATTAAACTCATTAATTGGTTCCTCCTGATATTTTTATTTGTGTCACAACGTAAGGGTAAGCAGTGTGGTTCTCACACAGTCTGGGAAAAATGGACTCTGGCTATTTTTTCTCGACCAGCGATTGCTAGCGGGCGAGACAAAATCGCAGAGTCCTTTTTCATAACCTAACAAAAACCACACAATTACCCGAAAACTATATAATATAAAACCAGTTCTCATCCTGTTCTAAATTACTGATCTCCATGGTTGTTTTTCCACCTTGCTTAAACTGCAGTTCCTGCCCTTTGATGCTGACCGTCGTTCCCGCCGGAATGGATTTTGTGATAAACGCATTACCGCCGATAACAGAATCTCTGCCAATGACAGTCTCTCCGCCAAGGATGGAAGCACCGGAATAAATCGTCACATTATCCTCAATGGTAGGATGACGCTTTGCATTTTTCAGTTTCTGTCCGCCTCTGGTAGACAATGCACCTAAGGTAACACCCTGATATATTTTGACATTATCTCCGATGATCGTTGTCTCACCGACTACGATACCGGTACCATGGTCGATAAAGAAATGTTTTCCAATGGTTGCCCCCGGATGAATATCAATTCCGGTCACACTGTGCGCATATTCGGTCATAATACGCGGAATCAGCGGTACGGAACGGATAAACAGTTCATGTGCCAGACGGTTGATCGTGATGGCAAGCAATCCCGGATAAGCCAGAATGATCTCGCCATAGCTGTTTGCTGCCGGATCTCCTTCTAATGCTGCCTGCAGATCTCCCTCCAGATATTCACGGATCTTCGGAATCTGACGCAGGAAATCTACTGTGATCTCGTAGCTTTCTTTTTCAATCTGTTCCCGGCATTTTCCATCCAACTTCGGACAGAATTTTGAAACTTTTGCAATCTGTCTGCTGAGACGATACAATACATCCTCGATCAAAGTTGATAAATGATGGTTTGCATGATAGCTTTTGTATGCACGATCTCTGTAATAACCCGGATAAATAATCTTCAGTAATTTTTCAATAATATCAATGATCACTTCTTTATTTGGCTGATCATAAAAATCTTCCATCTTGTCAATGGTACGATCCAGTTCATAATCAGCAAGGATAGAATCCAGAATTTCTTCTGCTTCTTTTCCCTCTATATTTCTGCTCATATCTGACATACTATTCACCTTTTTCTTTCTCAATCAATTCATTATATTACACTGGAATTGGTAATCTCTTTCCACTTTTGGCATATTCTTATTTTATTTTTTAATGCACCCCTGAACATCCTACGACCGGAAATCTCCACGGTCACTGACCAGAGTAAATCCGACACTCTCCACTCTGCGTCCCAGGCATCCGCGGCATTCCGCTGCTTCCTCTCCGGTGCAGATCTTGTTATCATACAGATCATACTGTTTCCGGTTTTTCACCGGTGAGAGGTTTGGCATTACAACATTCGCTCCATGCTGCAATCCTTTTTCTCTTCCAAGCGGATCTGCCGTTCCAAGTGCCGTTGTCGCCGGAAGCAATACATGCGGCAGCATAATGCGGATTACGGACAGTAAAAACAACGTCAATGGAACACTTCCGGACGGCTCCTTGGCAAACATGGTATCATGATGTGGAATAAACGGACCGATACCGACCATCTGGGGATCCAGTTCTTTTAAAAATACCAGATCATCCGCCAGCGTCTCTGCGGTCTGCTCCGGAGACCCTACCATAAATCCTGCTCCTACCTGATAACCAAGTGTCTTTAAATCGTATAAACACTGCTTACGTGCCTCCAGACGCATCTCTTCCGGATGTAGTTTCCGGTAATGTACATCATTGGCAGTCTCATGACGAAGCAGATAACGATCTGCGCCCGCTTCCCGGAAACGTTTATAACTCTCATAAGATTTTTCACCAATTGACAACGTAATGGCACAATCCGGATAACCTGCACGAATCTTCCGTACAATATCTACCATACGATCATCGTTGAAATACGGATCCTCGCCTCCCTGCAGGACAAAAGTACGAAATCCTAACTCGTAGCCATTCTCACAACAGGCTAAAATTTCCTCCTCTGTCAGCCGGTAACGTTTTGCATTCGGATTGCTTCTGCGTATTCCGCAGTAATAACAGTCGTTTTTACAATAATTAGTAAACTCGATCAGCCCTCTTGTATACACATCAGTACCATAAACCTCTTTTCGGATGCGGACAGCTTCTTCTGCCAGCAGCGCATCTACCTGTGGATCATCCGCCATTTTGATCAGTTCCGCAAACTCTTCCCAGGTTAAATTATGTTCCCTGATTAATTTCTGTGCTGCATTCATTTCTTACTTCCCCTTTTATATCCCTTTTTCACAGGTTACTCTCATTTATAATCGCTGAAACAATACTATATTTTTCATCCAGACGCTGCGTTAAAAATGTTCCGTTTTTAACTGTATCTTTTTGCGATCTCTGTCTCAATGATCGTCGCTCCGCCGACAACCACATCGCCATCATACAGAACCACCGCCTGGCCACAGGTAATGGCACGTTGCGGCTCATCAAATACCACGCGGATCTTGTCCGGCTCCGGCTGTGTCACAGTTGCCCACTGTTCTTCATGGCGGTAGCGCACTTTGGCTTTCACGCGCATTTCCCCTTCAATATGATCCACGGAAATAAGATTCACATCATTTGCGATCAGTTCTCTGGAAAACAGATCTTCGTTTCTTCCCAAAATAACCTGATTTTTCACCGGATCCACGGCTACCACATACATAGACTCTTTTAATGCAAGACCGAGTCCTTTTCTCTGCCCGATCGTATAACGGATGATTCCTTTGTGACGTCCCAGCACATTCCCCTCCAGATCTACAAAATCTCCTTCCGGATAGGTCTTTCCACGATACTGTTCAATGAAATCCGAATATTTTCCGTTTACGACAAAACAGATATCCTGGCTGTCATGTTTTCTTGCATTGATAAAACCCTGTGTTTCCGCAATTTCTCTGGCCTCAGTCTTATGCATGCCGCCCAGCGGGAACTGCACATGCGCCAGCTGATCCTGGGTCAGAGAATATAACACATAACTCTGATCTTTGCTCAGGTCTACGGATTTTTTTAATAAGTAACGTCCGGTTTCCTCATTGTATTCAATCTGTGCATAATGACCAGTCACCACATAATCGTAAGACAGCTCTTTTGCACGCTGAAACAGTTTTTCAAATTTCAGATAACGGTTGCAGTCAATGCATGGATTCGGTGTACATGCATTCTCGTAAGAACATACAAATTTCTCCATCACTTCTTCTTTGAAGCGATCTGAAAAATTAAATACATAATAAGGCATATCCAGTGCCCGGGCCACACTTCTGGCATCTTCTACATCATCTAAAGAACAGCAGGTATGCTCTCTGCATACAACCACATCCTCATTCTGAAACAGCTTCATAGTAGCGCCGATACACTCATATCCTTTTTCTTTCATTAAAAAAGCGGCTACGCTGGAATCAACGCCGCCGCTCATTGCGATTATTGCTTTTTTATTCAAAGGCTACGTCTCCTTTTTATCATACTATTCAAGAATCTACGGATTATATCGCCTGTATCTTCCAGTCATGATATAACCCCATGTTATCCTAGTATTATAGTATTTTTTACTGATAAAAATCAAGTAGTAGCATATATTTCTTTAGATATAGTACATACTTTCGTCGTACTTTTCAAATTCCTGATATTCTTTCACCAGATCTGCCAGTGTCAGATTGATCAGAATCTGATCCAGCTGACGGTTCACCTCATCAATTACCCGTGTCTGAATGGCCGCTGCAATTCCTTTACAGTCACTCTCTTCTGCCGTATCTTCATCTGCAATGTGATAAGTTCCATCCAGGGCTTCCAGAATCTCAGCCACAGTAATTTTCTCTGCCGGATGATTCAGCAGATAGCCCCCCTGCGGGCCTTTGATACTTTTGACAATACCTGCCCGGCGCAGTGCAGCAAATACCTGCTCCAGATACTGCGGAGAAATATCATTTCGTTCCGCGATGCTGTTTAATGCCACATGTCCATTTTTGGAATGTACGGATAAATCGATCAGAGAGGTTAGTCCATATCTGCTTTTTTTCGAAAACTTCATTTTTATAATACCTCCCATACTCCAATTTAATTCTACATCATTTAATTTAACAGGCGGATTGCAGTAATACAACCCGCCTGAATTTCTATATTTTTTCCATTTTTTACTGAATTGCTTTGAAAGCTTCATCCAGATCCTGAATGATATCGTCAATATTCTCTGTACCGATAGAAAGACGAATTGTGTTTGGTTTGATTCCCTGATCAGCAAGTTCTTCCGGTGTGCACTGGCTGTGTGTAGTTGTTGCCGGATGGATCACCAGAGATTTTACATCTGCAACATTTGCAAGCAGGGAGAACAACTCCAGATTGTCGATGAAGTCTTTTGCTTTCTGCTCATCACCTTTGATTTCAAATGTGAAGATAGAACCACCGCCATTCGGGAAATATTTTTTGTATAATGCCTGCTGGCTCGGATCCTCAGATACAGACGGATGATGTACACGCTCTACCTGTGGATGGTTGTTTAAGTACTGAACTACTTTCAGTGCGTTCTCTACGTGACGCTCTACACGTAAGGACAGTGTCTCAAGTCCCTGTAAGAACAGGAAAGAGTTGAACGGAGAAATGGTTGCTCCGGTATCACGCAGTAAGATTGCTCTGATTTTTGTAACGAAAGCTGCCGGTCCAACAGCTTTTGTGAAGCTGATACCGTGATAACTTGGGTTCGGATCTACTAAAGAAGCAAATTTTCCGGATGCTTCCCAGTCGAATTTACCACTGTCTACGATCACACCACCAATACTTGTTCCATGTCCGCCGATGAATTTTGTTGCGGAATGAACAACGATATCTGCGCCGTACTCAATTGGGCGAACCAAGTATGGGGTTGCAAATGTATTGTCGATTACCAGCGGAATCTTATGCTCATGAGCGATATTTGCCAGTGTCTCGATATCCACTACATCAGAGTTCGGGTTACCAAGTGTCTCAATGTAAAGTGCTTTTGTATTGTCCTTGATTGCTGCTTTTACTTCGTCAATATTAAACGGATCTACAAATGTAGTCTCGATGCCGTACTGCGGAAGTGTGTGCTCCAGCAAGTTGAAGGAACCACCATAAATATTTTTTGCAGCTACGATATGATCTCCGGCCTGAGCAAGATTTTCAATGGTATAAGTAATCGCTGCCGCTCCGGAAGCTACTGCTAATGCTGCAACGCCGCCTTCCAGTGCTGCCATTCTCTGCTCAAATACGTCCTCTGTCGGGTTTGTCAGACGTCCGTAAATGTTACCTGCATCTGCAAGTCCGAAACGTGCCGCTGCATGATCGCAGTTGCGGAATACATAGGAAGATGTCTGATAAATCGGTACTGCTCTTGCATCTGTAACCGGATCCGGATTCTCCTGTCCTACGTGTAACTGTAATGTCTCAAATTTAAAATTTCTGTCTTTTCTTGCGATTTTCTCTGCCATTTCTCTCAACCTTTGCCTTTCATAATCTGTCCTGTTCAGGATCTGCTGTCTGCCATCCTGCTGTTGTCTTTGTTTCACAGATTCTGATAACAGTTCAAATTCACTTGAACGTATCAAATCACTCTAAAACATTCTTGCTCTCACAGTTTTTTCTATTCCTCTGTGAATAATGGTGTTGAATAATATCTGTCACCTGTATCCGGTAATAATGCTACAATTGTTTTTCCTGCAAATTCCGGACGTTTTGCCACCTGAATTGCTGCGGATAATGCTGCTCCGGAAGAAATTCCGACTAAAACGCCTTCTTTCTTTGCCAGAAGTTTTGCTTTTTCAAATGCATCATCATTTTCAATTGTAATAATCTCATCATATACCTGTGTATTTAATACGTCCGGTACGAAACCAGCGCCAATACCCTGAATTTTGTGAGCTCCGCTCTTACCTTCGGAAAGTACTGGAGATGTTGCAGGCTCTACTGCGATAATCTTGACATCCGGATTTTTGGATTTCAGATATTCGCCTGTACCTGTTAATGTTCCGCCTGTACCTACACCTGCGATAAATACATCTACATTTCCGTCTGTATCGTTCCAAATCTCCGGACCTGTGGTTGCTTTGTGTGCTGCCGGGTTTGCCGGATTTACAAACTGTCCCGGGATGTAGCTGTTTGGAATCTCTTTTGCGAGTTCATCTGCTTTTTCAATGGCTCCTTTCATTCCTTTGGAACCTTCTGTTAAAACGATCTCTGCGCCATAAGCTTTTAAGATGTTTCTTCTCTCAACACTCATGGTCTCCGGCATGGTAAGGATGATTCTGTATCCTTTTGCTGCTGCGATGGATGCAAGACCGATACCGGTATTTCCTGAAGTCGGCTCAATGATAACAGAACCTTCTTTTAATAATCCTTTTTCTTCAGCGTCCTCGATCATTGCTTTTGCAATTCTGTCCTTGACACTTCCTGCCGGATTGAAGTATTCTAATTTTACAAGGATTTTAGCGTTGAGATCCTGATCGTTCTCTACATTTGTAACTTCAACCAGTGGTGTGTTACCGATTAAACCAAGTGTTCCTTTATAAATGTTAGCCATTGTTTCGTCCTCCTATAAATCATATCTGTTTTCTATGTTTTATTTGTTGAATGTATTATATTCCCGT
>ENA-OROR01001218-OROR01001218.1-human-gut-metagenome-genome-assembly--contig:-NODE-1218-length-17639-cov-4.756369_pt1 | contig 17639 bp, 17 predicted proteins | sample MGYA00242135_ERZ509060 | MGnify/ENA primary metagenome ERZ509060 (study PRJEB26280, sample SAMEA2338742) | human gut metagenome | biome: human gut; feature: human-associated habitat; material: faeces... | reverse complement strand
CCCGCCGCATCCAATGCTGCCCGCAGCGCTCCCTGCTTTGCAGGATCAGCGACAGCAGCCTGCTTCGCCTGGGTAGCCCGAACCGCTTCAACGAGTTCAGGAATGCGGCTGCCGCCGGCAACGCTTTTCACACGCCAGCGTTCAGGGTGACGGCGGATGACGTCGACGGCCGAACGGCCAATCGAACCGGTAGCGCCAAGAAGCGAAATGGTCTGCATCGTTTTCTTTTTGTTGTGAGTTTGTGTGGAAGACGTATTTTCCGTCTTCTGCGGAAAGCCGGGTGATTTTAGGGCTGTTTTCGCGTGAGGCGAATGAGTGCAATTTCAGAGGCCGCACCCAAACGAATCGGAAAGCCGTTCCACAGCCCCGTGCCGGGATGCACATACATCAGCGCACCGCTGCGGCGGTAAAAGCCCCGCACGAAGCCGCCGTTGATAATCGCCACAGCCTCATCCATTCCCCAAATCTGCCCGCCGTGAGTGTGTCCCGAGAGCTGGAGCGCAAAAGAGGCTTGGGCGCAGTACTTGGGGAAGAATTTCGGCTGATGTGCCATCAGAATGCGCAGCGCCTCTCTAGATGCCGGAGCCCCGGCAAAGGTTTTTTCCAGATTCGGCATTTCACGCCCGAAACGCGCAGCCATCGGGTCGCAAAGCCCTGCCAAACAGAGTTGGGCAGATTTGCCTTCTGGGTTCTTCACCTCCAGGACGGTATGGGCATTACGCAGAACGCGTATGCCGAGCGCCTCGATTTTGCGCATCCAGGCTTCATAGTCCCCATAGTGCTCATGATTGCCCTCGCATCCCCAGACGCCGTATTCGGCGCGCAGATCCGCAAAGGGCGCCACATCTCTTTCTCGGCGCTCAACGGTTCCGTCAACGAAGTCTCCGGTAATCAGAATCAGTTTGGGGCGCAGTGCATTCACACGCTCCACAACGGCCCGGCTCCAAGGCTCCGTAAGAAGCGCCGAGGCATGAAGGTCGGAAAGCTGGACGAACTCGAAGCCTTCGAGCGCCGGAGGCAGATTCTCAATTTCGGCGGTATGACGACGAACCTCGGGCGCACTGACTCCCTCAGAAACGCCCGCCGCAGCCAAACCCGCAGCTGCCGCAGCAATGCCAAGCGCGGTGCGGCGGTCTTTCTGCACGACGTAATGCATCTTTTCTCCAGACCGTCCGGCCAGTACGCTGAGCAAAATCAGCACTTCGCGCACGGCCGTCAGGCCGCAGAGGAAAAGCAGTACCGCTTCGCCCGAATTGCCCGCAATGAGAAACCAGCGAGGCGCCTCCGGAGAAAGCAGGCCGCCGAAGAAAAAGACGGTGACGGTCGAAAACGATGCGGTTACGACCACAAGCAGCGCCAGAGCAGCTTTGAATCGGCGCGGCAGATCCAGCGGCAGCACGAACCGCCACAGAACCCAAAGGGCCATGATGAGATGAAAGACGGCAAATCGCATGAGTAGCGTCTAGAGGCTTAAGAGTCTGATCAAATAGGAAAATCGAGCCGATTTTAACGGCTCTGGATCCTCCTGAGCCGCCATTCAGGCTCCGCCGAAAGGAGTGAGTCGGCAAACGAATGCAACCGAATACTCGGCTCTGCGGCTTTAAACCGCTTCTTCCTCAAGCCGCTCAAAAAGCGCTTCACCCGCCGTAGCACGGGCCAGTCCTGACTCCAGTCCCTCCACTTCGGGCTCCGGAACGAGGATTTCATAAGATGCATCGAACCGATAGTCCGACGTTACGATTTGTCCTCGAGCCGCTCGAAGGAGATTCTGGAAAATGCCGTCATGGGCCGTATCCATCGAAACTAAACAGCGTATGAGGACTTCTCGAGCCCGGGTCGGCACCTTTTTTAAACCGAGCTGTGCTGAACCCTGATAAGCACGGACCAATCCGCCGGTACCGAGCAAAATGCCGCCGAAGTAGCGCGTTACCACCACCACGACTTCGCCGATGCCGCTATGGAGCACAGCAGTGAGCATCGGCCGGCCGGCCGTCCCCTTGGGTTCGCCGTCGTCACTGGCGCCCACCTGCGCCGTTGAACCGGGTTCGCCGGCATTAAAGGCCCAGCAGTTGTGGGTTGCCTGGCTGTGCTCTTCACGAATCTTTTCAATGAACGCGTGAGCAGCCTCAGGCGACGCCGCACGGCCCACCGTGACGATGAAGCGGGAACGCTTCACCGTCTCCTCTTCGCGAAAGAAGCCTCCGGACGGCAGATCGGGAACGAGATAGCCCTCGGTCATCGGCCGTCAGGTCAGAAAAGAAGAATGGCGAGCATGATCCAGGTCGCCGCAGGAAGCACCGGCAGGCTCGCATCCATGCGGTCGAAGAAGCCGCCGTGGCCCGGCAGCATGTGCGATGAATCCTTGATGCCCGCCAGACGCTTGAGCATCGATTCCCACAGATCACCTGCGATGGAAAGCGCAATCAGACCGGCGAGCACAATCAGTCCCCAGACAAAACCCGCGTGCTCAAAGACGAAGTTTGTGAAGACATTCTTCTGGTCGCAGAACCACCACGTCAGGATGAAGAAAATGATGACGATCACGTAGGCGCCGATTGCACCTTCCCAGGTCTTGTTGGGCGAAATCGCCGGACACATCTTATGCTTGCCCCAGGCGCGGCCGCAGAAATAAGCGCAGATGTCTGCTCCCCACACGATAAGGAAGACTGACAAAACCAATACCCAGCTGCCGGCTTCATAGAGCCAAAGAAGCGACAAATAAGCCGACGGCACAAAGATCACCGCCGTCGTCAGGCAGGTGAGCACGTTCACCTTGAAGCCGTTATAGCGGTGGAAGAGTTCCGCAAAGAAGATCACGCCCCAGGCCACCATCACGCCGCCGTTCACGATGAAGAGGAACCAGTCCATCTTCGGGAGCGCCTGCGCCCAATAGAGCGAAAACTGCGAAATCATTTCGATCGCTGCAATGAGCGCAGCCGGCACTGGACCCAAGTTCCCAATACGGAGCCACTCATAGAGCACCAGCCCGAAGCAGATGGCCATCACCCCGGCAAAAGCCAGCGGACCGGCCCAGATGGCGAACCACAAAATCAGGAGCAGTACAACTGCAGTGGCAACGCGAAGCTTCAGCATGGATGTTCTCTTTGGAGCAGGAGGTGATTATTGTTGTTGGGATCTAAACGACATGCCGGCTGACGTCCGTTCATCAGGACGCAGCACTTCAAAGCCGTTGGCTCGCATTTTAGACTGAGCTTGCCGCATTCTGGCTTAAGAGAAGCCTCCGTGAAGTATCCGGACCTTGCTTGAGGCAGTCTGAGCAGATGAAAAAACCGCTGTCGGCTCAGCCAATCAGACAAACAGATTTGCCTCCGAATAAAGAACCGCCTTGCCGGCAAGTTTGACCCGGTCTCCAACTCTGCGGCAGTAGAGCGTTCCGCCGCGCTTTGAAGCCTGCCGCGCAATCAAATCCGTCTTGCGGAGCTTATCGGCCCACAGCGGCACAATATGACAGTGACCGGAGCCGCATACCGGATCTTCGGCAACATTGAGTTTCGGCGCAAAACTCCGGCTGACGCAGTCATACTGACTGCCGCGCGCGGTGATGTGGGTGAGCAGGCCGTCGAGCCCGAGGAGCAGTTCCGGATTCGGCGCCGCATCGCAGACCTGACGCTCATCGGCCAAAACACAAACCAAATCCCGACCCATCCAAGCCTCAAGCGGCCGAACGCCGAGCGCAGCCGTCATTGCTTCGGTGACAGGAACGGGTGAAAGCGCATAAGCCGGAAAATCCATTTCGAAGCGGTCGCCGGAACGCTTGACGTTCAAACCGCCGCTTTTCGTTTGAAATGAAATTTCGCCGGCATTGGGTTCATAAAAGCGCATCAGCACATAAGCCGTTGCCAGCGTGGCATGCCCGCAGAGATCAATTTCACCGCCCGGCGTGAACCAGCGCAGACCATAAGATCCGGCATTCTTTACGGCAAAGGCTGTTTCCGAAAGGTTGTTTTCGACGGCAATCAGCTGCATCAGCTCGTCCGATAGCCAGGTGTCCAACACGCAGACCGCCGCGGGATTGCCTTCAAATAAATGGTCTGCAAAAGCATCGACAACGTAGCACTTCATCGGGAAACTCCGCCTTCGCAAGCTTGAAATGCGCTTCAGCCGGCTTTTCTCAATTGCTCGCTCGTCATGCCAAAGCGCCGTTCGCGTCCAACATACCACGCCAGAGCATCGTCGAATGCTTCGCCGTCAAAATCCGGCCAGAGCGTATCGGTAAAGTAAAACTCTGCATAAGCCGCCTGCCAAAGAAGGAAGTTGGAGATGCGGCGCTCACCGCCCGTGCGCACGAGCAGATCCACTTCGCCGAGCTCCGCGGCGCAAAGCCTTTTTTCCACGCCCTCCATGGTGAGCTCACCCTCGGCTGCAGCGGCCTGAGCAGCCTGCAGCATGTCCCAGCGGCCGCCGTAATTGGCGGCGATAACGAGCGTCATTTTGCTGCCGGCAGCCGTTGCGGCTTCGGCCGCATCAATGGTTTCATTGAGCGCAGAGCTAAAGCCCGTACGGTCGCCAATTACGCGCAGACGAACGCCGGCCTCTGACAAAGGTTTGCGCCAGCGCTCCAGTCCGAGGGCAAAAAGCTTCATGAGCGCAGTCACTTCCGCAGCCGGCCGACGCCAGTTTTCGCTTGAAAAAGCAAAAACGGTCAAAGTCTTCACCCCGCGCTGCGCAGCAGTTTCAACCACCCGCTCCAGAGCCTCTACACCCTTGCGGTGTCCTTCAACGCGCGGAAGGCAGCGAGACTGCGCCCAGCGGCCGTTGCCGTCCATGATGACGGCAACATGCTTGGGGATGGAAATGTCTTTAGACATGGCGGCGGCCTGAAAGAACGATGGTGCCCGATGCGGCAACGGAAAATTTCGGCATCGAGTCTAGCAAGGTGAAACGCCGTGCAGCGTTCGAAAATGAAAACGAATTTATCTTGTAGACACAAGCATTAATGGGCTGCGGCCTCATTTTTCACAGATTTGAAGAAGCGCACTCCAGACGTACTCCGCAGAATCGATGCAGCCGTGAGCATCTCGGTCTGCGCCCAATAGCGGAGCAGTACCGCTCGCCGCCGTACAAGCATTAAGCAGCACCGGCATCGCAGCCATCAGCACGAATTCGGCGGTTTTTCTCATCATCCGCTCCGAAGCGTTCATTTGTCGCAAAAAAGAAAAGCCGCAAAAAGCGTTAGGCATTGGATCGCCCGCGCTCTGCGGCTTCCCGACAGTCATGACGAACGTTGCTGACTGCGGCGTCCCATACGGCATTAGACCGTCATGATTTCCTTATCTTTCTCGGCGATCACCTTGTCGATTTCAGCCACAAAGCGATCCGTGAGCTTCTGGATTTCGGTTTCATAGCGGCGCTGATCGTCTTCAGAGATTTCCTTATCCTTCTCCAGACGTTCGAGCTGCGTATTGGCGTCACGGCGCAGATTGCGCACAGCCACCTTGGCTTCTTCGCCGAACCCCTTCACTACCTTGGTGAGTTCGCGGCGGCGTTCCTCGGTAAGCGGAGGCAGCGGCACGCGAATCGTGTCGCCCGAAGTGGCCGGGTTAAGACCCAGGTCCGAATCGCGAATCGCTTTTTCGCAAACCTTCACCATGTTCTTTTCCCACGGCTGCACCGTCAGGGTATGCGCATCGCCCACGCCCACCTGAGCAACCTGATTGAGGGGCGTCGGGCAGCCGTAGTAGTCGACGCGAATCTTGTCGAGCAGACCCGTGCTTGCGCGGCCCGTACGGATACGCGTGAAATCGTCGCGAAGCTTCTCAACAGTTACGCCCATCTTATGCTGGGTCTGCTGGATGACATCGGCAGCAGTCATGAATCATTCTCCTGATATCCGCAGCGCCGGCTTGACGTGAACTTCGTCTTCCCGAAGGCGTGACCCCGTCCCGTGAAACCGCGTTGTTCCCCGGCTGAATGGTTCAGGCCGGCGGATGAAAGCGCTGCATTAAATTGAAATCTGGTGCGAACATGGGCCGAAAACATCGTCTCCGGCCCATGTCTTAGCTTAAGGATTGTAGCAAGGCTCTATTACGAATGAACGAGCGTGCCTTCCTTTTCACCGAGGAGCACGCGGCGAAGCGCCCCCTTCTTATTGATGTTGAAGACCTTGATCGGCAGGCCTTGTTCGCGGCAGAGCGCGAAAGCAGTGGCATCCATCACCTTGAGATTGTTCCGCAGCGCCTCGTCGAAGGTGATTTCGTCATACATCGTGGCTGTCGGATCCTTTTTCGGATCAGCCGTATAGATGCCGTCAACCTTGGTGGCCTTGAGAACGATGTCGGCACCCACTTCCGCGCCGCGAAGCGCTGCGGTCGTGTCCGTGGTCATAAAGGGATTGCCCGTGCCGGCGGCGAAAATAACAACGCGGCCGAGACGCAGATGACGCAGCGCCTTGCCGCGGATATAGGGTTCGGCGACCTGTTCAATATTGAGCGCTGACTGCACACGAGCTTCAATGCCGTTGTTGCGGCAGCAGTCCTGCAGCGCCATGGCGTTCATCACAGTTGCGAGCATGCCCATGTAGTCGCCCGTGGCGCGGTCCATACCGGTAGCGCCGAGTGCGACGCCGCGGAAGATGTTGCCGCCGCCCACCACGATGCCTACCTGTACGCCGAGGTCCAGCGCCGTACGGAGCTCTTCAATCATGTGCTGCAGCACTGCGCGGTTGATGCCGAAGCTGTCCTCGCCCATCAGGGCTTCACCTGAAAGCTTCAGCAGAATGCGCTTGTAGCAGGGCTTGGCCTGTACGTCCATTTGTTGTTCTCCTCACACCTTCACATTAACCCGCAGAGCATGCTCTGCAGACATTGGGCGAAATTATACGCGGTGAGGAGGTTTACCTATATGTCTTTTTAGGCCAAGCAGCAAAACGCCGTCGACAAAACGAACAAAAGCCGCCCATTGCTGGACGGCCTTTGTTTGGCGGAGCCTCTTCGCTCACTCATAGATTCAAAGAAGGCTGTTTTGGCGTCATCCTCCACGCCCGTGCATGCGGTGAGAAAAGACTTTCAGCCATCCCTTAGAGCCGTAAGGAGCTGCGCGAGGCGATTCCCTCTTTAGCGTTTAAAGACCCTTCCCAAACCGCTCTCGAGCGCGGTTCATCAGGCCTTCGCCAATCGCTGCGCGGGAATCGATATCCGTTTCTATAAAGCGCAAGCCCGATTAGGCCTTGGCAGCGGCAGCCTGCTGGGCAGCCACTTCAGCGGCGAAGTCGTCAACACGCTTTTCGATGCCTTCGCCCACGACGTAGAGAACGTAGGAGGCGATCTTGGCATCGGCAGCCTTCAGGAGGTCAGCCACAGACTTCTTGTCGTCCTTAACGAACGGCTGGTTGACGAGCGTGACTTCCTTGAGGAACTTCTTGACGGAGCCTTCGGCGATGCGTTCGAGCATGGCTTCGGGCTTGCCGGCTTCGCGGGCCTTTTCGATGGCGATGCGGCGTTCGGAGTCGATCAGGGCGTGATCGATGCCGGTTTCGTCGATAGCCTTCGGCTTGGTGGCGGCGATGTGCATGGCGATGTCGTGGGCGAGCTCTTCGTTGCCGCCGACCATGTCGACGAGAACGCCGATACGGGAGCCATGGACATACTGTTCAATGAAGCCCTGAGCTTCGACGCGGGCGAAGCGGCGGAACGTCATGTTTTCGCCGATCTTGCCGACGAGAGCCTTGCGGACGCCTTCAACCGTGGTTTCACCGAGCGGGAGCTCGAGGAGCGCAGCGACGTCGGCCGGGTTCTTTTCGGCGACGAGCTTGACGGCTTCGCGAGCCATCTGCAGGAACTCGGGGTTCTTCGCAACGAAGTCCGTTTCGGAGTTCACTTCGAGGATCGCACCGAGCTTCTTGTCGTCGGAGACGTAGACCACCACGACGCCTTCGGCCGTCACGCGGCTGGCAGCCTTCGTGGCTTTGTTGCCGAGCTTGACGCGCAGGATTTCTTCAGCCTTGGCCATGTCGCCATCGGCTTCCGTAAGCGCCTTCTTGCACTCCATCATCGGGGCGTCGGTCTTGAGACGCAATTCCTTCACCTGGGCGGCGGAAATAGCAGCCATGTTCTGTTACTCCAAAATTGAGAACGAAAAAAATCGAAAGAATTCTAAGAAAAAAGGGAGCTCTTGTGCGAGCTCCCTTTCTCATGTCGGAGTGTTCTGCGGCGCATCGAACCCACTAACGGTCTTCAGCGTCCGCTGCACTCCTCTTTGAAGCTCGCGGCGGAATTATTCCGCGGCAGGGGCTTCGGCCGGAGCGGCCTCAACAACCTCGACGAACTCTTCGTCAGCGGCCTTTTCGCCTTCGGCGGCGACGGCGCTGTCAGCGCGGCCGGCGATCACGGCGTCGGCAATGCCGGCGGCGTAGATCTGGACGGCCTTCGAGGAGTCGTCGTTGCCCGGGATGACGTAGTCGATGCCGTCGGGGGAGCCGTTCGTATCGACAACACCGATCACGGGAATGCCGAGCTTGTTGGCTTCCTGAACGGCGATCTTGTGGTAGCCCACGTCAACGATGAAGAGGGCGTCGGGAAGACCATTGAGATCCTTGATGCCGCCGATCGACTTGTTGAGCTTTTCAACGTGACGCTGGAAGTCAAGCGCTTCCTTCTTCGTGAGCTTGGCGGCGGTGCCGTCTTCGAGCTGCTCTTCCATGTCCTTGAGGCGCTTGATCGTGCCGCGAACCGTCTTGAAGTTCGTGAGCGTGCCGCCCAGCCAGCGCTGGTCAACCCAGCAGCAGCCGGCGCGCTGCGCTTCCTGAGCAACGATTTCACGTCCGCCGCGCTTCGTGTCAACGAAGAGGATGCGGCCGCCCTGGCTCGCGAGCTGACGAGCGAACTTAACCGCTTCGTCGAACATCACGACGGTCTTTTCAAGATTGATGATATGAATCTTGTTGCGGGAGCCGAAGATGTACTGGGCCATCTTCGGGTTCCAGAAACGAGTCTGATGGCCGAAGTGGCAACCCGCTTCGAGCATTTCACGCATGCTGACCATTTGAATTTTCTCCAAGGTTTGTCAGTCTGACACGACCTGCAGGAACCGCTTCTTCTAGTGATGAATGAACGGCACCTCGGGCGCAGGCCGCGCGCAATGTACATACCCGGGCCGACCAAGGCTTCCGGGCGCTTATGGAAATGTTCCGGCCCGAAGCAGATCACCTCGAGCCGAATCAAGCGCGCAATTTTACGGGCGCAGTTACAGGAATTCAAGCCGTTTATCGACTTTTTTCATTCCGAGCCTTTATTCCAAGGGCTTGGCGCTCTTCACATCGAGCTTGGTGCTGTTCCAATCACGGTCAACCTTGGCGCGGATCTCCATGAGCTTGCCGCGATGAACCATTGACCAGTTGCGGTCGTGATCGAGTTCGGCGGTAATGACGCCGCCCGCCTCGTCCTGGAACTCATACTTGTCACTCTTGATGTGGCTCGTAAAGCGTCCGCGAAGGATGACGTACTCATCATCAGCGCCGTTCTTGATCACATTCTCAACCGTGGTCGGCGTCGTGGGACCGAAGCCCTGCGGGGCCTTATCCTGCGAAGTCTGCGCAGCGGCGGGAGCATCAAAACCCTGGGGCGCGGCGCCCGAGGCGGCCTGTGCGGCGAGCGGGAGAGCAGCAGCAAGCGATAGTGCGAAGAGAGCAGTACGGATATTCATGGTGAAACCTCTCTATGAACAATATGTGTCGCAGGAGTGTTCGAGCCGCCGGGGAAAAAGCAGCTGCAAACATTTTTCCTATCTGGTTGAGCTTTAGTTTAGAAAGCCTCAATTAGGATGTGCTGAGGCATAGATGAGCTGCTCCTTAGTTTTGCCGAAAAAAATCTCAAGCGCAGTAAAATCGCGAACATTGACGCTGCGGCGGCAGGCTTTAGTCTCCTGCGGCAGCGCTGATCAACATAAATCATTAAGCGTCCGCCTCTCTCAGATAAAGAGCCGCGGACTGCCGACACATTCATTTTCTCCGCAGCCCATACGGCAGCTTCAATCGTTTGCCGCCTGATGCCGGAGTTTGCTTTCCAATCATGTCCATTTCCATTAAAACGCCCGAAGACATTGCCGGTCTGCGGATTGCCGGCCGCCTTGCCGCCGAACTTCTCGACTACCTCACGCCTTTCGTCAAACCCGGCGTTTCCACGGGCGAACTCGATCGTCTTGCTTACGACTACACCGTCAACGTTCAGGGCTGCATTCCCGCTTGTCTCGGCTACTGCCCTCCGGGCATGACGCCCTACCCCGCCACCTCCTGCATTTCGATCAATCACGTGGTTTGCCACGGGATCCCGAGCGACAAAAAGATTCTCAAGGCGGGCGACATTGTCAACATCGACGTCACCAGCATCAAGAACGGCTACCACGGCGACACTTCGCGCATGTTCGTGGTCGGCAAACCCACCATCGCCGGCAAGCGTCTGGTTGATCTGGCCTTCGGCACCATGTGGGCCGGCATCGACGCCGTCCGTCCGGGCGGGTGCTTCAATGACATCGGCCGTGCCTGCCAGGCTTACGCCGACGCCAACGGCATCTCAGTTGTGCGCGACTACGGCGGTCACGGCATCGGCAAGGGCTTCCATGAAGAACCCCACGTCAACCATTTCCCCGTCAACCATCCGACGCCCAAGTTTGAACCGGGCATGGTCTTCACGGTTGAACCCATGGTGAACGCCGGCCGCTACGGCGTCACGATGCTCAATGACGGCTGGACGGTTGTCACCAAGGATCACTCGCTTTCCGCACAGTGGGAGCATATGGTGCTGGTGACTGAAACGGGCTACGACGTGCTTACGGTGAGCAAAGGCACGCTGCCGCCTCCAGCCTTTGTGAAGGGCTGGCATCTCCCGGAAAACCTCTAAACGAACTCAGCGGTCTGCCGCATTCCGCCAGATCCTGATCAAGGCGGCTCGTCAGCGCATGAAGCGCGGCGGCCGCCTTTTTCTTATCCTTTAGGCATCCAACCGCTTCTCACCGATCCTGCCCTTATGCCCTACGAACTGCCTTCCGATGCTGTTGCCGGCGTCGTGCGCACTTTTCAAGCCGCCCGAGCGCGTCTTGCCCAAGCGTGGCGCGAGCATCGCTCCACGGACGACTATCTGAGGAGTCACTCCGCCCTGCTCGACGCTGCGGTGAAGTCTCTTGCGGAACTCGCTGAGCTGCCGACAGACCGTTTAGCCATCGAAGCAGTGGGCGGATTCGGACGACGAGAGCTCTTTCCCTATTCCGATATTGATCTGCTGGTGCTCCTTGAAGATGAAGCTGGCGAAGATCCGATACTCGCAGAACATCTCTCGGCCTTTCTTTCCGCTCTGTGGGAGCTCGGACTCACGGTGGGCGCAGCGGTCCGAACCCGCACCGAATTCACTGTCGAAGCCGGCAAAGACGTCTCCATTGCCACAACCTATCTCGAATCGCGGCTCCTGCTTGGCAGCGCCCGCCTGTATTACGACGCCAAAGACGACTTCTTCGCGGCGCTCGACGCCCGAGCGTTCTTTCGCGACAAAATGCTCGAACTGAAGCGCCGGCATCAGAAATTCGACGATACGCCCTATGCGCTCGAACCCAATTTGAAGGAATCTCCGGGCGGCCTTCGCGATCTGCAGGTCTTTCTCTGGTGCGCTCGAGCCGCCGGTTTAGCCGACAGCGTGGAGGCGATGCACCGCGCGGATCTCATTACCGAGCGCGAAATGCACACCATCCGGCAGTGCTACGAATTCCTGAAAACGATCCGCATCGAACTTCATCTGCTTGCCAAACGCGATGAAGACCGGCTTCTCTTCGATGTTCAGGAGGAATTAGCGAGCCGCCTCGGCTACCGGGCAACCGGGCTCATGCGGGCCTCCGAAGCGCTGATGAAGCGCTACTACTGGCACGCCAAATCCGTCGTGCAGATGTCGATTATTCAGCTGCAGACCATTTCCGACCGCCTGTTCGGCGGCTCATCAAGAGCCACGCCGCTGCGGCTTGAATCCGCCTTTCTGGCTCGCGGCGACGAAATGGACATTGTGGCCGAGAATATCTACGAAACGGATCCCAATGCCATTTTGCGCACCTTTCTGGTGTTTGCTACGCACCCCGAACTCACGCGGTTTTCAACGCGGCTCCTTCGCGCGCTTTGGCATGCTGCTCCTGAAATCGGCCCCGCCTACCGCGACAACCTGCGAAACCAAACAACCTTTCTCGAGATTCTGAAGCTCGAAAAAGGCGCGGATGACGCCCTCGTGATGATGAATGCCTGGGCCATTCTCGGGCGCATGCTGCCGGCCTGGCGTCACGTGGTCGGACAGATGCAGCACGACCTTTATCACATCTATACGGTCGACCAACATTCGCTGCTCGTGGTCAAAAACCTCTGCCGCCTGCGCCGCAGCGAGCACGCTCATGAATATCCGCTCTGCACCGAGCTCATGACGGCGCTGCCGAATTCGTGGCGGCTGATCGTCGCGGGCCTTTTCCATGACATCGGCAAGGGATTGGGCGGCGGTCATGAAGTGATCGGCGCAGAAAAGTCGGATGCATTCTGCAAGCGTTTCGGGCTTTCCGAGCCCGACCGAGAATTCATCCACTTTCTCGTGCTCAAACACCTCGTCATGAGCCGAGTGGCGCAAAAGGAAGATATTTCGGACCCGAGTGTGGTTGAACGCTTCGTTGAACTCGTCGGCACCAAAGAGCGCCTCGATGCCCTTTACCTCCTCACCACCGCCGACATTCGGGCAACCTCCCCCAAGGTCTGGACGCCCTGGAAAGCCGGTCTCTTGGAGACCCTCTACAAGTCGGCCGTTGAGCGGCTCAACGGCTCCGAAGCCGAGAAGTCCGTCACGAGCATTATCGACGACCGCCGTGCGCGGGCTGCGGCCCTCGTGCACGGCGTCACGGACGCTACGCGCGAAAAGTTCTGGAAAGAACTCAACCTCGTCTACTTCATGCGCCATTCGGCCGAAGAAATCGCCTGGCATGCCGAGATGCTCGCCGAACGTGCGGACAGCCCCGATCCCGTCGTCAGAGTCAAACGCGGCACGGCCGAAGGCAGCCTCATCGTGCTGCTCTATCTGCCCGACACGAAGGGACTTTTCCTGCGGGCAGTCGCCTTTCTCGGCAAATCGGGCCTCTCCGTGGTCGATGCGCGCATTCACACTACCTCTCACGGCTGGGCGCTCGACACCTTTGTGGCTAACGACGCCTTCGGGAAGTTCGCTTCGAGCGACAGTCTGAGAAAGCTCGAACGGGACTTCGCTGCCGCCCTGACCAACGGGAAGCCCTTGCCGCCGGCGCCGAAATGTCGGCTTTCCCGCCGTTCGCGGCACTTTCCCACCCGTCCTTCGGTGCAAATTCAGCCCGACGAATCCGGCCAAGCTTTCATCCTCAATATCGTCGCCACCGACCGTTTGGGACTGCTTTATGCCATCTCCAAAGTCCTTGCCAAGTACGGCGTGAATCTGCAGACCGCCAAGCTCGCTACGCTCGGCGAACGCGCCGAAGACGTCTTTCTCATTGACGGTGAAGCGCTGCACGACGACGCCACGCTGCTCCAACTGGAAGCGGAGTTAATCGAAGCCCTCCTGCCCAAGTCGAACTAAGGCAATCCATCAGCGCCCTCGCAAAATAGGAAAAGGTCCGCCGCCCGATTGAGCACGTCGGGCGCGGACCTTTCAAAAAAAACGGAAGACGCGTGTTCTGCTTTAGAAGACGATCTTCGAGATGCACCAGCCGATCAGCGTGCCGCTTACGACGAAGACGACGCCTGGACGCAGATAAGAGTGGTTGATGACCAGTGTGCCGAGGCGAGTGGTCCCCGTACGGTCAAAGGCCGTACAGCCGATCTGCGCCCCTCCCGGAATGAGGAAGTCGCCGTAGCAGCAGGCCCATGTGCCGATCAGGAATTCCGGCGGGAGTCCAAACTTCAGCCCCAGCGGCATCATGATCGTCGTCGATACTGTCGGCGAAAAGATCACGCTCGAAGCGAGGAATGCAGCAACGCAGAAAACGAAAGGAGCGCTCTGAGCAATGCCCGAGAAGACATCAGCGAGCAGCTTCGTGTGCAGATCAAAGAACGTCCCCGTACACCAGGCAATACCGAAGACGCCGACAACGCCGATCAGACCCGAGCGGAAGACCGAACCGGAAGCAAACTTTTCTGGCGGCACGCGGCAAAGCATGATGATGAAGAAAGCCGTAGCCAGCATCACCATCTGAATGAGCGACGGGATCGAAAGCTGTGAAACCTTGCCGGCGGCTTCCCATGCCGGGCGAAGACCCGGAATGGAACCCACGCAGATCGAAACAAGGATGCCGATGAGGAAAATGGCCACTGCCCGGCGGGCGAAGGGCTTCTCTTCGAACTTCTTTTCGCCTTCGGTTACCCCAGCGAGCCACTGCCAGACGACGCTTGAATTCAGGATCATCCTCGAGTTCAGCGCCGCGCCAGAAAACGGAAAGTGCCGTCACACAGATCGTAAGGAGGAAGGTTGGGACGGTCACCGCCAGAATCTGCCAGAAGGCCACGCCTTGGGTCGCCATGATGCCCACCATAGCGGCCATGGCCGCGGACATGGGCGAAGCCATCACGCCGATGCCCGCGCAGATCACTGAGGCCGACACAGCACGTTCAGGACGAACCTTGGCCGAGGCAGCCACTTCGGCCACCACCGGATAGACGGCGAAGGCCACATAGGCCGTTCCCACCAGCATCACGAAAAAGGAGCAGACGAAGGGGCCGGCGAACGTAATGGCTCGCGGCCACTTGCGAAGGAGCTTCTCGGCCCATCGCACCAGCAGATCCAGACCGCCCGAACCCTGCAGAACAGACGTGCAGGCAATCACTGCCGTAATAATGAGCAGGACGCTGGTCGGAGGAGACCCCGGCTGAATGCCCATGCCCAAAACAAGAATACAGACGCCGAGACCGCCTGCTGCGCCGAGGCCGACGCCGCCCAAGCGGCCGCCTACGGCCACACAGACAAGCACGACGGCCAGCTGAAGCCAAATAGAGAGATCCATTTCCATGATGCTTTTGATAATTGGTGGTATTTGTGCGAGCTAAAGGTGCCGGAAACTGCCTCTGCGGCAGGCTTTCGGCACCTTTAGCGGCGGTAATTTTAGAAGATCTCAATGGGGAAGAACTAGTCCTACCACCGCTTTTGCAGTACCTAGAGCATGCAGTAGATGGCATAGCCGGCAGCCACGCCCGTGATCACATGCACGCATCCCGGCAGGAGATAGGAGTGGTTGAGCACCCAGCTGCCCAAATGCGTCGTGCCCGTACGGTCGAACGAACAGCAGCCGATCTGTGCGCCGCCCGGAATGAGGAAATCTCCGCACGTTGCCGGATAAAGCGCCACCAAAAGGAGCGGCGTCGATTCAGCCATGGTCTTAAAGAGCGACACAAACTGGTCGTGATAGCCGTCAAAGAACGTCCCTGTCAGCCAGGAGATGCCGAAAACACCTACAACGCCGATGAGGCCGGCGCGGAAAACCGAGCCGTCGGCGAATTTGTGCGGCGGAATCTTACAGGCCACGATGATGAAGAGGCCGCAGGCGAGCATCACCATCTGAATAAGCGACGGGATCGGCAGCGTGCTGGTGCGGCCGTCAGGCGTCGTCCATGTCGGCAAAAGCCCTTTGAAAAAGCCCAGGAGCAGCACAACCGCCACACCCATCGCGAAAATGGCGACCGAGAGACGCACCTTATTGAGGCCCGATGATTTCGCATTTTTGTCGTCCGTGCGCGAGAGAACTAGATCCTCAAAGTCGCCCTCGGCAACGCGGCGCTTGAATTCGGGATCATCTTCGAGCTCCGTGCCGCGCCAATAAACCGAAAGGCAGGTTGCAGCAGTGGCAATGATGAAGGCCGGCACCGAAATCATCAGGATGTCAAGAAGCGACACGTTGTAGGGCGAAAGCGACGCCACCAGCGCTGCAGTTGCGGCGCTCATCGGCGAAGCCACCACGGCAATGCCCGCAGAGATAACCGAAGCCGCAATCGGACGCTCGGGACGCACGCGGGCCTGAGTGGCCACTTCTGCCACCACCGGGTAGACCGCAAAAGCCACGTAGGCCGTCCCCACAAAGATCACGAAGAAGGAACAGACAAAAGGCGCGACGAACGTAATGGCTTTGGGCCACCGCCGCAGCATCCGCTCGGCAATCTTCACCATCCAGTCCAGACCGCCGGCCCCCTGCAGAATCGATGTGCAGGCGATGACGGCCACAATAATGAGAATGGTTGAAACGGGCGGAGAACTCGGCTTGAGGCCGAAGAAAAGCACCAGAATGCAGACGCCGAGGCCGCCGGCGGCGCCGAGACCAACGCCGCCGTATCGGCCGCCGAGGCCGATGCAGAAGGCAACAGTGAAAAGCTGCAGCCAAAAATTAAGATCGGTTTCCATGATGTATCTCCAGACTTTTCGAGACGAAAAAGTCCTGCCGGGCTGCAGCATCTGCAGCCCAGATCAATGCTGAAAGCTCAAAGAAAGACGGGTGCGGCCGACGACGCTGTGAGGAAGACGTACGACCGCACCCAAGAGGGAGGGAATGGAGCCGCCCAAAAGGCGGGGCTCATTAAGCCTGGAGGGCTTTGGCTTCCTCAGAGAGAACCTTATCGGCGTGTTCGAGCTGCTCACGGACGCGTTCGGGCGCCGTGCCGCCGAATGACCGGCGTGCTTTCACACAGGTTTCGAGCGAGATTTCCTCACGGATATCCTCCTCAATCTTGTCGGAGAACTGACGGTATTCGTCCATAGTGAAGTCGTCGAGGCGCTTGTTGTGCTTGATGGCGTAGTTCACCATCGACCCCACGATGTGGTGCGCTTCACGGAAGGGGATGCCTTTCTTGGCGAGGTAGTCAGCAAGGTCCGTCGCATTGGCATAGCCCATGTCCGCTGCGCGGCGCGTCCGCTCTGCGTTCACTTTCATCTTGGCGATCATCGGCGTCACGATGGCGAGACTGTCGAGCAGCGTGTCGATCGAATCAAAAACCTGTTCCTTGTCTTCGGACAAGTCTGTGTTGTAGGCGAGCGGAATGCCCTTCATGATGGTGAGCATCGCCATGAGATTGCCGTACATGCGGCCGGTCTTGCCGCGAATCTTTTCGGCAATGTCCGGATTCTTCTTCTGCGGCATGATGGAGGAACCCGTGCAGAAGTCGTCGGAGAGTTCAATAAATTTGAATTCCTGCGACGAGAATGTGACGAGCTCTTCGCACAGGCGGCTCAGGTGCATGTAGCACATTGCCGCTGCGGCATTGAATTCGACCATGTGGTCACGATCGGAAACGCTGTCGATCGAATTTTCGGTCGGCCCATCAAAGCCGAGCGCTTTGGCCGTAAAGTCGCGGTCAATCGGGAAATCCGTGCCGGCGAGCGCCGCAGATCCCAAGGGACAGCGTCCCATGCGCTTATAGAGGTCGCCAAAACGCGTGAAATCGCGCTCAAGCATCCAGAAGAACGCCATCATCCAGTGTGCGAAGAGAATCGGTTGGCCCGTCTGCATGTGCGTGAAGCCCGGCATGATCACATCGGCATTGGCGCGCGCCACCGCGACACACTCTGCCTGCAGTCCGCGGATGGCCTCCTGGACCTCGCGGATCACATGACGCAGATACATCTTCGTAGAGGTCGTCGTCTGGTCATTGCGGCTGCGGCCGGTGT